>Ga0068863_100004276_pt1 | contig 14075 bp, 17 predicted proteins | sample KBSSwiS62_FD_66596 | JGI IMG/M metagenome (GOLD analysis project Ga0068863, IMG submission 66596) | Switchgrass rhizosphere microbial communities from Kellogg Biological Station, Michigan, USA - KBS Switchgrass S6-2 | ecosystem: Host-associated > Plants > Roots > Rhizosphere > Soil ...
CATGCAAACGGCCGTTGGCAGGACGAATGGCTGTACGCCCCCGCCTACACCATCGCGGGCGGAAGTTCTGAAATCATGCGAAACATCATCGCCGAGCGCGGATTACGGTTGCCACGAGTCAGTCGCTAACGGTATCGAGACACGGTCCTCGCGCAGTGCTGTCGGAGCCGCGCCGTCGTTGGCATTGTCGTTCACGCCAAATGCCGCAGTAGCAAACCGTTGAGCGCCTCGCGCGTTTCGTCGGGAATGGGCACGGGACCGTCGTCCCCGACGAGGACGAGAACGGTGTCGCAGAGGCTTATGCATTGGTCTTCGACGAATAAGGCAGATGACCCCACGAATGAGGTGTTTCCGACTCGGCCGACGCCCACGCCGACGTGAATGTTCGCTGGCCAGTGAGCCTCGGCAAGAAAGTGAACGACGTTCTGAGACGACACGATTCGCAGCGATCGCCGCTTGGTGTCGTAGGCCTCCGGCATCACACGGAGGTTCAGGACCGCCCGCGCATTCTCATGAAGTGCTTCCAGCGAGAGATTGTTCAGATGCCCGTTGACGTCCATGTCGGCGTATCGGGCCTGGTTCGTGTCGACAATCGGGTAAAGCTCCAGGCGGGACCGATGGGGGTGCGGCCGTGGCGTGGTAGCCACGAGCGGCGGGTTGGATAACTGGACGTCGCTCATTACGGCGTTGTTCTCTCCTTGAGTGCGGGGCCCAAGGCCATCCGATAGCTAATCTAGTTAATAAACGAGTGTCCATGCGGCGATCCGCGAAGCGGTATTCGGACAACCTTCCCATGCCGCTCTGTCGGAGATCCACACGTCCCGGCTGCAGAAGAAACCGCCATTGGTGCCTTTCGCTTTAGGGATCGCCGGCGACCCCAGCATGCTGATTGCCTATCATACCTAGTTATCTATGTATACAAAATTGTGCGGGCAGTGATCGGGCCGAGGCTCGGATGCAGGTCGACACGAGGAGTGTCATGACGATCAATCATTCATGTGTCGATGACGTGGAGATTGCTGACACCGCTTAGATCTTCTTTCACCGCCGCCAAGCGAGGCCAGATGCGGTCGCTAGCGGCAGCTCGCGGCGATGCGTGGGCGACGACCGCGTGGACACCTCGCTGACGTCGATCGAGACGTTCCCCGCTTAACGGCCTCGACCGGCGTCACGTCGGCGAGCGGGGTTGAGTTCCTCGAGATCACTCTGGAGCGGTTCGAGAAGCTCGTTGAGGTAGTCCTCGGTCAGCGGCGTCACGCTCAACTGCGCGCCGATCAGGGCGGCAATCGACAGTCGCGAATACTGCTGCGCCACTACCCGTTCGAATCCGTTTGCGGTCAGCGCATCGGCGAGACCGACGATGCGAAGCTGATCGACGTGGGCGACGGCTTCCCGCACTTCGTGGTTCATGGTGCCCCACACGCGAAGCGCGATCTCTACCTCGTGAGGTAGAGACGCGGCCATATGCACGAACGCGTGGAGTTGCTCGCCCAGCGGACCGCGTTCCTCCTGCGCCATCGCCACCAGATTATCGGTGTAGAGGCGTTGCCAGTGCGCGGTGAGGTCCTTGATGAAGATCTCGAACGAACCGAAGTGGTGGTAGAACGACCCGCGTGTCACGCCAAGCCGTTGACACAGACCCGCAGCGGTCACGCCGGGGAACCCCTCTTGAGCAAGCACCGCGAAAGCTGCGGTGAAGAAGCTCTCCCGAGTAACCCGTGCCATCCCACCAGTGTCCTGTACGTGCGCGCTCGAAGAGTCGAAGCCCTCGACAGGCAGAACATACATAGGTGTATGTTCTGCCTGGACGCGAAAGCGTGCCCTCAAGGAGGAGAGATGTCCGAACGGTCAACAATTGCGGCTACCTCGTCATCGGATACGACGGATTCACCCATCAGATCGAGGTTTCCGGTCGTGCTCGTACTGGCGGTCGCGGGCAGTTTGTTCGGAGTCGTTCAATTGGCGATCCTTGGCCAGTGGGTCTTCTCCGATCGCTTCTACGCTTATCCGACGGGAGCCGACGCCGTCTCCGGCTGGGATCTCGCGTGGACCCGAACGTGGGAAGTGATCAGCGTCGTCGGGAGCGTCGCATTCGTCGTCTGGATGTCCCGCCGGTACAAGACAGACGCGACGGTGAAAACCATCGCCATCATCGTCGGCGCGTGGATGCTCACCGCGTGGCAGGATCCAGGCGTCAATCTCACACGGCCGGTCTTCTCGTACAGCTCCGCATTCCTCAACATGGGTACCTGGGATCAACAGGTCCCGGGCTGGCCCCATCGGGCAGGCGGGAACCCGCAGCCGATCCTGTTCTGGATTGCGACGTATTTGCTCTTCGTCCCGCTCGTCATGCTGAACACCCAAGCCATCATGGGTTGGGTCAGACGCCGCTTTCCCACGCTACGGATTGCGGCCTTGGCAGCAATCCTGTTCGTCGTCATGGCCGTTCAGGACATCCTGATCGAGGAACTTTGGCTCTGGCAAGGCTTGTACCGGTATGTCCGCGTTCCCGAGAACTTCTCGATCTTCACGGGCACGATCCTGCAGATGCCGCTGTACGAGGTGCTCTTCTGGGGCGGCGGCATGACCGCACTCGTCGGTCTTCTGTTCGTCTTCCGCCAGTCCGACGGAACGATGGCCCTCGACAAGGGAATCGAACGCGTCCCCGCGAAATACCGCACGCCAGTGCGCGTTCTAGCCCTGGGCGGACTGCTCAACATCGCCTTCCTGCTATTCAACTTCGGCTACAACGTGAACAATCACTTCGCCGACGTGAACCTCAGTCCCGAGCAAGCCCCGTCGTACGTCACCAACGACATGTGCGGACTGGCCGCGAACCCACCGTGCGTCTAGCGGGAGCGAGAAAGACGGGTCGTGGCGAGCGATCGGCTTGAGAAGAACCGACGCTAGTCGGTGTCAGCGCTTCCAACGTGCGCGGCCCCGGCGGGCAGTTGGTCGGTTTGATCCTTCAGTTGCCGTATCACAGACTGCACCGTGTCCTGAATCTCCAGGGTCCATGCGGCTCGTTCAGCCGACATGCTGCTGGGTGCGATGAGAACAGGAACTATGAAGTGTCGAAACCGCCGACGCACTTCATCTTCGGATCGCTTGGGGTCCTCGGCGGCGAAGTATGTCTGCTCCACCATGTAGTCGACCAACTCGTCGGTATCGAGATCATTGCGTACCTGCCCGCTGCACCGTCCGTCCTCGACCACGGAGCCGATCGCTTCCAATGCGGCTCGGTGGACACGTGGGTCCCTCACCGACTCAGAGTCTTTCGCAATCAGTGCTGAGATGCACGGGTCGTTCGGCAGCTCGCGCGAGGTGTACTGCAACACGGCCTCGAGTTTCGCAAAGACAGTCGTGGTGGGAAACCGTCGATCCAGCGGACGGCCCGAGCAGTGCCGCCCGGTCCCAGTAATCCCGCCACCCGCGGACGAGGTCGTCCGGGCCACACTCGAACACGTGCTCTGTTTGGCGGGGCGGTTCATCCTCAACCGGCTGCGGCCCTACAACCACCTGGGTGGGTCGGTACGTGGAACTGAAATGTCACCCTTTCAGCGTGAACATAGGGGCTGTGTCAACACGTCAATTACCAGGTTAACTAGGTGTAATCGCTTACGGTAGCGGTGGTGACTTGCCGCCCGGCTGCTTGACTATGCAAGCGGACGCCAAAGTACATCTAGATAATCCCTATGATTTAGCACAAAATCTATATTACAACGCAGGCTTGAGTGTGAGGTTGGCGATGTCAGAGTTGCTTCGACGAGTCCTCGGGGTGACCAGGGGTCTTCTTACTCCCGTCGGTCTCAATAGCGCGACGGGCCGGGGCATAACTGCACGCGCCGTACACCACCCCAAGCCGGAAATTGCTGGCAGGATGGTATGTAGGTGAACCGATGTGGACTGTTATCACTAGCGACGGCCAACGCGTAGTCGACATCTGCTCGGAGGTAGATGCGCGCCGAACCGTCCACAGGCTGGGCGTGACGCAATTGCGCGGGCCGTATTCATGGGATGTCGTTGACAACCGAGGGCACGCATTCGTCGCCGAGATCAGGCATCACTAGGGGAGTTGGCCATGATTATGGGCCGCCATCCGCGCACTCCAGTGATCGGCGACACCGTGCTGTCGCGGTCTGACCGCCGTCACGGCGTGGGCATCATCGTGGACACCGACGCTGTTAGGTACAAGGTCTATTGGCGCGACGGCGCAGACACCCTGCGTTGGTACACGCGCCACGAGATTACAGTTCCCCGCCTCGATTACGGACAGCGATGGCCATGAAAACCGCTACAGCGACGGCGGTCGGACTAGCACCCTTTGGGAAGATTTGGAGAGCAGCAAGATGGCATTCTGTATCGGCGACGAGGTTCGCGAGGGTACTCGTGTCGGCATTGTGACCGACGTCGGAACTGTGCTAGTTCAGGTGGAGACAAGCGTGGGCACTTCGCGGATGGTATGTCCGTGGGAATTGGTGAGAGTGCAGACCGCGCGTGAGGGGCGAGATCCGTCACGCCAACACCAGCGAGCTCCACAGTGAAGCGGTCGTTAAATTGAGGCACAAACAAGAAAGCAACCTGGTATGGGCGCTCATTGATGCTGCGAAGCCACATATGAGTGCCGGAGAACGCAACTACGCCGTTGTTACCCTAGCCGCCGGCGATTCGTTCGCCGCGATGCGCCAGCTCCTGAGACTGGTTGCCACCAAGCACATCCCGTTGCGGCCGCATATCGTCCAGATGTGCACGAGATGGCTTGATGCGTATGTGTTCCACGAGGAGTACGAGGATCTACGGGGTCTCATCGAAGGCTTCTTGGTGCCGCAAGCCATCTACGCGTCTTTAGTTATAGGAGGACAGTCGGCGACGCCGGGACATGGACACGTTGTCCACCGGCAGGCCACGCGGACAGCGTCTTCCGGTTGCGTCGAGGATCTTGCCGACCGCAATGCGCCGGCGTCCGACCACCCGAGGACAGCTTTGAAGCGTCGGCACCATGCGGTCGACTCGAAGCTCCTTCGTATAATCCGGTAAATGGTTTTCTGTTCCTCGCCGACAAGAGCGTCGTAGGTATGCGCAAGGTCGTGCTCGCAGTGTTGGGCGGAAGCTGCGCGCTGCTGGGGAGCCGCTACCTGTCGCGTCGCGCCGCAATCGCCGCCGTGCCCGCCGAGCTGCGCAGTCCGTTCATGTTCTTGCCGTTTCCCTCGACCGCCCGCATGCTGCCGCTGACTCGGCAGATATCTCGGCTGAGCATGCCGCCTGGACCCGGGGTCACGGTCACGCGGCACCGAATCGACGGCATACCGGTGCAGGTGACGACGCCTGCTGTCGGTGGCTCCAGGCGACCGGCGGTGCTGTGGATCCATGGCGGCGGGACCGTCCTCGGTTCTCCGCAATTCGAGTCCCGACCAATCGGCCGTCTGGCGCGCGAACTCAACGCCGTCGTGGTGTCGCCGGACTACCGGTTGGCACCCGAGCACCCATTCCCGGCTCCACTCGACGATTGCATGGCGACCTTGCGCTGGATGCGCGACAGCGCCGACGAATTGGGCATCGACGCGGACCGCATCGCGGTGGCCGGGGCTAGCGCGGGCGGCGGTATTACCGCTGCCGTCGCGCAGCGCAGTCACGACGAGGGCATCGCGTTGCGTGCCCAGGTGATCATTTACGGAATGCTCGATGACCGCGTCGCGCTCGCCACGGATCACGGGCGACGTGGCCGATTTATCGTCGGTCCGTCGGCATACCGGTTCGCATGGACTTCCTACCTTGGGCGGGAGCCGCGAATGTCCGATGCGCCGAACTATGCGGCGCCAGCCCGCAGGAAGGACTTGGTGGGTCTGCCGCCTGCGTGGATCGGCGTCGGCGACATAGACCTCCTGTACCCGGAGAACGTCACGTACGCGGAGCGACTGAGGGAATGTGGGGTTCCGTGCGAGCTCGTCGCCGTGCCAGGGATGTATCACGGGGCCGACGAGTTCGCGCCCAAAGCCGACTCGATGAAGGAGTTTCGCCGCAGCATCGTGAATCACCTGCGCGCGCACCTGTAACACACCACTATGTAGGGGATGGGCGGCCGACATTCCGGCTAGAGCGCAATCCGCCAAAACACGCGGCGGGAAGCTCACCCGACTTCCGTCCGCACTGGCGTCTCCACCCCATCTCCATACGCGCGAGCCGGCGACATTCGGGTGTTATCGGCGACGGCGGTCGCGGCAGGCGGCAATGTTTTGGGGGAGGATAGCCAGCGAACTCGGTTAGTGCATGAAATCGCTGGCCAGTCCGCCTGGACCGGTTCGCGCGGGCCGGGTGGTCTAGTTGTCGGAGTCCCGACCTAGGGTTTGGTACGTGACTGGAGTTCAGGATCCGATTAGGGATTTTCGTCTCGCTACGTTTGGCAGTAACCCGGCGCCGTTGCGCGTCACCTCGCACTTTTGTACGGGTTTATGCGATGGCCCGCCGACCATTGGGTGACGCTGTCGAAGGGCGTGGGTGACCACACGGAGTACGTCGCCCACTGGCTGAATGGTGCTGCAATCGGCACGTGGTCGCTGACTGGCAGTGAGCCGGCAGAGATAAAGGCGTCGGTTCGGCCCCTCAGCACGATCACCGCGGTCAATTTGGGCGCGGAGTTCTTCGGCGTGGAAGGGTTAGATCGGCGGGCTGTGCGCCGCGCTGTCATCACGTTCGCTTCCGGTGAGGACATCGCGATCGATGTCAGAGACTGGGCAGGTGTTGGAGACCAGGCCGACGAATTCATCGACCACGTCTTAAACGCGATCGTCAAGCCGCAATCCAGTTAGTTCGCCGTTCGCTTGCGCCGTGGTTAAAACTGCAGTTGGGCGACGGATGGGAACTGGATCACCGTAGATGGATGGGCATTCTTCGCTAAAGGGACCCGGGCGGCGTGCATGAGTACAGCTCTGCAGCGATCGCGTGGTGGTCGTGGACTCAATCCCTCGACGTCGCCCGCACAGAGGATCTGCAGCAGGTCTTTCGGACTGCACTTGAAGTCATCAAACGACGGGTCTGGACGGATGATCCGTAGGGGCCGTTCGCAGATCGCTGCCGACTGATCTGCGTTAGATGGCTGGATAACATCGGAGCATGGCCTACCGCAAGGACTTCTTCATAAGCTACAACAAGGCAGACCGGCAGTGGGCTGAGTGGATCGCATGGGTACTCGAGGCAGAGCAGTACACGACTGTCGTTCAAGAATGGGACTTTAAGCCTGGCGGCAACTTTGTTGTGGAGATGGACAACGCCACGAAGCAGTGTGAACGGACCATCGCAGTATTATCACAGGCCTACTTGAATGCCGAATTCACAGTTCCCGAATGGGCGGCAAAGTTCGCACAAGACCCGAAAGGCCTTGGCCGCAAGCTCGTTCCGGTACGTGTGGCACCTTGCAACGTCGAGGGGTTACTGGGCCAAGTCATCTACTGTGACCTCGTTGGTCTTGATGAGGAGGCGGCGCGAAAGCGCCTGCTGTCGCAGTTGAGTCCCGGTCGCACGAAACCCGCTGTCGCTCCGTCCTTTCCGGGAAGTACCACGGAGCCAGCCTTCCCTGCTGCGCAACAGCCGCGGGTGACCGCGCCGCGCCCACTATGGACCCCGCTGGGGCAGCCGGTGCATGCGCAATGGCGGGCTGACAGCACACGTTCCGAGTACTCCCGCTCGACCCTGGAGTTGCACAGCATCCCTGTGGATCAGCGGAGCGTAGAGGCTCGCGTGCTACGTGACCTACCTGACGCGCTGTCAATTCTCGGCCGGCAGGGCGGATTGTTCGACCAGAACGAAGCCGTCCAAAGCCGTGCTTTCGAAGACCGCGCCGAAGCATTCTCGCCCGGCAACGGGAGCCGACATGGTGCCAAAGGAATTGCCGCGTATCGCGACCGGCGCGTGGTGACTTGGCTGCCACTGCCATACGGCAACCTCGGATCGGTCTTCGACGAGGAGGATGTCAAGAATCGTCTAATTGCATCGCTGGCGCTGCACGCCAACACTGGGCTTCACGACGGAGGCGAAGTGGCGCTCGCAGTTTCGGTTGAACCCATCACAATGCTGATGGTGGGCCGGGCAGGCGATATCGAGCGGCGCTCGTCGGCACAGTTTCTCTACACAATGGCATCGACTTCGTCTCTCCGCATAGAGCCGAACGATTCAGTCCCAGCGTCGGCGCTCGGTGCGCAAGCTTCCGAAATCGCTGACGAGCTGACCGCGAAGTTGGCGCTCAGGCTTGGCTCCCTTCGCTAATCGCTGCGGACAGGTTGTGCGGAACGTGTCGGACGCGCGACCACTCCCGTTTCACCTTGAGAGGAGATCCGATGAACCAACCCAGCGAGCCAGAGTGGGCGCAAATCGACCGACATATGCACGCGGCCAATACGCATGGCGGATTGGTACGCCTGCCGGAAGTGATTTCGCGGCCACGCATCGTTGCGTGGATGCGGCGCAGCTTCGCCGCCACCTACGTCGTCCTGGCGGGCAGGCTCGCGGCGCAGACCCGCTGAGAGGTTCGGCGGTCGTGATCGCCGAACTAGAGCGCTGGCTCCAGTGCAGCTTCGTAGCGTGCGCGGGCGGCCGCGGTCAGGTCGGGCAGGAACTGGGTTGGCCAGTTGCCCGGAGCGGGGGAGTAGCCGGCGAGCACCCGTCGCGCGATGACGTCCTGGTGCACCTCGGTCGGCCCGTCCATCAGCCCGAGGGTCGGCACGGCCTGCCACAGCCGAGCCAGCGGCGTCTCGTTGGATGCACCGAGTGCGCCGTGCAAATGGATCGCGCGTTCGACGATGTCGTGTGCGACGCGCGCCATGGCCACCTTGCAGGCCGACACATGCGCCATGGCCGCGACGGGGCCGTGGGTGTCCATCTGCCACGCGGCGTGCAACACCAGCAGGCGGAACTGCTCGAGTTGGATGTAGGAGTCGGCGATGTCTGCCTTGACGACGGGGTTGTCGGCGAGGGCTCCGCTGAAAGTGTTGCGGGACAACGCCCGTTCGCAGTGCATGTCGAATGCGCGCTTGGCCAGGCCGATGGTGCGCATCGCGTGGTGCAGCCGCCCGCCTGCGAGGCGGGCCTGGGCGATGTGGAAGGCCTTGCCGCGCTCACCGAGCAGCGCGTCGGGGCCGACGCGGACATCGGTGTAGCGCATATGCGGGTGGTTGCCGACGCCGAGCGGATCGCCGATCATGCCTGTTTCGCGGACGCGTTCGATGCCTGGCGTCTCGGCGGGCACCAGGAACATCGACATTCGTTCGCGGTGTCCGGCTTCGGGATCGGTCACCGCCATGATGATGAAGAACGACGCGTTGCGCGCATTGGACGTGAAGTACTTCTCCCCGTTGATGATCCAGTCGTCGCCGTCCTGCACCGCGCGGGTCCGGAACAGCCGCGGGTCGGCGCCGCCATGCGGTTCGGTCATCGAGAAGGCCGAGAAGATCTCCCCGTCGAGCAGCGGCTGCAGGTAGCGCTGCTTCTGCTCGTCGGTGCCGAACATCGCCAAGATCTCCGCGTTGCCGGTGTCGGGCGCCTGGCAGCCGAACACGATGGGACCCCACGCGGTGCGGCCCAGGATCTCGTTGATGAGCGCGAGCTTCACCTGGCCGTAGCCCTGTCCGCCGAGTTCGGGACCGAGATGGCATGCCCAGAGCCCTTGTTCGCGTACCTTCTCCTGAAGCGGCCGGACGATCCTGGCGAGTTCGGGCTGCAGCGGCGCGTACACGGTGTGCTCGTCGGCATGGGTGAGGTGGTCGAGCGGTTCGACCTCGTCGCGGACGAATGCGTCCATCCAGTCGAGCTTCGCCTGGAATTCTGTGTCAGTACTGAAGTCCCACATGTTATCTCATTCCTCCATCAACTCGAAGTATGGAACCGGTGGTGTAGCTGCTCGCGTCTGATGCGAAATACAGTGCGGCTCCGATGATCTCGTTCGGTTCACCGATACGGCCCAAAGCGGTCTGGCTGCCGATGGCGGCGATGAATTCTGGTGACCACGACTTGGAGATGTCCGTGCTGAACGTGCCGCACATGATCGCGTTGACGCGGACCCTCGGGGCGAACGTCTGCGCGAGGCCTTCGGTCAGCGAGTTCAGACCCGCCTTGGCCGCCGCGTAGGGCAGGATCGTCGGATTCGGCCGGATCGACGCGACCGAGGAGATGTTCAGGATTGAGCCACCGCCGTCGGCGGCCATCCGGGTGCCGATCGTCGCGGACAGCCGAAACGGACCCTTGAGGTTGGTGGCGAACACCTTGTCGTACAACGCTTCAGAGACCTGATCGACGCTTGGATACAGCGGTGACATGCCGGCGTTGTTGACCAAAATGTCGACCGTGCCGAACTCGGTGTAGGCGGCTTCGGTCAGTGCGTCGCACTGGTTCCAGTCGCCGACATTGGTCGCGACGGGCAATGCTCTGCGCCCGAAGCGTTCGCGCACTTCGTTGGCGAGCTTTTCGCAGTTGTCGAGCTTGCGGCTGGCGATGATCACGTCGGCGCCATGCTCGGCGAATGCCAGCACCATTTCGCGGCCAAGTCCGCGGCTGCCTCCGGTGATGAGCGCGACCTTGCCGGACAGATTCACCTCAGAGTCCTCTCTCGATGAAAAGCGTTGCATTGTCGAGCAATCCGATGGCGATGGCGTGCAGCAGGTGGCCGGTAGCCGCGGGCGCCTTGCCGGCGTGCGCCCGCGCATTGGTGCCTTCGAGCACGATGGCGAGCTTGAACGACGCCATCGCCGCGTACCACGCCGCGTGCTCGACCGATCGCTGTGAGGTCTTCGCGTAGTGCTCGAGGAGTTCGGCGCGGGTGGGCAGGTCGCGCATCTCGCCGAACGGGCCGAAGCCGCCCTCCTGCGGCCAGGTGGTCAGCAGCCAACCGAAGTCCAGCAGCGGGTCGGCCAGCGTGCACATCTCCCAGTCGACGATGGCCGCGACGCCTGGCCCGTCGTTGCGGAACATCAGATTCGCGAGGTGGTAGTCACCGTGCATGATGCCCGGGAGGAAGCTCGGCGGGCGGTGCTGTGTGAGCCAGTCTGCAATGTCGTCGACGTGCGGCAGCCGATGTCCGGGGTAGCCGTCGAGCGCCGCGTACTTGTCGAGCGTGCTGAGCCATTGTGGGACTTGGCGTTCCAGGAAGCCGTCGGGCTTGCCGAGGTCGCCGAGGCCAACCGCTTCGGGGTCGACGGCTCCGAGCGCGAGCAGGGCGTCGACTGCCGCGAATCCCATGGCGCGGTGCATTGTTGAGTGCGACGGCGGCAGCGCGACGCTGGCATTGAAACCGTCGACGGGCTCCATCACGTAGAAGACCGACCCGAGTACCGACTCGTCAGGTTCGGCGGCGACCAATCGCGGTATCGGCACACCGGTTCCGGCCAGGGCGCCAAGCACCCTGGCTTCGCGCCGCAACGCGTCGTTGGTGTGTGGCCGCAGGTGTCGGGGGCCGCGCCGCAACACCAGGCAGGCGTCGCCGCACTGGAATTTGAACATCAGGTTCTGCGTGCCGCCGCCGATCGTTTCGATGTCGGTGATCGGCCCGTCGGCGACGCCTTTCGCGGCCAGCCAGGACTCGATCGCGGCCCAGTCCACGGACGAGTCCAGAAGTTCGGTCACGAAGCCGACGGTACAAGACATCTGCATTTGATTGCAATACAGCTGCATTAAACCGTAGTATGAGCAGGTCATGAGTACCCGGGACCGCCTGCTGGCTGCCGCCGAAGAGCTGTACGGCGGGCAGGGGATCGATGCGGTGAGCCTGCGCGAGATCCAGCGGGCGTCCGGGGTGAAGAACGTCAACGCGCTGCAGTACCACTTCGGCGATCGGGCCGGGCTGCTGACGGCGCTGCTGGAGAAGCACAGCCATGACGTCGAGTTGCGTCGTCACGCGCTACTCGATCGCTACGAAGCCGCCGGCGAGCAGGACCTGCGTGCGCTCGCCGAAGCGCTAGTGCAACCGCTGGCGGCCAAGCTGTCCGAAGCCAATAGCGGATCCGCGTACCTGTGCATCTACGCCGACTTGATGAACCGACGGCAGCCGATCCTTCCGCCAGCGGAGCTCGAGGATCGTGGGGACAGCATCAACCGGTGGCGTCAGTTGGTCGACCCGTTCCTCGACCCGACCGCCGCGCAGGTGCACCGCAGGCTTGTGGTCATTCGCTTCGTCATCGGCGAGTTGGCGCGCCGCGCTGCGACCGCTCCGCACACCGACGACCGGGTGTTCGTCAGCCAGCTGATCGACCTCGTCGTGGCGATGCTGACGGCCGAGGCGTCACCCGGGACGCGGAGGTTGGTCGAGGCGCGGCCGCGCGATTAGAAGGCTGGTACGCCGTGGGCTCAGTGCCCGGCGGAGGTGAGCTCGTGATCCGCCTCGAGCAGCATCCACCCGCTCAGCTGTATCGAAAGATCGCGGCTCTGGTTCGGCGACGACACGAGCGTCGAGTCCGCGAGCCGGGGAAAGGTTTTCAGACCTGTCGGCGCAGTGACCGGGCGGGTCCAATCCGCACCGAACAGCGGCAGGCCGTCCACCTCGGCGCGGTTACCCCACGCCGCCTGCGCGGAGGCGTGCACGAGGTGTGCGGCGGTGGTGTCGCCCAGGGTCAGCGCGGTCTGGGCGAGATACCTGGCCAGGATGCCCATGAACAGCCCGGAGTCGTTCCCGGCGGCCCCGGCGATCACGCCCGCGTCGGCGAGCCTGTCGGCGGTAGCGGCGACGAGCGCCGCCGCGCGGTCACGATGGCTCGAATCGTTTGTGCGCAGGGCTAATTCGGTCTCCAGTCCGATGGCCACGCCCTGACAGTAGGTCCGCAATGCCTGGTCCACCAGCCCGCTGGGTTCCTGCACGCCGTCGAAGATGAGGCCGCTTTCGGTGTCGCGCAGCCGGGTGTTCAGGAAATCGGCGAGTCGTTCGGCGTGGGACAGCTTGCCCAGGCGCGCCATCGCGATGCCGGTCGGACCGATCGCGGAGGTGCTGTAGTAGTCGGTGCCGATCTTCCAGGGCACCGCGCCAACGGCCGGATTCCAGCCGTCGAGCAGGGCGGTCCGCAGTTTCGGAACGGCGTCGTCGAACCGGACGCCGAGCAGCCTGTCGGCGCGTTCGAGCGCCAGCAGCAGCCACGACATGTCGTCGCAGTACGCGTTGGTCCAACCGGTGAGATTGCGGGTGTGAATGCCACGAGCGATGGCGCCGATCCGGTCGATGCGTTCGGGGGAGGGTGCGCGGTACGCGGCATCCACCGCACAGTCCAGCAGGTGGGCCTGCCACCAGTAACACCAACGCGCCAACAACCATTTGTCGAATAGAGACGACGGCCAGTGCAGCGCGCCCAATTGCGTCCCCGCCTGCCCCCAGAGCGTGTGCACGTGCCGCTCCATGACCGCACGCTCCGCCAGGTCTGCTCGTTCCCCGGGCCCCACCGGGCCGGGGGACGGCTTCTCCATAAATGCCACCGCTTGCGTCGGCTGTGTCACTGCGGTGAGTGCGATGGCGCCCGCGGCCGCGAAAATCACACCGCGCCGGCTGATCCCCTGGTTCCGGCGATCCATCCGCTCGCGCTCCCCTTTGCCGAACAACGATCGCCGGAGGCCGGAAACCGTGCAGCTAAATTTATCCCGACATCAACCAAATCCTGAAGTAGCAGAACATTGGGCGGCGCGTCCTGCCGGATGTTGAGCCTGCGAACGACGGCTCAGAGAGGTGCGCCGCCGACGGCGAACCGGATGCCGAGCTGGATCCAGACTCAGACGAGTGATTGCTCCGATGTCTCGAATGCGACGACATACGAGAGTCTCAAAACTTCGTCTTGGAGATGGCGGCGATATGGCGGACATCGCTGACCAGCGGTGACACGATACTGACGTGGATGGCAGCGGTCGCGGTGCGGTGACAGCAGCGGGACCGTCGTGTGGGTCGTGCGGCACGAAGCTGCCGCCGGGCTCCAAGTTCTGTAACGAGTGCGGCGCGTCGGTGAGGCCGGCCGCGACAGCGGCGGAGTACAAGCAGGTGACGGTGCTGTTCGCCGATGTGGTCCGCTCGATGGACATCGCGTCCGTGCTGGATATGGAGCGGCTGCGTGAAATCATGA
>Ga0068863_100004279_pt1 | contig 14063 bp, 8 predicted proteins | sample KBSSwiS62_FD_66596 | JGI IMG/M metagenome (GOLD analysis project Ga0068863, IMG submission 66596) | Switchgrass rhizosphere microbial communities from Kellogg Biological Station, Michigan, USA - KBS Switchgrass S6-2 | ecosystem: Host-associated > Plants > Roots > Rhizosphere > Soil ...
GCAACAAAGGGGATGGAAATGACCGAGACGCCGACATTCACCGGCGAGGTCCGCATGCTCATCGACGGTGAGCTGGTCGAGGCGGACTCCGGCAAGCAGTTCGACAACATCAACCCGGCGAACGAAGAGGTCCTCGGTCACGTCGCGGACGCGTCGGCCGCCGAGATGCGGCGCGCCATCGCCGCCGCTCGGCGGGCATTCGACGAAAGCGACTGGTCGACCAATCGGGCGCTGCGCAAGCGCTGTCTTGGACAGCTGCAGGAGGCGCTCGAGGCCGAGCGGGAGGAGCTGCGCGAGGAGCTCATCGCCGAGGCCGGCGCGCCCCGTTTGTTGACGTACACGGCCCAGCTCGATACACCGCTCGAGGACGGGCTGCGCTACCCGGCGAAGATGATCGACGAGTTCCCCTGGGAGCGCGACCTGCCCAACGGGACGCTGTTCGGCATGAACAGTCAACGGCAGGTCTGGAAGGAGCCGATGGGCGTCGTCGGCGCCATCGTGCCGTGGAACTATCCGTTCGAGGTCACGATCAACAAGATCGGCCAGATTCTTGCCACCGGGAACACGGCAGTGCTCAAGCCCGCGCCCGACACGCCGTGGAACGCCACTCGCCTCGGCCGGCTCGTCGCCGAGAAGACAGACATCCCCCCGGGCGTATTCAACGTGGTCACGTCGTCGGACCATCTCGTCGGCGAGGAGCTCACGTTGTCGCCACTCGTCGACATGGTCTCGTTCACCGGCTCGACAGTGGTCGGCAAGCGGATCATGGAGAAGGGCGCTGCGACGCTGAAGCGCGTTTTCCTCGAGCTCGGGGGCAAGTCGGCGATGATCGTCCTCGACGACGCCGACTTCCCGAGCGTCGTGCCTACCGGGTCGATGGTGTGCCTGCACGCCGGTCAGGGCTGTGGCATGCAGACCCGGATGCTCTTGCCGCGGTCGCGCTACGACGAAGGCGTCGAGCTCATCACCCAGGGGATGAGCATGATCCGGTATGGCGATCCCAACGACCCCGACGTGATGATGGGCCCGCTCATCAGTGCAAAGCAGCGCGACCGCGTTCTCGGCTACATCGCCAAGGGTGAGGAGGAAGGGGCCAAGCTCGTGCTCGGCGGCCGTCCGCCGAACAACTTCCCCAAGGGCTACTGGGTCGAGCCGACATTGTTCGTCGACGTCAACAACTCGATGACCATCGCCCAGGAGGAGATCTTCGGGCCGGTCCTGTGCGTGATCCCTTACGACGACGACGAGGAAGCGGTGCGGATCGCCAACGACAGCGGTTACGGCCTGGCCGGCGGGGTGTTCTCCTCGGACGAGGCCCGGGCCACCGCGATCGCCCGCCGCATCCGCACCGGGTCGATTGGCATCAACGGCGGGTTCTCGTACGGCGCCGACTCGCCGTTCGGCGGCTACAAGGCCAGCGGCATCGGTCGCCAGAACGGCATCGAGGGCTTCGAGCAGTACGTCGAGACCAAGGCCGTCGCCTGGCTGCGCCCCTGACCCCAGCCGAACCTTGAACAGTTCTTGCCAGGCTCGGGGTTGCAGACCGTCAAAGGACGAGATAACGACGCCGCCAACGTCGCGCGGGACGCGGTGGAACGTCTCGCCGAACGTGTAGGGGGCTGTCACTGACGAGGTCCACGCACGCCCGCGCGAGTCGGCACCGCCGGCGTGACCGCGAGGTGTCCGACGCGCGGGAGCACCCGTCGCAGCGCTGTCCCCGCTGACCGGGACGATCACCCGGAGAGACCATGACTGAGCACGTCAGGTTCCTGTTACTCGGTCTCGGGAACGGAGCGCATAGGTCTCGCGCCGGTGATCGTCGAAGGGCTGCTCCCAGTGGTCCGCCGCATCGCCGACGAGACCCGGGCGGTGGTCATCCTCGTCGAGCAGCACGTACGGCTCGCGCTCGAGGTGTCCGACCAGGCCATCGTCCTCGTACACGGCGAGGTCGTCCGCAGCGGGCCCGCCGCCGACCGCGACGCCCTGGAAGCCGCCTACCTCGGCGCCGACGCCAATCCAGCGCCGGCCTGACACTGCCCGCAGCGCCACACCCCCTGTCCCGCCAACGTCCTGGGCGGTCGCCGAGCCGCATCCCGGCTCGTCGGCCTGGGTTACCTACCCAACTCTTCCCTTTGCTGGCCATACGAATTCCCGAGTGGCCGATAATCCTGCGAGTCAGGGAGCTGACAATGCATTTATCGAATCCATCACGGACCCGCCGCCGACTTCGCGTGACACTGATCGCGGGCCTCGCCGCCGTTGCGCTGGCCGCTGCCGGGTGCGGCAGCAGCGGCGGATCCGGGGGCACAACCAACGCGAGCGCTGGCGCCGATGCCGCGATCCTTGGCACCGCCAAGGAGGCAAGCGGCACCCCCGTCAAGATCGGCTGGATGAGCACTGGGCGGACCCGTACAATGACACCACCGACGAGATCAAGGCGGCCCAGGCGACGGCCGCCTATGCCAACGCCTATCTCGGCGGCCTGCGCGGGCACCCGATCGAGCTGATGCCCTGCGAGGAGAAGAACGTGCCGGCCACCTCGCAGGCCTGCGGCAACACGTTCGTCCAGGACCACGTGGCCGCTGTGGCCGCCGGAGGCCCAGCCCAGACCGATCCGATGATCCAGATCGTCCATCCCGCCGGCATCCCCGTCGCACTGAACATCGCGGCCAGCTCGGTGGTGCTGAGGGCTCTGTTGCATCCTGAGGAGCTGGGGCATGCGGAGCCGCTGCCGGCCTGGTGATCAGATGGCGTGGGCGAGTTCGGTGAACGCGGCGGCAAGTCGGCGCTGGGGTTCAACGTCGGTTCCGAGTTCGTAGTGACCGCGGCGGATGTTCTGGACGAAGGCGTGGCCGACACTGATCGTTTGGGCGGAGCGCAGCCGTTTCAAGCCCCGCATCGGGCGGAGCCTCGCCTTGAGCCGGCCATGGTCGGCCTCTATTCGGTTGTTCTCCCAGCGTGCGTCGACATGGTGCGCCTCGGGCAGCAGTTCGTCGAGGACCCGTGGGTAGACCGGTGCCTTGTCGGTGGTGACCTCGACCGGCCGGCGGCCGTGGGTCAGGGCCTGGTGGAAGAACCGGCGTGCGGCGAGCTGGTCGCGTCGGTCGCTGGCGAGCACGTCGACGACCTGTCCGTGCTGGTCAACGCCGCGGTAGAGGTATCTCCACCTTCCTGCGATCTTGATGTAGGTCTCGTCGACCCACCACCTGTCGCCGGGTCGATGTCGGCACGGCCGGCCCGCGTCGACCAGCAGCGGCGTGAAGCGCTGCACCCATCTGTAGATCGTGACGTGATCAACGTCGAGGCCGCGTTCGGCCAGCAGCTCCTCGATGTCCCGATACGACAGTGCGAACCGCAAGTACCAGCGCACCGCCAGGACGATCACCTCCGGCGGGAACCGGAACCCGACGAACTCTGACGCCGGGACCGGCGGATGCACGACATCTCGAACCATCACACGATCATGCCGGCTCGCGGCGCGGATCGCTGCGATGGCCGGATGCAACAGTCCCCTGAAGGCTCACTCCTTCAGCGCATCATGTGGGGTAGTGGAAGTCGGTGAGTTCCTCGCTGAGCTGCCACAGGCGGGAGGCGAGCGTGGGGTCGTGGGCGGTTCGTGAGGGCCTTCGGGGATATGGGCCGTAATAGCCGCCGGTCTTTCCGTGGAGATCCGGGGCCGTGGCGAGGCGGACGATTCCGGCGCCGGCACGATCTGGGGTGCTGAGCAGAGGTCTGATCGCGGACTCGATCATTCTCAGGGTGCGGGGTCCGTCTTCCCGGAGCAGATGGGTGCGGGCGATGCCGGGGTGGACGGCGTTCGCTGTGACTCCGGACAGTCTTCGGGCGAGCTCGAGGGTGAAGAGGACATTGGCGAGTTTGGACTGGCAGTAGGCGGCAAGGCCCGAGTATCGGCGCTCGCGATGCAGATCGGCGAAGTCGATCCGACCCACGGCATGGAGCAGGGAGGTGACGGTGATGATTCGACCGTCGACGCGGCGGAGCGGATCCAGCAGTATCCCGGTCAGTAGGAATGGGGCAAGGTGGTTGAGCGCGAAGGTGTACTCGTAGCCATCAGCGGTGACGCGGCGGGTGTCGTGAATCGCGCCGACATTGTTGACCAGGACGTCCAGCCGGGGATGTATGGCGGTGAACTCCCGGGCGAGCCGGTGCACTCCCGCCCGGCTGGACAGGTCGGCGGCCAGGGCCGACACCTTGTGATTGCCTGTGGCGGCCCGGATCCGCGCGGCGACCGCGTTAGCGGTCGCCGGGTCGCGCCCGTTGATGACGACGGCCGCGTCGAGCCGGGCCAGCGCGGTGGCCGCGGCCAGTCCGATGCCACCGGTCGAGCCGGTGACGAGTACGATTTTTCCGTCCACGGACAGTGGTCTCCCTCCCGCCCGGTCAGGCCGCCAGCAGGACCGCGAGGTAGGCATCGAGGTAGCGGCGCAGGTCAGCGGGCCCGAGCGGAGCGGCCAGGGCGGACGGGTGGAGGATTCGTGCGGTGTTGGCGCGGTCGAAGGTACCGGTACGGAAGTACGGGAGATAGGCGCGAAGCGCGGTGGTCGGTCCGGGTGCGGCGGATGCGGCGCCGGCCTTGTAGTAGGGCGTGGGAAGCCCGCACCAGGTGAAGAGGCTGTCGAGCACGGTGCGGGAGCGGGGCGCGACGGCGTTGGTCAGATGGTAGATGGTCCCGGTCGGTCCCATGGTGCCGGCAGCCACCGCGGCCCGTGCCAGCACGTCGACCGGCATCAGGTTGATCTCCGCGCTGTCGGGGATGTCCAGCACGCTTGTTTCGGCTTTGTGTGCTCGCCCCGCGTTCCGCAGCCGCCGTCCCATCGCGTAGAGGCCGGCGAAATGGGTTGCGGCGTGTGTTCTGCTGTGTCCGACCACGAACGGTGGCCGGAGTATTCGCCAGGGCAGGCCGCAGGAAACGACGTCCTGCTCGGCGCGGGCCTTCGCGTGGTGGTATGGCGTCGCGGTGTCGGATGGTCCGGGCCCTGTTGCCGGTTCCTCCACCAGGTTTCCGTTGCGGCGTGGCGCGATGTAGGCGGTGCTGACGTGGTTGAGTTCGGCGCCGAGCCGTTGGGCCAGCGCGATGACATTGCGTGTGCCGAGGTGGTTGACAGCCACGATCCGGGCGGCTCGTTCCTCCTCGTAGTGGAGGGTCGCGGCGCTGTGCCAGACGTGGTCGACGTGCTCGGGTATGACGTGGCCGAGTCCGCACAGGGGGGCGGTGATATCGCCGTGCAGGGGATGGACGCGGTCGGCTGCCGCTTCCCACAGGGCGTCGTCGTCGTAGGCGGCGGCCGCCCTGGACAGGAGGATGCGGGCGCGGCGGTTGGAGTGCTCGGGGTCGCGGCCTCGGACCAGGGGATGGACGACGGCGTCGGGGTCGCGGAGAAGTTCGAGGGTGAGTGCGCCGCCCACGAATCCGGTGGCTCCGGTGATCACATGAACGCTCATCCGTGACCTCCATGTTCGCGTAGCCAGTCGCTGACCTGGTCGAGGGTCAGATCCCGGCGCGGGGTGTCGGTGGTGTCGACACCGAACACGTCCGGCATGATGAGCAGAAGTTCCTCGATGAACATGGAGTCCAGGCCGAGTTCGGCGAGGGTGGATCCGGGGGACAGCACCGCGGGGTCCAGGTGGTAGCGGCGCTGCAGCAGCAGGGCGAGCCGCTCGTAGATCGGATCGTTCATCGTGGCCTGCCCCAGGTCGGTGTCCGTTCGATGCGCACCACCGCGCATGCCGCCGACACTCCGACGGTGAAGCCCAGCAGGAGCACGTGATCGCCGGGGCCGACCTGGCCGGTGGCGACCAGGTGTTCCAGCCCCACGGCCTGGTCGTTCACGGTCAGATGGCCGACACCTCGGCCGAATTCGAGCAGGCCCTGGCTGGTCCGCAGGCCCAGCGGAGCGAGGACCGTCTTGAGATACCGCTCGTGTCCGATGAAGGTGTGCGCGACGCGGGTGACGTCGGTCGGCTCCAGGTCCGCCTCCGCCAGTGTCCGGAGGACGGTCTCGGTGCGCTGCTCGGCCAGCCGTGCGGCGAGGTCCGACGCTTCTCCGCCGTTCTCGGTCACTCGCTGGGCCAGGTCGGAGACGGCGTCGATCTCTCGGGTCGGCGGAAAGATCGGACGGTTTCCGCGTGTCACCTGCTCGGCCTCCGGTACCGAGGCCGATCTGACCGCCAGCAGCCGGGCAAATCCTGGTCGGCGGGACAGCACCAGTGCACTGCCCGCGTCGCCGAGCACTCCGTACTGCAGTCCGAGTGCCCACCGATTGGTTCCGGGTATTCCGAAGTTGTCGGCGCCGGTGACCAGGGCCGCCGCGGGCGAGTGCCGCGCCGCGAGGTAGGCGGCCGCCAGTTCCCATGCGGCCATCATCCCGTTGCAGTTCTGCCATACCCGTATCGACGGGGCCGCGCTGTCGCCGAGGGCCCGCAGCACGTAGTGCTGGGCGGGCCATCCCTCCGGTCCCTGCGCGAAACCTCCGGCATGCAGGTGCAGAACCAGATCCTCGAGGTGCCCGTCCCACCGGTCGATTGCCTGCCGAGCCGCTTCGACGGCCAGGTCGGGAGCGGAGACGCTGCCCGCGACCGCCGCCCCGGTCCACCCGTACCAGTCGCGTGACTCGGCGTCGTACCAGCCGCGGTCCACCGCCTCTTGGGCGCTCATCGACCGCGGCACGCGTACACCGATAGCGTTGATCCAGGTCTCGGGTGTCCTCACTGCTGCCCCTCCGTCCGACCCGCACCCGACTCCTGGACAAGTCGCGCCAACCTGCGCACGGACACGCCGCGCAGGATGTCCACGATCTGTACGGACACATCGAACTCGTGCTCGATGAGGTTGCGCAGCTCGACGGCCATGAGCGAGTCGATGCCGAGTTCGGTGAGCGCCCGGTCCTGACGGATCCGGTCGGCACGCAGACCCAGGACTTGCGCCACCTGGGCGGCCAGCACATCGGCGACCGCATCCGGCACGGATCCCCCGGCCGGTGGCGGGGCTGGTGGAGCCAGCGGTGGCGGTGCCTGGGGGGCGGGAGCCGATTCGGTTGCCGACCGCTGCCCAGGGGCGGCGACGATGACCGGGCTTGCCGCGTCACGGCCTGCCACGTTGCCCAGGAACGGGACCTGGCCAGCCGTGGGGTAGACGGCCGACCAGACCGGCCAGTCCACACGGAGGATGACGGCCTCGGCGGCATCGTTGTCGACAAGCGCATCGAACAGGCGGAGGGCCTCGTCAGGGGTGAAGGTTCGCATGCCCCGCGGAGTCATGTCGTGGCCGGCCATCGTCTCCCGGGCGACCATGCCGACCTCGGCCCAGTAGCCCCAGTTGAGCAGTGTGGCGGGCAAGCCGCGGGCCCGGCGGTGTCGGGCCAGGGCATCGAGGAAGGCGTTGCCCGCGGCGTAGGCCCCGCCGGTCGGCGAGCTGAGCACCGACGACCCCGAGGAGAAGAAGACGAAACGCTGCACAGGCTCGGTGGACACGGCGTGGTGCAGCGCCCAACCGCCACCGATCTTCGGATGGACGATGGCCGCAAGCCGAGCGGGGTCGAGGTCGGCGACCGCGCCTTGGTCGAAGACGCCCGCCAGATGGTAGACGGCGCGGATCGGTGGCGCGCCAGCGGCGCGGCGTGTGGCCAGGACAGCGGTCAGGGCGGCGGTGTCGGCTACGTCCAGCGCATGGTAGTCAACCCGGGCGCCGAGCTCTCGCAGCTCCTGCAGCAGCCGTGGGCCGGATCCCCCCGGCTCGGGCGACAGCGGGCTGCGACCGAGCAGAACCAGGTCACGTACCCCGCGCCTGACAAGATGGCGGGCGAGGCTGCCACCGATTCCACCGAGGCCCCCGGCCAGCAGATGGGTGCCGGGCGCGGTGACCCCGGCGTCGGCCGTCCGGGCGGCGACGACCGTCCGGGGTAACGCCACGATCAGCTTGCCGACGTGCTGCGCGCGGGCCATGTGACGGAACGCGTCGCCCACCTCGGCCGGGCCGAACTCGCGGAACCGCAACGGCTGGAAATCGCCCCGTTCATACCCCGCGAAGACCGCGCGCAGTGTCTGGCCAAGCAGGGGTGGGTCACTACGGATCAGGTCGATGATGTCCAGCCCGTGGAACGACCGGTTACGCGCGAAAACGTCCATCCCGATCGCCGTGCCAGCCACGATGTGGCGTTTGGCCAGTTCGATGTAGCGTCCGCCCGGGGCCAGCAGCGACAGGTTGGCCGCCACCGCGTCGTCCACGAGGGTGTTGACGATGATGTCGAACCCGCGTCCCGCCGTGGCCCGGCGGAACTGCTCGACGAACTCCAGCGATCGCGAGTCGGCAATCCCGTCAAGGGGGAGCGAGGCGATTGCCTCCCGCTTGCCGGGGCCACAGGTGCCGTAGACGCGGGCTCCACGCCATCGGGCCACCTGGACGGCGGCGAGTCCCACCCCACCGGACGCCGAATGAACCAGTACCCGGTCACCGGGCCCAACCCGGCCGAGCACATGGAGCGCCTGGTAGGCGGTGATGAACGCCATCGGCATGGTGACGGCGTGGGCCGGGTCGAGCCCGGCAGGCAGCCGGACCGCCAGCTCGGCCGAGGCCAGCACATGGGTGGCCAGCGCGCGCTCGGTGAGAGCCACCACCCGGTCGCCGACTGCCAGGTGGTTGACCCCCGGGCCGACGGCGGCGACCGTCCCCGCGCACTCGTAGCCGAAGTCGGAGCTGCCGTCCTGCCCCGGATAGGCACCGGTCGCGCACAGGACATCCCGGAAGTTGAGGGCGGCGTACTCCGCTCGGATCAACACCTGACCCGGCCCGGGCGTGCCCGGTGGGGCGTCCGCGGTGAACCCCAGCCCGTCCAGCACCCCGGTCCTGGGCTGTGTGAGCCGGCGCGGCCCCGCCGATGCCGCCAGCGGGGAACTGTCCCAGCGCAGCCGCGCCACGAACCGGTCCTCGCCGCGTAGGGCGACCCGATCCTCCTCATCCGCCCCGAGCAGTTCCTGGACCAGCGGATCGGCGGTCTGGGTGTGTTCGTCGAGATCAACCAGAGTGGTGTGCAGCGACGGCCGCTCGCCGGCCAGTGCGGGCCCGAGGCCCCACACCGGAGCCTGGCACAGCCCGGTCACCCCGTCCCGGTCGAGGACGCGCTGACTGCCGCGGGTGACCAACCACAGCCGGGGCGGACGCGCGGGGCACGCCTGGTCGAGCGCCCGCGCCAGGTGCGCCACTCCGGTGCAGCCCAGATGTACGGCACGTTCCAGCTCTCGCCTGGTCGGCTCCACGAACCTGGTGGCGTCCAGGGACCACAGGTACACCACGCCGGTGAGGCGGTCGCCCCGACAGACCGCGGACACGACAGCCGCGAGGTCCTCCGCCTGCCTTGGATCGACCTGGTACCGGTGCCGGTCGAGCTGCCCGTAGGCGGCGGCGACCGTCACGGTGGCGACATCGTCCCCTCTGCCCCGCAACAGGGCGACAACGCCCCGTCCGATCGGGCCGCTGTCCTGGAAGACCAGCCACCGTCGCGGCTTCGAAACCTCGGGATCGCGTCGCTCCACGGCGATCCACTCCTGCCGGTACAGCCACGCGGACGCCCCGGCGGGCACGGCCAGCTCCGCATCGGATTCCGCATTGGGGCCGGTCATCGCGTCCCTTCCGATCTGTTCGCCGCGGGCGGCGCGACCATTCGGGTGGCCTTCGGGCAGGGCGGCGCGGCCCGCTGTGGAGGGATGGGATGACCCCTCGTGCGCAGACCCCTCGTGCGCAGTCGTGCCAGCTGACGGTGGCCGCGGCGGAGTGTCCTGGTCAGAGATGGGCATCGGCGACTGAGTCGACTGGATACCGGGAATCGTCGGGTCGGTGTGCGGCGCGGGTGCCGGAGCCCGGCCCATCAGGTAGCGAAGGCGCATCTCGTCGACCTCGGCGACAAGACCCTCGTTGTCGAAGATGCGCAGGCTGCCCGCACCGAAGCCGGCCGGTTGATCGGGGAGAAGCCACGCGTGGCTCCACAGCTCCGGCCCGGGGACGCGGTAGAGGCGGTACGCCCCGATGCCGCCGAGGACGAAGGCGGCGTCGGCGCCCTCGACAACCTCGGGCCGGGCCGCGAGGATCGCCTGGGCGCAGCCGTCCAGGAGGGCCGGGTGGAACAGATCGCCCTGGTGGCCCACAGCGGGGTCGGGAAGGCGGACCCGGGCCACGGCCTCACCCTCGCCGCGCCAGACCTCAACAACCGCCTGGAAGGCGCCGTTCCACTGGTTACCCCGGGCGGCGTGGTAGGCGTAGAACTGGGCGCCGGTCTGGCGCGCGGTGCAGCGCGCCCTGGTATCCAGCGGCCCCGCCAGGCCACCCGACGTCCCAGCCCCGGCCCCGTTGCCTGTCCGGGATGGCGCGGCCGGACGGCCAGCCGCCTCGACATGCTGGACCCACGTGGCCTCGCCGAAGAGTCGACTGTGGACGGTGAAACGCCAGGCCGGACCGTCGGGGCGGGCCGTGACCCGCAGCTCGAGCCGGTCGGCCGCGTCGAGGAACAGCGCGCGCAGGAAGCTGATCTCGGCGAGCACGACCGGGACCGGGCCGAAGATCTCCCGGGCCGCGGTGGCCATCATTTCCACATACCCTGTGCCCGGCAGAATCGCGGCATCCTGGACGCGATGATCGAGCAGGTAGCCGTTGACGTCGAGGTCGAGTCGTCCGGTCCATCGCCGGGTCCCGTCCGCCTCGGCGGGTTCGGCCGCACCAAGCAGCGGATGCGCGGCCGCGGGGCCCGCCTCGACGTCCTGAGCCGGGGCAGCATGCACGTGGCGCGGCGGATGCGCGGCCTCCTCGGCGGGTGGCAGCCAGTAATCCTGGTGCTGCCACGGGTACCGAGGCAGTGGGACGTACCGGCCGGCCGGAACGACCGATGACCAGTCGACGGGCACGCCGGTGACGTGGAGTTCGGCGAGGCTCTGCAGCAGCGTGACCCGTTCGGAAGCATGGCGGCGTAGCGACCCGAACGCACGGACGGCCCCGCCGTGGGCGCGGACCGCCGTGGTCAGCACCGGGTGGGCGCTGACCTCGATGAACACGGTGTCGGCGGCGGCCAGCTGAGCGTGGACAGCGCCGGTGAAGTCAACCGGTTCGCGGATGTTGCGGGCCCAGTAGCGGGCATCCAGGTCGGAGCCGTCGGTGATCCGGCCTAGCAGGGTGGAACGGATCGGCACACCGCCGGCACGGGGCGACAAGTCGGCGAGCGCGTCGAGCAGGTCCTGGCTGATCTCGTCGATCTGGGGACAGTGCGAGGCGTAGTCGACGTTGACGAGACGGGCGGCCGTGCCACGCGCCTCCAGCTCCGCGACGAGTTCGGCGACCGACGCGGCATCACCGGACAGCACGGTGGTGTCGGGGCCGTTGTAGGCGGCGACGACCACATCCCGGCCGGCCACAGCCTGCTCGGCCTGCGTAGCGGTCAGTTCGGTCCACGCCATGGCGCCCCGCCCATGCAGCCGGGCGGCGAGTGCGCTGCGACGACAGATCACCGCCGCCCCGTCCGGGATACTCAGCGCTCCGGCGACGCATGCGGCGGCGACCTCGCCCATGCTGTGCCCGATGACGGCGTCCGGCTCGACTCCCCACGAGCGCCACAGCGCCGCCAACGCCACCTGGGTCGCCCACAGCACGGGCTGGACGACGTCGGTGCGCGCCAACCAGTCCTCGCTGCCCTCCTCGATCAGGCCTCGCACCGAGACTCCGGTCTCGGCGCGGATCGCGGTGTCGCACTCGTCGAAGGCCGCGGCGTACACCGCCTCGCCGGAGAGCAGATCCCGACCCATCGCCGCCCACTGCGAACCCTGGCCCGGGAAGACGAACGCCACCTGCGGCCGCCGGCCGGCCTCTCCCACCACGGTCAGGGGCGCCGAGCCCGCCAGGAAGTCCCGCAGCGACTGCGCCGCCTCACCGGCACTGTCCGCGACGGTCGCGAGCCGGAACGGGTGATGAGTGCGCCGGACCGCCGCGCTGTGACACACGTCGGTGAACGAACCGGCGGTCCGGTCCAGGAACTCGGCCCACCGCGCGGCCATCTCCCGCAGCGCCTCCGGCCCGGCCGCCGACAGCGTCAGCACCTGTGACTGCCCGCCCTCACCGCCGCCCGCGGTGCCCGCGACGCGACCGGTGGCGTCGGCCGGGGCGCCGCACAGCACCACATGCGCGTTGTTCCCGGAGATACCGAAGCTGTTGACCCCGGCGAACACTGGCCGCCCCGAGTCCGGGATGGCGGTGGCGGCCCGGACGATCCGCAGGGGCAGGCGATCCCAGGGGATGTCCGGGCTGAGGCGGTTCAGGTGCAGGCTCGCCGGGAGCAACCTGTGTTCCAGGCAGAGCACCGCCTTGATCACCCCGATGATCCCCGCGGCAGACTCGGTGTGGCCGAGGTTGGTCTTGACGGAGGTCACCATCAGCGGACGGTCCGCCGGACGGCCGGCGCCGAGGGCCACTCCGAGTGTCTCCACCTCGACCGGGTCGCCGGCGCGCGTGCCAGGGCCGTGCGCCTCCACGAAATCAATGTCCGCCGGGTCGACCCCGGCGTCTCGACACGCGTTCTCGAGCACGCGGCGCTGCCCCTCCGGCCCGGGCCGGGTCAGCAGTCCACCATCCCGGCCGTCGCTGCCGTTGGCCGAACCGAGCAGCACGGCCCGGATACGGTCGCCGTCGTCGAGCGCGGCCTCCAGCGGCTTGAGCACCAGGACCCCGACGGCCTCACTGCGCACGAACCCGTCGGCATCGGCGTCGGCGAACCTGCAGCGGCCCGTGGGGGACAGCATCATGGCGCCCGAATAGACGATCGTCTGATCCGGAATCAACATCATGTTGACGCCGCCGGCCAGTGCCATCCGTCCGCCCGAGCGCAGGTACCGGACGGCGACGTCCACGGCCGCCAGGCCCGACGAGCACGCCGTGTCGATCGACAGGGCCGGTCCACGCAGATCGAAAGCGAACGACAGCCGCCCCGACATCACCGACCGGGCGCACGCCCCAGTCATGCCGTGGTACCTGAATCGACGGGTGTCTCCCGCCGTCATCGTCCAGTAATCGCTCCCGGCCTGACCGATGTAGACGCCGCAGTCGGAGCCGGCGACCTGTTCCAGCGGTACCCCGGCGTCCTCGAGGGCCTCGTAGCCGACCTCCAGCAGCAGCCGCTGCTGCGGATCCATCCACACGGCCTCCCTGGGAGCGATGCCGAAGAACTCGGCATCAAACCCCGCCACGTCGCCCAGGAAACCACCCCAGCGGCTGACCGTCCTGCCGAGAACCCCGGGCTTCGGATCGAAGACCGCATCAACATCCCATCGCTGCGGCGGAACCTCGGTGATCAGGTCCCGCTCGGCGAGCAACGCCTCCCATAACTCCTCTGGCGAGTTCAAACCGCCGGGCAACCGGCAGGCCATGCCCACGATCGCGACGGCGTTCCCGGGACGAAAAGGGGACGTAGGCATCATGGGTCCCTTACTTCTCGTTGCGTGGCTGGTAATCCGAGCCCGATCGGTCCTCTACGTAGGAATAAACTGTGCGAACCGGTCATGCGGTCGAACTGTGCGGGTGAGAACAAGGAGCCCGCAACGTCCTGGGCGTTCGCCTTCCCGAACTGGGCTTTTGCCTCTGCGAGTACCTTCTCGTACGCTCCCGGCCTCCGGGAGTAGCGCGGGCTTGCGCCATACAGTAGCAGTGCAAGACCGGTGAGAACCCTGCTCGTGTTGGACTTCGGATAGGCCGTCAGCTGCGACGGCTCCCGGTCGTATCGCTGATCGAGTTGCTGGACTCGCTGCCGCGGCTGCGCAACGGTGGTCGGTCAAGGTGGTAGCGCGTGCCCAATGCATCCGAGATGCGGCCCGGCGCCAACTGTACCGTAGGTGAGAGACGGCGGCCGGCAGATCGTCGAGCGCATCCAGCGAGACGTTCAGAACGCAGCCAGGTCGGGTTGGTTTCACGGTCGATGTGTGTAGAGTGCCACGTTCCCGACGACCGACCGTCGATCGATCGACGGTCGGTCGTCGGGAACGTGGCACTCTACACACATCGACCGTGAAACCAACCC
>Ga0068863_100004280_pt1 | contig 14061 bp, 9 predicted proteins | sample KBSSwiS62_FD_66596 | JGI IMG/M metagenome (GOLD analysis project Ga0068863, IMG submission 66596) | Switchgrass rhizosphere microbial communities from Kellogg Biological Station, Michigan, USA - KBS Switchgrass S6-2 | ecosystem: Host-associated > Plants > Roots > Rhizosphere > Soil ...
CCGCCAGGTCGTCCGGCAGGGTGATGATTTCCAGCGTCGAGCCGAGTACGAACTCGCCCGGGTGCAGCATGAACGGTTCGTCACCCTCGGGCGCGACCAGCTCGGTGAGGTCCTCCTGCTCGAGGGCCGGGTCGATGTGGCTGTACCGATGGTTCTGGAAGACCCGGAACGCCCGGTCCAGCCGCAGATCCACGCTGCTCGGCTGGATCAGGCCCGGCTCGTACGGGTCGAGGCACACCCGGCCGGCGGTGATCTCGGCCCGGATGTCCCGGTCGGACAGCAACACGCCCTGCAACTTACTGCACCGAGACGGGCATGGACTGGGTCACGATTTGCGCCAGCCGCGGAGTCGCCCGCGGCGGCGTGGGTAGGACCAGCGGCATGGATGTCCCGTTCGTGCGGCTCCGGCGATCGGCGCCGGGCGCCCGTCCCCTGGCACGACGACAGGATCTCCGCCCCCGGTTCGGCGCGCGGGGCGCTCCGGCGGCACGGCGGCGGCGGCCGAGGCCGTTCGCGTGGCTGCGGCGGACGGGTCCGGGCGGGTCGAGAAGAAGCGGAGCAGCTTCCATGCTCGAACTACCTGCCCAGATCGAGGCCTACCTCTTCGATCTCGACGGCGTCCTGACCAGCACCGCCGAGGTGCACGCACGGGCCTGGAAGGAGATGTTCGACGACTTCCTGGAGAACTGGGCCCGCCGCTCCGGCGATCCGGAGGAACCGTTCGACATCGAGCATGACTACGAGCAGTACGTCGACGGCAAGCCGCGCCTCGACGGTGTCCGTTCGTTCCTGGCCTCGCGGGACATCCACCTGCCGGAAGGGGCCCCGGACGACCCGCCCTCCGGGCTCACCGTCAACGCTCTCGGCACCCGCAAGAACATCCTGGTGCTGAAGAAAATCGCCGAGGACGGCGTCCAGCCGTACCCGGGGAGCATGCGGTTCCTGCGGGCGGCCGTCGCCGCCGGGAAGAAGACCGCGCTGGTCTCGTCGAGCGCGAACGCGGCCGACGTCGCCAAGGCCGCCGGTTTCGCCGACCTCCTGCAGGTCCGGGTCGACGGCCTGACGATCGCGGAGCGTGGCCTGGCCGGGAAGCCAGCGCCGGACACGTTCCTCGCCGCGTCCAAGGAGCTCGGCGTGCCGGCCGAGCGGGCGGCCGTCTTCGAGGACGCGGAGGCCGGCGTCGCCGCCGGGCGGGCCGGCGGGTTCGGCTACGTCGTCGGAGTCGATCGGGTCGGCAACGGGCACGCCGAGGCGCTGCGGGCCCACGGCGCGGATGCCGTCGTGACCGATCTCGCGGACCTCCTTTCCGGCGGGGGCGCGCCCGCCGAGGACGCGGCCGAGACCGCCGCCGAGCCGGCGGGCCGCGGCCGATGACGGACGGCGCGATCTACACAGTCGACCCGTGGGGCCTGCGCGAGATCGGGCTCGACGTCGAGAATCCGGCCCGGTCGGAGTCGTTGTTTGCGCTGTCCAACGGGCACATCGGCCTGCGCGGGAACCTCGAGGAAGGCGAGCCTCACGGCCTGCCCGGCACCTATCTGAACTCCGTGCACGAGCTGCGCCCGCTGCCCTACGCGGAGGCTGGCTACGGCTATCCCGAGTCGGGCCAGTCCGTCATCAACGTGACCAACGGCAAGCTGATCCGCCTGATGGTCAACGACGAGCCGCTCGACGTCCGGTACGGCGAGCTGCGCTCGCACCGCCGTTCCGTCGACTTCCGCGACGGGGTCCTGGTCCGCCAGATGGACTGGGAGTCCCCGGCCGGCCAGGTGATCCGGGTGACGACGCGCCGGCTGGTCTCGTTCTCCCAGCGGGCCGTCGCCGCAATCTGCTACGAGGTCGAGGCGCTGACCGACGCGCCGCGCGTGGTCGTGCAGTCGGAGCTGGTGGCGAACGAGACGCTTCCCATCCAGACCACTGATCCACGCGCCGCGGCCGTGCTTGAGTCCCCGCTGGTGCCGGAGCTGAACTTCGCGCGGGATACGACCGTCGAGCTCGTGCATGTGACCCGGCACAGCCAGCTCCGGGTCGCGGTGGCGATGGACCACGTGATCGACGGGCCGGGGCCGGTAGGGGTGGTTTCGGAGTGCGAGCCGAACTCCGGGCGCGTGACCATCACCGGCGTCCTGCAACCCAAGCAGAAGCTGCGGATCGTCAAGTTCCTCGCCTATGGCTGGTCGCAGCAGCGCTCGCTGCCGGCGATGCGCGACCAGGCCGCGGCCGCCCTCGTCGGCGCTCGGGCGACCGGCTGGGAGGGCCTGCTCGCCGAGCAGCGGGAGTTCCTGGACGCGTTCTGGAAACGCGCCGACGTCGAGGTCGACGGCGACGCCGAGGTCCAGCAGGCCGTCCGGTTCGCGCTGTTCCACGTGCTGCAGGCCGGGGCCCGCGCCGAACGCCGTGCCATCCCGGCGAAGGGGCTCACCGGCCCGGGATACGACGGCCACGCGTTCTGGGACACCGAGAGCTACGTCCTGCCGGTGCTCAGCTACACCTTCCCGTCCGCCGCGGCCGACGCGCTGCGCTGGCGGCACTCGACCCTGAAGCTCGCGCAGGAACGCGCCAAGCTGCTCAACCTGCGCGGCGCGGCGTTCCCCTGGCGGACCATCAACGGCGAGGAATGCTCCGGCTACTGGCCGGCGGGAACGGCGGCCTTCCACGTCAACGCCGACATCGCCGACGCCGTCGCCCGCTACGTCAACGTCACGGAGGACTTCACCTTCGAGCGGGCCGTGGGCTTGGAACTGCTGGTCGAGACGGCCCGGCTGTGGCGCTCGCTCGGGCACCACGACCTCGACGGCAAGTTCCGGATCGACGGGGTGACCGGGCCGGACGAATACTCTGCGATCGCCGACAACAACGTCTACACGAACCTGATGGCGCAGAAGAACCTGCGGGACGCGGCCGACGCGGCGAGACGCCACCCCGACCGGGCCAAGGAGTTCGGCGTCGACTCCGAGGAGGCGGCGAGCTGGCGGGACGCGGCCGAGGACATGTACATCCCGTACGACGAGCACCTCGGCGTCCATCCGCAGTCGGAGGGCTTCACCGGCCACGAGATCTGGGACTTCGAGCGCACCGGGGCCGACCAGTATCCGCTGCTGCTGCATTTCCCCTATTTCGACCTCTACCGGAGACAGGTCGTCAAACAGGCCGACCTGGTGCTCGCGATGCAGCGCCGCGGCGACGCGTTCACCCGTGAGCAGAAAATGCGCAACTACGCCTACTACGAGGCGCTGTGCGTACGGGACTCCTCGCTTTCCGCGGCCCCGCAGGGCGTCCTGGCCGCGGAATGCGGCCATCTGGCGCTAGCCCACGCCTACCTGCGCGAGGCGGCGCTGATGGACCTGCACGACATCGAGCACAACACGTCCGACGGCCTGCACATGGCCTCGCTCGCCGGCTCCTGGATCGCCCTGGTCGAGGGCTTCGGCGGGCTGCGCGACCACGGCGAGCTGCTCGCCTTCGCGCCCCGCCTGTCCGAGGGCCTGTCCCGGCTGGCCTTCGGCCTGTGCTTCCGGGGGCGCAACCTGCGCGTCGAGGTCACCGACTCGGTCGCGACCTACAGCGTCCAGGACGGCGAGGGCATCACCATCAAGCACTACGACGAACCGATCCGGGTCGAGCCAGACAAGCTCGTGACGATGGAGATTCCGTTGACCCCGCGACCGCGCGAGCACCCGCGCCAGCCCTTCGGCCGCGAGCCGCGTTTCTTCCACACCCCTACGCCGACGGAAGAGGACTGACCGCCCCCTGCGTCCCGCCGGCCTGGTGACCGCGTCCGCGCGGCGCGGCCGCCAGGCATCCCCGGCAATCTAAAGCCCTGGGCCGAGCGGTCAGGGGCGAAGCGCCTGGCGTGGTCCAGGGGTCTCCCCTGGACCAGACAGCGGTTATCGCCGCGGGTGGCTGAAGGGCCGACAATCAGGCGAAGCGGCTGCGAGTGACGAGAATCGGACTCGACCTGGGCGGCCTCCCTGCTTGCTTCTTTTGCGTTCGGCCCGGTCGGATGTTGCGAGTTGGTGACGAGAATCGGACTCGACCCGGATGGCCTCCCCGCCTGCTTCTTTTGTGTTCGGCCAGGTCGAATGTTCTGTTTCCATCAGTCTCGGTGATCTGCATGAGTTTACTCTCGCTTGTGCTCCGGCAAACGCCGGGGTTGTACTTCTGATGCCGTCCCCAGTTCGTTTGGAGGGTGCACTTGTGGTGACGACCCAGGGGCTCTGAAAGCTGGGGACTGGCATTTTCGTGCCGGTTGCTTTCCCCGGATTTCCCAATATCGTGAACCTATGTTCGATGTGCGTGGCGGCCCTGCTCCGTCGTTCCCCTCGTCTGCGTCCTGTCGGCCGTCGAGGTCTTTGCCATCCGAATCGGCCGCGCCGTCCTCGATGACGGCGCCGGTCGGGCGGCTTGATGCCGTCGGTGTGTCCGTGGATGAGGTGCTTGCCGAGCTGGCGGGGTGTGACGCGGCGGCGACGGTCGCGCTGGTGTCTGGCATCTCCCGGCTGACGGCCCGGCTGCAGGGGCTGATGATTCATGCGCAGGTCCACCTGGCCCGGCTGCGCCCACCCACCAAGGGCTCTCCCGACGACCCGCCGGACAGTCCCTATTCGGAGTTCGCGGCCGATGAGCTCGCCGCCGAGCTTCGCCAGTCACCCCGTGCTATGTCCGACCGGCTCCTGACTGCCTGGGAGATGGCCCATCAGCTCCCCAGCGGCCTTGCCGCACTGACCGGTGGCAGCCTCGACTACGCGCGGCTCGCCGCACTGCATCAGTTGACGCTGTGTCTCACCGACGGGCAGCGGGCGTTCGTCGAGAAGACGATGCTCGCCGGCGGCCGGTTGGCCTCGGCGCCGCAGTGGCGGCGCAAGATCCGTCGGTTGGTCGCGAAGGTCGCGCCGGGCGCGCTGGCCCGGCGCCGCGCGGAGGCGCACACCCGGCGGTCGGTCAGCGTGAAACCGTTGGAAGATGGTATGGCGTTGTTGGAGGCGACCCTCGCAGCCGAGGACGCCCGCGCAATCTTCGACCGCCTCGACCGCGTCGCCCGGTCGGACGGCAGACCCGCTGGGCCCCGTGACGACCGGTCGCTCGACGCTCGTCGGGCCGATGTCCTTGCCGCGTTGCTACTCGGCAACCGCCGGGAGCATGTCACCGTTGAGCTACAGGTCATCGCCCCAATCGGCACTCTCGCGGGCCTCGATGACAACCCCGCCGAACTCGTCGGCTACGGGCCCATCCCCGCCGAGGTCGGGCGCGCGCTCGCCGCGGACGCCCACTGGCGGCGGGTGCTCACCGACCCGGCGACCGGCACCGTTCTGGACCTCGGACATCGCAGAGTCCCCACACCTGCGCTCGCCCGACTGGTACGCCACCAACAGAGCTGCTGCGTCTTCCCGGGCTGCGGCATGCCCGCCGCCAGCGCCGATATCGACCACACGGTCGGGCACGCCAGCGGAGGACGTACCTCGCTAGACAATCTTGGAATGCTATGTCGCCATCACCACCGGGCCAAGCATGCGGTCGGCGGGTGGCGACTCGATCAGCCCACCGCCGGGATCTTCCGCTGGATCAGCCCCGCTGGTCGCACCTACACCACCGACACAACCAGCAACGACGAGGAAGCCCTGCCATCCGGCACGCATCCCCGAAACCGGCCTACCACCGGCACCGACAACCCCGCCACAGCCCCGATCAGCGAATCCGGCCAGCCAGCCTCCCAGCCGAGAAACATCGGCCCGTGCCCCTTCTAATGCGAACCTTCCGGACCATTCCGCTACCTCTGCGTCTCGTGGGGCATGGCTCCTTGATCGGTGGAGCGGGTGACGGGAATCGAACCCTCGTTGCAAGCTTGGAAAGCTGATTCGAGGATGGCATGAGGTCCGATGTCCCGGTAAAGAGGGGATCTGGAGCGGCCTGGGCTACCCCTCGATGCCGCCGGCTACTGGCCCGCGGGTCTTCTGGCAACCGTAGGTGTCTTCCGAGATCAAAGTTAATTGCATTTGGGTGCGAGGCGCGCCCAGCGCAGGTCCAGACCCCGGGCTATCGCCGCTGCGCCGACGGCGCCACGGATGTGCTCGTGTCGGCCTTGTGGCCCGTCAATGGCCCGTAGTCCGACGTTGACCGCCTAAAACGATCTCCGCCCCTGGTCGGACTGTGCCTCTGACCAGGGGCGAAACGGGTGGAGCGGGTGACGGGAATCGAACCCGCGTTGCAAGCTTGGGAAGCTCGTGTTCTGCCTCTGAACTACACCCGCGTGGTGCTCCTTGAGCATCCTAGCGGACGGCGCGGCCCGGTGGGGGCTGGCCCCCGGGCGCCCGGACCGCCCCGGCCGCGCCGTTGCGGCCGGGGAGGTGGGTGGTGCAGTGGCGTGGTGGCCGTGGGATCCGGGATGGGTGGCCACCACGCCACTGGGTCCTGGGGAGCGGGCCGTGCTCGGCGCCTGCCGGTGTCATTACCACCGCTGCCACTCCGTCGGCTGCGTGTCATGTAAGGGACTTCGGGGCTTGATCAGCCCGGGGGTCCCAGGGTTGCATGAGCATCCCGGCTGGTCCGGTGGGCGGCGATGAGTGTGTGTCTGAGGATTGAGCCTCGTACCTCTGATTGCCGCCGCTGGCCTGGTCACGGATGCCCCGGATGAGGGAAGTGGACCGGCCCGTCGAGGCCGGGTCCGGTGGCAGCACATGAGTGGGAGCCGTTGTCAGGCTTGCTCCTTGGGACCCGTGGCCGTGGTGAGCCAGGGCGAGGCGATCCTCAGATCGATCCCCACCAGCCGCCGCACGCCGCCCTCTCCTCTCGTCAGACCACACCGGACCACGACTCCGGCAGGCCCGAACCGGCGCATACGGTGCGCGTGCTCGACGGTGAGGGGAAGGAGGTCTGCCGGCGCAGGTGCGAGCCGACGGTCGAGAGCTTCACGACCATCGAGGAGGCGGCGCTCGCCGGCGCCGTGGAGGGGACCCGGCTTGAGGTGGTCATCTCGCCTCGCCGAACGTGCCTGGGCCGTGCTCGACCGGCGCATGCCCTACGTGATCTGCGACGTCGACGGCACCCCGGTCACCCCCGACCAGGCCAAGAAGATCATCGCTGAACGGTGGACAGTGCCGCCCGACGTCCGCGCCCGCCGCCGCAGCACCAAGGCCAGAGCAAAGGCGGGGAAGGCCCCTCAGCAAGCCCCCACGGGGCATGACACACAGCGCGCCCGAAGCACGCGAACACGAGGCGACCTTCCCCGCCCACGATCGTCCACACCCAGGCCCGGCCAGGTCAAGCAAGCCCGGCCGGACACCCCTTGACAACCGATCCTCCATAGGGAATCAGAGGGTGAGCTCGATGGTGCCGTCATCGGCCAGGCGGATGGGGTAGCAGCCGAGCGGTTCGGCACCCGAGGTCGAGACGCCCGTCGCCAGGTCGAAGACGTGGGCGTGCAACGGGCAGATGACGACCTTGTCGTCTGCCTGGCCGTCGGCTAGCGGGCCGCCCGCGTGCGGGCAGACGGCGTCCACGGCCCGCAGCGCCCCGCCACGCAGCCGGAACACGGCGATCTGCTGTCCGTCGACCGCGTAGGCCCTCGCTTCGCCGACCGGGATGGCGTCCACCGGGCCAAGGCGGCGGATCGTCCCGGTCCTCGTGGGTCCGGCGCTCATCGGACCGGCACCTGGGGGAGCGTGACCAGCGGCAGCGAAGTACGGAACTGGCCGGGGGTCGCCGGTTGGTCCCGCTCCAGCCACGGATCGCGATAGGCGTCGATCGACTCCTGGATGCGGGCGTCCAGCTCAGCGGCGATGCCTTCGGCGTCGTCGACGACGACCGCGCGGATCTTCTCGATTCCGACCCGGGGGACGAACGTGTAGGTCCGCTCCAGCCATTTCGCGTTCTCGCGGTAGTACTGCAGGAACCGGCCCGTCAGCGTGATGACCTCCTGCGGGCTGTCGACGGTGGCGAGCAGGTCGCCCTTGCGGACGTGCGCGCCGCCGGCGCCGCCGATGTAGATCTCCCAGCGACCGCCATCGATCCCGACCACGCCGACGTCCTTGATCAGGCCTTCGGCGCAGTTGCGGGGGCAGCCGTTGACGGCGAGCTTCAGCTTTCCGGGGCTTTCCAGGCCCTTGTACCGGTTCTCGATCGCGATGCCGAGCGCTGTGGAGTCACCGACGCCGAACCGGCAGAAGTCTTTGCCCACGCAGGTCTTTACCGTGCGGAAGCTCTTGCCGTAGGCGTGGCCGCTCGGCATGTCGAGGTCGGCCCAGACCTTCGGCAGGTCCTCCTTGCGCACGCCCAGCAGGTCTATGCGCTGCCCACCGGTGATCTTCACCATCGGGACGTCGTACTTCTCGGCCACCTCGGCGATCCGCCGCAGCTCGGCGGGACTGGTGACCCCGCCGGCGATCTGCGGAACGACCGAGAACGTGCCGTCCTTCTGGATGTTGGCGTGTACCCGGTCGTTGATGAACCGGCCGTCGCGCTCGTCGACGAAGTCGCTGCCCCAGACGATCCGCAGCAGCGAGGTGAGCGCCATCTTGCTGGCCGCTTCCTCCTTTCCACCGGGCGCCAGCTCGGCGAAGACCGCCGAGACCGACCGCAGGCCACGGGCCCGGATCTCCGCCAGCAGTGTCGGCTTGTCCATCGGGACGCCGGGGACGTACCAGTTCGCGGACGGGTCCTCCTCGACGTCGCCGTCCGCGGCCCACTCGACGATCTCCCGCACGAGCGTCTTGCATGACCCGCAGCCCTTGCCGGCTCGGGTGGCTGCCATGACGCCAGGGACCGTCTTCACGCCGTCTCGGACGCAGGCGGCGATTTTGCCCTTGCTCACCCCGTTGCAGTTGCAGACCTGGGCGTCATCGGCCATCTCCGCCACGCCGACGGCGGCGGCCGGCAGACCGATGTCGAACAGCAGCTCCAGGCGCTCGTCCGGCAACGGGAGCCCACGGTCGAATGCCTGGATGAGGGACGCCGATTTCGCGGTGTCGCCGAGCAACGTGGCGCCGACCAGCTTGCCGTCGCGGATGATGACGTTCTTGTAGACGCCGCGGCCGGGCTCGGCGAACCGGACCACCTCGTCGTCCGGGTGCTCCGGCTCCTTGAGGCCCATCGCCGCGACGGCCATGCCGGCGACCTTGAGCTTCGTCGCGGTCTTCGAACCGTGGTAGGCGGCGTCCAGGTTGGTTCCGGTGATGTGCTCGGCGAGCACCGTCGCCTGCTCCCACAGCGGCGCGACCAGCCCGTACACCTGGCCACGGTGCTGCGCGCATTCGCCGACCACGTAGATGTCGGGATCGTCAACGGAACGCAGCTGGTCGTCGGTGACGATGCCTCGCTCGACGGTGAGGCCGCCGCGCACCCCGAGGTCGACGTTCGGGCGGATTCCGGCCGCAACGACGATCATGTCGACGTCGACCGTGGTTCCGTCCGCGAACTCCAGCCCGACGGCGCGGCCGAGCGGGTTGCCGGCCTCATCCTCGGTCAGCAGGATCTGGGCGGTCCGCGCCCCCGGATGCACGGTGATGCCGAGGTCCTCGACGCCGCGGCGCAGGATCTCGCCCGCTTCGGCGCACAGCTGCTGGCTCATCAGCGTCGGGGCCGCGTCAATGATGTGTACCCGCAGGCCGTAGGTCTGCAGGCCGCGGGCGGCCTCCAGGCCGAGCAGGCCGCCGCCGATGACGGCCGCGGTGCGCTGGCCGGGTGTCGCCGTGGCGAAGCTGATCATCGACCGACAGTCGTCAATCGTGCGGAAGGCGAACACTCCGGCCGGCAGCGCGCCGTCCGGGCCGACCAGGCCCTTGATCGGCGGGATGAACGACCGGCTGCCCGTCGCGATGATCAGTTTGTCGTAGGGGGTGGCGGTCCCGTCGTCGGCGAGGACGACGCGGGCATACCGGTCCAGGCCGGTGATCCGCACCCCGGCGCGCAGCCGGACATCGTTCGCCGTGTACCACTCCAGCGGGTTGAGAAAGATCTCGTCCTCGGTGTCCGAGCCGGCCAGCACGTTGGACAGCAGGATGCGGTTGTAGTTGCCGTACGGCTCGTCACCGAAGACGGTGACCTCGAACAGGTCGGCGCCGCCGCGGGTGAGAATCTCCTCGACCGCGCGGATGCCGGCCATGCCGTTGCCGACGACGACCAGCCGTTCCCGGCCTGAGACGGCTGTACGATCCGCGGTTCGCTGCGCGGGGACGGCGGTGTGCTCTGTGATCGTCATGGCGGCTCAGAACTCGATCAGGCCGAAGTCGATGACCACGGAGCCTTCGAGGCCCTCAGGCGCGGCGAGCCACAGTTCGATCTCGGTGTCGCCCAGCAGGTCCTCGACGACCCGCAGGGGGACGTGCACGTCGGAGCGGGCACCGATCGGGAAGTAGCGCATCGGCGCGCCATCCCGGACGAGCTGCACGTAGACCAGCTCGTCGGTCGGGTTGCCGCCGCGGAAGTAGACCGGTTGCGCGGTCGCTCCGGGCGGAACGCGGTAGGCCAGGGACGAGTCAAGGGCAACCGGCGTCTTGAGCCCGTGCCCCTCGAAGGTGAAGACACCCTGCAGGAAACGGGGCGTGCTGTGCATGCGGCGGTCCTTCCGGTGCGCTGACCTGGGGCCCGAGCGGGGCTCAGCCGACGGGCACAAGCCCATGGTGGGTTTCCCGTGTTTCAAAGCCAGGCCCGGCGGTGCATGCAGTCGGTTACCAGGTACTCACCCCAGGCCGAGGCGGTGCGTGAGGCTTTCCGGACGGCCGCATCGCGAACCGTGATTCCGGCCCGGCCGCCGGCCGCCCGAACTCTAATGCGGAACCGGTACCGGTGACCGCGACCACCGGGAGCCCAGGCTGGCTAGGTGGCTGTGACCACCAATGGCGATCCCGTGCCGTGAACGGCCTACCGGGCGGAGGCGTGGCCCCGGTGGAAGGGTGACTCATCCTTCTGTCGTGGCGAACGGCCCTCGCTGGATGTTCTTCGTCTGCCCACTGAGGTCGTTGTCGGGCCGTATTCCGGTCCATTTTCAGAGGTGCATACGGTTGGCCTGGGCGCCATGCCCGGCCAACCGTATGCAGCTTTCGGATAGGTCAGGTAGCCGGTCCGACGGCGACGGCGGGGTCGAGTCCCGTGGCGGAAAGGCGGCGGTAGAGCTCACAGCTCTCGATGAGCTCCTCATGGCTGCCCGCCGCGATCACCCGTCCCTCGTCCAGGACCAGGATCCGGTCCGCCGCGCGAACCGTGGACATCCGGTGCGCGATGACCAACAGCGCCCTGTCGGTCGCGATGTCGTGCATGACCTGGGTCAACGCGCGTTCGTTGACGCTGTCCATCTGCGACGTCGGCTCGTCGAGCAACAGCACGGCCGGCTTCGCCAGCAGCGCCCGCGCGATCGCGACACGCTGTCGCTCGCCGCCGGACAGCAGCACGCCGTGGTCACCCACCTCCGTCCACACGCCATGCGGCAGCTGCGAGACGAGCTCGCCGAGCCGGGCTGTCTCGACCGCCTCCTCGATCTCGTCGTCGGACGCGTTCGGCGCCGCATAGGTGATGTTGTCGCGCAATGAGCCCTGGAGCACCGGAGCGTTCTGCTCCACCAGGTTCACCTGGCCGCGCGCGGCTTCCCGCGGCATCCTGCGGACGTCAACGCCCTGCAACAGGATCTCGCCGCGATCCGGGTCGTAGAACCGCTCCAACAGTTCGAGCGCGGTCGACTTGCCGGCGCCCGACGGGCCGACCAGGGCGATGTGCCCACGCCGCGGCACGGTGAACGAGAGATCCCGCAACACCGGCCGTTCCGGGTTGTATGCGAACCACACCCCGCGGAACTCGACCGCCGGCGTGGCCGCCCCGTCCGGCGTGGCTGGCCCCTCGGGCTGGTCCGCGTCCGCGCGCGAGCCCGCCGCGTCGGCCGGCAGGATCCGCACCAGGCGGCTACCGTCGTCCGCCGCGAGATCCTCCTCGACGCCCCCGGTGCCGACCGCCGGCCTGGCGACGGCCAGGCGACCGACAGTCCCAGGACCGGCGGCCTCTGGATTGACAGTCCCACGACCGGCGGCCTCGGTCGCGGGCTCGCACGGCAGATCGAAGACCGCGTCGACGCGGTCGAGCGCGCCCAGGCCCCGCTGCATGATCCCCGCCGACTCGATCAGCTGAGACAGCGGCACGACGAGGTAGGTCGCGTACAGCAGGAACGCGATCAGCGAGCCGAGCGAGGTGAGGCCGTGCGCCACCAGCACGCCGCCGACCAGCAGGACGACAAGCACCGAGCCCTGGACGGCCAGCTCCATCGCCGGCGCGATCACCGAGTTCAGCCGGGCCATCCGAATCCCGAGCCGGTACGCCTCCTGAGCGTGGGCGTCGATCCGGTCGGCCTCGCGCCGCTCCGCGCGGCTCGCCCGGACGGTGCGGATCGCGGTCAGCGACCGCTCCAGGTCGGCGGTCATCCGCCCGACGGTCGCCTGCCCCTGCTCCGAGGTCGTCCGGACCCGCCGCAGCGCGCTCAGCACGAACACGCCCGCGACGAGCACCGCACCCACGACCAGCGCGAACAGCCGGGCGTCGATGTAGATCATCAGTGCCACCGCGCCGAGGGCGCCGATCAGGCTGGTCAGGAACGTGGCGAAGCTGTAGGCGACGGCCTCCCGGACGACGACGGTGTCGGTGTTCGCCCGGGAGATCAGGTCACCCATCCGGCGCTCGTCGTACACCCGGATACGCAGCCGCAGCAGGTGGTCGACGAGCCGGGTGCGCAGGCCGAGCAGAATCCCCTGCCCGGTCCGCTCCAGCAGGTAGTGGCCGCCCGTGTCGATCACCGCCTGGCCGGCGAACAGCGCCAGCAGGGCGAGCAGCAGCCAACCGGAGATCCCGCCGTGCTGGGCCGCGTCGATCACCTGCTTGACCAGCAGGGGCTGCACGACCCCGCACAGCGTGCCGATCACGGTCAGGGAGACGCCGGCGGCGACCGGCCGCGAGTGCCCCCGCATCAGTCGCCACAGCCGGGGCACCTGCCAGCCGTCCCGCCGCCGGGGCGGCCTCGGCCCGCCGGGCCGCGGCCCCGCGCCGAACGGCCCTCGCCCCGCCATCCGCGGCGGGAGCCCGCCCATCGGCCCGGGACCCCCCATCGGCCCAGGCCCGCCCATCGGCCCTGGTCCCGGCCCGTTCGTGGGGCCAGGTCCGTTCCCTGTGTCGGGGCCGTCCGGCGGCCAGGGGCCGCCAGGCGGCGGCTCGGCGGGTGGGCCGCCGCCGGCCGGCGGGCCGGAAGTGTAGGGCGATCCGTATGTCTGGGCGCCGTCCGGGCGGGGCCGTCCCCAGGCCACGCCGGTCACCGCGCGCCCGCCGGATGCTGGCTCGACGGCCCGGGAACGCCGCTGGCGGCGGGACGCGCCGAAGCGGGTCCCTCCCGCAGCGCCGGCGGCCCGACGGTCATCAGCGGACGGAAGTAGCCCGGCGGCTCGTCCTCACCGACGAGCTGGCCGTCGGCCTCCACCCAGGCGTGCGCGGCGAACGGCGCGACCGTCCGCACGCCGACCCGCCACGTCGGCCAGGAGCCCGACATCCGGCACAGCAGCGCCGTCGCGACGGACCGGGGGACGCAGCCGCGCGCCCCGCGGCAGACCAGGCTCACCGCGGTCACGTCTTCCCTTGCCCGTTGTGCCTGGGCAAGGCTCGCCTCCTTGGCGCCGCGGCTGGCGACGCTGAGTACCGCCTTGATCCGCTCTGGCGACCGGGTCGCGAGCACGCGGGCGGCACCGACCGCGAGTCCGGCGCGCAGCCGCCTGACCGGCGGCGGCGCGGCTGTGCGCTGGCCCATCGACATCGGCATCGTCACCGTCGTCGACCTCCTTCCGTTACCCACCGGGCTTCCGTCGCACGCCGGGCTTCCGTTACGCCGCCACGGCGTGGGCGCCCGGCTGGCGGCACCCGGGGACACCCATGTACGGGTGCGGTGGGGACTGGGTTCGGCCGTCACCGTTCGCGGGTGTGCCGGCCGACGCGCGACCCGCGCAGGAGCCGCCCCGCCCGCGATCCGGACCTGCGGCGCGTGCCGGCGGCCGGCGTGCCGGCGTCGCCTGGCACCGCCATCCCGGCCGGCGGCTCGATGCCCGA
>Ga0068863_100004285_pt1 | contig 14048 bp, 11 predicted proteins | sample KBSSwiS62_FD_66596 | JGI IMG/M metagenome (GOLD analysis project Ga0068863, IMG submission 66596) | Switchgrass rhizosphere microbial communities from Kellogg Biological Station, Michigan, USA - KBS Switchgrass S6-2 | ecosystem: Host-associated > Plants > Roots > Rhizosphere > Soil ...
TTCGCGAACCTCAAGGCGTTCCTCGTGAACCGGGTGGGCGACTTCGGGTTCCTGTTGGGCATCGCGGCGCTCGCGACCTATACCGGCACGCTTAATTACACGCTCACGTTCGAGCAGGCGGACCGGCTCGCGGGAACCAGCATCGAGATCTTTTCCGGCGCGCATTGGTCGTTGCTCACGTTCGCGTGCATTTGCCTCTTCGTCGGCGCGATGGGCAAGTCCGCGCAGGTGCCGTTGCACGTCTGGCTGCCGGACTCGATGGAGGGCCCCACGCCGATCTCCGCATTGATCCATGCCGCGACGATGGTCACTGCGGGCATCTTCATGGTCGCGCGCATGTCGCCGTTGTTCGAGCACAGCGAAGCGGCCCTCTCGGTCGTGATCACGATCGGCGCGCTCACGGCGTTCTTCACCGGGCTGCTCGGCATCGTCCAGCAGGACATCAAGCGTGTGATCGCGTACTCGACGCTGTCGCAGCTCGGTTACATGACCGTCGCGCTCGGCGCGTCGGCCTACGGCGCGGGCATCTTCCATCTGATGACCCATGCGTTCTTCAAGGCGCTGCTGTTCCTCGCGGCGGGCTCCGTGATCATCGCGATGCATCACGAGCAGGACATCCGGAAGATGGGCGGACTCTGGAAATACATGCCGATCACCTACGGGACGTTCGTGATCGGCACGCTCGCGCTGATCGGTTTTCCGGGATTCGCCGGCTTCTTCTCGAAGGACGCGCTGATCGAGGCGGTGCACGCGTCGGAGACGCCGGGCCACATGCTTGCATACTGGGCCGTGCTGCTCGGCGTATTCGTGACGTCGCTCTACAGCTTCCGGCTGTTGTTCGTCGTGTTCCACGGCGAAGAGCGCATGGATCACCACACGAAGGAGCATTTACACGAGACCTCGCCGGTCGTGTGGCTGCCGCTCGTGGCGCTCGCGATTCCGTCCGTGGCGATCGGCTGGCTCACCGTGGGCAAGGTGCTCTACGGCGACTGGTTTGACGGCTCGATCTTCGTTCGGCCCGAGCATAACCCGCTCAGCGAAGCCGCCGAGAGCTTCCACGGCCCCGCGCAGTTCGTCGCCCATGGCTTCGAAGGCCCGACGATCTATCTCGCTCTGGCGGCGTTCGTGACCGCGTGGTTCCTGTATCTCAAGCGGCCGGATCTGCCTGCGCGCTGGCAGCAGCAGTTCTCGGGCCTCTATCGCGTGCTCGCGAACAAGTACTACTTCGACTGGTTCAACGAGAACGTGCTTGCGAGGGGCGGGCGGCTTCTCGGCGGGTTCTTCTGGAAGGTCGGCGACGAGACGCTGATCGACGGCGCGGTCGTGAACGGCAGCGCGAAGACCATCGGGCTCGTCGCGAGCGTCGCGCGCAATCTCCAGTCGGGTTACCTCTACCACTACGCGTTCGCGATGATCGTGGGCCTCGCGGCGCTCGTCGGTTGGCTCGTGTTCAGGACGTGATGAGATGAATTGGCCGTTGCTGAGCGTCGTGATTTGGCTGCCGATCGCCGGCGCGATCGTCGTGCTGCTGCTCGGCTCGGGCGCGCGCGCGCAACTCGGCAAGCAGCTCTCGCTCGGCGTCTCGATCCTCACGTTCGTGCTCAGCATTCCGCTTTACACGCGCTTCGATCAGACGACTGCCGCGATGCAGTTCGTCGAGAAGGTCCCGTGGATCCTACGCTTCAAGGCGTACTACGCGCTCGGCGTCGACGGCATCTCGATGCCGCTCGTGCTGCTCACGACGTTCCTCACGCCGCTCGTCGTGATCGCCGGCTGGCAAGTGATCAAGCTGAGGCCCGCACAGTACTTCGCGTCGTTCCTGCTGCTCGAAGGCATGATGATCGGCGTGTTCGCGGCGACCGACGCGCTGCTGTTCTACATCTTCTGGGAAGCGATGCTCGTGCCGATGTTCATCATCATCGGCGTCTGGGGCGGGGAGCGGCGCATCTACGCGACCGTGAAGTTCTTCCTGTACACGTTCCTCGGCTCCGTGTTCATGCTCGTCGCGCTGATCTATATGTACTCGAAGGCCGGCGACTACTCGATCGCGTCGTTCCAGGCTCTGCCGCTCACGATGAACGAGCAGGTGCTGATCTTCTTCGCGTTCCTGCTCGCGTTCGCAGTCAAGGTGCCGATGTTCCCGGTGCACACGTGGCTCCCGGACGCGCACGTCGAGGCGCCGACCGGCGGCTCGGTGATCCTCGCCGCAATCCTGCTGAAGATGGGCGGGTACGGCTTCATCCGCTTCAGCCTGCCGATCACGCCCGACGCGAGCCACTCGCTCGCGTGGCTCATGATCGGCCTGTCGCTGATCGCGGTCGTCTACATCGGCTTCGTCGCGCTCGTGCAGGCGGACATGAAGAAGCTGATCGCGTACTCGTCGATCGCGCACATGGGTTTCGTGACGCTCGGGTTTTTCGTGATCTTCCTCGCGACTGCGAACGCGCCCGGCACCGACGGCGCGCGGCTCGCGCTTCAGGGCGGCATGATGCAAATGCTGTCTCACGGGTTGATCTCGGGCGCGATGTTCCTCTGCGTCGGCGTGCTCTATGACCGCATGCACAGCCGGCAGATCGCCGACTACGGCGGCGTCGTGAACACGATGCCGAAGTTCGCGGCGCTGATGGTGCTGTTCGCGCTCGCGAACGCGGGGTTGCCCGGGACGTCCGGCTTCGTCGGCGAGTTCTTCGTGATCATCGGCAGCTTCCATGCGAGCGCGTGGCTCGCGTTCTTCGCGGCGACGACGCTCGTGCTCGGTGCTGCGTACACGCTCTGGATGGTCAAGCGCGTCGTGTTCGGCGCGGTCGCGAACGAGCACGTCGCGGAGCTGCCGGATGTGAACGCGCGCGAGTTCTGGATGCTCATGGTGCTCGCGGTCGCGGTGCTGATCGTCGGCATCTGGCCCGCGCCGATCGTGAGCGCGATGGACCCGACGCTCGGCGCGCTGCTCGATCACGTCGTCCAGTCGAAGCTCTAGCCAGGAACACCGACGCCCGCCATGCCGACCACTGACCTAGTCACCGCCGCCCCGGAGGCTTTCCTCACGTTCGCGATCTGCGCGGTGCTGCTCGTCGACGTGTTCCTGCGCGACACCCAACGCAACGTCACGTACGTGCTGTCGATGCTAGCGCTGATCGGGACTGCGGCCGTCACGCTGCACGTGTCGGTCGATCATCGCGTGCTCGCGTTCGGCGGCAGCTTCGTGCTGGATCCGACGTCCGGCGTGCTGAAGATGTTCGCGTACATCATCGTCGGCGTCGTGTTCCTCTACTCGCGCGAGAACCTCGAGCAGAACGGGCTGCTCAAGGGCGAGTTCTTCCTGCTCGGCCTGTTCGGGCTGCTCGGGATCATGATCATGATCTCGGCGAACAGCCTGCTCACGCTGTACCTCGGTCTCGAGGTGCTCGCGCTCGCGCAGTACACGCTCGTCGCGTTCAATCGCGACTCCGCGATCGCGGCGGAGTCGGCGATGAAATATTTCGTGCTCGGCGCGATCGCGTCCGGCACGCTGCTCTACGGCATATCGCTGCTCTACGGGATAGCGGGCACCATCCAGCTCGACGCGCTCGCGGAGCACTTCGCTCGGCCGGGCGGAATCGGCGTGCCCGCGCTGCTCGCGCTCGCGTTCATCGTAGCGGGCGTGGCGTTCAAGTTCGGCGCGGTGCCGTTCCACATGTGGCTGCCGGACGTTTATCAGGGTGCGCCCGCGCCTGTGACGCTATATATCGGGTCGGCGCCCGAGATCGCCGCGTTCGCGCTCGTCTGGCGCGTGCTCGTCGAAGGGCTAGGCCCCCTGCACGACACGGGCTGGCAGGACATGCTGATCGTGCTATCGGTGCTCTCCCTCGGGGTCGGCAATCTGGTCGCGATCGCGCAGACCAATCTCAAGCGCATGCTCGCGTACTCGACGATCTCACATGTCGGCTTCATCTTGATGGGGTTCATCGCTGGCACGCCGCAAGGCATTCAAGCCGCGATGTTCTACACGTTCGCGTACGTTCTGATGGCGGCCGCAGCCTTCGGCATGATCATCCTGCTGTCGCGCGCGGGCTTCGAGGCCGAGCGGCTCGAGGACTTCAAAGGCTTGAATGCGCGCAGCCCGTGGTTCGCATTTGTCACGCTGATGATCATGTTCAGCATGGCCGGCGTGCCGCCGTTCGTCGGCTTCTACGCGAAGCTCGTCGTGCTCGGCAGCGTGCTCGACCGGGGGCTCGTCTGGCTCGCCGCGGTCGGCGTTCTGTTCGCGGTGATCGGCGCGTTCTATTACATCCGGATCGTTTGGTTCATGTACTTCGCGGAGCCCACCGATCGCGAGCCGCTCGCTGCCGCGCCCGACATGCGCATCGCGCTCAGCGCGAACGGCCTGGGCCTCCTCGCTCTCGGAGTGTTCCCGGGGCTGTTGATCGATCTTTGCGCTCGCGTGCTCGGCGGCTGACCGAACGAGCTAGCGCGAGTCGCGCGGGCGCCAGGTCGGCGGGTCGCGTGAAGCGGAAACGACGCCGCGCTATTTCCCTGGAGAATCCCGCGCGAGCAGCCATTCGAACGTGGTAGCACCGTCGTTGGATTCGCTCAGTGTGCTGACGACGGTCCCGAATCCGTCGACGATGTTCTGGAATCCGCCCGGTCCCTGTAGCGGCTGAAACTCGACGCCCGGCTGCTCCACCATCCGAACCCGGCACGTCGTGGTCTTGCACGTGACGTCGAGTGTCGTGACCGCCAGGCCCGTCAGCGCGGAGAATCGATCCAGGATCTCGCGTTCCAGCGACACCGCCGAAGTTGGGTCGCGCGGCTCGCTGCGAAACCGTGCCGCGATCTCCAGATACCGGTTCATGAAGTCGTCGTCGTGCTCGCCGAGCACCTCGATTTGCGGCTCCGGTCTGTCATCGGTGCCTCTGATGGGAGTCATCGATGTGGGTGACGAGGCATCCGCCGACCCACGACCTTCGACAACGAGCGGCGTCCTGTCCGGGCGAGTCGTCGAGGGGTTCGAGGCCGAACGCGAGGGACCCGGCGTCCCTGTCGATGGCGGCGCCGCCTCGGCCGGCCGGCTCGAGACGCGAATCGTTCGCTCGTGGGCCACGTAGGCGACGGCGAGCCCGAAGCCGACGGTGACCACGATCGCTGCCGCGCGCCTCATCGGCGCACCGCATTGCAGACGTGTCTCATTCTGCGAGCCATTGTCGTGCCTCGGCTCGAGTGCTGCGGTGACTATAACAAGCGCCGTGCAGCGAACGATCGGCGGCATATAGTAGAATCCGGATCGCTGCTTGAACGGGACGACAAGCCGGCGCTACGCGCGGCTCCGGGAGATCGAGACCATGCGAATGAACTGGAAGATCGTGCTGCCCGCCGCCTGTCTAATGTTGATGGCGGCCTTCGGCGTGCGAGCGCATCACTCGTTTACCGCCACTTACTTCGAAGATCGCGAGATCACGATCGAAGGCAAGCTGCTGCAGTTCATGTTCCGCAACCCGCACTCGTTCGTGCACATCGAAGCGCCCGGCGACGATGGCCAGATGCATCGCTGGGCGGTCGAGTGGGGCGGAGCGGGTGCGCTAGCTGGCCAAGGCGTCACGAACCAGACGCTGCGCGCCGGCGACGTCGTGAAAATCACGGGCAACCCGGGCCGCGAAGCGGGCGACTATCGGCTGCGGATGCAGTACCTGCGCCGTGATTCCGACGGATTCGAGTGGGGCAAGAAGCCCGGCGAAACTTTCCAATAGAGCGGCGATCTTTGCGCGCGCTCGTCCTTTGCGGAGCACTCACCGCCGCGCTCGCGGCGACGAGTGCGCATGCCCAGATCGACATCACGGGCGAGTGGGCCACCAAGGCTCACGAAGACTTCGACGATCGCGTCCCCGGCGACGTGCAGGGCGACTTCACCGGTGTGCCGATGAACGACGCGGCACGCCGCTTCGCCGAGTCGTGGGACGTCACGCGCGTGAACCTCCTCGAGCACCAGTGCCAGCCGTACAACGTCGCGCACATCTTCCGCGGCCCGATGCAGTTTCGGATCTGGACGGAGAAGGATCCGGCGACGCAGTCGATCATCTCCTACCGCGAGTACCTCGGCACGTACCAGCAATTTCGCACGATCTGGATGGACAACCGGCCGCATCCGCCGGACTACGTGCCGCACACGAACATGGGCTTCTCGACCGGCGAGTGGCACGGCGACATCCTCACGGTGACCACGACGCACATCAAGAAGGAGTTCTACCGGCGCAGCGGAATACCGAGCAGCGACCGCACGACGCTCGTCGAGCACTACATCCGGCACGGCAACTTGCTCTCGCACGTGATGATCATCACCGACCCCGTGTACCTCACGGAGCCTTACTTGAATAGCGAAGAGTTCGTTCAGATGGAGCGCGGCAACCAGAACTGGCTCTACAACTGCGAGTACGTGATGGAAGTGCCGATGGACAAGAACAGAGTGCCGTACTACTTGCCCGGCATGAATCCGTTCATCCAGGACTACGCGAAGAAGTTCGGCCTGCCGTTCGAGGCCGTGTTCGGCGGCGCGCCGACGACGTATCCCGAGTACGAGCCGAAGCTCGAGCAGCTGATGAAGGGCCGATGATGCGCGCCGCACCGAAATCTGCGCCGAGCCTGCGCCGCGCGACGGCTGCGCGCCGCGTCGCCGCTGCTGCGCTCGCGTCGCTCGTCGTGGTTTCGGGAGGCGTACGCGCGCAGAGCGGCTCGCCGTTCGACGGCACGAGCCCCGCGCGCGCGAGCTACTCGGCGTCCGACAAGGACGCGCGCTCGGGTATGGATCGCGCGGAGCGCACCGTCGACGGCGTCGAGACCTATCACGTGCAGGGCAACGTCTACATGCTCATCGGCGCCGGCGCGAACGTCGCGGTACAGACGGGCGCCGACGGCGTGCTCGTCGTCGACACGGGGGGCGCGGCGAAGCGTGCGGCCGTGCTCGCGGCCATTCGCCGCCTCTCGAGCGGTCCGATCCGCTGGATCGTGAACACGAGCGCGGAGGCGGACCACACGGGCGGCAACGAGACGATCTCTCAAGCCGGCCAAACCGTGAACGGCAACCCCGCCGCGATCATCGCGCACGAGAACGTGCTCGCGCGGATGACCGAGGCGAATCGCCCGATCACCGAGCTGCCGCTGAACACGTTCTTCGAGCCCGCCCGCGACTTCTACTTCAACGGCGAGGCCGTGTTCCTCTATCACCCGGCGAACGCGCATACGGACGGCGACGTGTTCGTCTACTTCCGCGGCTCCGACGTGCTCGTGTCGGGCGACCTCTTCACCACGACGCAGTACCCGGTCATACGCGCGGATCAGGGCGGCGGCGTGGATGGCCTCGTAGCGAGCCTGAATCAGATGCTAGACATCGCAGTGCCGAAGTACCTGCAAGAGGGTGGCACGTACGTGATTCCGGGCCATGGCCGCGTCTGCGACGAGGCGGAGCTCATCGACTACCGCGACATGGTCGTGATCGTGCGCGATCGAATTCGCAACCTTGCGGCGCAGGGCATGACCCTGCAGCAGGTGCTCGCGACGAAGCCTGCACTCGATTACGACGGGCGCTACGACAACCCGCGCGGCCCGTGGACGTCGGCGATGTTCGTCGAGGCGATCTACCGCGACGCGGGCAAGACGACGAGCGGCAAGCAACGGGCGGCCGTGAAATGAGCGCTCATCGCAATATCGGCCGTCGCCTCGCGCTCGCGTCGTGCGCCGCGGCGCTCACCGCGTTCGCCGGCCAGGCTTTCGCGCAACCGCGCGCACCCGCGAGCGCGCCCGCGTCGCCGAAAGCGGGGGCACCAATCGATCTCACGGGCTACTGGGTCGCTGTCGTGAGCGAGGATTGGCGGCACCGGATGGCGACGGCGCGCAAGGGCGACTACGAGAGCTTGCCGCTCAACGCGAACGGGCGCCGCACGGCCGGGGACTGGAACCTCGATGCGGACAACGCGGCCAACATGCAGTGCAAGGCGTTCGGTGTCGGCGGTTTGATCCGCCAGCCCGGCCGATTGCACGTCACTTGGTCCGACGACGACACGCTGCGCGTCGATTTCGACGCGGGCACGCAGACGCGGCTGCTCGAGTTCGCGAGCACGGCGCAGCCGAGCGGCGAGAAAACGTGGCAAGGCTTCTCGCGTGCGCAGTGGCAGCGGCCGCCGCAAGCCGGCGGCGGACCGCAGCGCGCGCAAATCGGCAACAACACGGGCCCGATCGCGCCGGGCGGCGGCGGGCGAGGGCAGCGCGGCGGCCCCGAGCTCTCGCCGGCGCTCGCCGAGGGCGGCTCGCTTAAAGTCGTCACGACGAATTTCCGCGCCGGGTATCTGCGCAAGAACGGCGTGCCGTATAGCGAGTCCGCGTCGATCACGGAGTATTTCCAGCGCTTGCCGGACGCGGCGAACGGCGACGTCTATCTGCTCGTCATCACGATCATCGAGGATCCGACGTACCTCAACGAGCCGTTCTACACGAGCACGATGTTCAAGCGCGAGGCGAACGGCGCGAAGTGGAACCCGACGCCGTGCCGCACGGCGCCTCCGCCAGCCGGCACTCAGCAGACGCGCGCGCCAGAGCCACTGCCGCGCTGAGTCGCGCCGCACTCCCACTGGGCCCGGTGCTAGGAACTGCTGCGCCCCAGCATCTCTTCGCTTGGTTGGCGAGGGCGCGCCCAGAGCGGCGGCAGCACGTGGCCGGAACGCTGAACGCGACGCGCCAGCAGAAATGAGACGCCGAGCCCCACGACGAGCACGGTGAGCGACGACTCGACGCCGAACCGTCCGCCGGTCAACACATCGGAGCCGGTGACGTTAGTGACGAACAAACCTCGTGTGCCTCCGCCGGATACGGGCAGGCCGAGCAGCGCGCCTTGCGCAGCGTTCACGCCGAAGTGCAAGCCGACCGCGAGCCAGAGGCGCCGGGTCGCGACGTACGCGAGGCCGAGGATCAATCCTCCGGTCAGAGCGATCGTGAGCGCGCTGATCCAAGTCGCGCCGGGATTCGTGAGGTGTAGCGCTCCGAACAGCGCGGCAGTCACGGCGAGCGCGAGCCACGTGCCGACCCAGTGCTCGAGCGTCCGCAGCACGACGCCGCGCACGAGGAGCTCCTCCATGCACGCGGCCGTCGCGGCCGACGCGAGAGCCGCGACGGCAAAGAGTGGTTCGCCGCTCGGCGCGATCGAGAGCCCACCCGCGAGGCCGATCACAACTACGGCCACGAGAACGATGCCGATTCCGACGAGCGTGCCGAGCCCGACCGCGCGCGGCGCGCCCGCAAGTGCAATCTCGGTTGGCGCGCGCCTTTCGAGCCGACGCACGCACCACGCGAAGGCGCCGTAGCCGAGCGCGACCGTGAGCGCGAACGCGGCGAGCGCGTAGATCGCGCCGGCGGCCGTCATCGTCGTCGGCGAGCGAGGCCGCCCGAGCCAGAGCTCGGGCTCCGCGCTGCCGAGCTGAAGCGCGCCGGCGAGGATCCCCGTGAGGATGTCGCGCAGCAGCACGGCCAGCAGCAGCGCGACCACGACGATCACGAGCCGCACCGCCCAGAGATCCAGAATCCGCCGCCCTAAGCTCATCTCAATAGTCTCCGCGCAGACGGAGCCTCTGTCGAAGCCCCTCGATCGCAATCGGCGAGCCGACGAAGGTGCGCTCCGGGAAGCGCCCGCCGCGCGAAATGATCTCCCGGTAGAGGTCATCGGCGCGTTGAACGTTGAGGCCGTCGGCGGCGAGGTATTGGAGCCTAAGGCTGCGATCGGTGTTGAGCGCGGCCCTGCCGAGCCAGCCGGACATCTCGGCTGCGCCGCCCGCGTACGTGCCGAGCAGGTCGAGCGCCGAGTCGAAGCCGACCTCGTGCAGCGAACGCGCGACGGGTTCGTAGCTCGGCTCGTCGAGCCGCTGCTCGATGCGATCGACGTCGATCGGCGCGTCGTTCGCGCGGCCGACGAGCACCGCATCGTAGCCGCGGCCGTTGACCGTGTTCACGAACAGCGCGCCGTGAGGGAAAGCGGAAAAGAACGTCGCGACCTCGCTTTTGGCCGCGCCCTCGCTCGTCTCGTACAGCTGCACGAACGCGGTCACGACGCCGTCGTCGCTCAAGCGCGACTTGCAGAGCTCCCAGAACTCCCGCGTGTAGAGGGCGGCCGCGCCCTTGACCCACGGATCGAGCGGATCGGACGTGATCGCATCGAATTTCTCGCCCGTGGTCGCGAGCACGTGGCGGCCGTCGTCTACCCGGATCTCGACCTTCGGGCTCGTGACGACATCATGGTTCGGCCCGGCGAAGTAGTCCTTCGCGACCTTCCGCACGAGCGGCTCGATCTCCGCGACGACGACGCGCCCAACCGCGGGGTCGATGCTCGCGGCGCCGGCGGTGATTCCGGCGCCGAGGCCGATCACGAGCACCGAGCGCGGGTGGTCGGGAATCAGCGTCGCGAGATGGCCGAGCATCCGCTGCAGGCGCATGTCTTGCGGGTACGTCGAAGCCTGCGTCTTGCCGGCGTTGTGATACGTGACGATCCCGCTCGGCTCGCGCGCGACTGCGATCGACGACGCGACGCCTTCGCCGACGTAGACAACGTTTGCGTCCTGACCGCGTGTCGGCAGGAACCGACCGTACGCGACGAGCGCGGGCGGCAGCGGAGCGACTGACCATGCGAGCACGAGAGCGGCGGCGAGTAAGACCGCACATTGCCCTAAGATTCGTGCGTCGAGCCGCGCGATGCGCCCGCCAGGCCGGGCCCTTTGTGCGGTTCCGTGGTGAGCGGTGACGACGAGCAGGATCGCTGCGACCGAAGCGAAGAGAATCGAAAGCTGCTGCGTGCGCGCGCTGCCGAGCGCCGGGACCAGCACGAAGCTCGTCGCAAGCGCGCCGACGATCGTGCCGGCCGTGTTCGCAGCATAGAGCGAGCTCACGGTGCGCCGTGAATCGTGCTCGGCTCGCGCGCGCGCGGACGTTAATGCCGCGAGCGCGAGCGGGAAGCTCGCGCCCCAGAGCAACGCGGCGGGCATGATAGCGATTGTGGCGCGCAACAGGTCAACCTCGAGCGTGAGCGCTGCGGTCGAAGGCAGCGTGACGTCGAGCGGCCAATAGGGCAGGGCTCGCGCGATCGCGAACGCGCCCCATGCGATTGCGGCGCAGAGCGAGACTTGGCACCACGCGAGCGCTCGGCGCGCGTCGCTCCGCCGGTCGAGGGAGACCCCCGCGGCGCTGCCCGCGCCGAGACCGAGCAAGAAGACGGCGAGTATCACCGCGAACGCGTAGACCGTTCCGCCGAAGAGTAACGACAGGTTGCGAGTCCAGAGGATCTCGGCGGAAAGCGCCGTCATACCGGACAGCGCGGTGGCGACAAGGACCGGCCACGCGCGGTTGGTCATCGGTTCTGTATGTGTGACCGTGGATGTTGCCGCGGACAGTGTCTCGGCGGGCGCGGACATCGTCGCGGGTGCAGCGGTCGCCACCTGCGGCGACGTACTTATTGCTGCAAGCACGAAGCTCGCGACACCGACGGCAACGTCGAGCGCGACGGCGACGTACGTCGCGACGTGCGCGTCGTGCACGCGGAGCAAGTAGAAGCCCGCGAGCACGCAGCCTGCCACTGCGCCCGCGACGTTCGCCGCGTAGAGGCGGCCGAGCCGCGCCGCGCCGTCCCCGCCGGCTTCCGCCCACGGCGCAACGGAGGGCAGCGTCGCGCCCATCAGGATCGTCGCGGGCAGCAGAGCCAGCGCGGCGACGAGGAGTCGCAGCGCAAGACCCGCGGCGCCCGTGCCGCCCCAGACGGAGTAAATGCCGCCGAGTGCCGGGATCGAATAGAGCGCGGCGACGCCGAGCGCGCCGATTGCAAGCTCGAGAGCACCGAACACGCGCAAAGGGTGCGCTTTGCGCGAGACGTAGCACGGCAAAAGCAAGCTGCCGATGCATAGACCACCGAGATACGTCGGCAACAGCACGCCGAGCGAGAGCGCGGATGCGCCGATCGCAAACGACAGCAGCTGAAACCAAACCACTTGATAGATCAGCGCCGCGCAACCGCTCAGGGCGAAAAGCACGAGCAGCGCGCGCGAGCGGGGCGAGGACGAGGCGAGACCGGTGTCGATGGCGTGAAGGCTCCCGAGGACTCTCGGCATTGCGCCAGCTAGCCCAATCGATTGCAACTTAGGGCCGGCACGTGGCTCCGTATCCGAAGGATTGGCGCACGGAGGTTTGCTCGCCGATCACCGGAGCGACGCGAGATGTAGCCGCGCTGCGCCTGCGCTAGCATCTCGCCCGACTCAAACCGGCGGAGGGTTGCCATGTTCGTCTATCTCGTTTGTTCCGGCGTGTTGGTGATCTTCTACTTCGCGCTCGGGCTCAACGTCTCGCGCCTGCGCGGCAAAACGCGCACCGGCATCGGTGCGGGCGACGACCCCTCGGGGCCGCTCAACAAAGCCGTGCGCGCGCACGGCAATGCGGCCGAGAACGTGCCGATCTTTCTGGCGCTATTCCTCTACTTCTCACTGACGGCGCCGAGCGGGTGGATCCCTTGGGTGGTCGTTCTCGTGACCGTTGCGCGCTTTCTCCACGCGGCCGGCATGTTGCTCACACCGAGCTTCGCCGGGCCGCCGCATCCGCTGCGCGCGATCGGCGCAGTGATTACGACCGTGGGCGGCTTCGCGCTCGGCGCTGCATTGCTGCTGCGCGTCGTCGTATAGACCGCGCGCCTCGTACTGCGCCCCAGCTCGCCAATTAGACTTGCCTTGCGGCGCTGGGTGGGGCCTCTGTATGATGCCGCCTCTTTCCGGTGCGGGGTGGAGCAGCCTGGTAGCTCGTCGGGCTCATAACCCGAAGGTCGTAGGTTCGAATCCTACCCCCGCTACTCCGGGTCCCTACGGTGCCGTTCTCGGTCCGGGTGAAGTAGGGACAAGACAACATGCCCCCGCCCGGTCGCGCTGCTCGCCGTTCGCACCTTATCCGATTTCGGAGTAGCCTCAGGCCGTCGTGAGGGTCACCGGGGACGCATATGTCAAAGGTCAGAACGGTCGCGGTCGCCGTCGTTTTAATGCTCTGCGCGTCGGTTAGCTATGCGCAAGCACAAAACGCGGGGTACTCGCCGCAACAGGATGCGGTGTTTCAACAGGGTCAGTATCAATCGAATTTCGACCCCCGGTTGGGAAGAAGTCCCGCGCCAAGGAAGATGCTCGTGGCATGTCGGGCTGAGGTTCCATCGAACAACACCACGTACTTCAGCGCGACGTCCGAAGCACCGTCGGTCTCTAACGCACGAAAGGAGTTTCGCGAACTTGTGGCGACGCAGTACGGAGCCGTCAGCCAGGTTCAATGCGTCGGCAAGTTCAACCCGGCCGTGGTTCAAGACACAGTTCAGCAGTGGCAAGACAAGGCGCGAGCGACGAACAATGCGATCGTCAACACTGACTGGCAACCTACAGCGGCAAGCGACCAAGGCAGCCACTCGGACAACGGGCGGATGGCGCGCGCCGGGGCGCGCGTGGCGTGCGGGAACGGGGTGGTGAACTCGTCCGCGCCCTGCTCGTCTCTTCATGAGGTCTTAACTCCGAGCAGCAACACCGCCGCAGGGAACCCTGGCGAGTTGAGCAACCCTGGTCAGTTTTCCTTCCAGCGCTAGTCGCGAGCCGACTACCGTTCCCCCAAACCGTGCGCCCGCACACCTAGCGGCGATGGGTCACCGGCCTGACCTAACAGTGCCGTTCTCGGTGCGGGTGAAGTAAGGCACCCCGGTCGTTACGACGCGACCGGGTTGCCACCCGAACGTGCGGCGTACCCGCCCCGATCACCGGTCGGCTTGGTCATCGGAGCAGGGTCAGGATCGACGCGCTGCCTAAAGTCGATCACCGCAGTCAGATAGACACGATCGCGTCCTGCTCGCCCGCCTTCTTGATCTTGAGCTGCACATGAAATGTGACCTTGTGCTCGGGCATCCCGATCGTGAGCCCGGTCTCGTTGGTCCAAATAGCGGACTCAATTTCGATCGGTTGCTTCGGTCGAAGGCCGACAGCGAAGACGTCACGAATTATCTGCAGCTGCCAATGTCGCGCCTGCACCGTCGCAGA
>Ga0068863_100004297_pt1 | contig 14032 bp, 12 predicted proteins | sample KBSSwiS62_FD_66596 | JGI IMG/M metagenome (GOLD analysis project Ga0068863, IMG submission 66596) | Switchgrass rhizosphere microbial communities from Kellogg Biological Station, Michigan, USA - KBS Switchgrass S6-2 | ecosystem: Host-associated > Plants > Roots > Rhizosphere > Soil ...
GTAAAGCTGGTTCGGATGAACATCGGCCCGCCGTGCAACTTCCGTCACGCATGCGCCCGGCGCGAATGCCGCCGATACCAGCGCCTGCTTCTGCTCCTGCGACCAGCGCCGGCGGCGCTCTACGCCCGAAATCACCGTCATATGGCTCATCGCACCGTCCCTCGCACCGGTGCAAACACCAGTGCTTGCACCGGTGTAATCTCGACGGATCAGTGGCGACCCTCAAGGCGGCCTAGACCGGACGGATACGGTGCATCGCGGATAGGTACTGCTTCCTCGCCATTTTCTTCTTCCACTCGGTGATTCTGACGCAAACGAAACTGTTTTGCGTGACCCCTCATCATGACCGCTCACCGCTTGAGTTCGCGCCCGACGCCGACATTGTTTGGGTGGAAGCCGACGGCGTGATGAATTCAAACCGTCGGGGGAAACCTGTGCCTTTTCTCGTGCGCGACTTTCCTGATTGGGTCATTCAGGAAGTGGCCGCCGCTCGTGAGTCGCTTCTTGCAGATGCCGACCCACGAACCATCAAGCTGTTGATGTAACTGGCGGCCGCCAATCAGCAAATCTTGACAGATTCGCGGCGAACAGATCTAGCATAGCGTTCACGGCTTCCAGCCTCGGCCGCCCTCCGGTGCGCCTTGCGCGCGGAGCAATCGCCCATTGCCGGCTCCCAGATGCCGGCGAGGTAGAAGTGATTGCCGTCGTCGAGCGACACGCGATAGCGCTTCTTGCCGACCGACATGTGAAATTCGCTCGCCGGAATCAGACAGCGATGACTCGCAAACGTCCGGCCCTCCGAACGGACGAACCTGTAAGAGTCGCCGGCGCTGAAGCGCGGATCGGAACCCCAGGTCGCCTCGACCATCTCGATTTCGCTGGCATCGTCCGGATTTCGCCGGATGATGGCGCGACCAGCGCCGAGCGGCGCATCCGAATCGAAAGGGGTTGGCGACTCCATGGGCAAGAACATAATAGGAACGACCGCGAGTCGCAAGAAGGGCGGATTGAGCTGTGTGCAACGATTATCGCCTTGAGGTAGATATCGCCTCGATCGCCGAGGATTTCGACGATCTGAAGATCAAGATTAAGATGCCTGAGGGCGCGCCGAACGTGGCGGCGCGCGAGGATATCAAGATCAGCGATACGGCGCCCATCGTGCGGAGCGTCGGGAGTGAGCGCGGCGCGGGAGAGCTGGTCAATCGAAAATGGAGTTGGCCAGGCCCAGGCGGCAAGCCGGTTTACAATTTCCGCTCCGAAGGCCGCGAGTTTACCAGCGGGCGGTGCCTCATCCTCGCTGATGGCTTCTACGAGTTTACCGACCCCCTCCCAGGTCAGAAGCGTAAGTCCAAATGGCTCTTCACGTTGAACGACCATGATTGGTTCTGCATCGCCGGCATCTGGCGGTCGCATCCCCAGGCTGGCGAAGCCTTCACGATGCTGACGATGGAGCCGGGCGAGGACGTGAAGCCCTACCATCATCGCCAGATCATTCCGCTCGGGCGCGATCAGTGGGCGGACTGGCTCGACCCTGACGTGGCCGCGGCCGACGTGTTGAAAGCTTTGCCCCAAGGCAGCCTGACCATCACGCAGGTCTTTCCGCCGCTTTCGACCGAACCCGCGCTGCTCTGATTATGCCCGACGCAACTTCGCTCGACCGCTTCGTCGAAGCCCAGACGCTCGCCTATCCTGGCGCGCTCGCCGAAATCCGGCGTGGCGCGAAACGCTCGCACTGGATGTGGTATATATTTCCGCAGCTCGCGGGGCTTGGTCTTAGCGCCACGGCACGCCATTTCGCGATCCGAAGCGCCGATGAAGCGCAGGCCTATCTCGATCATCCTGTGCTTGGTGCCCGTTATCTCGAGTGTGTGAGCGCGCTGCAGGACTTGCCGATCAGCAACCCGGTTGCCGTGTTTGGAGAGATCGACGCGATGAAGCTGCGGTCGTCCCTAACCTTGTTCGAGGCGGTCCGGCCCTCTGTGCTGCTGGCGGCGGCGCTCGATCGCTGGTTCGGCGGCGAGCGAGACGAGGTGACGCTACGGCTTTTGAGCGGGGACTGACTCAGCTTGACGTCCGTCCCGTTGAGGCGGAACATAAAGCGAACAAGTGAGTCGTTGTTGTCCCATGTCCGCCATACCGTCGTCTCTCGATCGGCCGCCCGCCGATACCCTAGCCGCGCTTCGCGCGCAGCTCGCGCAGGCTCAAGGGCAGCGCGGGCCGGCGTTGGCGTTCGGACTGGCGGCGGTGGACGATCGGTTGGCCGATCATGGCCTGGACGGCGCCGGCCTGCATGAGATCGCGGCGGCCTCTGCCGGATTGGCCGACGATGCGGCGGCGACGCTGTTCGCGGCCGGCATAGCCGCTCGGTTCGCCAGCGGGCCGGGCTTTACCGTGCTATGGGCGCTTACCCGGTTCGACCTCTATGCGCCGGGTCTCGAACAGATCGGGCTCGGTCCTGACCGCATCCTTTATGCGCAGGGCCGCAAGGATAGCGAGGTTCTGGCGCTCGCCGAAGATCGCTTGCGCGACGGATCTCTCGCCTGTGTGATCGCCGAGGTAAAGGCGGCCGATCAGACCGCGACGCGTCGGCTCCAGCTCGCTGCCTCCGATGGTCGCACGCCGATGCTGCTCTATCGCCGCCACCGGGCGCGCGACCGCTGCCCATTCGATCAACCGTCCGCGGCGATGACACGTTGGCGGATCGGCTGCGTGTCTTCCGGCCGGCTGCTCTATCCCGGCGTCGGCCGCGGGCGCTGGTCGGTCGAACTGGTCCGCCAGCGGGGCGGTAATCCCTTCTCCCTCCAACTTGATGCATGTGATGACACGGGTCGCCTCGCTCTACCTGCCGCAACTCGCGATCGAGCGACTGCGGCGGACAGAGCGGCCAGCCAAGCCGCCTGAGCTGGCTCCTTTGTCCGCCGGACTGCGTCTTCCCTTTCCGGTCGACGACGATCCCGGCGCCTGCTCGGTCCCGCGCGGTGGCGGTTGGCGGCCTGGGGCGCGCTGGGCACTGAGGACACCCCGGGCGCCAAGCCGAGCCAAGTCGAGGTTGACGCGCTTCCGGCGCATCAGCGCCCGACCATGCGTGAGATGGGGCGGCGCAGCGAAACCGCGGAGCATCCGTTTAAGGCGATGCCCCCGGATGAAGGGGCGCGGGGCTAACCGAGAGCGAGGAGACATCCGACCAGTTGAGGCCGTCTTTGGCTAAGAGCGGGTGATCATCGCGCATCGCGACGAGGAGGCATTCATCCCAAAGCCGCTCCTGCACGTTGGGACCACCTTCAACCTCCGGAAGCAGGGCGACAAACATGATGTCGACGATTCGCTCGTTGAGCTGACGGTGCAATTCGCCGGGTGACGCTTCGACCGATCGGAACTCGACATCCGGTCTGGTTTCGCGGAACTCGGCAATGCCGGCACTGAGCGGCCCGCATGCAAGCCCGGGATGAAATCCAACGGTCAGTGATCCTCTAATGCTTTGGGCGGTTTCGATGGCGCGCGTCATCTGTGTATCGACCATGAACAGAAGCAGTTGCGCCTTTGGGAGGACCGCGCGGCCGATCGGAGTCAGGGCTGCTGGTGCGCCGCGCCGTCGTTCGAACAAATCGGCACCATAGAGTTCCTCAAGCCTGGCGATGGTCTGGCTGACGGCCGGCTGACTCACGCCCAACTGACGCGCGGCGTTGGCAAAGCTCCGGGTTTCGGCGACCTTCAAGAAGGTCTCGAGTTGGTTAAAATCGGGGCGATTGGCGGCGCGGTGGCGCCGATTTCGCGGTCTGATCGTCACAAAATAAACAGCATATTTGAGTAATACTATACAAAACAGACAAATATACTTCCTCTATATATGAATCTCTCTGTCTAAGCTTGAAAGTATACTCTCATGCATCGCCTCCGAGAGGGTGGGATGCGGAAAAATGACGTGCGCGAACCCCGCAGCACTAATCCCCATTGTTTGACCCACGACATAACCCTGGATCAACTCGGTAACGTCCGCGCCGACCAGGTGGGCACCAAGCATCTTGCCAGTTTCCGCGTCGAAAATTGTCTTGATGAAACCTTTCGTCTCACCGAGCGCTATCGCCTTGCCATTACCGAGGAAAGGAAAACGACCGATTTGGAGGGTGTAGCCGGCTTCTTTTGCCTGAGTTTCGTTCAGACCGACTGACGCGACCTGGGGACGGGAATAGATGCACGCCGGGATGTTGCGCCTGTCAATCGGCTGGGGATCGGCCTCCTCGCTGCCGAGCGCCCGAGCGATAGCTTCCGCTGCGATCATGCCCTCGTGACTCGCCTTGTGCGCCAGCCACGGCCCTTCGGTCAGATCACCGATGGCGTAGATGTTCGGGATGCTGGTGCGGCCAAGCGGGTCAGTCACAACATGTCCCCGCTTTGTTTCGATACCCAGTGCTTCCAGGCCCAGCCCTTCGCTGTTGGGCACGATGCCGATGGCCACGATCGCGTGCGTGAACGCCTCCGAGGTGATTTTGCCGTCCTGGCCATGGATGCCCGCCTGAATGCCCTGCGACGTCGCCTCCAGGGTGCGGACATCGGCAGAAAGCCGGATGTCCATGCCGCGCTTCCGCAATGCCTTCCTCATGAAGTCGCTGGTCTCCGCGTCCTCGGCCGGCATCAGCCGATCAAGGGCTTCAACGATCGTCACCTTCGAGCCCATATCCTGATAGAAGCTCGCAAACTCGATGCCGATGGCGCCGGACCCGATGATCAGCAGCTTTTCAGGGATTTCCGAAGGTGTCATCGCCTTCCGATAGGTCCAGATACGCTCGCCGTCCGCCGGAGCGAACGGCAGTTCGCGCGCGCGCGCGCCGGTGGCCAGAATGATCGCCCTGGCCTGAAGCTCACGAACCTCTTCATTCTTGACCACAGCGACGGTGTCGGCAGCAGCAAGCCTGCCCTCCCCCGCGTGCACCGTGATCTTGTTCTTCCGCATGAGATAGGCGACGCCCTGATTGAGCTGTTGCGCAACAGCCCGCGAGCGCTTCACCACAGCATTGATGTCGGCATGGCCGTCCGCCACCTCAAGGCCGAAGCTTTCGGCATGCCTGATATTGTACAGTACCTCGGCGGAGCGAAGCAGCGCCTTTGTCGGGATGCATCCCCAGTTCAGGCAGATGCCGCCGAGTTCGGCGCGTTCGACGATAGCCGTCTTCAACCCAAGCTGTGCGCAACGGATCGCCGCGACATAGCCGCCGGGGCCGGAACCGAGCACGATGACGTCATAGTTTTCGGGCATGGTTTCCTCCGTGGATCGGACCCTGTTTCGGGTTAAATTTCGTGCGAGGCCGCAGCGAGGCGCACGCCTCCCTTTCGACCGCGATCATCCTCAGGGACGCACGATCAGTCCCGTCGACGGATGGACCCTGCCCCGGATGATATCCTGATAGGCCGCCTGCGTGACGGCCGCGCCGTCGACATGGGTGATGCCCAACCATCGCGGGCTGCCCGCGACGAATTCTGCCGATGCCTCGTCGACCCGGCTTTGAAATGCATCCTGCCCCCAGGCACCGACGCGATCGCGGACATAGTCGGGACCGAAGGCGAACTCGGGAACGGGGCCAGGCAGCGCCGTCACGCTTTCGTCTCCGCCGTCTCCGGGGATGACCGTCAGAGCCTTCCCGCCAGAATGGGCGATGCCGATCAGGAAGCTCTTCCTCAGCTTGTCGCCGAGCGCCTCGTGGACCTGGCGAAGAATATCCGCATTGCCGGTCATGTCTGCCGACGCGGCCGAATCTAGATCCGCCAGCTTGCCGATGTCGTCATACGGAACGACCTGATCATAGAAGCCCGTGGACATCACGAAATCGGCATTGGCCGCCGCCGTGAGGCCAACGATCCGCCCCGCATCGCGGCGCTTAAGCAGATAAGCCATCCCGAGCGAGGTCTTGCTCGACGCACCGATGATGATGAGCGATTCCGCGCCATATTCGCGGTGTTCCTTGAAGTCATCGTCCATGACGAATGACATGAGGAAGACGGGCTCCAGCAGCGCGCGCCGATCGCGCTGACCCGCGTCGCGCGACGGATCGCGATGATATAGATTGTAGACGGCGGGCAGATGGGACCGGTGTGCGGAGCCGTCGGACACCGTTTTCGCCGTCGGCACGTTCACGTCGATCACCATGTGGCTCGACATCGGAACATAGCCGAAGATGCGCTCCCCGACCCGAAGCTCGGGGTGGAGACTTTCCACCACTTCCGCGTAGCCCCATGTCGGGACGCGGCCCCATCCTTCCGGCGCCGGGAAGAATTCCCAAAAGCCAAGCTGGTCGGCCGATGCCGCATAGCTCAGCGTGTTGGCCGTAAGGGCGTAGCGCTCGATCCGGAGCAGGGCCTGCCCCAGTTGCAACGGAGGAAGTTCAACCTGATCGACCCGCGACTGTGAAAGGTCATTCCGCCGGACAAGGAAATCATATGCGGTCGTCATGATTTGTGCCGGCTTTTCCAACTGCATCGCCTGTCCTCTCCCACTTCGAGCCATGGCGCGACTTCGCTCATTACATTATGTCGCCAGTTAGCATGACGGACGGTGATGTTGGCCTGCCTCCATGCGTCAGCCTTTTACCCGAAGGCGACATCCTGCTTGCCACATCAAACCCGTTCAAAACCAAGCGCCAATCCCTGGCCGACACCGATACACATGGTGACGAGCGCTCTTTTTCCACCGCTGCGTTCCAGCGCGGCGACCGCTGTCATGGCAAGACGAGCGCCGGACATTCCGAGCGGGTGGCCCAATGCTATGGCACCGCCATGAGGATTGACCCGTTCGCTCGCCGGATCGACGCCCAAAGCGCGCAGCGAGGCTATCACTTGCGAGGCGAAGGCTTCATTGAGTTCGATGAAATCGAAATCGTCAATCCTCAAGCCCAGTCGATCAAGCAATTTGCGGCTCGCGGGCACCGGGCCGATGCCCATGACCCGGGGCTCGACCCCGGCCGTGGCCATACCCAGAATGCGCGCGCGCGGGCGTAGGCCGTGACGGGCGGCGGCGGCGGCGGAAGCAACGATCATCGCGGCCGCGCCGTCATTGACTCCTGAGGCGTTGCCTGCGGTCACGGTCCCGTCGTCGCGAACCACGGGGCGCAAGCTGGCGAGCATTTCCGCCGTCGTGTCAGGCCGGGGATGCTCGTCCGCATCGACCAGTATCTCACCCTTCTTGAGCGGGACCGCCACCGGCGCGATTTCCTGCCTGAAATATCCTGCGGAACGCGCCGCCTCGGTGCGCTGCTGGCTTTGCAAGGCATAGGCGTCCTGCTCTTCGCGGCTGACGCCATGATCGGTTGCCACATTCTCCGCCGTTTCCGGCATGGAATCGACACCGTGCGCCCTTCGCATTGCCGGGTTGACGAAGCGCCAGCCGATCGTCGTGTCCTCGATCCTGGCAGCGCGCGACCAGGGCTTGTCCGCCTTTCCCATGACGAAAGGCGCGCGCGACATCGATTCCACGCCGCCCGCGATCGCGATATCAATCTGCCCCGCGACGATCGCGCGGGCGGCCGAGCCAACGGCATCGGCGCCGCTGGCGCACAGGCGATTGACGGTGGTTCCAGGGACTTCCACGGGCAAGCCCGCGAGCAGCGAGGCCATCCGCGCGACATTCCGATTGTCCTCGCCGGCCTGATTGGCGCAACCGAGGATCACCTCGTCGATCGCCCCGGAATCGAGCGACGGGTTGCGTGCAAGCAGCGCCCGTATGGGAATTGCCGCAAGATCATCCGCGCGCACGGGCGCCAAAGCTCCGCCGAACCGCCCGATCGGCGTACGAACGGCGTCACATATGAAAGCGTCCGTCACGACTCCTCCCAATCCCTTGTTGCGCGGGCGATGATCATAGGCTGCCGAACCCCCGGCCGTCGGCGGCAAGCCGCTCCAGCAACGGCGCAGGCGCGAAAGCATCGCCGTGTTGGGCCTGATAGAATTTGAGCCGGTCCCGCACATGGGCGAGGCCGACATGATCGGCGTGGAACATCGGCCCCCCGCGATAGACCGGCCAGCCGTAGCCGTTCACCCACGCCACATCGATGTCCGACGAGCGATAGGCGATGCCCTCGTCCAGTATGCGCGCGCCTTCATCGATCATTGGATAAAGGCATCGCTCGAGAATTTCTTCATCACCGACGGGGCGGCGCCTGATACCCTGCTCGGCGGCGAACGCGAGGATCATCTCCTCCACCAGCGGCGATGGCCTGGCGTTGCGCGTCTCGTCATAGTCGTAGAAGCCGGCGCCGGTCTTCTGACCGCGACGATCAATTTCGCAGAGCCGCTCACGGATGGTCGCGCCGGTCGATGCTTCCCTGGTCCAGCCCAGGTCGAGACCGGCGAGATCGCTGATCTGGAACGGCCCCATGGGCATTCCGAAATCGACGAGGACGCGGTCGACGTCCCATGGCATCGCCCCTTCCCGAATCAGCGCATCCGCCTGCTGCCTGCGGCGTGCCAACATCCGGTTGCCGATGAAGCCGTAACAGACGCCAGAAACCACCGCGATCTTGCCGATCGATTTCGCGAGGTGCATCGCCGTGGCGAGAACTGACGGGTCGGTATGCCTGCCCCGAACGATCTCAAGCAGGTGCATGATATTGGCGGGCGAGAAGAAATGAAGGCCAACCACGGATTGCGGGCGCGAGGTGACCCCGGCGATTTCATCGAGATCCAGATAGCTGGTATTGCTGGCGAGGATAGCGCCCGGCGCAACGATGGAATCGAGCCGTGCGAAGATCGCCTTCTTGATCGCCATGTCTTCATAGACGGCCTCGATGACGAGATCACATTGGGCCAGAGCGTCCAGATCCCGTTCGGCGCTGAGCAGCGCCATGTTGCGCTCGACCTTATCGGCTGTGATGCGTCCTTTGGCGGCGCTGCTCTCATAAGTCCCCCGGATCGTGGCAACGCCCCGATCGAGCGCGTCCCGGGTCGTGTCCACGATCGTCGTCTGCATGCCGGCAGACAGGAAGTTCATGGCGATGCCGGTGCCCATCGTCCCCGCCCCAACAATCCCGACGCTCGTTATGGCGCGGGGGACAGCGTCAGACGGCATTTCAGGAATCTTTGCGGCCCTGCGCTCTGCGAAGAAATTGTATCGCTGCGCGGCCGACTGGATGCCTGCTCGCAGGCCTTCGAACAGGCTGCGTTCGAGTGTCATGCCTTCGTCAAAGGGCAGGCGAGCCGCCGCTTCGATGCACCGAATGATGGCTTCGGGGGCCTCGAAGCCCCTGAACTTGCGCGCATTCGTCTTACGAAAGGCCTCGAACAATTCTGGCGATGCGTCCTTGACCTCCCTGTCGCGGATGCGCGTGAGCGGCTGGCCGGTCGCCACCCGTTCACGCGCAAATGCCACCGCAGCCCCAAGGAGCTGCCCTTCCGGCACGATCCCGTCGAGAAGCCCCATCTCAAGCGCGGCATCGGCCGCGACGGGCGTGCCGCTGGTTGCCATCTCCAGCGCTTTCGGCGCTCCGATAAGGCGAGGCAGGCGCTGGGTTCCGCCGGCGCCGGGCAGCAGGCCCAGCTTGACCTCCGGCAGCCCCATCTTCGCGGACGGCACGGCGAGGCGAAAATGGCATATAAGCGCTGTCTCCAGCCCGCCGCCCAAGGCGGTGCCATGGATCGCCGCCGCCACCGGCTTCGGCGCAGCCTCAATCATCGCCAGCAGATCTACCAAGCTCGGCTCCTTCATGGGCTTGCCGAATTCCGAGATGTCGGCGCCCGCAAAAAAGGTGCGGCCCTCGCAGATCAGAACGACCGCCTTCGCCGCCTCATCGTCAAAGGCCTGCTGGAAAGCCTGCCACAGCCCGCGCCGAACCGTCGCCGACAAGGCGTTGACTGGCGGCGCAGCCACACTGATCACGGCGATATCGCCCTGCAAGTCCACGGATATGGTCGTAGCGTCGTTCAAGATTTACCTCATGCTGTCTCAGCCACCGCGCTTCACGGTTTCACGCGCGACGACGATCTGCTGGATCTGGCTGCTGCCCTCGTAGATACGGAGTGGACGGACATCGCGATAAAAGCGTTCAATGCCGTTACCCGCAACATAGCCTGCACCGCCGAATATCTGCACCGTGCGATCGGCAACACGGCCCACCATCTCCGAAGCGAACAGCTTGGCCGCCGACGATTCGAGCGTAACGTCCTCGCCCGCATCGCGCCGTCGAGCAGTATCGAGGACCAGCGCCCTAGCCGCCAGCGCCTCTGTCTTGGAATCCGCGATCATCGCCTGGACCAACTGGTGCTCGGCCAGCGCCTTGCCGAATTGCCGCCGCTCACGCGCATGCGCTACGCCGTCGGCGATCAGCCGGTCGGCGATCCCCACGCACAGTGCGGCTATATGCAGCCGGCTGCGGTCGAGGATGCGCATGGCAATCGCGAAACCCCGCCCTTCCTCGCCTAGCAAATTGTCGGCGCGAACGGGGGTGTCGTCGAAATCGATATTGGCGATAGCGGTGCCTCTCTGCCCCATCTTCCGTTCAGCAGGCCCTACGGTGAGGCCGGGAAGGTCTCGCGGCACCAGAAAGGCGGAAATACCCCGGCTGCCCTGGCCGTCCCCAGTCCGCGCCATCACGGTAAAGAGTTGGGCCTTGTCGGCGTTGGTGATGTACCGCTTGGTTCCGGTCAGCCGATAGACATCGCCATCCCGCACGGCACGGCAGCGGATGCCGCTTGGATCCGAGCCGGCTTCCGCCTCGGTCAATGCGAAGCTTGTGACGATCTCGCCGCTCGCAATGCGAGGGAGCCACTCGGCCTTCTGTTGGGCAGTTCCGGCGATCAGGATGCCTTGGCTGCCGATGCCGACATTGGTACCGAACACGGCCCGGAACGAAGGCGATGTTCCGCCTATTACGAACAGCACCCGGACTTCCTGCGTCATGTCGTAGCCGAGGCCGCCATATTCGCGCGGAACGGACAGGCCGAACAGGCCGAGTTCGCGCATCTCCTCGACAAGATGTACCGGAACGGCGTCTTCCGCCTCTACCTGCTCCTCAGCGGGCCGCAGCCGTTCGGCCACGAATCCCGCCAATTTTTCCAGGAAGACTTCGAACGCCTCCGGGGCCAGCGACATGACAGCCTTCTCCAGTTCCGTCAGCGCGTCGATGCGGCCATGAACTCGGTCAGTAGCTGATTGACGGCTGGCGCACGTTCGAGGTGCGGCATATGGCCGCTACCCGGCAGATTCTCAGTCCGCCCGGTAAAGCCCTCGACGCGTCTACCGACGACGATCCGATCCTGCTCACCGAAAATAGCGAGCGTCGGCAGCGCGATGCCCACCGCGTCTTCCCGCAAACGCGCCAGCGCCTCTTCAGTCAGGGCGCCGTCGGCGAGCTTCTGCAGGGCCTCGGTTGCACCATCGAGGCGCTTTGATGCGATCAGGTCATCGAGCATCTCGCGGGTAACCAGCGCGGGATCAGCGAACAGCATTTCGACGAATGGCTGCAGATCCTTGCGCCGTTGCGCCGAGATGAACCCATTGACATAGTCCTGGTTGAGCGCGCTGCCGAGGAATGGCGGACAAAGCAGACCCAGCGACTTCACACGGTCGGGTGCCTTGAGCGCGACTTGCTGCGCAACGGCCGAACCCATTGAATGACCCACCAGATGGAAGGCACCTAGTCCCACGGCATCAGCCCAGCCAAGCACGGTATCGGCCAGCGTCTCCAGCGTTCCGGCGCCCACATCTTTGGCCGAACCGCCATGGCCCGGCAGGTCGACGGCATAGGTGTCGCGCGTCTGCGCCAGATCCGCTTGGTTGAACATCCAGTTTGCGTGATCGCCGCCGAAACCATGCAGGAGTACCACCGGAACCTCCTTGTCCTCGGACGCCGCCGCGATCTTGAGATAGCGGACGCGCTTACCGGCAACCTCAACGACCTCGGGTACCGGAGCCGCACTGGTACCGGATTCCTCCTGCGCTTCGCGCCCCTTATAGTCTGCAACGAAAGCATCGATCTCGGCATCGTCCTCACCGCCATCGGAAACGACGGCAATGAGATGTCCGACCTGCTTCACCTCCCCTGGCTCGGCGGTCAACCGCCGCAGCGTGCCGGAAACGGTCGCCTCCAGCACATTGGCGATCTTGCTGGTTTCGATATCGACGATCTCCATGCCCGCCTTGATCTCGACGCCCGGCTCCACCAGCCAGTTGGCGATGGTGCCTTCTTCCATAGCGAGGCCCCATTTGGGGACGAGGATTGCATGAAGAGTCATTGCATCACCTTCTTGATGGCCGCCATCACCTTGTCGGCCGACGGCATGTAGAGATCCTCCAGCGCGGGAGAGAACGGCACCGGCGTGTGAGGGGCCGTAACGGTCGCAATGGGCGCCTTAAGGTACCGGAAGCCATGTTCGGCGACCTGCGCGGCGATATCGGCAGCCATCGAGCAGCGCGGCGGGCTTTCATCGACAACCACGAGCCGGCCCGTCTTTTCGACGCTCTCCAGGATCGTGTCGAGATCCAACGGGCTGGTGGTCCGGGGATCGATCACCTCAACCGAAACGCCATCCTTCGCGAGTTTATCGGCCGCCTTGTTGGCCCGGTTGACCATCATCGAGAAGGCAACGACGGTGACATCCTTGCCGTCCCGGGTGACGGCGGCCTCACCGAAGGGGATTGTGTACGGCTCGTCCGGCACTTCGGCCATGGTGTCGTACATCGCCTTATGCTCCAGGAAGATGACCGGATCATCGTCGCGGATAGCTTGGATCATCAGCCCCTTGGCGTCATAAGCGTTGGACGGCATTACCACCTTCAGGCCCGGCACCATCGTGAACATGGGGTGGAGCGTCTGACTGTGCTGCGCCGCCGCCCGGAAGCCGCCGCCGATCATGGCACGGACGACCAGAGGAGTGCGCGCGGTCCCGCCGAACATGTAACGAAACTTCGCCGCCTGGTTGTAGATCATGTCAAAGCAGACGCCGAGAAAGTCGACGAACATCAACTCCGCCACGGGGCGCAGCCCGGTCAGCGCCGCACCTGCGGCAGCACCCATGATCGCACTTTCGGTGATCGGCGTATCGACGACACGGCGGCGGCCATATTTGCCGACCAGCCCCTTGGTCACGCCCAACACGCCACCATAGGCATCATCGGCATCGCCTTCGCAGCCGGCCCCTCCGGATACGTCCTCACCGATGACGATGACTGTCTCATCGCGCGCCATTTCTTGATCGATCGCGTCGTTGATTGCCTCACGATAAGATTTCTGTGGCATGCCTGCCCGCTCCTTCTGAATTTAATAAGATACGTAGACGTCGGTCTCAAGTTCGCACGCCTCGGGGAAGGCGGCGGCGGCGGCGCTCTGGGCCGCCTCCTCGATCAGCTCCACGGCTTCCTGGTCCAGGGCGTCGAGCTGCGCTTCCTCGAGCAGCCCCGCATCCAGCACCTTCTTCCGGAAAATCTTGATCGGATCCATGAACTCGCGCGTATGCTCGCGCTCGTCGGGCGTTCGGTAGAGCATCGGGTCGCCCACGAAATGCCCGCCAAAGCGGCGGTTGACGGATTCGACCACCGACGGGCCGCCGCCCGCGCGACCACGCTCGACCGCTTCTTTCATCGCGTCGTAGACGGCGAAGAAATCGGTGCCATCGACCTTAACGAATGGAAGGCCGAACGCACCGGCGCGGGCGGCGATATCCTTCGATCCGACCGCATAGTCGTGCGAAGTGCCTTCGCCCCAGCCATTATTCTCATAGAGGAAGATCACCGGCAGCTGCAGCACCACGGCCAGATTGAGCGCCTCGAACACCAGACCCTGGTTCGACGCGCCATCGCCCATCGAGCAGACCGACACGCCGTCCTCGCCGAGCGTCTTGATCGTCAGCCCGGCACCCACCGCCAGCGGCGCGGTGCCGCCAACGATGCCATTCGCACCCAGCATGCCGCGCGACAGATCGGCGATGTGCATCGATCCGCCCTTGCCACCGCACAGGCCGCTGCTCTTGCCGTAAAGCTCCTGCATCATCGCGTAAACATCACAGCCCTTCGCAAGTGAATGGCCATGCCCGCGATGGGTGATGCTCAGCT
>Ga0068863_100004299_pt1 | contig 14028 bp, 13 predicted proteins | sample KBSSwiS62_FD_66596 | JGI IMG/M metagenome (GOLD analysis project Ga0068863, IMG submission 66596) | Switchgrass rhizosphere microbial communities from Kellogg Biological Station, Michigan, USA - KBS Switchgrass S6-2 | ecosystem: Host-associated > Plants > Roots > Rhizosphere > Soil ...
GACACCTCGACCTCGCCCAAGCGCAGCTGCGGGTCGTGCCGCTGGTGCTCGACGTCGTCGACGTTCGCGCCCTGGGCCGCGATCTCAGTGAGCAGCTCGGCCAGCTGGCCCGGCCGGTCCACGCAGCGCACGGTGAACCGCAGGTAGCGCCCGGCGGCGGCGAGGCCGTGCTCGATCACCTTGACCATCAGCAGGGGGTCGATATTGCCGCCGGACAGCACCGCGACCACCGGCGGTTCGGCGTGCGCCACGCCGGCCAGCAGCGCCGCCACCGCCGCCGATCCGGCCGGCTCGGCGACCAGCTTGCACCGCTCCAGAAGCATCAGCAGGGCCCGTGAGATGTCCTCATCGGTCACCGTGACGACATCGTCGACCAGAGCGTTGACGTGGGCAAACGTGACGTCGCCCGGGCGACCCACGGCGATGCCGTCGGCGACCGTGGACAACCGATCGATCCGCACCGGCTTGCCGGCGGAGAGCGACGCGACCATCGAGGCGGCTCCGGCCGCCTGGACCCCGATCACCCGGATATCGGGCTTGAGCGCCTTGGCGGCGACCGCGATCCCGGAGATCAGCCCGCCGCCGCCGATGCCCGCGACGATGGTCTTCACATCCGGCACCTGCTCCAAGATCTCCAGCGCCACGGTTCCCTGACCGGCGATGACGTCCTTGTGATCAAACGGATGAATGAAGATCGCACCGGTCTCGGCGGCATACTCCGCCGCTGCCACCAGGGATTCGTCCACTGTGGTGCCGACCAGCTGGACCTTGGCGCCATAGCCCTTGGTGGCGGCCACCTTAGGCAGCGGCGCCCCGAGCGGCATGAAGACGGTCGCGTGAATGCCGAGCATGCCGGCGGCGACCGCGACGCCCTGGGCATGGTTGCCGGCGCTGGCCGCGACGACGCCCCGGGACCGCTCCTCCGGGCTCAGCCGGGACATCCGGACCAGCGCGCCACGCACCTTGTAGGCACCGGCCCGCTGCAGGTTCTCGCACTTCAGCCATGTCGGTCCGCCGAGCTTGCCCTCGAGCGGGCGGCACGGCTCCATCGGCGTACGCCGGATGATCCCGTCGAGCACCTCACGGGCGGCGTAGACGTCGTCCAGCGAGACCAGGTTGTCGGTGTCCACATGCTGATCGTCGCACTACCGGCGGCCAAACGCCGAGCGGGTCATGTCCAATGCCGCGCCGGTCACCCGGGCGGCGGTTACACCGGGTGCGGCCAGCCAGGGGCGTGCCGCAGCCACGGCGACGCCTGCTCCAGCTGCCCGGCGACGGCCAGCAAGGTCAACTCCGAACCGGGCGGGCCGACCAGCTGGACAGCGACCGGCAGCCCATCGGTGCGTACGCCCATCGGCACCGCCATGGCGGGGAAGCCGGCGACATTCCATGGTGCCGCATACGGCGCAAATCGCATGCTGGCCATCACGTTCGCGAGCCACGACCGGGGTGCGTACTGGCCAGCGGCCGGGGGCGTCGAGGCCAGCGCCGGAGTGAGCAGCACATCCACCTTGTTGTCGGCGAACCACTGCCGGCACTGCTCCCGGTAGGCCTCACGGTGCCGGTCCTGGACGAAACCGCGCCGCGCCGCCCAGGCGCCGATCGCGGCGTGCCGCCGGGTCCTGGGCTGCAGCTCCCGACGCGGCATTTGAGCCGCGTCCACGTCCCGATCAACGGCGGCGCACCAGGTCGCGATCACTCGCGGGCCGAGCGCCGTCGGATAGGCGGGGTTCCGGTTGATCGCGTCGTGCCCGGCACTGATCAGGAGTTTGGTCGCCAACGTGACGGCCGATCGGGCTGAGACATCCGGGCGTACGCCGAGCACCGGGCTCTTGGTGGAGATCGCGATCCGAAGCGGCTCCGGCTCGACCAGTTGCGGCGGTGCCCAGCCGGCCAGCACAGCGAGTCCGACGGTGGCGTCGGCCACCGTGGTGGCGAGGATGCCGTGCTCGGCCAGGCCGTACCAATCGGTGGCGCCGAGCTGCGACGGCACCAGCCCGCGACCGGGCTTGATGCCGACCAGTCCACAAGCGGCGGCCGGTATGCGGACCGATCCGAGGCCGTCGTTGCCGTGCGCGATCGGCACCAGCCCGGCGGCGACCGCGGCGGCCGAGCCTCCGCTGGAACCGCCGGGCGTCCGGTCGGTCCGCCACGGATTGCGGGTGACCGCCTCGGAGTCATCGGTGAACGCCCAGATGCCCAGCTCCGGCATCCGGGACGTGCCGACCACCACGGCACCGGCACCGCGCAGCCGACGAACGACCTCGTGATCGGCGCCGGCCACCTGTGATCGGGCCGCGGCCGAGCCGTTCCAGGTCGGGACCCCGGCGATCGGGGTGTTCTCCTTGACCGCGATCGGCACTCCGGCCAGCGGGAGATTCTTCAGATCCTCCTGCGCGTCGACGGCGGCCGCCTCGGCCAGCGCGGCGCTGCCGCGGACCACCCGGAACGCGTTGACCACATCGCCGCGCTTGGTGATGTGGGCAAGGTGCTCGGAGACCACCTGACCGGCCGACGCGTCACCACGCCGGACCGCTCGCGCGATCTCCTTCGCCGTCGCACCGACCCAGACACCGGCGCTGTCGTCGGCCACCGCAACCTCCCCAACCGTCAGCGACGAGAGGCGCCGCCGGTTGGATGCCACCGCGGAAACCGGTGACTACGCGAGCGCCTGCTCCAGATCTGCCAAGAGATCATCTACCGTTTCGATGCCCACAGACAAGCGCACCAGATCCGCGGGAACCTCCAGTGGCGAACCGGCCGCGCTGGCGTGAGTCATGCGTCCCGGATGCTCAATCAACGACTCGACACCACCCAGCGATTCGCCGAGCACGAACAACTTTGCGCGATTGCAGATCTCGATGGCGGCCGACTCGCCGCCAGCGGCCCGGAAACTGACCATGCCGCCGAACCGCTTCATCTGCTTGGCCGCGACCTCGTGACCCGGGTGCTCCGGCAGGCCCGGATAGAGCACCGAGGCCACCTTCGGGTGATGCACCAGGTAGGCGGCGATGCGCTCGGCGTTGTCACAGTGCCGGTCCATGCGTACCCCCAAGGTTTTGATGCCCCGGAGAGTGAGCCACGCGTCGAACGGGCCGTTGATCGCGCCCATCGCGTTCTGGTGATAGGCCAGCGACGCACCCAGCTCATCGTCGTTGACGATGAGCGCGCCGCCGACGACGTCCGAGTGACCACCGACGTATTTCGTCGTGGAGTGCACCACCACGTCGGCGCCCAGGGTGATCGGCTGCTGTAGATAGGGCGAGGCGAACGTGTTGTCCACCACCAGCAGCGCCCCGGACTCGTGCGCCACACCCGCGAGCGCGGCAATGTCAGCGATGCCGAGCAGCGGGTTCGTCGGTGTCTCCACCCAGACGATCCGGGTCTCCGGGCGGATGGCGGCGCGCACCGCGTCCGGGTTGTGCACCGATGCCGCGGTCCAGCTCAGACCCCAGCGCTCGGCCACCTTGGCGAACAACCGGAAGGTGCCGCCATAGGCGTCATCCGGGATCACCACGTGATCGCCGGGCTTGCACACGGTCCGGAGCAGCACATCCTCGGCGGCAAGGCCACTGGCGAAAGTGAGCGCGCGCCGGCCGGACTCCAATGCGGCCAGACATTCCTGGAGCGCATCGCGGGTCGGATTGGTGGTCCGGCTGTATTCGTAACCGAGCCGGGGCGCACCGACCGCGTCCTGCGCATAGGTAGAGGTCTGGAAGATCGGAGTAACCACCGCGCCGGTGCGGGGTTCAGGGTCCTGACCAGCGTGGATTGCGAGAGTCTCGAAGCCATGGGAAGTCACCAGCAAAGGCTAGCGCCCGCCCGCGGACCGTCGAACACGCCGGGCGGTCCGAACGCCCGCTAGTGTCTAGCTTCGTGACCTCGTGTGTGTTCTGCGCCATCGCCGCGGGTGATGCATCCGCGCACATCGTGGCCGAATCCGACCAGGCCATCGCGTTTCTCGACGCCCGTCCGGTGTTTCCGGGCCACACCCTGGTGATCCCCCGCGATCATTACGAGACCCTCGCCGACCTCCCGGTGGCGCAGCTGGCGTCGTATTTCGGTTTCGTACAGAAGATCGCCGTCGCCGTCGAGTCGGGTATGTCCGCGGATGGGACGTTCGTCGCGATCAACAACAAGATCAGTCAGAGCGTTCCGCACCTGCACACTCACGTCGTGCCGCGGCGGCGTAAGGATGGACTGAGAGGGTTCTTCTGGCCGCGTACCAAATATGCGACCGAAATCGCCGCCGAGGCCTGTGCGGACAGCATCCGGGCGGCATTCGCGGCGGCTACCCGCGTCACCGCCTCGTAAGGACTCTCGGGATGGTCCGGACGGCCTGATGCGTTGTGTCGCGTAGATGGCTGGTGCTGAGACCATAAGCGCTGCCGGAAAAGGAGATGGACGTGTTCCTCCGATACAAGAAGCTGGACCTGCCCACCGCGGCTGAGGCGCTGCCCGGCCGGGCCACCCCGCTGACGGTGCCGCAGACGCATGCCGTGCTGGGCACGCCGCAGCAGGGTCCGTGGCCCGAGGGCATGGAGATCGCCGTCTTCGGCATGGGCTGTTTCTGGGGCGCCGAGCGGCTGTTCTGGAAGGTCCCGGGCGTCTATTCGACCTCGGTCGGTTACGCCGGCGGCAGCACGCCGAACCCCACCTACGAGGAGACCTGCAGCGGCATGACCGGCCACACCGAGGCGGTCGAGGTGGTCTATGACCCCAAGGTGGTCTCCTACGAGGCGCTGCTCAAGGTGTTCTGGGAGAACCACGACCCGACCCAGGGCATGCGGCAGGGCAACGACGTCGGCACGCAGTACCGCTCCGCGATCTACACCACCACCCCGGAGCAGGCGGCCGCCGCGGAGAAGTCGCGGGACGCGTTCAGCCCGATCGTCAAGACCAACGGGTACGGCGAGATCACCACCGAGATCGCTCCCCTGCGCGCGTATTACTACGCCGAGGGCTACCACCAGCAGTACCTGCACAAGAACCCCAACGGGTATTGCGGCATCGGGCCGAATGGAATGTCTTGCCCGGTCGGCGTCGCGAAGACCGACGCCTGATCACATCACGTTGAATGGGAGTCGGCGCGAGCCGGCTCCCGTCCGTGGGCCGCGCGTAACCAATGTCAGGTCGCCGAGGCCGTTGCTGAAACGGCCCAGGCTGCCTCGTTGCCAGAGAGCATGCCTAGCTAGGGACGTGACGAGCGTCAAGTGGTCCAGCCTTATTCCATCCGGCTGGTGAATTGGTTCATGTCGAAATAGTCCCGCCAGGCGCTGATTTTGCCGTCGCTGACCTCGAAGGCACCCATGACGGGCAGCTCGAACGACTTGTTAGAGAGCCTGAAGACGTCCACGCGCTCGGTCAACACGACCGGACCATTGGCCGCAATGTTGATGACGCGGAACTCGATGCCCTCGATTCCTGGCGGGCCAGGGCGGATGAAGGACGAGATCGTGTTGGCGATGTCCTCTCTGCCGGTGACCGGTGTCAACGGGATGTTGTGGTAGATGGCGTCGTCTGTAAAAAATGCAGCCAGCTCGACAGATCCGACGTCGTCGGACCACGCCGAGCAGAACCTCCGCACCACCTCGATTGGGTCCTCCATCTGGCTCCTCCTGCGGTCGAGCGTCGGGGAACTGACCGGCGTGCCCGGCTACGGCGATCGCTCAAGAGACGCCCGGGCTCATGGAGCTTCGTGACCTCATCCCCCACACCTCTAGTGTCCCCATGGTCACCACGAATCTCCGCCCTTCCGCACCACATCAGGACCAAGCCTTCCCATGATCGCGACCGGTCCGATCGAAAAGGGCACATAGAGTTGCCATCGGGCCGAACGGCATGTCCTGCCCGGTGGGCGTGGCCTCGACCGAAGGCTGACCAACTGATAAATGAGCCCGGACCCGGGTGTGTAGCGGGTCCGGGCGTCGTTGCTGCGTGGGCGCTGCTCCGAGGTATCCAGCTCGCGCAACGGAGTGGATCGCGCGCGTACGCGGCCAGCTCATGGTCACCAATCGCGCCACTCGTCAGTTAGTTCGTGCCGCTCGACGTCATGTCGGGAGGTCAGAACTGCGACATCTATGCCCGCGTCCGTCAGGACATCGTCAATGTACTGACACAGCTCATCGCGCTCGCCGGTCTCGATCCCCCCGTGCTCCTCGTTTATCGCGTTGAGAACCGTGACGACCCGTTCGACCGACGCGAAGACCTTGTCATCGGACGGTGACGAAACGAGCGTACGTCTGCGCAATGATCGCGACGTGTGGCATCTGACGGCCGATTTCGCCGGGCTGATCGCGACGAATGGCGCCTCAGGGTCGCCGCGGACCCGAATCGGCAACACTGGCGATCCACTGGTCGCGATCATGCCGCCGCGAAGCTCCACTCGTCGCGATCATGAAGCCGCGGCCGACCCACCGATGGTGCCGGGCATGGCACCACACGGCCCAGCGGCTGCCCGGTGGTCTGGCCCGATCCCGAATGGATCAAGCGATTCTGCGGGCGGCTGGTCAGGCGGGACGACCCTGGTCGCAGACACGTCGCGATCTTGCGACGTGATACGACCGTCAGCACAGAAAGCCTTGGTGAACAGATAGTTTCCATGTTGATAGTTTCCATGTAAGCTATCCGGGTGAACGAGAATCTCCCGATCGGCGCCTTGCTGTGGCGGCTGACGATGCGCTGGCGAGCGGCGGTTGACCGGGCCCTGGCGCCGGTCGGCCTGACCCACGCGCAATATTCGCTGCTCGCCTCGCTCTACGGCCTGAGCCGGTCGGGCACCGCGCCCAGCCAACGGCAGCTGGCCGACTTCGCCGAGCTGGACACGGTCTACGTGTCGAAGCTGATCCGTTCACTGGAGGCGGCCGGCCTGGTCACCCGCGGCGAGCACCCGGACGACACCCGGGCGGTGCAGCTGCAGTTGACCGGCGCCGGCAGCGAGACCATCCAGCGCGCCATCGGCATCGTCCGCCAGCTGCACGAGCAGCTCACCGCACCGATCGGGGGGCCGACCGGTGCGCGTACCCGAGAACTCGCACAGACCCTGCGCGCCCTCTTGGGCGCACCCTATGAAGGAGAGCGACCATGACCGCACCAACACTGACCGGACAGGACATCGCCGAAGCCCAGGGCGCCGTCCGCGGCCTGCTTGAGCGCGTGCTCGCCAGCACCGGAGTCACCGGTAATGAGTACGTTCTGCTCCGCGTCCTGTCCCAGCGCGGCGGCTCGATCGCGAGCGCCCGCGAATTCCTGGTCAGCCAGCGTCAGCTGAATCTGGACGCGGCGGCGGCCGACGCATTGATTCAATCGCTGACCGAACGCGGCCTGGCAATCGACGACGAGGACGAGCTCGTCATCACCGACCTCGGGCGCGCGACCTATGACCAGCTCGTCACCGCTGTCACCGACGTGACCCAAAGGCTTTACGGCCCTATGGACCCGGACGATCTGGCAGTCGCACACCACGTGCTCGCCGAGGTGACCCGGCGGGCCGCCACCATCGGCACCATCTGAGAGCCGCCGGTCTCGCCGCGGCCGTCGCCGGCCGCGGCGAATCTGGCCGGCGCGGCCGGCCCCTCTGCCGAGACGGGACGGCCGTCGCCTTCCTAGTGAGCCCGGGCGCGGATGCCCGGGGTGACCAGCGAACTCAGTAGGTGCCCGAACGCCGCATCGCGTCGAAGTAGTCGCGGCTCGCCGGCAAGTTCAGCAGGATGATGATCGCGAGGCTAGCCAGCGGCACCGCGACGGCGGCGAAGCCGACAAACGCCTCGGCACCGACCAGTTCATGCGCCCGTTGTTGCGCGATGAGTTCGGTCATGTAGCGCCGATCCAGTGTGTCCGACTTGACCATGCCGGTGGACAGCACCGTCGCGCCCCACATCTTCGCCGAGATCAGGCAGCCGATGGACAACACCACCGACAGCACGATCGTTGTCGTACGCCCGCTGGTGCTGCCTCGATAGAGCCTCTGATTGGCGCGGACCATGACGACCAGAAGCACGAGTCCGGCGACGATCGTCAGGACGTCGTGAATGTAGAGCGAGACCTTCTTGATGCCGATCGGCACCAGCTGCGTGTCCGCGCTCGCGGTGACGACGTCGTTATGGAACGACGCGAGATGGGTGATCGCGAGCAGCACCACACCAAGCAGAACCAGGATCACGCCGCTGTAGAGCACCGCGGCGGCGAGAACGATCGCGGAACGGTGCGGGCGCTCGTCGGCGCCGTCGGCCGTGGGGAGCGCGAAGAGGTCGGTCATGGCGGAGAAATATAGGTGACCCGCGACAACTCGTGGGCCCCGAAATTGCCCGGCTCGGCGGGCACCGTGGGTCGATCACCACGGTCGCCCGCCGAAGCCGGGATCAGCAGCGGGCGGGGCACGTGATCCATGTTTTCGGGGGAACCGGATTCATGACCACGTACGCCCGCCCGCCATGCTCGTTCGCTTCCGTAGCGCCTGGCCGGAGGCGTTTGCTGGCGGAGGCCTGCCAGCGTTCGGGGCGATTGAGCGGTGCGGGACTGCCGGCGCTGGCGGGGCGCTTGATGCAGTCACCGCGGATTAAGGCTGATGGGTCTCACACGACAAACAACCCACGGTTACGCACCGCGGCCGATCGGTCGCCACGCCAACCTGCCGCCGCCGTCGCGCTCTGCAGGTCAAGGCGAGCCGTCCACACCTCGTTCCACGGTTTGAACGCGGCCGCTTGGGCGCGTTCGCCAGTCGTCCGCGCGATGCACGGCCAGGCCCGACCGCAGGCGCTGCAGCGCTCGCTATCCGGCGCTGCCACGTGGTGGTTGAGCACCGCCTGCGCGTCCCGCCAGAGCTGCCGATCGAAATCCTCGACCGGGTCGGTGCCAACCGGGTTGTGCTCGATCGGTTCGACGCTGACCAATCGTCCCTCCTTGGGCCGGAGTTCGGGGCGCCGGCAGACGTCCCGCATCGTTCACCGCCCGTCAACAAGGTAGGCAATCGGCAATCGTGCGGATCGGACGAACTGTGCGATCTTCAAGTGCCACGAAATCGTTCGCCATCGGCGAAACCGCCCCGGGTATTGGCACCTCCCACCGGGGCGTTTGTCCTGTCATGGCAGTCGATGAAGAACCTCTGGACGCCTACAGCCGCATCGTCACTTCGGTTGCCGCTCGACTGCGCCCGTCGGTGGCCGCGTTGTCGGTGGTCGGACCGCGCGGCAGCGGGGCCGGATCGGCGGTCGTCTTTACCGCCGACGGGTTCATGCTGACCAGCGCCCATGTGGTGTCCGGCGGATCTGCCGGAAAAGCAAACTTCAGCGATGGTACGGAGGAGGCCTTCGACGTCATCGGCGCCGACTCGCTCTCCGACCTGGCGGTTCTGCGCGCTCGTGGGGCCGGCGCACCAGCCGCCGAGCTTGGCGATGCCGATCGGCTCCAGATCGGGCAGCTGGTCGTGGCGGTGGGCAACCCGATGGGCCTGTCCGGTTCGGTGACCGCTGGCGTGGTCAGTGCTCTCGGCCGGTCAATCCCGGCCCGGGACGGCCGAGTCACGCGCCTGATCGACGACGTGATTCAGACCGACGCCGCGCTGAATCCGGGCAACTCCGGTGGCGCGCTGGGTGACGCCAGCGGTCGCGTCGTCGGCGTCAACACCGCGGTGGCGGGCTACGGCCTCGGGCTGGCGGTGCCGATCAACCCGACTACCCGGCAGATCATCTCCGAGCTGACCACCAACGGCCGGGTGCGGCGCGCCTGGCTCGGGGTGGCCGGCCTGCCGATCCCGCTGCCGCCGTCGTTCGCCGAGCGCCTTGGCCAGAAGGTAGGGATGCGGGTGGTAGAGGTGATTCCGGGCAGCCCGGCCGGGCTCGCCGGGATCTACCTGGGCGACGTGATCGTGTCGGCCGGTGACACACCGATCGACGACGTGCAGAAGCTGCAACGACTGATGCTGGGCACCGCGATCGGCACGCGGCTGCCGATCACCGTGATCCGGCGTAACGCCTTGGTCGATGTCATCTCGGTGCCGACCGAATTGACGTTGTCGGGCTGAGTTTCGCCGCGTCCCGCTGAGGCTCGCCGCGTCCCGCTGCCCGTCACTTTGTGGATCTTGCGACGTTGGGAGGGCCATAGGCCGCCCAACGTCGCAAGATCCACGGGACCGGGGCGTAACCCGGCGCAGCCGGTGAGTCGCCGGCGCCGGGACAGTGCGGAAGCGGTGCCAGCGCCGCGACGGGACAGCGCGCGGAGCGTCAGGAACCGAGGTGCGCGAGCAGGTCCTGCCGCGTCAGCACACCCTTGGGCTTGCCGTCGACGAGGACCATCGCCGCGTCCGCGGTCTCCATCAGCTCGACCACTTCGGACACCCGCTGGCCGCCACCGATCATCGGCAGCGACGGCGCCATGTGCTTCTCGATCGTGTCGTGCAGATGTGCCTGGCCGCTGAACAGCGCGTCGAGCAGCGTCTTCTCGGCGATCGATCCGGCCACCTCGCCGGTCACCACCGGCGGCTCGGCCTTCAGGACCGGCACCTGGGAGACGCCGTATTCGCGCATGATGTCGATCGCGTCGCGGACCGTCTCGGTCGGGTGAACGTGGACCATCTCCGGGAGCGAACCGACCTTGGTGGCCAGCACATCGGCGGCGGTGGCTTCGCTGCCGGCCGAGTGCATGAAGCCGTACCGCTGCATCCAGCCGTCATTGAAGATCTTGGAGAGGTAACCGCGGCCGTTATCCGGGAGCAGCACGACGACCATGTCATCCGGGCCGGCCTTGCGGGCGACTTCGAGCGCGGCCACGACCGCCATCCCGCAGGAGCCGCCGACCAGCAGGCCCTCCTCGCGGGCCAGCCGCCGGGTCATGTCGAAGGAGTCCTTGTCGGAGACCTCGATGATCTCGTCGGCGATGCCGCGGTCGAAGGTCTCCGGCCAGAAGTCCTCGCCGACGCCCTCGACCAGATAGGGCCGCCCGGTGCCGCCGGAGTAGACCGAACCTTCCGGGTCGGCGCCGATGATCCGGACCCGCTCGTCGGAGGCCTGCTTCAGAAACTTGCCGATGCCGGAGATGGTGCCGCCGGTGCCGACGCCCGCGACGAAGTGGGTGATCCGACCATCGGTCTGCTCCCACAGCTCCGGACCGGTGGACTCGAAGTGCGAGATCGGGTTGTTCGGGTTGCTGTACTGATTCGGCTTCCAGGCCCCCGGGATCTCCCGGGCCAGCCGATCCGAAACGTTGTAGTAGGAGCGCGGGTCTTCCGGCGCCACCGCGGTCGGGCAGACCACCACCTCGGCGCCGTAGGCGCGGAGCACGTTCTGCTTGTCCTCGGAGACCTTGTCCGGGCAGACGAAGACGCACTTGTAGCCGCGCAACTGGGCCACCAGGGCCAATCCGACGCCGGTGTTGCCACTGGTCGGCTCCACGATCGTGCCGCCAGGCTGGAGCAGGCCGGACTTTTCCGCCTCCTCGACCATCCGCAGCGCGATCCGGTCCTTGACGCTGCCACCGGGGTTGAAGTATTCGACCTTGGCGAGCACCGTGGCCGAAATGCCCTCGGTGACGCTGCGTAGACGAACCAGCGGGGTGTTGCCGATCAACTCGACGACATTGTCGTAGTAGCGCACGGTGGCTTGGCCTTCCCTGATGACGCGGCCCGCCCACGCTGGCGGACGAGGCCCAGCCTATCGGGTGCGCAGCGGCACGAACGCGCGCCTCGGCGGCCCGGCCGGCGGCACCGGGCGGCTCGCCTCCCACTCCAAGAAGCGCTCGGTCTCGGACAGCACCGCCCCGGCCAGCCAGACCAGAACCACGGCGTCGTCGATGAGACCTACGAGGAAAAGGAAGGCCTCCGGGATAAGATCAATAGGCGAGACAACGTACGCGGTGGCAGCACCCATGAGCAGCAGGCGCCACTTTCCGTCGTACCGGCCCGTCAGGGTGTGCCAGAGCATCCGGGGCAGGGCGGCGAGGCGCTCGCCCAGGGAGTGGCCGCCGCGTTGTTGCGCCCGCATCGCCGACCACAACGCCACGAGAGCCGCCCGTCGATTCAGCTTTGCCGCCATGATCAACCTCCCGATCGGGGCCACGCCAGAGTGAGGCGCAGGTGTCCATGATGCCTGGCCGAGTAAAGGTACGGTAATTGTCTGAATGAGCGGGGTTCGTCGTAGTCGGTTGCGGTTTAGCTTCGAGGGCAGGGAGAGGGAATGAAGCCTGACGCAAGCACCCCGTCCGCCATGGCGACCACCGCCACCGACCGCGCCCGCAAGATCATGCGAGCGACCGCGTACGGCGGCGGAAGCGTCGGCATCGTGGGTGCGCTGACCGCCGGGCTCCTCTTGGGCCAGGCCGAGCTGGCCCGACGCGCGATCCCGCTGGCCGACTCCCCGCCGCCCCGGTGTGACGGACGTTACGGCGTGGAGTTCGACACACCCGGCGTTCCGGACATCCGGCTCGCCCTCATCGGTGACTCATCGGCCGCCGGATTCGGGGTCGAGCGGGTCCGGGACACCACCGGCGCGCTCCTCGCGGCCGGCGTTGCTGAGCGGATGCACCGCAGCGTCGACGTGCGCTGCCACGCCGTGGTCGGAGCGACATCGGCCGGGCTGGGACCGCAGGTTGATCGCGCGCTGGCCGGCCGGCCCGACATCGCGGTGATCCTGATCGGCGCCAACGACGTGACGCATCGGGAGCGCGTACCGGTGGCGGTGCGGCATTTGGCCAAGGCGGTGACCCGGCTCCGTGAGGCGGGCGCCCACGTGATCGTCTGCACCTGTCCGGACTTGGGCACGGTGCGCCCCATCCGGCCGCCACTGCGGTGGCTGGCCCGGCGGTGGAGCCGGGAACTGGCAGCGGCTCAGACGGTCGCGGCGGTGGACGCCGGCGCCCGGACCGTCTCGCTCGGCGACCTGATTGGCCCGCAATTCGACTCGGCTCCGGAGCGGATGTTCTCCTCCGACCGGTTCCACCCGTCCGCGGTCGGCTATGCCACCGCAGCCGGCGCGATCCTGCCGACGGTGTTGGCTTCGCTGCGGTCCGGCACCCCGGAGACCGACGGCGTGCTCCGCGACGGCGTCGGCGTCCGGTCCTTGATCAAGGCCGCCACCGAGGCCGCCACCCAGCCCGGCACAGAGGTCAGCGCGACCGCCGTCTCGGCCACCGGCGACCAGCCGGCCAGCCGCTGGGCGCAACTCCGTCATCGGGTCCGTCAGCTGGTCGAACGTCCGCACGATCCCACCGTCGCCCCGAGCGCCGTAGGCTTGCTGGACCGCACCGAGTAGCGGGCGACACCTTTTGCAAGTGTTCCTAGCAGCGGATACTGGCATGGCGCCGGCAGCGGCCACGTTCCCCGGCCGACGGCGTTGCGCACACCAGCAGGATCGGACGAACGGCATGGGTTTGGCAGGGCAACTGCCGCGGCGGGTCTCGCGGGCGGCGACGCTCGCGTTGATCGCGGGCACTATCGGCGGCGCCGCCGTGCTCGCCACCGAGGTGGCACTGGCACGGGCACGGAAGTACGCGAAACCGGATCCGCGCCTGGCGCTGCGCACCTCGCATGGCGAGGAGGACGCGCCGGTGCTGCGCCTGACGCTGCTCGGCGACTCGTCGTCGATCGGGGTCGGGGTCGAGGAGGTCTCCGAGACCGTCGGCGGCCGGCTCGCCGAGCTGCTCGCCGCCCAGGGTTACCGGGTCGAGCTGTCCAGTGTCGGCGTGTCCGGATCGCGCAGTTCGGACCTGGCCACCCAGGTGGCCCGGGCGCTGCTCGGACCCGCGCCGGAGGTGGCCGTGGTTCTGGTCGGCTCCAATGACGCGACCAGCTTGCGGCGCCCGGCCGAAGCCGCCGCCGCACTCGGCACCGCGGTCCGCCGGTTGCGGATGGCCGGCGTCAGCGTGGTCGTCGGCACCTGTCCGGATCTGGGCGCCGCCCGCGCCCTCGCGCCGCCGCTGCGCCAGATCGTCGGGCTGCTCGGCCGCCGGGTGGCCCGAGCCCAGACCGCAGCCGTGATCGCCGCCGACGGCGAGCCGGTGGATCTGGCCGGGATCACCGGTCCGGTGTTCCGGGCCGAC
>Ga0068863_100004301_pt1 | contig 14024 bp, 7 predicted proteins | sample KBSSwiS62_FD_66596 | JGI IMG/M metagenome (GOLD analysis project Ga0068863, IMG submission 66596) | Switchgrass rhizosphere microbial communities from Kellogg Biological Station, Michigan, USA - KBS Switchgrass S6-2 | ecosystem: Host-associated > Plants > Roots > Rhizosphere > Soil ...
AGCCCTTCCGCCCGAAACCGCTGATCCGCGTCGAGCAGCAGGATCCCGTTCTTCGCGACGATGCCGATCACCATGATCAGGCCCATGAACGACGACAGGTTGAACGTCGTCCGCGTGAGGAGCAGCGCGACAAACACGCCGATCGTCGACAGCAAGGCCGAGGCGATCACCGCGATGGGCGCTGCAAACCCGCCGAACTCGAAGAGCAGCACCGTGAACACGAGCAGGACGGCGAGGACGAGCACGATCAGTAGATCGTGAAACGAGCGCTGCTGCTCGGCGAACGCGCCGCCGTACTCGACGCGAATCGCCGGCGGCAGGTGGAGGTCGGCGACCGCGCGCTGGACGGCGGCGACGCCGGCGCCGAGGTCGACCCCCTCGAGCCGCGCCGTGACCGTGACGTTGCGCTGCAGGTTCTCGCGCCGCACCTCGGTCTGGCCGGGAATTTCCTCGACGGTGGCGAGCGAGCCGAGCGTACCGGTCCGGCCGGTTCCGCTGACCAGCAGCGTGTTCTTGATGGCGTCCACCGACGATCGCGTCGATTCGGGAAAGCGCACGCGAATGGTGTACGGGCGGTCGTTCAGCACCACGGGTGTCGGCGCCGGTTCGCCCTGCAGCATCGCGCTGATGTCGAGCTCGATCTCCTGGGGCGTGAAGCCGGCGCGCGCCGCCATCGCCTGATCGACCTTAAACATCGTCGCCGGACCGCTGATGGTGTTCTCGATGCCGTCGAGGACGTCGACGACGCCGGGAAGTTTCTTGATCGTCTCTCCGACCTTCGGCGCCCATGTCCTCAGGAGCGCCGGATCCTGCGAGAACAGCTTGATGGCAATCGGCTCGGGGACGCTCGTCAGGTCCCCGATCATGTCCTGCAGCAGCTGGACGAATTCGACGTCGAGCGCCGGATAGCGTTCGTTGACCTTCTCCCGCACTTCGGAGATCACCTCGTCGCTGGCGCGCGACCGATCGCGCTTCAGCTTCACCGCGATGTCGCCGGTGTTCGCCTCGGTCACCGCGGCCAGCCCGAGTTGCAGACCGGTCCTTCGTGACGTGCTCTCCACTTCGGGAGTCGCCCGCAGGATCTGCTCGACTCCTGTCATCACACGATTGGTTTCGTCGAGCGACGAGCCGGCCGGCATGATGTAGTCGAGGATGAACCCGCCTTCGTCCATTTCCGGCAGCAAGTCCGAACCCAGCAGGCGGTAGGCGCCGAACGCGGCGGCCACGACGATCAGTGATCCCACGACGAGCGCGGTTGGCCTGGCAATGGCCGTGCGGAGCGTCCGCTCGTAAGCAGCCATGACTCGCGGGGGGACGCCGTGCGCGCCGCCGCCGCGTGCTGAGTGCTGAGTGCTGGGTGCTGAGTGCCCGGTGCCATGAGCTGGGTGCTCGGTGCCGGGTGCGCCGCCAACCGGTCGGCGGCGGATGAAGAAATGGCTCAGCGTCGGCGTCCAGGTGAGCGCGAGCGCCAGCGACGTCAGCAGCGCTATGCCGACGGTGACCGCGAGCGCTCTGAAGAACGTGCCGGTCACGCCGGTAATCGAAATCAGCGGCAGGAAGACGACGATCGGCGTGATCGTGGATCCGATGAGCGGTACGCGGATTTCGGCGATCGCGCTGCGGATCGCTTCGGCCCGATCCTGCCCGGCGTCGCGATGCATCACGATGTTCTCGACGACGACGATCGCGTCGTCGATGACCAGGCCGACCGCGGCGGCCAGTCCGCCCAGCGTCATCAGGTTGAAGCTTTCGCCGAGCGCGCGCAGCATGATGAACGTCACCGCGAGCGTGGCCGGAATGACCAGGCCGGCGACGAGCGACGTGCCCCAGTCGCGCAGGAACAGCACCATGATCAGCGATGCCAGGATCAGGCCGATCAGCACCGCATCGCGTACGCTCTTGATCGAGTCGTTGACGAGATCGGACTGGTCGTAGAACGGCTGCAGCTCGATGCCCTTCGGCAGCGTATGGCGGATGTCTTCGATCTGCGCGTGAACCGATTCAGCGACGGTGGCCGTGTTGCTGTCCGGTTGCCTGAAGACGTTGAGGAGGACCGCCCGTTTGGCGTTCGCCGTCACCGCGACGTACATCGGCTTGGTCGACGCTTCCACGGCGGCGACGTCGCCGATGCGGATGGGCGCGCCGAGCGGTGTGGTCTTGACGACGATCTCGGACAGCTCTTCCTGCGACCGCGCCTGACCGCTGACGAGGCTCAGCACCAGCTGGTGCTTGTCTTCGTACAGACCCGGCGAATCGATCAGGTTGCTGCGCCCGATCGCGTCCAGCAGGTTGGGGACAGTGATTTGGGTCTGCAGCAGCTTCGCCGGGTCCGGGCGGATTTCGAACTCGGGGATCTGGCCTCCTTGAACGACGATGGTCGACACACCGTTCAAGCGGTTCAGCCGCGGTTTCAGCTCGTAGGTGGCGAGCTCCCATAACCGCGTTTGCGGCACGCTGTCCGAAGTGAGGCTGTAGCCCATGATTGGAAAGGCGGCGAACGTCAGGCGATTGGTGGTGATCTTGACGGTCGACGGCAGTTCCGTCTGGACCTGCGCGATCGCGGCGTTCACGCGCGCCAGCGTCTGGAACATGTCGACGTTCCAGGAGAAGAACAGATCGATTTCGGCGGTGCCGCGGCTGGTGGTCGACCGGACGACTTCGAGGCCCTGCACGCTGTTGACTGCTTCTTCGAGACGGCGCGTGACCATGACCTGCATCTGATCGATCGGCGCGACGCCGTTGTCGACGCCGACGAGAATCCGGGGAAAGTCGACCTCTGGAAAGACCGCAACCGGAATCGTGGTGGCGAGGTAAACGCCGACGGCCACGAGCGTGAGGATGACGAAGATGATCGGCTTGCCGTGGCGAGCCGTCCAGTGCTCGCTCAATTCTTGCCCTCTTTCTCGTCCTCTTCCTTCTCTCCGGCGGCTTTTTCCCCAGGCTTCATGATCCGGACCTGCGCCTTGTCCTCGAGCCCGACACCGCCTTCCTTGATCACGCGCTCGCCGGGCTCGACGCCGGTTACCTGCACCATCTCGGGCTCCCGGGCGCCAACCTGCACCGGCCGGTCGTGTGAGATGTTCTTGTCGTCCACCACCTTGACGATGGTGGCGCCCTCGTCGTCCGCGAGGATCGCTGACGCGGGCACGAGCGTGGCGCCGTCGATGGTTGCGGCGATGATCGACACGTGGACGGCCTGTCCGGCGCGCAAGCGCTCGCCAGGATTGTCCGCCTGCACCCAGACCTGCACCGTCGTGCTGTTCAGATCGGTCGCGGGGCTGACCACCACGACCCGGCCGGGCACCGGCTCGCTGCCGTCGGACGGCGTCATCGTCGCCGCGGCGCCGACCTTGATGTCCTTCGCCTGGTCCTGCGCCATGTTGATGCGCGCCACGATCTTCGACACGTCCATCACGGTGAGGAGGGGCGCACCAGTGGTGGCCATTTCGCCTGGATAGAGCGGCCGGTCGGTGACGACGCCGTTGAAGGGGCTGCGGATTTCGGCATAGGACGCCATCGCCTGCGCGCTGGTCAGCCGGCCGCGGGCCGACTCGACCTGCGCCTGCGCGGCGCGCAGCAGCTCCTGTTTGCCGACCGTCTCGAGCGCTTGCAAGTGTTGTAGCGCGCTGTCGTACGCCGCCTTCGCCTGCGCGTACTGCACCTGCGCTTCGTCCACCTGTTTGTGCGCCAGCGCGCCTTCCTTGAACAGCCGTTGCCGGCTGTCGAGCAGTGTTTTCGCGGCGTCGAGCGTTTCGCGCGCGGCATCGACGTCCGCCTGCGCCTTCGTCACCTGTTCCGGCACGCCGACGCCAGTGGTGGCGCGGAGGTTCGACTCCGCCTGCACGAACTGGCCGCGGCTCTCCTGCGCGGCGCCGACGAGATCGGTGTTCTCGAGTTCGGCGAGGAGCTGGCCTGCCTTGACGTGATCGCCGCGATTGACCAGGAAACGCCGGATTGGGGCGCTGATCTTGGGGACGATGTTCGCCTGTTCACGCGGAAACAGCACCGCGTCCGCGTTCACGATGACGCGAATGCTTCCCTTGATTGCCGGCGCCACTGCCACCGGCGCGACCGGCTTGGATTCCGGCTCGGCTTTCTTGCAGCCGATCGCGACGAGGCCGAGCGCAACGCAGCCAGCAAGTCGAATGATTGTCGTCATGATTACAGCGTCCCGGTAAGCGTCTGCAGTGCAGCCAGTGCCACCCGATAGCGCACCAACCCGTCGTCGTAGGCGTTGCGCATCTGAATGAGCGTCGTCTGCGCGTCCACGACCTCGAGAACGCTCACTTCACCGGCCTGATAGCGCAGCAGGGTCAGGCGGAGGCTTTCGGCGGCGAGATCGAGCGACTGGCGCAGCGACGCCACCTGGTCGCGCGCGACCTCCGCTTCGCGATGGAACGTGCTGACGTTGGCCTGCAGCTGCCGCTGCGCCAGGGTCAGCTCCGCCTTCGCGGCGCCCACCCGAAGGTGCGCCTGACGCAGCTTGCTCTGCGCCGCGCCCCAATTGAAAATCGGCACGTTGAGCTGAATCTGTGCGACCGAGCCGAGCAGGTTGTGTCCTTCCGGATCCGTGGTCGCGAATTGGTTGGCGTTGATTCCGTAGAAATAGTCGAACGACAGCGACGGCAGCACGCCACCGCGCGCGACGCCGACGCCGAGCGTCTCCTGCTGCACAGACGCTTCAGCCGCGCGCACGTCGGGGCTCGACGAGATCGCCTGCGTTTTGACGTCCGTGAGCGCGGGCAGGGGCGGGATCTGCTGCAGATCGTCGACCACGGTGAACTGATCGCGGAAGTCGGTGAAGACGAGGACCGATAGCCCAAGCCGGTGTTTCAGCACGGCCAGCTCGGCTTCCTGTTCGTCGCGCACCCGCTGATTGACCTGAATCTGTGCTTTGACGACATCCGAGTGCGCGACCTCGCCGCCGGCCTCCTCGCGCTGTGCGATATCCAGAAACTCCTGCGCCTCGCGCAAAGCCTGTCGCGCGCTGGCCAGCTTCCGCTCGGCGGCGACCAGCGTGTAGTAGTCCGACACGATCGTTGCGACCAGGCCGCGCGCGGCGACGTCCGCCTTGGCGCGGGCGACCGCTTCGGCGGCCGCGGTGCTGCGGTACTCCGACCATTTCCCGAGCGAGAACACGTCGCCGTGCACATTGACCCACATGGCATACACCCTGGGTCCGTCGTTCGGCACCCAGATACCGGACGGCGTGCCGTTCGGCTCGGTGTAAATGAACTGGGTGAACCCGTTCAGCGACGGGATCAGCGCGGCGCGCGCCTGCTTGCGATCTTCGGTCGCCAGATTCGCGGCGAGCTGTGCCTGCCGGAACAGCTGGCTGTTCGCGCGTGCCTGAGCCAGCGCGTCCTGCAGCGTGAGCGGCGGGCCGCCTGCCGGCTGCGCGTACGCCGGCGCTCCGAGAGCGAATGTGATCAGAACGGCGGCGACGCGCGAATGGTGTAGACCATGCATCGATCGGCTCATTTCATCGTGTAGACGAGCACCCGGAACGTCCCGACGACCGGCTTCGGGCGCGTTTTCGATCCCGCGGGTTGAGGCTCGTAGTCGGTCGCGGCGAGATAAATGGTATGCGTCGTCGGGTCGAGGGCCATCGTGCGCGCACCCGGCCGCGTTTTCAAGGTCTGTACCACTTTCAGGAGGGTTGGCGACTCCTCGCGGGCGACGGTGACCGTGCCCGATTCGCCATCCGAGGTGAACGCCAGCTTGCTGGCAGGGTCGAACCACGTGGAATCGACGCCCGCGCCAACCGGCACGCTATAGACCATCTTGCCGTTCGTGCTGTCGACCATGAGCATCATCTTGTTGTCGCAGCCGATGAACAACCGGTGGTTCGCCGCGTCGAACGCCATGCCGGTCGCCGCCTCGCCCGGGGCAATCGGCCAGGTATCGGAGACCTTGTGCGTGGCGGTCTCGATGACCTTGATGGCGTTCAAATCCTCCATGTTGACGTAGACCTTGCCGGCTTTCGAGTCGGCTTGCCCCGATTCGGGCTTGCCCTCGAGAGGCACCGTGGCGACCACCTTGCCCGACTGCGCGTCGATGACGGTCGCCGACTTGCCGCGGCCGTTGAACGCGTACACTTCTTTGCGCGCCGGCTCGTAGAGGATCGCGTCCGGATTTTCGCCGGTGTCGACCTTCTGAATCAGTTTGAGCGTCTTGAGGTCGATGATGCCGATCTTGTTCTCGCGCCCGTTGCTCGAGAAGCCGCGTCCAAGGTCGGCCGCGATCGCGAAGCCGTGGACGCCGGGCGTGCCCGGGATATCGCCCACGACTTTGCCGGCTTGCGTATCGATGACGGCGATGTGAGTCGCGTGACTCACGTACAGGCGGTGCGCCGCGGGATCGACCGAGAGGTAGTCCCATCCGCCCTCACCGCCGATCGAGATTTCCTTGGAGAAATGGTACGGACCATCCTGAGCCTGCAGAGCAATCGCCGCCACGGCGGCGAGTGCTGCGACCAACAGTGTGTGACGCATGTGTGCTCCTTCTTCGTTGCCGCGATCGATTAGAACTTGACCCTCGCTGAGAACTGCAACTGCCGCGCTGCGCGGGCGGTGACCGGCGCGCCGAACAGCGGCGAGCCAAGTGTACCGACGTAACTCCCATAATTGACACGGTTGAGCAGGTTGAATGCGTCGAGCGCGAATGTGATCGCGCGGCTTGTCTGCGTGCCCGATCCGACCTTCAGATCGCGCGACGCGCGGAGGTCGAGCGACGCGTAGCCGTCGCCTTCGAGGCCGTTGCGGATCACTCCTGCCGGCCGCGCCCGGCCGCGACCGTTGTTGAAGATGTCCTGTCCGAGCGTCTCCGTGTAGGGACCGCCGGAATTCAGCGTGAGCCCCACTCCAAGGTCCAGCAACGCGCCCGGGCTGACACGGCCGAGTAGCAGGAAACGGTGGCGGCGATCGAAGTCGGCGCGGGCCCATTCGCCCGAAAGGTCGTAGTCGTTGGCTGGAAACCACGCGATGCCGTTGGTGTCGTTGACGACACGGCTGAGCGTGTATTGCATCTGCCCGTTGAACCAGCGCGTCACTCTGCCGCGCATGGTCACCTGCAGCGAGTCGCTCTCCTGGCGGCCTGTCGATTCAATTTGCCGCACCGCGCCGTACGCCGGATTGGGGCGCGCCGCATACAACGGTGGCTGCGGCGCGTTGACGTCTCGCGAGCGAAACAGATGATAGCCGCGCGCCCCTGTATAGGTGACCGAAAGAGTGGTGCTCTTCTGGAGCTGATGATCGACGCCGATGCTGTACTGAAACGTCTGCGGTATCTGCACGTCCGGCGCGAGTCGGACGATGCTTGGTGGTTGTGACGCCGCGGCGTTCCCGCCCGAGAATGGATCGGGATATCCTGGGTTGGTGAGGACGTAGCGGAGGAGCCCTCCAGGCAGTGAATGCAGGACGTCGGCGATGGCCACCGGGCCGCTGCGGTCGTTGAAGAAACCCGCTCCGGCGCGGAAGACGTTGGTCTTCTTGTTGCCCGGAGCGAAAGCGAGCGAGAAACGGGGCGCGAGGTTGTTGTCGTCGTGGAAGTAGTTCTGCCAGTCATACCTGAGGCCGAAGCCGATCGAGAGGCCCGGCCGCACCTGCCAGTCGTCCTTGATGTAGGTGCCAATCAACTTCTCGAGGAATGCGAGGTCGCCATTCCCCTGCTGTTGGGTGAACGCGTAAGGCTGTCCGGCCGAGTAGGTGTCGAGGCTCGAGAAATAAAACGTGCCGCCGACGTTGCTGCGGTCGTAGAAACCGCGACGGCTCCAATCGGGCAGCTGGAACCCAGCTTGGACCAGATGCTTTCCATGCGTCCACGCCAGGCTCTCGTTCATGGTGATGTGGGTTTCGGTGCGGACGAGATCGCCCTGCCCGCCTCCACCCGTAAAGGCGCCGGCGACGACGATGCCGCGCTCGGCGGAGCGGCTTGTCGTCGGCTCGCGCTCGTGCCCGAACAGCATCTGAAGCTGGTTCAACAGCGTCGGCCGCAGAATCGTCTGCTGCGTGTAAGTGACCTGCTGCTCGTGATGCTTGAACGTCGTGCCGGCGCTCGCCAGTGTCACCCCGCCGACGTTGCGATTCTCGTCGCTCTCGTACTGATAATTCGGCCGGACCGAGAACGTGTTCTTGTCGCTGATCTGATAGGTGATGCTGCCGGTCACCAGCGAGCGGCCGCTGGCCTGCGGCAGCGTGTCCTGAATGATGCCTGCCGGCCCGATGGCGTAAACGACCGCCTGCTGGTTGTTGCGTTCGTCGTTGGCCGACAGCATGAAGGCGGTCTTGCCGCCGGCGCCGAGTGGACCGCCGAGGAACCCCTCGAAGATATGTCGCTGTTCCGGCGGCTTCACCGATGCGAACGGGTTGCGCCCGTTCAGGTGCGCGTCGCGGAGGATCAGATTGACGTCGCCGTGGTACTCCTGCGTGCCCGGCTTCGTGAGGATTTCGATCCGCCCGCGGCCCGGCCGCGAGTACTCGGCCGAGTACGGATCCTGGTTGATACGGATCTGCTGTACGGCCGACGCGCTGACGTTCAGCGCGTTGACTTCCATCCCGTTGACCACAACGGTGACGCCGCCGTTGCCGAGCGATCCGGTGTCGAGGAAGCGTGAGAGTGTCGCGACATAGTCGTGATCGAACACGGGCAGGCTTTCGAGCATGCTCTGGTCGGCGGCCACGGCGTCGACGTTGCTCGACGCGGTCGCCTCCACCTCGGTGGCCGCATTGCTGACCGTGATCTCCTGCTTGAGGCTGGCGATTGCGAGCACCAGCTTCTGGGCGCCCGGCGGCCGTGGGCCCACGCGCAGGCGTGTGGACGCCGGCGTGAAGCCCTCGTAAGTGGCTCGCAGCTCGTATTGGCCGGGCGCGACGTTCTCGAACCGGAACGTGCCGGTCCCGTCCGCCGTCGTCGATTGCACAACCGACGATATGGCGCCCGAGATGTTGACCAACTCGACGGTGGCGCTCGCGAGCACCGCGCCCGTCTGATCCTGGACGACGCCCGCGATGACGGGCCGGAGCTGGCCCTGTGCGCGGACGGAGCTCGCCATTGCAAGGCATACAACACTCAGGAAGACCGCGCGGACCCAACAGCTCACGGTTTGACCGCGAGCGACAGCACTCGGGATGTCATCCGGTACCTCGTTTTCGAACCCACAGTGTAGTGAGCCGAGGATGAACCGTGGATGAACCTGCCGCGCGCTATGATCGGCCCATCCATGCGGGTGCTTCTGGTCGAGGACGAGCCGCACGCCGCGCAGGTGCTGGCCAAGGGGCTGCGCGAGCAGACCTACGCCGTCGACGTGGCGGCAGACGGCGACAGCGCCGTCTTTCAAGTGGCGACCACTGACTACGACGCGGTGATCCTCGACGTGATGCTGCCGGGCCGCGACGGGTTTGCGGTGTGCCGCACCATCCGCGATTCCGGCTGCGCCGTTCCCATCCTGATGGTCACGGCGCGCGACGCCGTGGAGTCGCGCATCCAGGGGCTCGACAGCGGCGCCGACGACTACCTCGTCAAGCCGTTCGATTTTGGCGAGCTGCTCGCGCGTCTGCGGGCGCTGATCCGCCGGGGACGGCAGCCGCTGCTGCCGGAGCGCCTCACGATCGGACCGCTGGTCCTCGACACGCGCGGACGGCGCGCGCGCGTTCGGAATCGGGCAGTGCCCTTGACGGCGAAGGAATACGCGCTGCTCGAGTATCTGGCGCGGCGCGCCGGCGACGTCGTCAGCCGCGGTGACATTGCCGAGCATGTCTGGGACGAGCACTACGATCCGCTGTCCAACGTCGTCGACGTCTACGTGCAACGTCTGCGGCGGAAGCTGGACGCGCCGGGAATGTCGTCGCTGATTCGAACGCGCCGTGGCGAAGGCTACGAGCTGGCGGCGGACGGGGACGTGTCATGACGCCTCTGTCGCTGCGTGCGAGGCTGACGATCTGGTACACCGCTGCGCTGCTCGTGGTGCTGTCCCTGTTCGGCGCGTATGTCCTGTGGCAGCAGGGCAGGGTCGGCATGCGCCGCGTCGACGGCGATCTCGGAGCGTTCGCTGACACCTTGGCGAATGTCGTTCGAGAAGAGCTGACTGAATTGGGCAACGCGCGCGAAGCCGCGGAAGAAGCCTGCGGCATCGTGGCCACGTCGGGGCGGGCGCTCGCGATCCTCGACGCCCGCGGCGATGTCCTGGCCGCGAGCTGGGCGGGTCTGACGCCGCCGAGTCCGATGCCGACGGCCGACTCCGGGCCGCGAGGATGGACCGCTGAGGCCGCCGCCGGTGCGTGGCGTGTTCACACGCAGCTGCAGACCGTTGGCGAGACCACCCTCATTCTGCTGGTCGCCAGTCCGCTGTCTGACGTGCGCCGGGAACAGCGTGAAGCGCTGGAGGCGATGCTGATCGGCATTCCCATCGTGCTGCTGCTCGCGGCCGGCGGCGGCATGTACCTCGCCGCGGTGGGACTCCGGCCGATTACGGAAGCCCTTCGTATCCAGCGGCAGTTCACCGCGGACGCATCGCACGAGCTGCGGACTCCCGTGTCCGTCGTCCGAGCTGCCGCGGAAGTGGCGCTCAGCCGCGAACACCGCGACGAGCCCGAATACCGCGAGACGCTGTCGATTGTCGGCAGTCAGGCGCGGCGGATGAGCCGTCTCGTCGACGACATGTTGGTACTCGCGCGCGCGGACGCCGGCGGCTACCCGCTGCGGCCGGTCGACTTTTATCTCGACGAAGTGATCGCCGAGTGCTGTCGTGCCGTCGACGTGCTGGCGGCCGAGCGCGGCGTCACCATTCGATCGAGCGCCGCACCGGAGATTCCGTATCGCGGCGACGAAGACCTCCTGCGGCAGTTGGTGCTGAACGTGTTGCAGAACGCGGTACAGCATTCTCCGGCAGGCGGTTCGGTCGCGATCGACGTCGAACGCGATGCCGCCACCGTGAAGATGCGCGTGACCGACAGCGGCGCCGGCGTGCCGCCGGAGGACGAGCAGCGGATTTTCGACCGGTTCGTTCAGTTGGATCCGTCACGCCGCGGTCAGGGGACCGGCTTGGGTCTTCCGATTGCCCGATGGATCGCGGAAGCGCACCACGGCACGCTTGTACTGGAACGCAGCGGATCTGGCGGCAGCACGTTCTGCGTGTCGCTTCCGGTCTGACACTCGTCCAAGGTTCTAGAGTTCTAAAGTTCTAAAGTTCTAAAGTTCTGAACCCTAGAACCTTAGAACCCTAGAACTCTAGAACCCTATTCGGAGCGCAGCGCGTTGAGAGGGCTGACCCGCGTCGCCCGTAGGGCGGGCAGATAACACGCCAGCATCGCGACCGCGGCGAGAATCACGACTGCGAACCCAGCGGCTGCGTCGGCGGCCGTCACGCCAAACAGCAGCGACGACACGAGGCGCTGCAGCGCGAAAGACGCCGCAATCCCGATGACAATCCCGACGCCAATCAGGCGCGCGCCGTTGCCGACGACCAGGCGCAGGATGTCTTGTCCGTTCGCGCCGAGCGCCAGGCGGATGCCGATCTCGCGCGTCCGTTGAGAAACCAGGTATGACATCACCCCGTAGATACCGACAACCGCCAGCATCAGCGCGCACGCCGCAAAGACGCCCATCAGCCACATCGTGAATCGCGAACGGGACGTGACACTGTTGACCTGCTCCTCCATTGTCGCGATGTTGTAGAGGGGGATCGAGCGATCGGCCGCACGAACTTCAGCGCGAACGGTCGCAATCAACGATGACGGCGGCACCGTCGTCCGAAGCACGAGCCCGACGAGCGAATTGCGATCGGTGAAGGGTAGGAAAATATCAGGATCCGCGGTCGGGTTTTGCGGCAGCCCGCGGTACTTCACCTCTCCGACCACTCCGACAATCGTCAGCCACGGGTCGGTCGACGATGGCGAGCCGCCGAACTTCAGGCGCTTGCCAATCGGGTCCTGGCCGGGCCAGAAGCGCCGGACGACGCCTTCGCTGACGACCACTGCGGGAGACGTCGGGGACACCTCCGCGTCGGTGAACGTTCGTCCCTGCAGAAACGGGATGCGCAGTGTGCTGAAGAACTCCGGCGTCACGCGGTGCACGTAAATCCGCGGCATGTTCTGCGCATTGACCGGCGGCTGGCCTTCCGCGGTGTAGAACGACGCGCTGCCGCCTCCGCTGTCGAGCGGCAGATCGTTGCCGAGGGCGACCGCGGCCACGCCGGGGATCGCGCGCAGGCGATCGAGCAGCACACGGCCCTCGACGACTGGTCGCGGCGGAGGCGATGGCGCCGCAGGAGTTCCCGCTGCGGCCGGCGCCGCGGGCGGCAGCGAGGTCCTCGGGATGCTCGCATGCAGCGTCAACACCGAAAGCGGATCGAATCCCGGATTCAGCGCCGTGAGATTTCGCACCGAACGGATCATCAGCCCGGCGCCGACGAGCAGGACCACCGCCAGCGACACTTCGGCGACGACGAGGGCGCTGCGCACGCGCTGCGACTGCCGGCCGCCGCTCGACCGCGCCGATTCCTTCAGGGCATTGCTCAGATCGGGCGTGTGCGCCTGCAGGCCGGGCACGAGACCCACGAGGAGACCGCAGGCGAGCGAGACGGCGATGGTAAAGAGCGCGACGCGCACATCGAGGTCCGGCGTTGCAAAGCTCGGGAACGTCACGGGACTCTGCGCAATCAGCGTTGAAACCGCGACGCGCGCGAAGACGAGTCCGACCGCCGCACCGAGCAGGGTGAGCACACAGCTTTCAGTGACGAGTTGGCGCAGAAGACGGCCGCGCCCGGCGCCGAGGGCCGTCCGGACCGCGATTTCGCGCCGGCGCGTTTCAGAGCGCGCGATCAACAGGTTGGCGACGTTGGCGCAGGCGATGAGAAGAACGAACGCGACCGCCGCCATCAGCGTGAGCAGGGCCGGTCGCAGCTGGCCGAACAGCTCGACGGCAAGCGGGCTGATCTCGACCGCTCGCTTCTCGTTGGTGTTCGGATATGCCTGTTCGAGCCGCCGGGAGATCGCGTCCATGTCGCTTTGCGCGGCCGCGAGGCTCACCCCTGGCTTGAGGCGTGCGAGCGCGGCGAAGCCGCGCGTGCCGCGATCGGCCATCGTTGAAGGCGACGCGTACATCGCGAACGGCACCCACATCTCCGCGGTGTCGCTCAGCCCCTTGAAGCCAGGCGGCATCACGCCGACCACGGTGTACTGCCTCGCCGCGCAGCACAGCGTCAGCGTGCGCCCGATGACTTGTGGGTCCGCACCGAATCGCCGTTTCCAGAAACCGTCGCTGAGGACGACCACTTGCGCGGGCCTGGCGACGATGTCCTCGCTGGCCTCGAACACACGACCGCGAGCGGGCGAGACGCCAAGCAGCGAAAAGTACGGCGCCGCCACGAACTCGGTCTGGATCCGCTCCGGTTCGTCGCTGCCGACAAATGTCATCCACTGCGAGTCGACGGCCGCGATGTCTTCGAAGCTCTTCGACTCCGCCCGCCAGTCGAGATAGTCGGGATACGAAGCGCCGCGGCGCTCGACGCGCGTCCGCTGGACGTTCCCCCACAGCTGCACCAGGTGGTCGGGATCGGGATAGGGCAGCGCCCGCGAGCGGATCGCGTCCACCAAACTGAAGATGGCAGTGTTCCCGCCGATGCCGACTGCGAGCGCGAAGACGGCGACGAACGTGAACCCGGGCGACTTGCGCAGCGTGCGCAACGCGTAGCGGATGTCCTGGCGAAAGCTCTCCAGCGAAGGGAAGGTCCACATGTCGCGCGTCTGCTCCTTCAGGTGCGTCACGTTACCGAACTGTCGTCGCGCTTCTTCGCGCGCGGCGTCGGCGCTCAGCCCGTCCGTCCTGTAATCGGCTTCGCGCATTGCAAAATGAAACGCCAGCTCGTCGTCCAAATCGCGATCGAGCCGTCGGCGGCGGACGATGGCGACCAGCCGATGCCAGAACGCCTTCATAACTCAGGCTGTCTGCATCACCCGAGTGACCGCAGCCGCGACACGATCCCAATACGCGGCTTCGGCCTCGAGCTCGCGGCGGCCGGCCGCCGT
>Ga0068863_100004304_pt1 | contig 14021 bp, 13 predicted proteins | sample KBSSwiS62_FD_66596 | JGI IMG/M metagenome (GOLD analysis project Ga0068863, IMG submission 66596) | Switchgrass rhizosphere microbial communities from Kellogg Biological Station, Michigan, USA - KBS Switchgrass S6-2 | ecosystem: Host-associated > Plants > Roots > Rhizosphere > Soil ...
GGCGTCGGCATCAAGCTCGACCACTACTCGGGCTCGCAGTACAACGCGGGCCGCAAGGTCCCGTCCTCGCAGATGCGTCGCGGCGACATGATCTTCTACGGACCCAACGCCAGCCAGCACGTCGCGATGTACCTCGGCGATGGTCAGATGCTCGAGGCTCCGTACACGGGGTCCGTGGTGAAGATCTCGCCGGTGCGCACCAGTGGTATGACCCCGTACGTAACTCGAATGATCGAATGGTGAATCTTCTGCGCCGCATAACAATTGGACTACTGATAGCCGTCGCGCTGCTGCTTGGCCTTGCCGCACCCGCGATCGCCGCCCCCGACGACGGGCAATGGGACCCGACGCTGCCGAAGATCCTCAGTGCCGGTGCGCCCGGTGATCCCGTCGCGATCGCGAACGCGTCCTTTCAGGCGACGCAGGTGGCTCTTCAAACCACGCAGAACCTGGGCCAGCAGTTCCTCGCCAGCATCGGGCTCGGCGGCTCGCCAAGCACTGGCAGTGTGTCTCCGGGCGCGCGCGTGCGTGGTCCGCAGGCGATCGAGTACGTGATCCGCCGCGGCGCTTCCCAGATGGGGGTGCCGTACTCATGGGGCGGCGGCACGCCGAACGGTCCAAGCGCAGGCGTCGACGAAGATGCGGGCAAGATCGGCTACGACTGTTCCGGGTTCACCCGCTACGCGTTCGCCGGCGTCGGCGTGCTGATCCCCAAGTACTCCGGCGACCAATACAACACCGGGCGCAAGGTGCCGCTGTCGCAGGCCAAACGCGGCGACCTGTTGTTCTACGGCCCCGGCGGCACCCAGCACGTCACGCTGTACCTGGGTGGCGGTCGGATGCTGGAAGAGTCGAGCGCCGCCGGCCACGTGACGGTGAGCCCAGTGCGGCAGGGGGGTCTGCAGCCGTACGCCGCGCGAATTATCGAAAGCTGAGCGTGGCCTGAGTTAAACCTGAGCACTCCTGGTGAATGCCGTTCGACCAGGCGACACTTCGCTGGGCAACGTCGACGGATTCCGGACTGCCTGGAATAGTTGACGGCGAGCGTGCGGCCAACTCCGGCCGACGCCGCTGCGACCAGCGTCTTAGCAGATCTGGAAGGACCGTTGATGAGTTCACCGAGTGGGCCGCCGCAGGGCGCTGGAGGTTATTCCGGACAGGCCCCAACCCAGGCCTACAACCCCGGTAACCCCGCCTCCCACGCCGCGCCGCCGAACAACGGAGGCCTGCAGCAAGAGGTGCACACCCTCGAGCGCGCCATCTTCGAGGTCAAGCGGATCATCGTCGGCCAGGACCAGTTAGTCGAACGGATGCTGGTCGGCCTGCTCGCCAAGGGCCACGTACTGCTCGAAGGCGTGCCAGGGGTGGCCAAGACGCTGGCCGTCGAGACATTCGCGAAGGTAGTGGGCGGCACGTTCGCCCGCATCCAGTTCACTCCGGACCTGGTGCCAACCGACATCGTCGGCACCCGGATCTACCGCCAGGGCAAGGAGGAGTTCGACATCGAACTCGGTCCGGTGGTGGTCAACTTCCTGCTCGCCGACGAGATCAACCGTGCACCCGCCAAGGTGCAGTCGGCGCTGCTCGAGGTGATGGCCGAGCGAAAGATCTCGATCGGCGGCAAGACGTTCCCGTTGCCGGCCCCGTTCCTGGTGATGGCCACGCAGAACCCGATCGAGCAGGAAGGCGTCTATCAACTGCCCGAAGCTCAGCGCGACCGCTTCCTGTTCAAGCTCAACATCGACTACCCGACTCCGGAGGAGGAGCGGGAGATCGTGTACCGGATGGGCGTCAAGCCGCCGGAGCCCAAGCAGATCCTGGCCACCGGTGATCTGCTGCGCCTGCAGGAAGTCGCGTCCAACAACTTCGTGCACCACGCGCTCGTCGACTATGTGGTCCGCATCGTCACCGCGACCAGGCACCCCGAGAAGTTCGGCATGCCCGACGCCAAGGCGTGGATCGCCTACGGCGCCTCGCCGCGTGCGTCGCTCGGCATCATCGCGGCCTCGCGGGCGCTGGCGCTGGTGCGCGGCCGCGACTACGTGATCCCGCAGGACGTCGTGGAGGTCATCCCCGACGTGCTGCGGCACCGGCTCGTGCTCACCTACGACGCGCTGGCCGACGAGATCTCGTCGGAGACCGTGATCAACCGGATCCTGCAGACGGTGGCGCTTCCGCAGGTGAATGCCATTCCGCAGCAAGGTCATTCGGTGCAGCCGGTCATGCCAGCCGCAGCGGCTGCCGCCGGTAATCGGTGACTACTTCCAGACGAGGGGTCGACCTGCCGTCGCTCAAGCGCGGGGAGATTCGTGACCCCGCGCTGACGGCGGCACTGCGCAAGCTGGAGCTGACGGTGCGCCGAAAGCTCGACGGCGTGCTGCACGGCGACCACCTCGGGCTGCTGCCGGGCCCGGGGTCCGAGCCGGGGGAGTCGCGGCTCTATCAGCCCGGCGACGACGTCCGCCGGATGGACTGGTCGGTCACCGCGCGCACCACCCACCCGCACGTGCGCCAGATGATCGCCGATCGTGAGCTCGAGACGTGGTTGGTGGTCGACATGTCGGCGAGCCTGGACTTCGGCACCACCGGCTGCGAAAAGCGCGATCTGGCGGTCGCGGCCGCGGCTGCGATCACGTTCCTCAACAGCGGCGGCGGCAACCGGATCGGTGCGATCATCGCCAACGGCGACTCGGTGCGGCGCGTGCCGGCGCTGTCGGGCCGCATGCACGAACAGGAACTGCTGCGCACGATCGCGACAATGCCGAAGGCGCCGACGGGCGTACGCGGCGACCTGGCGGCCGCCATCGATGCGCTGCGCCGTCCGGAGCGGCGCCGCGGGATGGCGGTGATCATCAGCGACTTTCTCGGGCCGATCAACTGGATGCGTCCGCTGCGGGCGATCGCGGGCCGACACGAGGTGCTCGGCATCGAGGTCCTCGACCCCCGCGATGTGGAACTTCCCGACGTCGGTGACGTCATCTTGCAGGACGCCGAAAGCGGCGTGACCCGGGAGTTCACCATCGACGCGCAGTTGCGCGACGACTTCGAGAAAGCCGCGGCCGCCCATCGTGCCGAGGTGGCCCGCACGCTACGGCGTTGCGACGCACCGTTGCTCTCGCTGCGCACCGACCGGGACTGGATCGCCGACGTCGTCCGATTCGTCGCCAGTCGTCGACGTGGAGCGCTCGCCGGCCGGACGTAATCCGACGAAATGACAACTGGCATATGACATTACCGCTGCTCGGACCGATGACGCTGTCGGGCTTCGAACACGCATGGTTTTTTCTCTTCCTCATCGCCGTCTTCGCGATCGCGGTGCTCTACGTCCTGGTGCAGGTGGCCCGGCACAAGCGGATGCTGCGCTTTGCGAACATGGAGTTGCTGGAAAGCGTTGCGCCCAAACGGCCTTCGCGGTGGCGGCATCTGCCCGCGATCCTGCTGGTGTTGTCGCTATTGATGTTCACCGTCGCCATGGCCGGGCCGACGCATGACGTCCGTATTCCGCGCAACCGCGCGGTGGTGATGCTCGTCATCGACGTGTCGCAGTCGATGCGGGCCACCGACGTGTCGCCGAACCGGCTGGCCGCCGCCCAGGAGGCCGCCAAACAGTTCGCCGATCAGCTCACGCCTGGGATCAACCTCGGTCTGATCGCGTACGCGGGCACGGCGACGGTGCTGGTGTCGCCAACCACCAACCGCGAGGCGTCGAAGAACGCGATCGACAAACTGCAGTTGGCCGACCGCACGGCGACAGGCGAAGGCATCTTCACGGCGCTGCAGGCCATCGCCACCGTAGGCGCGGTGATCGGCGGAGGAGACGAGCCGCCTCCAGCCCGCATCGTGCTGATGTCCGACGGCAAGGAGACGGTGCCGTCGAACCCGGACAATCCGAAGGGCGCCTACACGGCCGCGCGCACTTCGAAGGACCAGGGCGTGCCGATTTCGACGGTGTCATTCGGCACCCCGTACGGCTACGTCGAGATCAACGATCAGCGCCAGCCGGTCCCGGTGGACGACGAGATGCTGAAGAAGATCGCCGAGTTGTCGGGCGGTCAGGCCTATACCGCCTCGAGCCTGGAGCAGCTCAAGGAAGTCTTCACCAACCTGCAGGAGCAGATCGGATACGAGACCCGCAAAGGCGATGCGAGTGCAGGCTGGCTGCGGCTCGGCGCGCTGGTGCTGGCGTTGGCGGCGCTGGCGGCCATGCTGATCAATCGCCGACTACCCGACTGACGCAACTGAAATGACAACTGGCACATGACTTTACCGTTGCTCGGACCGATGACGCTGACGGGTTTCGACCACCCGTGGTTCTTCCTGTTCCTCATTGCCGTGCTGGGGCTGGTCGGGCTGTACCTCGCGATGCAGGCGGCGCGGCGGAAGCGGATGCAGCGCTTTGCCAACACCGAACTGCTGGAAAGCGTTGCGCCCAAACGGCCACCGCGCTGGCGGCACGTACCGACCATCCTGCTGGTGTTGTCGCTCGTGTTGTTCACGGTCGCGATGGCCGGCCCCACGCACGATGTCAAGATTCCGCGCAACCGCGCGGTGGTGATGCTCGTCGTCGATGTGTCGCAATCCATGAAGGCCACGGACGTGTCGCCCAACCGGCTGGCGGCGACGCAGGAGGCGGCCAAGCAGTTCGTCGATCAGATGACGCCCGGCATCAACCTCGGGTTGATCGCCTATGCGGGCACCGCGACCGTGTTGGTGTCGCCGACCACCAATCGTGATGCGTCCAAGAATGCGATCGACAAGCTGCAGGTGGCCGACCGCACCGCGACCGGTGAGGCCATCTTCACAGCGCTGCAGGCCATCTCCACCGTCGGTGCGGTGATCGGCGGCGGCGACACCCCGCCGCCTGCCCGCATCGTGTTGATGTCCGACGGTAAGGAGACGGTGCCGTCGAACCCCGACAATCCCAAGGGCGCCTACACCGCGGCGCGGGCCGCCAAAGATCAGGGCGTGCCGATCTCCACGGTGGCATTCGGCACCCAGTACGGCTTCGTCGAGATGAATGGCCAGCGAACGCCAGTACCCGTCGACGACGAGATGCTGAAGAAGATCGCCCAGTTGTCCAATGGACAGTCCTACACTGCGTCCGATGTCGAGCAGCTCAAGGAAGTCTTCACCAACCTGCAGGAGCAGATCGGCTACGAGACCCGCAAGGGCGACGCGAGCGCGGGCTGGCTGCGACTCGGCGCGTTGGTGCTGGCGCTGGCCGCGCTGGGGGCGTTGTTCATCAACCGACGCCTACCCAACTAAGGCGATTTCTTAAGAATGCGCTTTAGGCACTAAGTTGGCGGTCATGCCCGAATTCGTATCGCGTTCCGTGCTGGTGACCGGCGGAAACCGCGGCATCGGCCTGGCCATCGCGCAACGGCTGGCCGCCGACGGCCACAAGGTTGCCGTGACCCACCGCGGCTCCGGAGCGCCGGACGGGCTGTTCGGCGTCGTATGTGACGTCACCGACAACGAGGCCGTTGACCGCGCGTTCAAAGAGGTCGAGGAGCATCAGGGCCCGGTCGAGGTGCTGGTCTCCAACGCCGGCATTTCCCAGGATGCGTTCCTGATTCGGATGACAGAAGAGCGGTTCGAGAACGTCATCAACGCCAACCTCACCGGGGCGTTCCGCGTGGCCCAGCGGGCGTCGCGCAGCATGCAGCGCAACCGGTTCGGGCGGATCATCTTCATCGGTTCGGTCTCGGGCATGTGGGGGATCGGCAACCAGGCCAACTACGCGGCCGCCAAGGCCGGCCTGATCGGGATGGCCCGCTCGATCTCCAGGGAGCTGTCCAAGGCCGGCGTCACCGCCAATGTGGTGGCACCGGGCTACATCGACACCGAGATGACCCGCGCGCTGGACGAGCGCATTCAAGCCGGGGCGCTGGAGTTCATCCCGGCGAAGCGGGTCGGCACTGCCGAGGACGTCGCCGGGGCCGTCAGCTTCCTGGCGTCCGAGGATGCGAGTTACATCGCCGGCGCGGTGATCCCGGTCGACGGCGGCATGGGCATGGGCCACTAAGAGAGAGAAGGACTTTGACATGACAGGTTTGCTCGAAGGCAAGCGCATTCTCGTAACGGGGATCATCACCGACTCGTCGATCGCGTTCCACATCGCCAAGGTGGCGCAGGAGGCCGGTGCCCAGTTGGTGCTGACCGGTTTCGACCGGATGAAGTTGATCCAGCGCATCGCCGACCGGCTGCCGGAGAAGGCGCCGCTGCTGGAACTCGACGTGCAGAACGAGGAGCACCTGGCATCTTTGGCCGACCGGGTCACCGAGGTGATCGGTGAGGGCAACAAGCTCGACGGGGTCGTGCATTCGATCGGGTACATGCCGCAGACCGGCATGGGCATCAACCCGTTCTTCGACGCGCCGTATGAGGACGTCGCCAAGGGCATTCACATCTCGGCGTACTCGTACGCTTCGCTGGCCAAGGCGCTGCTGCCGATCATGAATTCCGGCGGGGGCATCGTCGGCATGGACTTCGACCCCACCAGGGCGATGCCCGCCTACAACTGGATGACGGTGGCCAAGAGCGCGCTCGAGTCGGTGAACCGGTTCGTGGCGCGGGAGGCCGGTAAATACGGTGTTCGGTCGAATCTCGTTGCCGCCGGGCCGATCCGGACACTGGCGATGAGCGCCATCGTCGGCGGTGCGCTCGGCGAGGAGGCCGGCGCCCAGATGCAGCTGCTCGAGGAGGGCTGGGATCAGCGCGCCCCGATCGGCTGGAACATGAAGGACCCGACGCCGGTGGCAAAGACGGTGTGCGCGCTGCTGTCCGATTGGCTGCCCGCGACGACCGGCACCATCATCTACGCCGACGGCGGCGCCAGCACCCAGCTGCTCTAGATGGATTTCGACGCGCTTCTGCTCTTGTCGTTCGGCGGACCGGAGGCGCCCGAACATGTGATGCCGTTCCTGGAGAACGTCACTCGCGGCCGCGGTATCCCGCGGGAACGGCTCGCCTCGGTGGCCGAGCACTACCTGCACTTCGGCGGCGTATCGCCGATCAACGGCATCAACCGCGAGTTGATCAGCGCGCTCGAGGCCGAACTCGACCTACCCGTCTACTTCGGCAACCGCAACTGGGAACCGTACGTCGAGGACACCGTCGCTGCCATGCGCGACAACGGGATTCGTCGTGCCGCCGTGTTCGCCACTTCGGCATGGGGCGGCTACTCCGGCTGCACGCAGTACGTGGAGGACATCGCGCGGGCCAGGGCTGCGGCCGGCGAGGGAGCGCCCGAACTGGTGAAGCTGCGCCAGTACTTCGATCACCCTCTGTTCGTCGAGATGTTCACCGAAGCCATCCGCGCGGCCGCGCAAACCGTTTCCGACGATGCGCGCCTGGTGTTCACCGCGCATTCGATTCCACTTGCGGCCCGAAACCGTTGTGGTGCAGATCTTTACAGTCGCCAGGTGGCCCATGCGTCGCGCCTGGTCGCCACCGCGGCCGGCTACGCCGACTACGACCAGGTGTGGCAGTCGCGTTCCGGGCCGCCGCAGGTGCCGTGGCTCGAGCCCGACATCGCCGATCATTTGACGGCACTTGCAAACGGCGGCACCAAGGCCGTGATCGTCTGTCCGATCGGTTTCGTCGCCGATCACATCGAGGTGGTCTGGGATCTGGACAACGAGCTACGCGGCCACGCCCAGGATCTCGGCATCGCATTCGCGCGGGCCGCCACGCCGAACGCCGATCCGCGATTCGCGAGGCTGGTCGCCGATCTACTCGACGAGTTGCGCGACGGCCGCGAGCCTGCCAGGGCGCCCGGCCCCGATACCCCTCCGCTGCAGGGGTTTTCGGTGAACGGCGTGGTCTGCACGCCCAACTGCGCTAGTCACTCCACGCTGAGTGCAGAATCGCGCTGATCGCCGCGATCCGAGCCGATCGCACCACTGAGGACAGCGGTCGCAGCGCTTCGCTGGCGATCTGAACTTCCGATGACGTCTGCAATCCGATCGGGAGCAGCCCGGAGCTGACGGTCACGATCGCGTCGATGTGAGCGGCGTTTTCGAGCACGCGCACCGCACGCGTGGGCGCGTGCTCGGGCACCCGGTGGCCCCTGCTGCCTTCGAGCACTTGCTCGACGAGTCCGCGCGGGTCAGCCACGTCGGTGCCTGCGGCGCGGATGGCCCCCAGTGCATCTGCAGCCGACCGGACCGCAGCGCGCAACGCATATTCCGCCTCGCCGAGGTCGACGAATTCGGCAGAAGCCTGCGTCGGCACCGAATAGACCGTCCACGACAACGCGGTCGGCTCCGGCTCGAAATCGGACTCGTCTTCCAATTCGTCGTACTCGAATTCAGGGACAAGGCCGACCGCGGTTGATGCGTCGCGACCGATGATGACCGCTTCGCCTGCCGTCACCGCGTCGCGCTGAAACTGGGTACCTGCAGGGAGTCCGCGCACATCGCCAGGCACCGGCAGCCCCACGCCGATGGCGGGTGCAGAGAGGCCCGTTCCTGCGGCTGTGCGCACGGTCTGCAGCAGCGACACTGCGCCCGCGTCGTTCAAGTCGGGCCACGGCAAGCCCGTGCGGCCTGCCGCGACTGAGTCGTATGCGGTTACGGAATGCCTTGACGCCCATTGCGATAACGCGTCGAGGACGTCATCAGGCGCGGCGGCGCCTGCGAGCCAGGCGTTGGCCCAAACCGAAAGGGAGACACTGGGGCACCACATGATGCTCGCAGTGTAGTTGTTAGCGGCTGTTTGAGTCGGCTACGCGATAGGCTGGCGTCATGGCCGTCCCGCTGATCTGGCTAATCGCCGCACTGGCCCTCGCCGGGGCCGAAGCGCTCACTGGCGACATGTTCCTTCTGATGCTCGGCGGCGGCGCGCTGGCCGCAGCCGGTTCGAGTCTGGTCTTCGACGACTTCTGGGTGCACGGCGCGGTTTTCCTGGTCGTGTCGGTGCTGTTGCTGGTGCTGGTGCGGCCCGCGCTGAAGCGGCATTTCATGTCGGGCAAGGGCCTGCCTGAGCCGGTGAAGGCGCTCGAGGGAAAGAGCGCGCTGGTGCTCGATCGGGTGGCGCGCCATGAAGGCCAGGTGAAACTCGATGGCGAAATCTGGACGGCGCGCCCGTACAACGACGACGATGTCTACGAACCGGGTGACCACGTCACCGTCGTGCACATTGACGGCGCCACCGCGGTCGTCCAAAAAGTGGTCTAGAGAACACTGGGCAAACTAGGGAAGGAACCCGTCATGGAAGGTGCCGTCGCCGGCCTGATCCTGGTCGGGGTGTTGGTGGTATTCGCCGCCATCATCGTGGCCAAGTCGATCGCGCTGATCCCGCAGGCCGAGGCCGCGGTTATCGAACGGTTGGGCCGCTACAGCAAGACCGTGTCTGGTCAGCTGACGCTGCTGCTGCCGTTCGTCGACAAAATCCGCGCGAGAGTGGACCTGCGCGAGCGGGTGGTGTCGTTTCCGCCGCAGCCGGTGATCACCGAGGACAACCTGACGGTCAACATCGACACCGTGGTGTACTTCCAGGTCACCAACCCGCAGGCCGCGGTCTACCAGATCAGCAACTACATCGTCGGCGTCGAGCAGCTGACCACCACCACGCTGCGCAACGTGGTCGGCGGCATGACGCTGGAGCAGACGCTGACGTCGCGCGATCAGATCAACGGGCAGCTGCGCGGCGTGCTCGACGAGGCCACCGGCCGATGGGGTCTTCGGGTGGCGCGAGTCGAGTTGCGCAGCATCGACCCGCCGCCGTCGATCCAGGATTCGATGGAAAAGCAGATGCGCGCCGACCGCGAGAAGCGAGCCATGATCCTGACCGCGGAAGGCTCCCGCGAGGCGTCGATCAAACAGGCCGAAGGCCAGAAGCAGGCGCAGATTCTCGCCGCCGAGGGTGCCAAGCAGGCAGCGATCCTCGCCGCCGAGGCCGACCGGCAGTCGCGCATGCTGCGCGCCCAGGGTGAACGGGCGGCGTCCTACCTACAGGCACAGGGCCAGGCCAAGGCGATCGAGAAGACCTTCGCCGCGATCAAGAGGGGCAGGCCGACCCCTGAGATGCTGGCCTACCAATACCTGCAGACGCTTCCGCAGATGGCCAAGGGCGAGGCGAACAAGGTCTGGCTGGTGCCCAGCGACTTCGGCTCGGCCCTGGAGGGCTTCACCAAGATGCTGGGCGCCCCCGGCTCGGACGGTGTGTTCCGCTACACCCCGTCGCCGGTGGAGGAGGATCTGCCTGCGCCCGAGGACGATTCCGACGAAGTCGCCGAGTGGTTCACCACGCAGACAGACCCGGCGATCGCTCAGGCCGTCGCCAAGGCCGAGGCGGACGCGCGTGGCTCATCGGGCATCGGCGCCTTACCGCCGCCAGTGCCGCAGGACACGATGCCGACGATGCAGTATCCGCCGCTGTCACAGCAGCGGCAGGACGGTCCGCCGCAGGCGCCGGGACGGCACGGCGGCTAGTCCACTCAGCTGGTGATCGCCGGCTCGGTGTCGTGCGCCGAGTCGGCGAGCCGGTCGCGGTGATGGCGCCGGTGGGTGCGGATCTCGTAGATCAAGCCCGCAATGCCGATACTCGCGGTGCACAGCGACACCACGAAGAGCAGCGGGCTGACGTGGCCGGTGAGCGCGTCGCCGAGGATGACCACGGCGGCGGTGCCTGGCAGCAGACCCACCACGGTGGCCAGCGTGTATGGCAGCACACGCACCGCGGATGCCCCGCACGCGTAGTTGACGACAGAGAACGGCATCGCCGGGATCATCCGCATCGAGATCACCGTCGGCCAGCCGCGCTCGCGTAGCCGCGCGTCGACGGATTCCACCCGGGAGTGCTTGACCAGTCGACTCAGTTGCCAGCCCGCGGCGCGCACCAACAACAGCGCGATGACAGCGCTCACGGTGCTGGCCAGCACTGCCAAGGGCACACCCAGGTACGGCCCGAAGAGCAGGCCCGCGGCCAGGGTGAACACGGTGCGGGGAAATGGAAAGACCGTCACCACAATGTGTGCCGCCAGGAACGCCAGCGGGAACCAGGGGCCGGCCGACCTCACCCAATCACGCAGCTGAATGGCCGTTGGCAGCGGAACCAGCCAGGCAACTGCGACAAGAATCACAATTGCTGTCAGGATCGCGATGAAGCGGCGGGGCGAGACCGTCGATGCCGTGGAAATCGCCGCAGCACGCAGCGCGCGCAGGGTGCTGACGACGGGTTTCACGCCTACCAACACTACGGCCCGCGCCGCGGCGACACGTTCTGCGCATCCGTGTGAGTCGGCCAACCGGCAGGCGCTGCTGTGATGGCGATCATTTAGCCTGATGGCTGTGCAGAAACCCGGCGTTACGGATTCCGATATCGCGAGGTGGCGCTCGGCGGTAGCCGGCGTCCTTGCCAAAAGCACCCGGCGTGACCCCGCGGATTTGCCCGCCGAGCCTGAGCGGCTGCTGGACTCGCCGACCTACGAAGGTTTTCCGGTCCGCCCGCTCTACACCTCGCTCGACGAGCTGCCGGAACCGGCGCTGCCGGGGCAGTGGCCGTTCGTCCGCGGCGGCGATGCGCTGCGCGACGTCAAGTCGGGCTGGCGTGTCGCCGAAGTCTTTCCCGTCAACGGATCCTCGGCGGCCGACGCGAACGGCGCTGTGCTGGTCGCGTTGACCGAAGGCGTCAGCGCGCTGGTGCTGCGTGTCGGCGGCTCGGGGCTGGATCGGCTGCTCGACGGTGTGTTCCTCGATCTCGTGCCGATCGTGCTCGACGCGGGTGCCGATTATGTCGCGGCATCGGATGCGGTGTTGGCACTGTTGACCGACCTCGATGACGACCAACGCTCGCGGCTTTCGGTGGATCTCGGCGCCGACCCGTTGACCGCGCCGCTGAGCGGGCGCGCCACGGCGAACCTCGCCGATGTCGTTGCGGTGGCCGCGAGGGCCACTGGGTACGACGGCGGCGTGCGCGCGATCACGGTCGACGGCCCGGCGTTCCACAATCTCGGCGCCAGCGCGTCGTGGGAGTTGGCGGGCAGCATCGCCGCGGCCGTCGGGTATCTGCGGTCGCTCGGGGACGGCGGCATCGCACCGCGGGATGCGCTGCGGCAGATCAGTTTCCGGTTCGCCGCTGACGACGACCAATTCATGACCATCGCGAAGCTGCGCGTGGCGCGCCAGCTGTGGGCCCGAGTGGCCGAGGTGGTGGGGGAGCCCGACGCGGGAGCCGCCCGACTGCATGCGGTCACGTCGCTGCCGATGATGGCGCAGCGCGATCCGTGGGTGAACATGCTGCGCACCACAGTGGCGGCGTTCTCCGCGGGGGCAGGCGGGGCTGACACCGTGCTGGTCCACCCGTTCGACGTCGCCATCCCGGGTGGGTTCCCCGGCACCGCAGCCAGTTTCGCGCGTCGCATTGCCCGCAACACCCAACTGCTGCTGCTGGAGGAGTCGCACATCGGCCGAGTGCTCGACCCCGCGGGCGGCTCGTGGTTTGTCGAGGACCTCACCAAGAGCTTGGCCGAGCAGGCGTGGAAACACTTCCAGGACATCGAATCCCGCGGCGGTTTCAAGGCCGCCCGCGACTACGTCGTCGCCCAGATCAACGAGGTGGCCGAGCGCCGTGCCGACGACATCGCGCATCGGCGCACGGCGCTCACCGGCGTCAACGAGTATCCGAACTTGACGGAACCTCCACTGCCGCAAGGTGATTCCCTCGAAAACGTGGTGCGCTACGCCGCAGGCTTCGAGGCGCTGCGGGAACGATCAGACGCGTTCCTGGAGAAGACCGGATCGCGGCCGACGGCATTGCTGCTGCCGCTCGGTCCGCTGGCCGAACACAACATTCGCACCACGTTCGCAACCAACCTGCTCGCCTCCGGCGGCATCGAGGCGGTCACCGAGGACACGGGTGCGAAAGTCGCGGTGATCTGCGGCACCGACGCCCGCTACGCCGCAGAGGCCTCGGCGGCTGTCGAGGCCGCGCGCAAAGCCGGCGTTTCGCACGTCCTGCTCGCGGGCCCGGAAAAGGCTGTGGCCGAGACTGATTCGAAACCCGACGGGTATGTGACCGCCAAGATCGACGCGGTCGAAGTGTTGTCCGACCTGCTTACCCGATTGGGGGCCTGAGGTGACCGCGACTACCGGAATCGGCAGTTTCGCCGACGTACCACTGCACGGAGAGCAGAACAGCGCGCCGGCCACGGCAGCCGCCGTCGCCAAGCACGTCGAAGCGGCGGCCGCCGCGCACGGCTACACCCCGGACCAACTGGATTGGGCCACCCCTGAGGGCATCGACGTCAAGCCGGTGTACATCGGCGCAGACCGCGATGCCGCCGTCGGGGCCGGCTACCCGTTGAACAGTTTTCCCGGCGAGGCGCCGTACATCCGCGGTCCGTACCCGACCATGTACGTCAATCAACCGTGGACCATCCGCCAGTACGCCGGGTTCTCCACCGCCGCAGAGTCCAATGCGTTCTACCGGCGCAACCTCGCCGCAGGCCAGAAAGGCCTTTCGGTCGCATTCGACCTGGCGACCCACCGAGGCTATGACTCCGACCACCCACGCGTGCAAGGCGACGTCGGAATGGCAGGCGTGGCAATTGATTCCATTCTCGACATGCGCCAGCTGTTCGACGGCATCGACCTGTCGACGGTGTCGGTCTCGATGACGATGAATGGCGCGGTGCTGCCGATCCTTGCGCTGTACGTGGTGGCCGCCGAGGAGCAGGGGGTGCCGCCGGAGAAGCTGGCCGGAACCATCCAGAACGACATCCTCAAAGAGTTCATGGTCCGCAACACCTACATCTACCCGCCCAAGGCGTCGATGCGGATCATCTCCGACATCTTCGGCTACACCAGCACCAAGATGCCGAAGTTCAACTCGATCTCGATCTCCGGCTACCACATCCAGGAGGCCGGTGCCACAGCCGATTTGGAGCTGGCCTACACGCTTGCCGACGGCGTCGAGTACATCAAGGCGGGACTCGACGCGGGCCTGGACATCGACAAGTTCGCGCCCCGACTGAGCTTCTTCTGGGGCATCGGGATGAACTTCTTCATGGAGGTCGC
>Ga0068863_100004314_pt1 | contig 14012 bp, 10 predicted proteins | sample KBSSwiS62_FD_66596 | JGI IMG/M metagenome (GOLD analysis project Ga0068863, IMG submission 66596) | Switchgrass rhizosphere microbial communities from Kellogg Biological Station, Michigan, USA - KBS Switchgrass S6-2 | ecosystem: Host-associated > Plants > Roots > Rhizosphere > Soil ...
GATTCGCTCGTATCCCGGCAGGAAATGGTCATAGCTCGTCTCGTTGCGAGCAATCAGGCCTACCAATATGGCCGCGCACAGACCGATCGCCAGGCCGAACACACTGATGGCGGAGTAGAATCGGCTGCGTGCAAGATTGCGCAACGCGGCCGCAAGACAATTACGAAACAAGACGACACCTACTCATAACGCAGGGACGTAACCGGATGAAGGGCGGCAAGTCTCAGCACCTGGGCACAGATCGTCACCCAGGCCACCAGCACGGCCACCACACCCGCGCCGAGAAACACTTCCGCACCCAGGTCTACGTGATAGGCAAACCCGGCCAGCCAACGGTGCAGCAGAAAGAAACAGACCGGCCAGGCAATCACGTTGGCTTCCAGTACCGGCAGGGTCAATTGACCCAACAACAGGCGCAGGATGTCGCCCCGCCCTGCCCCCATTGCCTTGCGGATACCGGTCTCCTTGGTCCGGCGCTCCACCGCGAACGAGGCCAGGCCGAACAGGCCCGTGCATGCGAGCAACAACGCAACAGCGCTGCAGATGCCAAACACCATCGCCGCGGCCTTCAGGTCTGCGTAGAAGTCCTGCAGCGCCTGGTCCACGGGGAACATCGATATAGGCCGGTATGGCTGCTGCTGCTTCCACAGATTTTGGATTGATTCCTGGACTGCGCTCTCCTGTCCTGGAAGCGCTTTCACGCTCAGGAGATGAGATTCGCTGCCCAGGGCGAACAGCATGGGCTCGATCCGCGTACGAACAGATTCCAGCGGAAAGTCGGGAATGACACCAATAACCTCAGCGGGCTTGCCATCCTCACCCGAGCCCACGAACTGTCCCAGTGCCGCGCTCGCCGTTCGGAATCCAAAGGCTCTGACAGCAGTTGCATTGATGATGATCTTCTCAGCATCGGCAGCGCGATCGGGGATAAACAGACGTCCCGCGAGTGGCTCGAGGCCATATACCTCGAAAAATCCGGTGCCCACCAGCTCCTTGCGAACCATTACCTTGGAACCATCATGGAGGGTTGCGTTGGTATGGCGCTTGGAGAATCCCAGGGGAGCACTGTCCGAACATCCGGCCACCGCGACACCCGGCAACGCGCGAACCCGATCGATGGAAAACTGCTCGCAATCAGTCACGATCAGAAATACACCGTGGACATCGAGTCGCCGCACTGCCTCCTTTGCGAGCGATGTCTGCTCATACACCACGATGATCGTACACAACAGCCCGATCAGTATCGCGAATTGAGCTGTAACCAACACGCTGCGCACCACGCCACCGGCCCGCACCGGACCGCCCTTCAACGCGGCCACAGGCTCGAGCGATCCCAGCACGAGCGCGGGATAGGCTCCGGCCAGCAATCCCACCAGAAGCGCGAGGCCCGCGGCCCAGACCAACGTCACGGGGCGCCCCCGCAGGCCGAAAGTAAATTCGGTACCGGCCAACCGGTTGAACTCGGGTAACGCCAGTTCCACGATGCAAGCTGCCAGAATCGCGGCAAGGGCTGCGTACAGCGAGGCCTCCCCGATGAACTGCACAATCAACTGACCCTGCGTGGCTCCCGCCGCCTTGCGAACCGCGACCTCGATCTTGCGCCGCGCGGCCCGGGCAGTCGACAGGTTGACAAAGTTGATAATCGAAACCGCCAGGATCAGGAGCCCTACGCCACCAATGGCATACAACATCTCCGGGCTGACGTGCGCCCGCATGGAGGCTGCGCCCTCAGGTGCCAGATGGATCGCAGCAATGGGCATGACGGGCAGCAATCGTCGAATCTGGTTTTGTTTACCCGGCGGATCCCATTGCTCACGAACGTATGCATCGAGAGCCGTGCGAACGCCCTGCAATGTGAATCCCGGCCCCAGCCGAAAATAGGTGGCGGCGTCCCACACACCGGGCGTGCCCCCGGGCGCCCTATCCGCTATCGCAACCGAGCTGAACTCGGCTTTACTGGATCCGACCAGGGAGAATTTAAAATGAGTGTTGGACGGCAGATCCTGCATGACCGCGGCCACCCGCATGGTATGGTCATGATCCATCAGGAAGGTCTCGCCGACGACCCTGTCGCGGCCGAACAGGCGCCGAGCGGCGGAGCGTGTCAGCACCACGGCGTCCGGCCGCTGCAGCGCAGTTACCAGGTCACCCTGCTCCACCCCAAAGCGAAAAATATCGAAGAACTCCGGGTCCGCCCAAAGGATGTGCTCCAGCGAATCGATCTGACCGACGCGGATGGCAACATCGGTCCCGCCGCTCAATCGTGCCAGTGGCCGCAACGACGGCATGCGGCCCTTCAACCAGGGCGCGAGACCCGATGGTGCAGTATCCACCGGTGACATCGGAGAATGGGGACCACCAAAACTCGCCGAGATCCGGTAAATCTGTTCGTACCCCGGCAGGAATTGCTCAAAAGTCAGCTCATTGTGGATATACATCCCGCTCAACACCGCTGCCGACAGGCCGATGGCGAGCCCGATGATGTTGATCAGGGCATACAGCCGGTCTCGCACGAAGCTGCGCCAGGCCGCCGCCAGATAGCTCGAGAACATGCCGTCCTCCGCTCAGGCGGCCAGTTGAGTTTCGCTGACGACCCGTCCGTCGAGCAGCTTCACCGTCCGCTTTGCGTAGCCCGCATGCACCAGCGAATGAGTGACCATCACCACCGTAGTGCCCGCGCCGTTGATCTCGGTCAGCAGCGCCATCACGGCTGTGCCATTTTCAGTGTCGAGGTTTCCCGTAGGCTCGTCCGCAAGAATCAGTTTTGGTTCCGCAACGAGCGCCCGTGCAATCGCAACACGCTGCTGTTGACCACCTGACAATTGATGCGGCAGGTGCCTGGCGCGATGCGCGATCCCAACCCGCTCGAGCGCCGCTGCCACGCGCTTGCGCCGCTCGCCGCCGCCGATCCGGCGATACAGCAATGAAACCTCCACGTTCTCGGCAACATTCAGATCATCGATCAGATTGAAACTCTGGAAGATGAAACCCACACCCGTGCGCCGCAGCGCGGTGAGCTCCCGCTCGGACCGCTTGGCAACCTCCTCGCCAAAGAACCAGTAGGCGCCCTGGTCCGGGCTATCCAACAGACCGAGTATGTTCAACAAAGTGGATTTGCCGCAGCCGGACGGCCCCATGATGGCTACGAACTCCCCCGGAGCGATATCCAGAGACACGCCGTTCAAGGCGCTCGTCTCCACTTCCGTGGTGCGGTACTTCTTTGACACGGTCTGCAGCTTCAACATGCGCAATCGCTCCTAATGAGTCAGTTCGATTCCATCGAGATGCTCCAGCCCGCGGTAGTCCGAGATGACGACACGCTCGTCCGGAGCGAGGCCGGCGAGGACCTCGAGTTGCTCGGCGTTGCGTCGGCCGAGCTTGATACGGCGGCGGCCAGCGGACTGGCCGTCGCGCGTCAATACGAAAATCCAGTCTCCCCCGCTCTGCTCGAGAAACGCGCCCGAGGGAATAACCACGGCACTGACATCCTCACCGAGCCGCAGACGTCCCTGACTGGCTTCACCAGGGATCAAACCTGCGGGAGTCGCGGAGTCAAACGCCAGGTCGATGGTGAATTGTCCGTCCTTCACCTGTGGATAAACGCGACTGACCTTGACGGGGACGGTCGCGTCGGCGAACTCCATGTCCGCTCGTTGCCCTTTGCGAACGCGCGGCAGATAAAACTCATCCACATCCGCGGATAACTTGAAACCCGTCTCCGGTGTTATCTGGGCGAGGCGTTTGCCCCGCTCGCAATTTTCACCCACCTTCAGATTCAGATCCGTGAGGCGTCCTGTTACCGGAGCGCGGACGATCAGGTTGTCGAGCTTGCCGCGCACGATAGTGAGATTCTGCTGCAGCTTATCCAACTCGTCACGGATCTCAGGTGTGCGCATTGCGCGCCACTCTTCCTGTTTCACACTGCTTTGCTGCACGATCGGGTGCAGGGAATGGTAGTAACTCAACTCGTCGGCCGCATCCTCGCGCTCCGCGACCGAGACGGCGCCCCGGCTCGCCAGTGAATTGCGGCGCTCGGTCAGGCGGCCCAGGCGCGTCAGGTTGTACTGGATTTCCGCCAGCGTCCGCTGGTTGAACTCATGGTCCTGCTCCAGGGAGCGCTCGGTGGTGCGCAGGTTGTTGATCTGCTCGATGATCCGCACTTCGCGCTCAATGACTTCGAGCTGCAGCTCGGTGTTGCCGAACTCCAGGAGCGGCTGGCCGGCCGTGACAGTATCGCCCGCTTCAACCAGCACCCGTTCCACACGGCCTCCTTCCTGCGCATCCAGATACACGATATCGCGCGGGACCACCCGCCCCCGCAGCGGCACGAAGTCGCGGAAGACTGCACGCTGGACAGTCGCGACCGTCACCGAGTTCGCGGACATTCTGACGGTTCTGCCGGTCCGGAGCGTTCGTGCGGCCAGGACGACCGCGACGATGACGAGAATCGTTGCCCCAATTACCCAGAGTCGCCGCCGCCACTTTCGCTGGGGTAATGGCGCGTCCATGCCCGAAGGCTGCTGCTGAGTGAATGCCGCCGCAGGTTGCACGGCTGCCTCCGCTGCAAGCCTGGGGCCAAGCCCCCAATCTCAATTAAATCAATAGACTACGTCTACGGGAGGGGCTCTGACCTGTACGGAATCGGACAGTCAGTGTACGTTTCCGGACATGGCACAGACTGGCAACCTCCTCGTCGTCGACGACAACTCCGACGTCCTCACGGCCGCACGGCTCGCGTTGGCCCCTCATTTCGAGAAGGTCGTTACTCTTCAGAACCCTGAGGATTTGAGCCGCACGCTCGAAACTCTCGTTCCGGATGCCATTCTGCTCGATATGAATTTTGCGCCGGGGGAGCGCACCGGTCGCGAAGGCTTGGATTGGCTGGGGCGCCTTCGGGTCGCAGTGCCCTCTGCTTCAGTTGTCCTCATGACCGCATTTGGCGGCGTCTCTCTCGCCGTGGAGGCACTCAAGAATGGCGCCGTCGATTTTGTCCTGAAGCCCTGGCAGAACGACAAACTCATCGCCACGATGTCGTCAGCCGTCGCGCTGTCTCGAGCTCGCAGCAAGGCCGCGGAACTACAGACCCGGCACGATATTCTCATTTCGGAATCAACACCGCCGCAGGGCGAATTGATCGGCAGTGCCGCACCTCTACGGCAGGTCTTCGACATCATCCGTCGGGCAGCCCCGACCGACGCAAACGTACTGGTGCTCGGTGAAAGCGGCACAGGGAAAGAGCTGACCGCCCGCGAGATTCATCGCCTGTCGCGTCGTGCACGTGGGCCCTTTGTCAGTGTTGATCTGGGAGCTTTGCCTGACTCCCTGTTTGAAAGTGAGCTGTTTGGTCACAAGCGAGGCGCCTTCACGGGTGCCGACTCGGATCGTGCGGGACGGATTGTGGCAGCCAACGGCGGCACGCTGTTTCTGGATGAGATTGGCAACCTGCCGCTGCATCTGCAGCGCAAGCTGCTGACTGTGCTCGAACGGCGGGAGGTCGTTGCCATCGGCGCCGTCAATCCGGCTCCCATTGATATCCGCCTCATTACCGCAACCAACCGCTCCGCCCGTGAGCTGGAAGATGAAGAAGTGTTGCGGCAGGACCTGTTGTTCCGCATCAGGACCGTGGAAATCACCCTACCGCCGCTGCGCCACCGGGCGGAGGACATACCGGCTCTGTTGGAGCACTTCCTGTCGGTTTACGCGCGTAAATACGACGTTCCCCGGCGCAAGATGTCAGCAGATGCCCTCGCCCTGCTCGAGCGATATTCCTGGCCGGGCAACATCCGCGAATTGAGGCACGCGGTCGAGCGGGCCACGATTCTCGCCCACTCCGATCGGTTGACGCCCGAGGACTTCCCGTTCGCATTTCACAGACCGGCGCCACCCCTGGACCCCGCGGAGGATTTCGACCTGGAGCGCACGGAGAAACGCACGATCGAGCGCGCGCTGAAATTGTACGATGGCAATATCTCACAGGCCGCTGCGGTCCTGGGGCTGACGCGGCCCGCGCTGTATCGCCGTATGTCCAAGCACCGAATCTAAAGAGGTGAGCATTGTGTTTGCTGTTGGAATCGGGGTCCGGGCATCCCTCGTAGGCGCCATCGCATTTGCGATCCTGGAGCTGTTGACGACACAACATCTGTATGCCACAGCGATTGTTCTGAGCGGGATCGCCGCGCTGATTCTCGTGGATCTGGCGCGATATGTCGCCAAGGGCGATCGCATGCTGGAACGCTTTGTTGAAGGGCTCGCCGCCGGCGAGCTCGAGCGCCCCGCCCGCGGAGTCAGTGGGTTCAAGCGGTTGCGGGGCGCCATTGAGCGCGCAGTAACGACACTCGATGCCGCGCGTGTGCGGCCGCAACAACAAATCGATCATCTGCAGACGCTGATTGATACTGTCCCGGTGGCCATCATCACGTTGGATGACACTGGCAAAGTCAATTTGGCCAACCATGCTGCTCGACGGCTGGCTGGGCGGGCGATCAGCAAGCTCGAGCATCTGAGTACCATTGGGGAATCGGCTGCCGAAGTGTTGTCGCGGCTCGCGCCAGGGCAACGGCAGATTGTGAGATTGGCGAGTGGCCAGCGCGTGCTCGCCTCGGCGGCGCGATTCTGTGCCGGAGGCTCTCAGCTACGGGTGTTTTCGCTGCAGAACATCGGCAACGAGTTGGATGCGGTAGAGTTGCAGGCATGGCAGGATCTGTTGCGTGTGTTGGCGCACGAGATGATGAATTCGCTGACGCCCATATCATCTTTGGCTGACAGTGTGCGGCCAATGTTGAGTGCGGCGGTTGCCGCGGAACCCGATGGTGGACTACGCGATGTCGCAGACGCGGTCGACGTTATCGCCCGCCGCAGCGCCGGGCTCATGAGCTTCGTGGAACGCTATCGGACGATGGCGGAATTGCCGCCGCCTGCTCTGGAGCTACTGCCTGTTGGGGACTTCATTCACCGCATCGATCAACTGATGCGGCCGACCCTGGAGGGTCGGGGAATCGCCTATTCCAGCAGCGTTGAACCGCCTGAGCTGACTGTACGAGCGGATGGAGGGCTATTGGAGCAGGTGTTGATCAACCTGTTGCACAATGCGATGGAGGCATTGTCCGCAGCGGCGGACCCCAGAATCGAGCTGCGATGTCAGATTCGCGATGAGGATTGTGTCATCAGCATCAGTGACAACGGGAAAGGCCTGGAGAGTGGCTCACTGGAGCACATTTTCGTGCCCTTCTTCACGACGAAGCCCGGCGGCTCGGGAATCGGCCTGAGCCTGGCCCGGCAGATCGCTCACGCCCACCATGGGCGACTCGAGGCCGCTTCAAACGAGCCTCGAGGGGCGGTGTTTACGCTATCGATCCCCCAGGCCTCAACACTCGCGCCCCGCTGACGCCTGCGGGCGCACCGCTACCCGGCGACTGCTGGCGCGTGTTCGGCAACCGCTTGCGCCATTGCTCAACCACCGCGCATCGCGGGTCGGGGCGGCCTTCGGGGCGCGATTGCTTGCCACCGCCGCGGGCCGGACGCCCCCCCGGCCCGAGTGCTCGCTAACGTCGCGGATCGGGGCGGCCGCCGCGGCGGTCGTCGTTACGCTGTTGGGGCGGAGCCTGACGCTGCTGCTGAGGAGCGGCGCGCTGCGGCTCTACGGGACGCGCTTGTGGCTGCTGCATCGGCCGCGGAGCTTCCATGGGGCGTATTTGAACTTGCGGGCGCTCTACCGGGCGCGGCTGTTCGACAGCTCGGGGTTGCTCAACCCGCGGTTGCTCAACGGGGCGCGACGGTTGAACCGGTGTTGCCTGCGGCGCCGGGTGCGGCGCCTCGAAACGCTGCGGTTGGTTGAACTGCTGCCGTTGCTGCTCGAAGTTGCGCGATGGCTCATTCGGGCGCGACTGTTGGAAGTTGCGTGGTTGATCCGCAGGCCGCTGCTGCTCCGTGGCATGCGGTTGCTCGAAGTTGCGCTGCTGTTCCGTGGCGTGCGGCTGCTCGAAGTTGCGCTGCTGCTCTTCCGGACGCTGTTGGAACGGCCGCGCCTGCGGCTCCACGGGCGTTGCCCGAGGTGTTGGCCGCTCCTCTTGAGCCTGGCGCCGGCTCTCATCGTTGTTCTGCATCCGGTCATTCCGCATCTGAACGCCCGGAGGGCGATCGTTGTGGAAATTCTGGCCGGCGTTCTGCTGCGGCTCGGGGCGCGACGGTTCACCGCGCGAAGGCTGCCCAGGATTGATCGGCGTTGCGTGCAGCGCGCGCTCGCGATCCTGCATGTTGGGTTCGGCCGACCGGCCGCCATCGGGCCGAGCCGTCCCAAACCGCTGCCCGCCCTGAATCGGTCGGATCGGGCTCGGCGCAACCACCCTCACCCGCTGTTGGTTCATCGCCGCAGCCTGTTGAGGCCGTAACGCGTTCAACTGCTCGCGGCCCAAAGGCCGTCCGCCGTTCTCACGAATGGCCGCCTGCTGACGATCAAACGATATAGGCGCTGGCGGAGGCGCCGTGCGAGCAACCACTGGGCGATTCATAAATGCCGCAGGTGGTCGGCGTACGTTCATATCTGGATGGTGGCCCAGCACGCTTTCCCGCGACGGCGGAATTGCCGGTCCAGCACCGTGCGCGCTGAACCGTGAGAGCTCATTCGGCGGGATGCGCATCGTGCGCCCGGCAATCGACCGGCCCGATACAAAGGTATCCCGCGAAACAGACACCACCGCCCCTGGTCGGTTCCGGTTCACATAGGTGATGTTGGTAACTCTGTTCTCATACACGTTCGTGATGTACGTGTTATTCACAATCACGGTGTTCGTAACGTTGACGTTTCTGACGTAGCGGGGAGATACACGGTAGCCAGGGACGTAAACCTCACGGGGACCGAGCGGGAACCAGCCAACCCCCGGGCCACCACCAACCGTAATAGACACGCTGGCACCCGGACTCCCCACCCAGCCAACCAATGCAGGCGCGTATACCGGTCGCACATGGCGCGGACCCGGGACCCAGCACCACCGCGTGCCACGATACGACCAGCGACCGTAGTGGAAAGGCGCGAAGCCCCAAGGAGCGGAGTCGACCCAAGTCCAACCCCAAGGCGACACCCAGACCCAACGACCATCCTGGTACGGCGTCCAACCGGCCGCGACGACGGTCGGCGTCCAAACAGGTCCGTCATCGGGAGTCGATTCCCACGTGCCGTACTGCGCAAGGTCGTCAGCACCGGCCACATCGGGAGGCAGGTACTCACTATTCTGCTGGCGGGCCTGCTCTGACCGGTGCTCGCGCTCAATCGACCAGGAATCCAACGCATCCGGTGCGCCCACGGAAGCCTGGTCAACATTGACCTGTTCGGTTCCGCTGAAAGCAAACGCCTGTTGGGTGTGCATCGGCACGGTCTGACCGGTGGCGCTGACTTGCGCCTCACCATTGGCGACCTTGACCACAGTGCCATTGCCGGCGTCGTTCACTTCGACGCGATAGTCACCGGGGCTTTGAACCAACACGGCGACGTTGGGAGTATCAATCTCAAATGACTGGTTCTCACCGACGTCGCGCACGTGAACAATCGCGGTTCCTGCCGTGACATTGACCTGCGCGACCTGGTCGTCGAGATTGAGAAACGACAGACCGGTGTTACTTCCGATCCGGATGGCCGCGGAGCCGATGTCGAGCTCAGCCCTTGAATTCTGGTCGGCCCAGAGTTTGTCGCCGGTGGTCAGCGGACGGTTGACAGTCGCGTCGGTCCAGTCTTCAACCCCCGCTGGTTGGAGGGAGACGGACCCATCGGCATAGCTGAGGCGGGCGACCCGACCAGGAGGGTCGGATTCGTCGTCGGCGAGGGCAACCGATGTGCCGACCACTGACAGCAACACCAGCACCGCAAGCGTCGCTCGGTGGCCCACGAAGATCGATCGGATGCTCATGCGTCGCGCCCCTCAATCTCAAACTAGTTTCACTGCTACGTTATATAACGCTCGGGCCAGTGAATAGTGCATGAACGCGCATACATAGATTATGTAGCGCATGGGATTCGTTCCTCAGCGACGTTTGCGTGGTGGACGGTAACGGCGCCAGTGCGTCAAAGCGAGCAGGAAGGCCGCCACGCCGATAATCTCGTGAGTGACACCGGCTAAGTCATGAAGGCGATCGGTCGTGTAATAGAGCGCGTATCCAGTCAAGGCGAGTATCACCGCGACGGTGGCCATGGAAATGCCGGACGCGCGCTTGATCATATGAGGCCACCGGTCGCTGACGTGGCGCGCGGTGACCCACCCCAGCAGGAACACCCCCGAAATGGCGATCCACCCGTGGATACGCAAAATGACAGGACTCCAGGGGTTTTCCACCGGCCCGAAATCGGTCGGTTGGGCAAAAAAGTAATGGAGCACCAGCCACAGGCAGCCCGTGAGCCACAGTAGCCCGAACGCCCCGATCACTGCTGACCGGAGCCCAATCGACATGCGCTGGGGGATGACGGTGGCCATGGATCGCTACGAAGCCGCCACGGCATGCGCAGGACGCAGGGTCACCTGCCACAGCGCCGTGATCCAACGGACCCCCTGGGTGACGTGCTCACATGACAACGTCGCGCCAGCGATGTTCTTGATGTCCGTGCCGAAACGCAGGTGCTCCAACCCCTGCCGGCCGTCGAACTGGCGACGCCACGCGGTACCGCGGATCTCGCTGCCGTGGCTTTCCCGGTAGGAGAGCACCTCGATGGCGCTCATCTTCCCCGCGGCGTCGATACCGATGCCATAAGTGATCATGTCCTGGCGTCCTAGGACCTCGTCGACGAACACGTAGCCGAGGACGTCATTGCCGCGCATCGCCTTCCACGCCCGCAGCGAACGGTGCGGAGGCTGTGGGCCGGCGAGCTGCGTTACCGTCTGCTTCTGGTCAGGGTTCAGCGCCAGGACCACCTCGTCAAAGCGGTCCGCCTGAGCGAAAAAGCCACGCTGGGCCGCGTCGACGGACAGGTAGTCGGCGGCGATCGCCACCTGCGCGGGCGGGATGGCGAGAGCGGCTAAACCAGAAGCGGCCAGAAACGGAATTCGGGGCACGGGTCGCCTTGACAGTAACGCAAATGCGAATCATTCTTGACGCTTCTGTGAGTACGGTCAAGCGCCTTCGAGTGTCGCTCGGTACGCTGGTTGCCATCGAAGCAACGGCCGAGGTCGTTCCGACTGAAACTCTCACCGCCGAAGCCGCCATTGAGCGTGCCTTCGAGGCGATCGAGCAGGTCAACCGCCTCATGCACCCCAGTGCAGAAGGCAGCGACCTCGCCCGAATCAATCGCGCGCCGCTGCACGGCCCTACCGAGGTTCACGCCAGTATTGGCCAACTGCTGAATCTCGCGAAGCGAATGCACACGCTCACTGAGGGAGTGTTCGATCCGTGCACGCCGGCTCAACCGGGAAGGTTGGGCGATGTAGAGGTATCCGATGACGAGACCGAGGTTGTCTGCCATGCGCCCGTAGCGTTGGACTTTGGTGGGTTTGCGAAAGGTTATGCGGTGGACTGCGCCGTTGAGGCGTTGGTGGCTGGCGGATGCACGGCGGGGTTGGTCAACGCCGGTGGTGACATGAGGGTGTTTGGCCCGCGGGATGAGCCGGTGTTTGTGCGAGGGCCCGCCGGTAAGCTGACGGCCATCGAGCTCGTCGACGCCGCGCTGGCGGTGAGCGATACAATGAGCGGACAGCGCCCACCAGAGCACCAGGGTTACTACGTGCGCACTGTCGACACCGGCGCACCAACAGCCGGGACGCAAGCAGTGCCCGCTGTCAGCTACGCCGCGGTCATTGCCAGTACAGCGCTTGTGGCAGACGCGCTAGCCAAGTGCGTGTTGCTATGCTCACCGGCCGTAGCCACCCGTACCCTGCGGGCGTTGGGTGCATTTCAGCCGCTCGCAGACCGCGAGATCGCAGGAGTGCGACCGAAAACTCCACGTTGAATGAAACACCCTCTGGCTGTGTTGTACCGACGGATACTTGAGCGTCGTCATTTGGTACGCGCCCGCGTACGCTGAAACCCGCGGCTGGGCATCGAGTGAATGCTTGACGCTATTGCCAGACGCCGCCGCCCACTACCGACTGCGGCTACGAACTCACGGTGGTAAATACCTGCAAACGTGACGTCTGTTTACCTGCTGCAGAGTTCACGTGGAGAGTTGTATGTCTGCGCGATACGCAACATCCCACGTTGCGGCTGTTTGATATACGCGAAATTTCTCTCCATATTCAGTGTTTTTCAACACAAATTCAGAATTGATTTTCGATGCCGCCCGCGCTGAGATGCCCGCTTCGTTCGCGCTCCTATGGACTCACTACTCACTCGTGCCCGACTCGGACTCGTTGTATCACCGTCTCTTTTCCATTCCACACATGGTGGAGATGCTCGTGTGCGAGTTCGTGCCACAAGCACTGGCCGCCGGTCTGGACTTCTCCCGGTTACAGCGAGTCAACGCCAAGTTTCACACCGGAAAGCGTTCGGCTCGCCGGCGCGAGGGCGATGTCATTTGGAGATTACCGACCCGCGAAGGTACGGACATCTATCTACTCATCGAATTTCAGAGCCGCATCGACTGGTGGATGGCCGTGCGCGCGCAGACCTACATGGGTCTGCTATGGCAGCAGATTGTCGACGAACGCAAGCTCGAGACCGGCGCGCGATTACCACCGCTTCTGATGCTGGTGCTCTATAATGGCCAGAGGTCCTGGAAGGCACCAACCCAGATCAGGAAACTCATTACGCTATCGCGGGATTCGGCACTGGAGCCCTGGCAGCCCAACATCCGCTATGTCATGTTGGACATGAGCGCCTTCCCTGGCGATGAGCTGGCGCGGCGCCGCGGTCTCGCGGCACTGCTGTTTCGGCTCGAACGGCCGATTGCGCCCCAGGAGATCGAAGAGTTGCGAGGTGAATTGAGCGACTGGTTCCGTAAGCATCCGGACCACGGGCGGCTGCGAGGCCCGTTCGCCGAGTTGGTTCGCCGGGCCTACCAGGAACTCGGAATAAAGGTGCCGGAATCCATCAACTTGCTGGAGATGAAAATGAATTCCAATCTGGTGGCAAATTGTAGAGCCTGGAGGCAACAGGCACTGGCCGAAGGCAAGGCCGAAGGCAAGGCCGAAGGTAGGGCCGAAGGTAGGGCCGAAGGTAAGGCCGAAGGCAAGGCCGAGGCACTTGCCTGTCTGTTGGTTGAGAGATTCGGCGCACTGGCACCGTCTTTGCGAAAGCGAATCCAACGCGCCAGGCTTGCGACGCTCGAACGCTGGTTCAAGCGCGCTGTTGTTGCACCGGACGTGCGCTCGGTATTCAACTCGTCGCGTTTAGGCAGGATTGCGCGGTAGTCATTGGGAGAATGACAGTAGTGCAAAGTCAGCACTCCGATGGCGGGCTCAGTAGATCCGCCGCTGAATGCGCCGCCGGTCATTCCCAACAACCTCTTCAGGCGCGTCATCAGACTCAGCCGGCTCTTCATCCTTGGCGGACTCGTCCGCCGCGCCATCGTCGAGTACGAAGCCGCCCGCCTGCCGGCTCCACAGCCGGTGGTATGAGCCACCGAGCGCGAGCAACTCCGCGTGCGTCCCATCCTCCACGATGCGCCCCTGATCAAACACCAGAATGCGATCCAGATGCGCAATCGTAGACAACCGGTGCGCAACCACAATGACCGTCTTGCCCTGCATCACCTCGTTCAGCGTCTCCTGAATAGCCTGCTCCGTAATCGAATCCAGGCTCGAGGTCGCCTCATCCAGAATCAGGATCGGGGCGTTCTTCACCACGACACGCGCAATCGCAATCCGCTGCCGCTGGCCGCCGGAGAGCTTCACACCCCGCTCGCCTACGAGCGATGAGTACTGGTCCTTGATCCCCCGGATAAACCCATCCGCATGCGCCTTGCGCGCGGCATCCACAACCTCTTCATCAGTCGCCTCCAACCGCCCGTACCGGATGTTCTCCATCAGCGTGCGGTGAAACAGGTTGGGATCCTGCGGGATCAGGCTCAACTGCGAGTGCAGCGACTCCTGGGTCAT
>Ga0068863_100004315_pt1 | contig 14010 bp, 8 predicted proteins | sample KBSSwiS62_FD_66596 | JGI IMG/M metagenome (GOLD analysis project Ga0068863, IMG submission 66596) | Switchgrass rhizosphere microbial communities from Kellogg Biological Station, Michigan, USA - KBS Switchgrass S6-2 | ecosystem: Host-associated > Plants > Roots > Rhizosphere > Soil ...
GACGACACGCTTTGGGAAAACAACATTTATTTCGAGCGTGCTATAGCGTCATTTATTTCCTTCCTCGATCACCAGGTGCACACACCTGTCGAAGTTCGGGAGCATCTCAACCGCTGCGAGCATGCCACTATCTCAGCTCACGGATATGGCCTTCGCAGCTTTCGCCGGTCCCTCGTCAACTGTTACGAGGAGTTGTCGAACGCTTCGGTAACCGACGAGCAGCGCGCGCAGATCATGAGCTTTGCCGACGCCATCGCCCACCACGAAATTGAACTGCTGCCGCGCGTCGGCGAGACACTGGCTGATCTCTCCGCCAGACACCGCCTCATCATGGTAACCAAAGGTGATCCCACTGAGCAGAACGGTAAACTCCGACGTTCCGGTCTTGCCTCCCATTTTTCTGCCGTCGAAGTTCTACCTGAGAAGCACAACGACGCCTACCTCGCCCTTTCTGCGCACCACCGCTGCGAGGCTGCGAGTACATGGATGATAGGTAACAGTCCACGCTCAGACATCAATCCCGCCCTCAGTGCTGGCCTTCATGCCATCTTCATTCCACATGATTTCACTTGGGTGCTCGAACATGAGACGGTGAGCGACCCTCCTGTCGGCCAGCACCTGCTTGAACTCTCTGCCTTCGCAGATCTGCTGCGCCACTTCTAGATTCGTTTTTCCGCGCTTGCGCATCCAATAGGTGAATGAACTCCGAAGCTATCTCCGGTTTGGTTGATCGACGCCAACGGTTCCTGCAGTTCGTAGTCAGACGAGTGAGGGACTACACAGTTGCCGAAGATATTCTTCAGGCGGCCTATGGCCGGGCTTTGGCTCAGCAGAGCTCTCTGCGTTCCACCGACTCCGTCACAGCTTGGTTCTACCGTATCCTTCGTAACGCCATCATTGACTACTATCGCTACAGAGCCGTAGAGGAACGTGTTCTGACGCGATTGACCCCTGAGGTTGACCGTTCCGCGGAGCTAAAAGGCGTCACTTCAATCTGCCACTGCATCCATCGAGCATTGGACAGGGTTAAACCGGCGTACGGTCAAGTGTTGCGAGAAGTCGAACTCGGCCCCGGAGTTAGCAACGCGCTGAACTCTTATGCAAAGCGGTCCGGTATCACAGCGGGAAATGCAGCGGTTCGTGCGCACCGCGCTCGGCAAGCCGTCAAACAGGAGCTGCTCAAGAGCTGCGGACCCTGCGCTCAGTCGGGCTGTCTGAATTGCAGCTGTGCTTAGCGATGTCACCAAGGATAGGGCGGTCCTTTTGCGAGCACGGCATCGAGCTTGCGATCGTGCCCGTAAATATCGTTGAAGAACGCGACTGAGCCATCCTCTTCAACTACTGCCGTTACGTAGAGAATCAGAACAGGCACAGTGGTGACGAGGTTTACCGTCCGATTGTCCGAACCTGAGTCCATCGCTTGTTGCGCGGTCGCCTCAGTCCATTTACCACCGTCCTGGTTGCGCAGCAGAAATCCCGCCAATTCAGCCGGCCGCTCGAGTCGTATGCATCCGTGGCTGAAATCTCGCCGCGATTGCGAGAATAGCTGTGTCGCAGGCGTGCTGTGAAGATACACATTATTGGAGTTCGGAAAGATGAACTTGATCAAACCCAGCGAATTCTTTGGACCGGGCTTCTGACGAACCGAACACTTGCCGCTACGAAGGCCCACTACAAGATCTGCGCCTGAACAGCCGCCCGTTACCTCAAACTGCTCTTTTGCGAGATATCCGCTGCCGCCACGATTTATCCCTGGAATCACTGACGACCGAATGATGCTTGGGGGGACATTCCAGTAAGGCCGAAACACGATGTAGCGAATGTTGTCCGTGAACACAGGCGTCTGCGTAGGTGCCGCCTTGCCGACCACGACGTTCATCCTCACGCCAACCTTCTGTTCACCCTCAAAAGCCCGCAGCCGGAACTCGGGAATATTCACCACGACCGGTGGCTGGGGAAATTCCAGCGGCATCCATCTCCATCGTTCCAGCGCGTACTCCAACTGACGAACCCTGGAAGCAAGAGGGGTGTTGAGCTCGCGAATCGTTGCGGTAGTCAGCTTTCCGTCGGTCGTCAAACCGTGTCGCTGCTGAAAATGCTTTACTGCCTCAGCAACCGAGTCGTCGTACAGCTGCGGATCGGTGCCTGCTGGCATGTCGCCAAGCTGCTTGAGCCTCGCAACGAGCGGCGCGATCCCAGGATAGGTTTCGCCCACTCCGACGCTCTTCGTAACTGCAGGGATGGACGATCCGTCACCCTGCGCTGCAAGCTCTTGATAGTGTTTGAGGGCGGCCTCTGTGCGCCTATATCCGTCATACGCCGGTTCAACACCTTCCAGCACTGCACGAACATCCGCCGCATTAACCACCGTTTGAAATACGAATGTGGGCAGATCATACTTCTTCGTCTCGACGTCGATTCCGAAGTTGAACTTCTTCGGATTCACACGGCCAATATGCAGGTCCGAGATGTAGCGCATTGCAGCGACCGTCAACGCCGCATCGAAGTCAGCTTTCTCTACATCACTCGCTGTCTTCAAGGCCTCCACGCGCTGAGGCCATTTGGAAGCGTCGTAGTCAGCCGGTGTAAGTCCCTTCTGTTCACTTGCCTCTACCGCCTGGATCACTCCACTTCCCTGAGGACTCAGCCCATCCGAACGTAGCCATAGAGGCGCATAGCTGGATGCCTCATACACCGCAACAAAGTGTTTCTTATAGTCGGAGAAGTTCGGCCGTTCCATCCCGCTGATCTGGCCCGCATCTGCAATCTCCTTCAACCTTGTCGCAAACGCTGGCGAAACCTGCGCTGGAGTCGGAGGCGCGCTCTGCACGGCCGCCTCCGGTGAAACTGCGCCGCGAGCAGCAGATGGAGGAGGAGCGGACTTCTGCGTCTGGCCACGAGACTGCGATCGGCATCCGATAGTGCTCAGCAATGCCAGCGTTAGTGTAAGACAAAGAGGTTCCTGACGCAGGAAGGACGGCATGGTGAGCATGGAAATGAGCATGGCACATTCCATGAACCCTCACAACCTGTGCTGCGCCTGCCTCGCAGGCTACTTCTCGTCCCCGTAGATCCCCACCTGAACATCCCCGCCTTCTACGATCCGCGCGCGATACATGCCCGGCGTGTTGAAGCTCCACGCCAACTGACCATCCGGCGCAATGGCAATCACCCCGCCATCACCATGGATTACTCCAAGCTCCTTCTGCACGACTTCATCTACCGCTGCCTGCAGTTTCATCCCCTTGTACTGAACGAGAGAGCATATCGTCCGCGCCACCGTCAGCCGAATAAAGTACTCGCCCGTTCCCGTAGCCGACACCGCACAGGATTGGTTGGAGGCATACGTTCCCGCCCCGATGATCGGCGAGTCCCCTACCCTGCCCCACCGCTTAGCCTGCGTTCCGCCGGTCGATGTTCCCGCAGCGACATTGCCGTTCTTGTCCAACGCCACTACACCAACCGTTCCATACTTGTGCGCATCCGGAGGCTCGATCTCCGCCATGCCTCCAGCCGGAGCCGGAGGAGCACTCGCAGGCCGACGCGGCAGGGGCGCTCCCTCTTTCTTCAACTGGCGAATGAGGCTCTGCCAACGACGCTCTGTAAAGAAGTAGCTCGGGTCCACCTGCTCCAATCCCGCGCTTGCGGCAAACTGGTCGGCGCCTGTTCCAATCAGCATCACGTGAGGAGACTTCTCCATAACGGTCCTCGCCAGCGAGATCGGATGCCGCGTCCGCGTTACTCCCGCCACCGCTCCCGCCTTCATGGTTGAGCCATCCATTACGGCCGAATCCAGTTCGTTCTTCCCTTCAGCCGTAAACACGGCTCCCTTGCCTGCGTTAAACAGCGGATCGTCCTCCATCAGCTTGATCGCCGCTTCGACTGCATCCATCGACGAGCCGCCCTTCTGCAGCACATCAGCTGCTGCCTGGATCGATCGTTTCAGCGCCGTCCGATAGGCTGCATCGGTCTCCGCGCTCATCGACTTGCGTTCGATCACACCTGCTCCGCCGTGCAGTACTACCGCCCACTTGTGGCCGGAAGCCGCTACGGTTTGAGAATCTTCTGCCGCCATCACCGGCCTGGTCCCGACAGCAAACGATCCACTCAATCCAACGAACGCCAAGACCACAGCCGCTAACGACCCTCCACGCATGACAAATCCCTTTCTTATTAGCTTTGGAATTCTTTTATCGAGAAGGAGTCAGTGTATCGTTCGCCGTCCTGCATCCCTGCACCATCAACAACAACCACATAAACCCAGGTTGGGATGCTATACTAAATTTCGGATTGCTCACCGCTCTTTCTGGACCTGCAGTGCAGAGCCAATGCGGAGGTGGCGAAATTGGCAGACGCACAAGCTTGAGGTGCTTGCGCCGCAAGGCATAGGGGTTCAAGTCCCCTCCTCCGCACCAATCCAAAACATTTTTTCCGGAAGGCTTCCTTTCCCCGATGGTCATCGTCCTCGTTATTCTGCACGTCCTGGTTGCGTTTTTTCTGATTGGCGTCGTCCTGCTCCAGCAGGGCAAATCCGCCGATCTTGCCGCGGCCTTCGGAGGCCAGGGTTCACAGACAGCCTTCGGCCCGCGTGGTGCAGCAAACCTGCTCACCCGCCTCACCACCTACTCGGCCATCATCTTCATGCTGACCTCCATCGGCCTCACCATCCTGCTCTCTCGCGCCACCGCTGATCGCTCGGTTCTCTCGGGCCACCAGACTACGCAGCAGCAGAGCGCGCCGGCGCCTAAGAAGTAACCACCAAGATTTGCTCATGGATCGCAGGCCTTGGTCCTGCGTTTTCCTTTGCATCGCAACCACTCAGCCAGCCTGTAGTCTTAAGCCATGATTCACGAGATCCTCCCCGTTGGCCTGCTTCAGTGCAACTGCTCCATCCTTGGAGATGAAACCTCGCGCGAAGCCATAGTCGTCGACCCCGGTGATGACATCCCCACTATTCAGGCCGTCCTCACACGGCACGGCCTTTCCGTGAAGTACATCGTCATCACGCACGCCCACATCGACCACATTGCCGGCGCGCAGGAACTCAAGCGTCTTACCGGAGCACCCATTCTCTACAACCAGAATGACCTTCCATTGGTAAAGATGATGGACGTCCAAGCCTCATGGCTTCGTGTCCCCACACCTGAGGTCGCCCCGCCAGACGCCCCGCTCACAAATGGCCAGACCCTTGCCATATCAGGCCTCAGCGGAACCATCCTCCATACCCCTGGCCACACCCAAGGCAGCGTCTGTCTTTATCTGCCCGAGAAATCCCTGCTTCTCGCTGGCGACACCCTCTTCGCAGGATCAGTCGGTCGAACCGATCTTCCTGGCGGCGATACAAAACAGCTTATACGTTCGATTCACGAACAGATACTGCCTCTTCCAGACGACGTCACCGTCATCCCCGGTCATGGTCCAAATACGACAATCGGCGAAGAACGTCAATTTAATACATTCTTGTAAACACTTATTTATGATGTAGATAGATAAACATATCTAATGTCGGACTTGATGCGAACCAAGAGAATAACCTGGCTAGTGTATGGTCTTGGCAATTGTGCAAATTCCTGTGGAAAACTCGTCCTCTCGAACTATGAGGCTTACGACAATTCGTTCCGGTTCCGACATTCCATAGAAGCTCCCCGGATGCACGATTACTCCTTCGTCCAGTAGACGGTCCGCACCCACCCCTATCTTTGGAAGCCGAATCAAGGCGCTCCAGCCAGCTTCACAATCGAATTGTTCAAGTTCACATCTTTTTATTGTTCTTATATTTGAAAGGACTCTTTGAAGTATTTGTTGCTTTATCATCTCCCTGTTCGAGAGCCATGATGGCAACGCAAACTGCGCGGGTGCGTTCATCGACAGAAAAGTATCAGCGATAACCTCAAGTCGTCCCAGAGCACTGCGGCACAGCGTCTCGGGACCAAAAGCAGCAATCCATCCGACCTTCATCTGCGGAAGTCCGGCGATTTTGCTCAACCCGCTCAGCACAAACGTCGCGACCCGATGCGGCCCTAGGGCAAAGCTCTCCAGCGATCCCCCGTTCAACGGATAGTCCAGGAAGACCTCGTCGACGATAAGAGCCAGCCCATTCCGCTCACAGATTTCCTCAAGCCTCCGCCGCTCCTCGCCCTTCGTTCCATGTCCTGTTGGATTGTTCGGATGTACCAGCACGATTGCTCGTGTTCGCGGGCCGATCCTGCTTTCGAGCTCGGCAAAGTCGATCCACCATCCGTAGTCATAGAACAACGGGTAGGGTTTCAACCGCACATCTTCAAGGTCGGCTAGAAAATCGAAGAGTGGATAGCTAGGTTGCGCCACCAGAATCTCATCCCCCGCGTCGCATAACAGCCTGAATAAGTAGCCGTATCCTTCACTGGTGCTTGTCGTCAGAACGATCGAATCAGGATCAACCTCGGCACCATGATCTGCGTAGTAACTGGCGACAGCCTCGCGTGCAGAACGCATCCCCTTCGGGTCGGGGTCATAGACAAGCGCCCTGGGATCGCTGAGCGGAGCAAGAATTGCCTCTGCATCATAGTGAAATCCACACACCGTAGGATTCGAGACCGTCAGGTCGATCAGGCTCCGGCCCTTTGCCTTTGCCCTGCGAATGGACTCCGCAAAGGAGCTCTCTCCCAGGTCCCAACCCGTGCGCGACGAAAAGCGACTCACACTTTCATGCTAATGGCTTCTTCCCTTATCTCTCCTACAATGGGTATCAACCCATGAATCCTGTTCAGGCAATCCTCTTCGACTTCGGTATGGTCCTCTCCGCCCCCCCCGATCCAGCCGCCTGGCAACGCCTCCGTCAGATCACCGGCTTCGACGAGGAGACCCTGCAGCGTGGCTACTGGAAGTTTCGCCATGCCTACGACCGGGGCGAACTCACAGGCATCGACTACTGGCACCAGGTCGCGGAAAGTGGTGGAAGCAGCTTCACCTCAGAACAGGTGAAACAGCTTATCGACGCCGACATTGACCTCTGGACTCAGCTCAACCTTCCGATGGTCGATTGGGCCAGTCGTCTCCAGTGTGCTGGAATTCGCACGGGCATACTCTCCAATATCGGCGATGCCATGACCGAAGGCCTGCTCAGAAAGCTCGACTGGCTTGGCGGCTTCTATCACTGCACATGGTCCTACGCGCTTCGTCTGGCAAAGCCCGAGCTTGCAATCTATCAATCCGCCGCCGAGTGCCTCGACGTTCCACCCCAACAGATTCTCTTCATCGACGACAAGTCCGAGAACGTCGCTGCTGCTCAGGAGGCTGGCATGCAGGCGATTCAGTACCGTGACCAAGCCTCCTTCGAGCAGGAGATGGAAACTCGCGGTCTAGGCTATCTCCTCATTCCTTCCGCAGTCTCGTCTCCCACAAGCCCGTGATGTTGTTTTCCCGAATCGGAACTCTCCCGTTATTTTGGTAACGAACTCCCCAATCAAGCTCACTAAACTCACGTGTATCCATGGATATTGAGGGCAGGCTGCACTCAGCGCCGTAACCGCAGCCACAAGACCATGAAGCGACTCCCTGGGCTCCTACTCTTCTTCGCCTGCCTCTGCAGCCTCCTCGCCGCAGCTAGCTCCTTCGCCTCCGCGCAGAACACTCAGCACCTTGCCTTCGCTGGCCTCCGCGCCAGTAACGGCAACGGTCAGTTCAACTCCGTCAAAGTCGACGCCACCGGCAACCTCTACCTCCTTTACGACCAGAAAGACGGTGTCCGCGTCATCAAAACCGACGCCGCCGCCAATCAGGTCCTCGCCCAATCCTTGATCGGTGCAACCGGCGACAGCGGACTCGCCATGGCGCTCGATCCTGCCGGCAATGTCTACGTCACCGGCACCACAACGTCCGGTTCGCTCTCTGCCACCTCCGGAGTCGCGTTCCCCACGCGCGCTGACTCTTCCACTAACTCCTTCGTCGCCAAGTTCGACTCCAATCTCAACACAGTCTTCGTCACCTACGCCGGCAGCGGACACATGGCGGCCGGCTCCATCGCTGCCACAGCCGATCGCGTCTTCATCACGGGCAGCATCTTCGCCTCTACCCTTCCTGTTACACCCTCCGGCATCATCCAGTCCCCTGCCTCGGGTAGCTTCGGCAACGGCTTCGTTGAATGCTTCAACGCAAGCGGCACCGCGCTCGTCTATGGCACCTACCTCAGCGGCCTCAACGGCGATACCATGCCCGCCCACATCGAAGCCGATGCCAGCGACAACGCGTACGTAGCCGGATACACCACCAGTGCCGGTTACCCCACCCTCGCAGCACTCGTCCCCAACATGCTCGGCACGGGCTCAGGTTTCCTCACCAAGCTCACTCCCGCGGGTGACGGTCTTGTCTTCTCGACGTTCATTCCCGGCTCTGGCATCACAGCGCTCGCGCTCGATCAGGGAGCCCCCTCCCTGCTCCTCTCAGGAACCATCGACCCCGGCCAGTTCCCCATCGCCACTATCACCGCTCCGCTCGTCTCCACCGACTACCAGACCGTCCTCCGTATCGCACTCGATGGCAGCCGCGTCATCTCCTCCACCCTCCTCGGCCCAGGAACTGAATCGGCTGTCACCCCTGCGCCCAATGGTACGGCTTGGGCTGCAGTCAAACTCTCCACGCCACTACTCCCGCTCCCAGCGCTGTCTCCTATCGGCAGCACGGCGGCCTTTCACATCACCGCGCAAGGCGACATAGATCAGAGCATCCGCATCGGAGGCAAGACCCTCACCGGCCTTCCCAGCCTGCCTACGACCATACCCTCAATCGCAATCGACTCCAGCGGTCAGCCGATCTTCGCGGGATATGTCTCTCCTACGACTGGCTCAAGCCAGGTTTCCACTCAGACCTATGATCTCCCCCTGCGCTACAACCTCACACCCACGCTTCCTTCCACCCTGCGCGACGCCGTGCTCTCATCATGCAATGGAAGTCTCTGCGCCGGCTCTGGAGCCTTCCTCGCAAAGTTCAATCTGACCACCGGACCATCGCTCGCGCTGTCCACCGATACCTCGCCAAACGTCACTCTCCGCAACCTCGGCTCCTCCGCAGCAACCGACGTCCAACTCTCCGTTATCGGATTCACCCTCTCGCACAACTGCCCCATGCAGCTGGGCGCAGGCGAAGAGTGCAACATCGTCCTCACAGGCACAGGTCCCGGCGCTCTCACCGTCCAAGCATCGAACGATGCAAGCCAGACCGTCAGCCTTCCGGCGATCATGCGGCCCGCCTTTCCCATCCCCCTCTCGCCCAGCGAACTCGACTTCGGTATCGTCACTCCTACCTCACCGCAGACCCGCACCGTTACCGCGATCAATCTCGGATCCGTCGCGATCCCAGCTCCGTTCTCTCCCACTGGTCTACCAAGCAGCGGTACCCTCTCCGTTACCAGCGACTGCCCTCCACCACCATCACAGTACCTCGCTGCGGGAGCCACCTGTCACGCTCTGTTCAACGCCTCCGTTCCCGCAGCCACTACAAGCGGGAGTCCCTTCGGAGCCAGCATGGGAACCGTCTCCGGAACGTCCACTCTCTCGATCACTGCATTCCTCGAGCCCTCCGCCCTCCACCTCTCTTCCTCCGAGATCGATTTCGGCACTCAATATCCCGGAGGTCTCCGCCTCCCGCGTTTTCTCTACCTCTCCAACAACTCCGGGGCCGCCATTCCGCACTCCGCCATTGCGCTTCCGCCGTCTTCGCCCTTCACTATCATCGATCGCTGCCCAACGCTGCTCGAGCCCCACACCGTCTGCCAGCTCCGGATAGACTACGAGTCTCCGCAAACCTCCTCCGACTCTGTCACCCTTTCGCTCGACCAGGGCGCCAGCGTGCTCGTCACCGGACAGACCATTCCTCAGCCCGGCGTTGGTGGTTCCACCGTCAATCCCAACCTCAGCGTGACGCCTCCGTCGCTCGACTTCCCAAACGCTGTCGTCGTCACCACTGCATCCGCGAGCTCTCAGACCGCGACCATCTCGAACACCGGAGCGCAACCCTTCCCTCTCGTCCTCTCGCTCACCGGAGACTTCACCGATTCAACCAACTGTCCCAGTGTCCTCGCGGGCGGGGCCTCCTGCACAGTCGTCCTCACCTTCGCTCCATCACAGCCAGGTGCGCGACAGGGCCTTCTCGCCGTCTCCTCGGGAGCCGGCATCACCCCGGCCTACGTAAACCTCGGCGGCACAGGCACGCCCATTCTGGCCGCGAACAACGGCACCCTTGACCTCGGAACCGTCGCTATCGGCCAGCCCGTAGTTCAGTGGTACAAGATCGCCCAACCCTTCTCGCAGTTCACTGTCTCCACCAGCGGCGACTTCGCCGTTGTCCTCGTCGAGGACGCCGGCCAAGGGCATGGCCAGCCATCAGCCTCCGCTTTCACTCCAAACGCCACCGGCTCCTGCTTCAACTGCTGGGTAGGAGTTCAATTTCTTCCCACTACAGCTGGCCAGCAGACGGCCTCCCTCAAGCTCGCCTCCACCGCCAGCGGCAATCCGTACACGCTGGCTCTTAATGGAACAGGCCTTCCTCTCACCGGCCTGCTCCTCACGCCCGCACAACAGGATTTCGGCCCGGTCGCGCTTCACAGCTCCAGCGCACCCACACTATTCACCCTTACAAACCTCACTCCAACCACTGCCAACCTCTCAGCCCCAACCATCACTGGAGACTTCGTCATCAGCAACGCACCGACAGGGGGTCCAGCCTGCGGCGGGCCCTTAGCTCCCAATGCTTCGTGCTTCCTGCAGATCGCTTACGTCCCCACGGCAACCGGCCCTGCCGGCGGCATCCTCACCTTTGCCTCCACCGCTACAACCGCGAGCGCAGCGCTCAGCGGCTTCGGTTCACCTGATCCCGGCCTCTCCATCAATCCCACTGCTCTCAACTTCCGCAACGTTCCCGGCCCCACTGCAACCCAGCAGACGATCACCCTCACCAACACCAGCCTCTACGACCTTCAGTTTGCAGCCCCTACTTCCTCGTCCGGCAGTTTCCAATCCTCGTCCGCCTGCAGCACGCTTCTTCCGGGAGCCACCTGCACGATCAGCGTCACCTTCATCCCTGCCAACGCCACCGTCGGTGGCACACTCTCTATCCCGGTAACCAGCTCTGCGCCAGGAAGCCCCCAGATCACCTACACCGTCGCGCTAACCGGAGCTTACACCGCGGAAGATTCCGGCCTCCAGATCCTCCCTTCGCAAGCCAGCTACGGCCCCGCCACAACCTCCACCCTGGGCCTCACTCGCCAGTTCCTTATCAACAACCTCACCGCGAAATCGCTCAATCTATCGCTCGCACTTCCACGTCAGTTCGTCACAGAACCACCCTGCGTCACACTCGCTCCCGGAGCCAACTGCACGTTCTCGGTCGCCTTCCTTCCACTCACGAACGGAGACATCACGGGAACCGTCTTTGCGCAGGCAACTCCGACAGATGGCAGCGGCACATTGAATGGCCTTGGATATCTCGAAGGCTTCGGCAATGGCTCAGGCACCATCACCATTACCGGAGACCATCTCATCCCCGGGCGTATTCTCGACTTCGGCCAGGCAGCCTCCGGCCAGACGGCCACCCGCACCCTCGCGATCACAAACTCCGGCAGCAAGCCCGTCACCCTCCGCCGTGTCACAAGCGAGTGGCCCTTCCTTTCAACCACCAACTGCGGAACCACACTCGCACCAGCGAGTACCTGTACCATTACGCTCGTCTATTCGCCGATCAATCAGGCCACCACAGGCTCCTCCCCTGCACCGTTCAACACCGACGCAGGCTCGCTCGTTCTTGAAAGCGATGCTGTCTCCAGCCCCGACTTCATCGACCTTACCGGCACGGTCACTCCGATCACGGTCGCCGTTCCGTCCCACACGGCTCCGCTCGTCGCCTATACGCTGTCCCAAGGCTCTCTCAGCTTCACAGCGACCCCCGGTGGTAATGCTTCTCCACCACAAACGGTCACCCTGACCAACACCGGCACGACAACCATCCACGTCACCAATATGTCCACAACACCAGACTTCGAGGTTACCGGTTCCTGTGCCAGCATCGTGCCCGGAGCAAGCTGCCCCATCACCGTTACCTTCACCCCGCAGGCAGCCTCCTCTCAGAACACCAGTACCGTCGTGAGCGCGCTTGAGATAGCCTCCGACTCCAGCACTTCGCTCGACTTCATCAGCCTCTTCGGAATCGCCACTCCGCCCACACTCGTGCTCGCCCCCGTCGCGCTCGACTTCGGTCAGGTGCTCGTGGGCAGCTCCGCTACGCTTCCTCTCAAAGTCACGAACGGCAATCCCACCGCCGCGGTCTTCTCCGGCATTGTTGCCGCAGGTGACTACACCGTCACCGGAGACTGCCCAGCCGCTGGAGCCCAACTCGCCTCCTCCGCCATCTGCACCCTGCAGGTCACCTTCAAACCTACGCAGACCGGAACCCGAACCGGCGCCATCAGCATCGCAACCTCGCTAACTAGCCTTCCTCTCGTTGCAAATCTAACCGGCACAGGATCGCAGTCGCATCTTCAGGCCACACCACCCAGCCTCACCTTCTCGAGCATCACAGTCGGGTCCTCAGCCAGCTTGACTCTTTCGCTCACCAATACCGGAACCGCTCCCGTAAACCAGCTCGCTCTTTCGGTCACTGGCGACTACTCGATCACCAAATCCTGCTCTGTTACCTCGCTTGCCCCGGGTGCAAGCTGCGCGGTCACCGTCACCTTCACTCCCACCACTGTGGCTGCGCGTGTCGGTAGTCTCACGATCACAAGTTCCGATCCCAGCTCACCACTCAACATCCCCCTCACAGGAACAGGAATACCCTCCGCCGCTGTCTCGCTCAGCGTCGATGGCGGATCATCGTCTTCGGTTACAGTGAAGAGCGGTCGTCCGGCTAACTACAATCTCGCCATTACCGCATTGAACGGTTACACCGGCACAGTTGTCCTGAACTGCACACCGATCAATGCCGGCCAATACGCAACCTGCTCGCTGCTGCCGTCGAGTTTCACCCTCACTAACGGGACAGCGCAGGGCTCCGTCGCCACCATTAATACCGTGACCTCGATCGCCACGACAGCGCAGGACAGCACACCTAACCGATTCACACTGGCGCTCTGTCTGCTTCCTCTCGGCTTTCTCTTCCTCCGCCGCACCCGCGGAGCCCTGGCCATCGCGATCTCTTCAACGGCCACACTCTTTCTCGTCGGCTGCGGAAGCGGAAGCAATCTCAACGTCAACAACGGTGACCCCAACCTGCGCTATACGCCTCCCGGAACCTATCAGTACGAGGTCACCGCATCCAGCACCACCGGTGTGCCACTAAGCCAGACAGTCACCCTCAACCTCACGGTCACAGCTCAATAGCGATCTCTATCGCACGGGCGCTGAGATTGATACTGGCACCTGCTCCACGATCTCAATCCCGAAGCCTTGCAGCGCAGGCACGTGGGTTGGCGTGTTGGAGAGCAGCCGGATCTTGTGGATACCGAGATCCGACAAAATCTGCCCCCCCAATCCAACCTGCCGCAACGTCCTGTGCGCCTTCTCCTCGCAGCCCTCTCGAGACCTCTGCTCACGATGAAAGACCACCCGATGTGGCGTTATGCTGCGATCAATCCCAAACCCCGCGCTTCCGTTGTGCAGATACACCAGCGCCCCACGGCCAGCCTCTGCAATCATCCTCAGCGAGTTGTCGACCACCGATCTGCAGTCGCACAGCGTCGTCCCAAAGACATCTCCCGCCAGGCAATGGGTATGCACGCGCACCGTCACCGGCGTGTCGCCATTTACATCGCCGTACACCAGTGCCACGTGCGATTCGCCGCCATCGACCTCACTCTCATACGCAATCATTCGAAATTCACCATGAGCAGTCGGCATAACCGATTCAGCCACGCGATGAATGTATCGCTCGTTCTGCAACCGGTAGCGAATCAGGTCCGCAACCGTCACCATCTTCAGCCCATGTTCCTCGCAGAACTTCACCAGGTCTGGCACGCGTGCCATCGTGCCATCGTCGTTCATG
>Ga0068863_100004316_pt1 | contig 14010 bp, 11 predicted proteins | sample KBSSwiS62_FD_66596 | JGI IMG/M metagenome (GOLD analysis project Ga0068863, IMG submission 66596) | Switchgrass rhizosphere microbial communities from Kellogg Biological Station, Michigan, USA - KBS Switchgrass S6-2 | ecosystem: Host-associated > Plants > Roots > Rhizosphere > Soil ...
ATCGTCCGCGTCCATCCGCGCGACGATCGGCGCGCCGGCAGCGTGCGCGACCCGTTGGGAGCTCTTCGCTGGACCCAGGTTGCGCTTCTCTTCGAGCAGGCGGATCCGGGCATCGCGACGCGCCCATTCACGCAGACGATCGGTCGAGCCATCGCTCGACGCGTCGTCGAGGATGACGAATTCGAAGTCATCAAACGTCTGACGCAAGATGCTGTCCACCGCCGCATCGAGATACGGCTGGGCGTTGTGGACAGGCATGACCACGCTGACCCTTGGGGTCCGGGTTATAACCATTTGCGATTCAGCACTTTTGTTACAATGATTTGCGTTAAATCAGCGTTTCGGCAGAGTCGATGCCATTCCGGCTTTATGCGCCCGAGCGTCTCAGCGCAGCGAGGCGATCCGTCAGCAGCTTGTTGTCGTCGGCGTAATAGCGTCGGATCTGGCGGCGCAGTTCTGGATCGATGTCGGTCCGATACCCGGGCGCCGATCGGAACCCGGCGCTCCTAACGGCTCGGTAAAGCCGTTGGCCGAACGGAAGCGCCCTCATGAGACGAGCAAGGCGTCGAACCAGGGTTGTCGGCCGCATGATCAGTCGTGCCAGCGCCCGCGACCGATAGGTTTGGCCCGAATTGACCGGAGGAAAGGCCGTACGCCCGTCGTCTTCGAGTCCAAGAAACTCGAGAATTTCGAGATAGGTTTTGCGCGGGTCGGCGGTCCAGTCGGCGAACCGGATCACGCGAATCTGGTCCGCCGGGAAAGCGGAGAAATAGCGTTCGACCTGCTCGCGGAAGCGGCCCATCGCCGCATAATCGAGCGTCCGGGGCTCGAGGCATGTCGTCGGAATCGTGTCGGGCGCACGTCGCCCAGACAGTCGCCACGCCGTCTCGAAATCCTCGATCTCCTCGGCAAATTCCCGCAGGAACTGATTGTGAAGCGAGGGTAGATAATCCTCCTGCTCGCGCAGGAAGATGAGGATTTTGGAGGTTGGGTCGTGGTCGCGGATGGCGGCTGCAGCAGCCGTCGAGAATAGGTACATGGCCGAAGCCTCGCCGATCACTCTGGCATCACCGCTCTCTTTGAATAGTTCGGCATAATTCGCGTCGGTGCGCGTCAACCGGAAGTTCGGCAGGTCGAGCGCGAAGAAGCATTGATCCTTGTATCTGGGAAAGAAAATGTCCGGATGGCTCCCGAGATATTCCGCCCAGGCCGTGGTCCCGCACTTGGGGGCGCCGACGATGAACAGGTTGGGCAGTCGCAGCGGTCTCATCGGCTAGCGCTTCGCGCCGATGCGCCTCGCCCAGTTTCGCGCGTAACGGGCGAGCGTGCGCGGTCCGTTCCTGACGATCCTGCCGGGCAGCTTCGCGGCCCGCCGCAGCCGGTTCGCCACGCGGGAGCGCAGGCCCGGAGCGGGCGGCGCCGAGTAAGCCAGCACGTACACACTGTTCGTCATCGGGAAGACCGAAAACCCGGCGACAGCGCTGACCGCGCGCAGATCGTCGAGATCGAACCCCCAGCGCGCAGGACTGCCGTGGGGCACCCATTCAAGGCCCTGCCGGTCGGTGACGATCTGACCACCATCAGCCAACTTCTCCGCGTAGAAATCGAACAGTACGGCGAGGTGACTGATGCAGCAGCAGGGACTGGTGGGATTGTTGTCGAGAATGAAGTCGAACGTCCCCTCCACCGCCTCGTTCTGCCCTGAATATTTGTTGTGGGTCACGAAGCGGTAGTTCGCCAGCGACTGTGCCCGTGCGACCTGCACTTCAGGTTCGTCGATGGTCGTGCCGACGATTTCACCGACGCGCCTATGGAAGCGTTTGGCGAGGCCGGAATTGCCAATCCCTACGTGAAGGATACGCGCGCCGCGCAGATCGTAGCGGTCGATGTAGCGTTCCATCCGCGCCTGGTCGGTGGTGGTCGCCTTATCCGACCAGTCGCGCAGTTCCGGGCTGTAGATCACGCCGGGGCTGAGCGAATTGCCGCAATCGAGGGGAAGCTCGGCGAACCGCGTTCGCTGCAGCTCGCGCCAGGGCCCAGGCACAGTCACGGGCGCGTTCCGATGCGTTGGATGCGACTTCTAAGGCCCTGGCGCAGCCATGCCAGATTGGCGAACAGGCGCGGGGCTGCGACCTTCGTCCGGAACCGCCAGCCGCGATCCGAGGCCAGGATCATAACCCGGGGGAGGGCGAAACGGTCGCTGTCGCGAGTGATCCAACCGACGCGGCCACCGAAGGCGGCGCAATAGCCGGCCTGCCGTACCGCGCACTTACTGGCGTCGTCGGCAAAGGTGAACGGGTAAGCGAAGAAGCGCGGGCGGGGCAGCCCTTGCGCGACGAGGTCGTCGGCCGAGCCGGCCGCTTCCTCCAGCTGTTTGGACGCATCGAGCAGCGGCATTTCGATATGGCTGCGCGAGTGCGAGCCGACCTCGACCCCGAGCGCTGCAAGATCGCGCAATTGTTCGGGCGCCAACAGCTTGACCTGCCCCGACCCATAAGCCTGATCCCACTCGTTGGTGGCGGACGCCATTCCAGTGACCGCGAACGTCAGCGCCGGGATTCCGCGGGGCTCCAGCACATTGCGAGCAAGGTCGAGTAAACTCTCGTAACCGTCGTCGAAGGTGAGCAAGACCGGGCGGCGCGGCAGCGGCCCGTTCGACGCGAGATAGGTCGCAAGCTGACCGGGCGTGATGAAGGAGAATCCGCGCCGCGTCAGTGCAGCCAACTGGTCGGCAAACAGGTCGGGCGGCACGCCATAGGGGGCGAGCACCAGATCGCCGGACTGATCCTCGATGGCGTGATAGCACAGGACCCGAATGCGGTCGGAAAACGGCAACCAGCCGCTGGCGCCCAATGCCGACCAGTAAGCCAGGGAGCGCGCGCCCGAGAAGAACCGGGCCACGGTTCGGCTCGATCGCACCGGGGTCTTGGAGGTGAGTTCGGCGATTCCGACGGCTAGCCCAGCAATCAGTTCAGGAAGCAGCGGAATTCGGGCCAACGGCCGATAGACGTACCGGGTCAGCGGTCGCGAATAACCCTTTCGCTCGAACAACTCGCGGGCGAGTTCGGGGTGCTTGCCTACGAAGTGCAGGTCCGCAGCAACCGCCAGGCGCGCCCGGTCCATGAATTGGCGCGGGGTGACCACGTACATCTGCCGGCTGATCGCGGCCGGGTTGTGGCGCACATCGTGCCGCGCGAGCAGCCGGACGCCGAAGTCGGCGTCCTCGTTACCGAACGCCGCCGCGCTGGTGAGCGCGGTGTCGAACCCGCCGAGTTTCTCGAAAACCGAGCGGCGCACCGAGAGTTGGCCGCTGAACACGTCGAACGGTGACAGCGGCGACTTGACGCTGGTCGAGGCAATCCACCGGGCGACGCTTTGCGGCAAGAACCCCGCGGGCGAGTCCGGGTGGATCGGAGTATCGCCGATCACCGCGTCCGCGCCCGCCCGGTGAAGCCGCGCATGTTCGTCGAGCAGCGCTGGGTCGGCGATCATGTCGTCATCGAGAAAAAGGATGACGTCGTTTGCCGCGACGGCCGCGCCGCGGTTGCGCGCGTCGGCCGCGCCGCCGTTGCTTTGCTCAACGATCTCGACGGGAAACGGAGAGTCGATCGCGGCCAGTGCTTCGGCCGTCCGATCGGTCGAGCCGTCGACGACGATGATCAGCTCGACCGCACCGGCATAGTTCGTGCCGCCCAGCGCGCGCACAACGTCGCACACCGCGTCGCGCCGCTGGTAGGTGGGGATGACGACCGAAAACGACGGCCCGTGAGCTTTCCTGGCGCCGCCAGCGCGCGATCGCCGCGACTTGGGCGAGATGGCGGTCGGGCTATTCAACGGACGAATGCTTTGCGTGAATGTCGTACCAGCCGAGATTAGGGGGTTGTCCGGTCAACCGAGCCGCGATGCTCACGTAATAACGGTAGAACCCGGTTCTCCGATAGAACAGCAGTGCCAACCAATTCCTGTGGCAGACCCGTTGGAACGATTTCAGGGCCGCTTCCGCCGAAAGCCACTCGCCGGGCGCTTCCTCGCCGAACAATCCGCTAGCTGAATCGGCAAACTCGTAGGGCACGTATTTCCCCATGCGCGCGGGTGACGGGGGCACTTGTTCGGGAACCTTGTCCTGAGCGACGATCTTGAAACGATCGTAGCCGAGTCCGACCAGGGTATCGAATTCGGATTCGATCGAAGCCATCGTTGGTGATCGTTCGAACGAGGTTTCGATCGAAACGTAATTCGGCCGGGCAGGTATCGCGGTCAGAGTTTCTAGGGCCAGACGATCCATGCCCTCGATGTCGACCTTCAGGTAGAATGGTGTGCCGTGGATATTGATGAGATCCGCCAGCGTCGTGCCGTCGACGACGACGGGCTCCGCGGCGACGCCGTGGGCCAGATTGTAGCGATGCCAATCCTCGACGACCGTGCCCCATCCGGGGGTTGAGCTGCGATGGAGGGTGGCCGGCCCTGCTTTGGGTACCACGGCGCGGTTGACGATCGTCAGCTGGCCGCTCTCAACGAATGGGCGGAACCGGTCTCGGGCCGCTTTGCACAGCTGCGGATCGGCCTCGACAGCGACTACTCGGAACCCCTTGAGGAGGTAGAATAAGCTATCCTCCCCGTCCTGCATGCCGACATCGTAAATGAGATCGGTCATCCGCCCGGGTCGCCAGCCATGGTGCGGAAATAAGCCAGGTCTTCGAGTGGCCCGGTTTCAATTACCCTGCCGTCCTCCAACACGATGCCGCGCTGGCACGCGGCGATCGTCGTCTTGCGGTGACTGACGATGAGCAAGGTCCGGAAGTGATGATGTTCGCTCGCCAGTTTTACAATTTCCATGTCGGACAACGCATCAACCGCGTTGGTCGCCTCATCGAAAATCAGCAGGTCGGGATTGAGCAAAAGGGCCCGGGCGACGCCGACGCGCTGGCGCTGGCCGCCGGACAGGTTGAGGCCGTGCGGACCCACCGGTGTATCATAGCCTTGTGGCAGGGCAGCGATGAAGCTGTCGGCACCCGCCGCGCGCGCCGCCGCTTCGATTTCGTCGGCCGAGGCGTCGGGCCGGCCGTAAGCGATATTCTCGGCGACGGTGCCAGTGACCAGATCGCTGTCCTGGCCGGCGACCGCAATCCGGTGCCGCCAGCTGTCGGGGTCGATCGCCTTGATGCCCTCGCCGCCAAGCCGGATCGCGCCCGATTCCGGCTCGACCAACCGGCACAACAAATTGATCAGCGTGGTCTTGCCGGCGCCCGATTCGCCGAGCAGCGCGGTGGTGATCCCCGGCTCGATCGTGAAGCTCGCCTGATCGAGGCCCCGGCCGCCGTTGGGGTAAGCGAAACTGACACTCTCGAAGGCGATTGGCCGGTCGAGATGCAGGTCGCCCTCTGATTTGGCCATGGCCGCAATCGGTGCCGCCGCCTGCTTCAGCAGCCAGTCGACCTCGCGGATCGAGCCTTCGTAGGTTGCAATCCCAATCCGGGCGCGGCTGATGGTCTTCGCGTGCGGCTGCGCCCGGGTCATCAGCAACAGAAAGGCCGTGATCGCCGGGATCGACATGCCGCTCCAATATCCCGCGAGCAGCACTGTCAGGAACAGCAGGGCGATCAACGCATCCACCGCCGGCTGGACGATGGCATTGAGGTAGCTGGTCGCGCGCAGGCTCTGCCACAGCCGCTCGATGGCGTCGGCGGCGCGCTGCTGTTCGCGCCGCTGTTGCCCGAACAGGCGAATGACGCGCGGCGCCTGGAGCACGGTCAGGTGCCGCTGCCAGAGCTGCTGGGTGCTTGCGGTGAATTCGTAGCTCAACCGTTGCTGGCGCCGTTCGAACAGATAGATCGATCCCTGGATCACCGCACCGCCGACGGCGATGACCAGAAACAGCTTGAGGTTGAGCAGCGCGAGCAGCACCCCGAACACGAGCAATGCCGTCACCGCAGGAATCAAGGTCAACGCGGAATGCGCGGCCTCGATGACATACCAGCTGTCAGTCGAGACGATGCGCGTCAGCCGCGCCGCGTTCTGCCTGAGGAAAAACGCATAATCGACCGACAGCAGGCTCCTGGCCAGGCCATTGCGGATGTCGCGGCCAATGCGGCCCTTGACCGACACGAGCAGGCATTCGTTGATAGCCTGGACGACGTTCTTGAGCAGGATGAGCCCGACGATCGCGCCGCCGAACAGGATCGTGCGGTTCTGTAGGCTGGCGCCGCTGAACAGGTTGGTCAGGGCCCGCAAGGGTTCGGGCAAGCTGGCCGACGCGGGATTGTTCAGCAACAATGCGAGGAGCGGCACGAACAGCCCGATGCCGGCGCCTTCGAGCAGGCTGGCGAGCAGGCCGAGCGCCGCGACTAGGGGGACGAACGGCAGGATCCGGCGGCGAATGTCAGCCAGCGGCCATGTCCGACGACCTCCGGCACGCGGCAGCATTCGCACACTCCCCAATTCGCGGTCCGCACGCGACCGTTCCGCGCAAATTGGTGAGCCCTGCTGGATTCGAACCAGCGACCTACTGATTAAAAGACGGGTTCGGCCTGGCTCACAAATCTGCTAAGCTATTGAAAACAAATGAGGACAAGTCCCCTGCGTTCCCTTCCTGTTCCCCCGGCTTCCCGCTAGCGTGCTTACCGGGTGCTTACTTTTTGGAGGCCCAATATGCCAACCAAACGAGTGAACAAGACCAATGTGGATGCCCTGGTCCTAGCCCAGGGCGAAACCTTCCTTTGGGATGACGATCTACATGGCTTTGGCGTCAAGGCAACCGCTGCCGGTGCGAAGTCGTATCTGATCCAGTATCGGATCGGCGGCCGCGGGGCGAAGGCACGCCGGCTGACGATCGGCAAGCACGGTTCGCCTCGGACACCGACGACCGCCCGAACCGAGGCCGAGCGGCTGCTGCTCCAGGTCAGGCAGGGTTTCGACGTTGCCGAACTCAAGCGGGAGAAGGCGAGGCAGGCGCAAGACCTCGGATTCAAATCCTACGTCGATCGCTTCGTCGAGCTTTGCCTCAAGGAACGGTGGGAGCGGTCGTGGAAGGAGGCCGAACGGGAGCTGCGGCGTCACGTCGTCCCGGTGCTGAGAGACAAGCCGTTGCCGGAGCTCACCCGAACCGATCTGAAGGCGGTGCTCGATCGGCTGCGCGGCAAAGCCGCGACCCGAAGGAAGGTCTACGCGATCTTGCGTCGCATGTTTCGTTGGGCGGTGAGCGAGGGCGATCTGGATCGCAACCCGCTCGAGGGCATGGAGGCGCCGCCAATCCCGCGAAGTCGGGACCGGGTGCTTGCCGATTGGGAGCTCAGGCTCGCGTTCGAGGCGGCGGGCCGTCTGGGCAGGCCGTTCGGGCCGTTGATCCGGCTCCTGATCCTCACCGGCCAGCGAATGAAGGAGCTCGCGGACGCCGACTGGTCGGAACTCGACCGTGCTGAGACACTCCTGAAGATTCCGGCGATACGCGCCAAGAACCGACGGGCCACCGATGTGGCTCTGTCCGAGGCGATAGTTGAGGAGTTGGATGCAATCGCTGGCGGGCCAGATTGGCCGGTCCGCGGGTTCGTGTTCACGACCACCGGCAGAACACCGGTCTCGGGCTTGTCGAAGGCTAAGCGACACCTTGATGAGGGCATACAGAAACTCGCGCTGGAGCGAGACGAGCAACGTGACATTTCCGGGTGGTGCTACCACGACCTCCGCCGCACCTTTGCAACCGGTATGCAGCGACTGGGTGTTCGGTTCGAGGTCACGGAAGCGCTCCTGAACCATATCAGCGGCTCAAGGGGCGGGGTCGCAGGAATTTATCAGCGCCATGATTGGAAGGACGAGAAGCGGGAGGCCCTGCGCGCTTGGGACGCCCATGTCAGCGCTCTCGCTTCGAGAAATCGGCGAGCTCAGCGGCAAAGCGGTTTGGCTGATCGAGGAATACGGCGTGGGCAGCATCGTCGATCTGCACGAACCGAGCACCCCTGATCGTCTCTGCTTCCGCCTTCTGAACGCTGAGCTCTGAGCTATTCCCAGATGCGATGATCAAGACCGGGCAACCCATACTCGCGAGCGCAGCCCGTCGATCAATTGTGAACATGTCGGCAACGAGCATCGACATGCCGATCGACGGCGGCGTCTTCATCGCGGTCGCGACCGCTTGATCGATAAGGCCTGGCGCCTGCGGTTTGCTTACGATTGCTGCGAACATGCCGCGGAGATACGCCTGCTGACTAGCGAGATAGATGCCAAACTGCCGAAACTGAGACGCCGTCTCCTGCGGGCGCTCGGCAATGGCGTTGGCGCCATCCGAGATGGCCGCATCTACGAGGACAATTCCCGAAACGTCGCGCGTGCCGTATTTCGCGGCGTAGGCCGCGACATCCTGCACTGCTTGGGACCATGCAACTAAGACGGGACGATCCGCCCGTTCCTTGGCTAGCAGCGCGTGTAGGTCGATCGCGCGTTGCTCCGGCGTATTTCCGTCCAGGGTTTTCGTGGATTGTCCCTGGGAGCGGGGATCGAACGAAATGATCCGATGGGTGTTTTTGAACCGTTCGATCTGGCCGCGCCAAATGTCCGCGCCGGCACTCCAGCCAGGAATGAATACAATCGTCGGGCGTTTTCCCCAAGCGCCCACTTCAATCGTCCGCAATTCGAGGCCGGGTGCCACAGTTACGCGCTTCTCAGTAATCGTCCTGCTCGCAGCTGCGGTGCTCGTCATCACCAAAACTGCCATCAATGCGCTAAGCACGTCTCGAATAAACATTTTGCCCCCGTTGTCTGGAACGCGATCGCTGACGCCAATTTCGAAAGGCATTGACCGGCTTGTCTAGAGCGTTTTCGCGACGCGTATCCCGATGGAGTCATCCACGTCAGCGGGACTGTTGCGGATGCGTTCCGCGGATCGCAGCTGTCTTGGCTGTGTTCCCCAGGAACCGCCTCGGACTATCCGCTTGCTGCAATCGCCGCCGTGCATCGATCCATTGGATTGCATCAGTGAGTACGACGGGGTCGAACAGTCTTCGACCCACTCGCCGACATTGCCGATCATGTCGTAGATGCCAAACGCATTGGGGCGGAGGGAGCCGACCGGCGCCGTGTTGAGATAGCCATCCGAGCAATCGGCGAAGGACACCGCCTCGCCTTTGTACAAGTCGCCCTTCTTACGCACGATGACCCGATCGAACCCGTTCATGTAGCGACAGCCGTCCTTGGCCCGCGCGCCCCACGGATAGGCGGACGTGGACCCCGCTCGCGCCAGATATTCCCATTCGGCCTCGGTCAGCAGGCGATAACCGCCGCCGGTTCTGGCATTGAGCCAGGCGATGAATGCCTTGGCGTCGTACCAAGTCACGCAGGCGGCGGGATGAGTGCCGGATTGGGGAAAACCGGGATCGCGGAAATTGGTCTGGGGATCGAGCGCCCAAGTCCCGGGCTTGCGCCGGTCGGTCATGCAATTGCCGCTGACCGGATGTCCCGTGGCGCGCAGGAACGCCTCATATTGCCGCCGCGTGACCTCGTAGCGACCGACGGCGAACGGTTGGGTGATGCGAATTTCCCGCTGGGGCCCTTCGTCGCCGCCTCGGCCAGCCTCGCCCGGCGGCGACCCGATCGTAAACGTGCCGACGGGAGCTACGATCATTTCCGGGCAACCGGCACAATCGCGAAATCGTGCGCCAGCAGCCCTGGCTGACGGGGCAGCCGCACCTCGGTCTGCCCGGGCGCCGGCGAGAGCGATCAGCGCTGCCACTACAAGCGTCACAGGGCGCAACGATGCCATACCCGATGCCTTGCAAAGGCGGTGAGTGCCATGCGGATGGTGCCTTGCCTCGGAGAATTCCAGGAAGCCGATTGGCACGCTCCTCGGGCCTGTCGCGTCCTATTCGACAGGAGAACCTGTATCTGCAGGTTAGCGGAGCATCGAGCCCCTAAAGTCGCTTCCCTGCTCAAGAATGTCCGCTTTCCACCCGTTGCGGACACCGCCGGAATCTAGCCGACGCAGGAATGCGGCATGCCGATCGTAGGCGGGCGCGTAATGCGCTGGTCCTTGAAGCGCTCCTCGAGCCACGGATAATCATGAACGTCGAGCATCGGGAAGAGCAGTGAAATGCCAAGGATGATCGATCGATCAGGCTCCTTGGGCTCCAGCGAAATTCGGACGGCGTCCGCCCGTCGCCCAAGGATCAGGGACGCGTACCAGAGATTGCCCGAGAAGGCGTCGGCGCGGTTCCTCAATTGGCGATATAGCGCTTCGGCGCGATCCCGTTGTCCGTCCGCGCAGGCCTGATGGATTTGGGCAAGGGCGACGCTTTGCGTGAAGTGGCTGCTGAGGAGGCGAGGAAGGATCCGCCGCGCCTCGTCGCGCCGGCCCGCCCACAGGAACGCCCGATGGGCTTGCCACAGGATCGGCGGGTCGTTGGGACGCAGCGCCAGCTGCTGCCGCGCAAACGTAACCGCCTGCGGCATATTCAGCGCAAGCGCCGAGCCGCTGATCGCGCGCGGGCGCGGGTCGCTGCTTTCCAGCCCGACCTGCTGGAGACGGGCGCTCGCTGCGCTGGCCGCGCGACGATCACCAACCTCCAGGGCAATTCCGATCAACGCCTCGAGCCCGTCGATATCGCGTGGCCGCTGCTGCACGTACACCTTGATGAGGTCGAATGCCGTGCGGAAATCGTAGGCTGAGAGCGCCTGGGCGGCACGGTATTTGAGCTGCTCCGGCCGATTAGCGCTGGCCTGGATCGCGAGCGCCAAGCGATCCTGATAGTTCTTCAGGCGAACCGAGAGTGAGGGCTCGTCATGATCCCAAGAATCCCCGGTCCAGGACCACCAGGTGATCGCCGACCGCCAGTCCGCCGCAGCGAAGGTCGGATCGAGCGCTCGCGCCTTCTCGAATGCATCGGACGACAGCCGCGCGAATTTCACGTCCCCCGTCGCGAACCGCTGCCGCTCGTAAGCGAGCCCGCGCAGATATTCCTGATAGGCATCGACATTGTGGGTTCCGAGCGAGACCATCGCACGCAGTCGCGCCGGATCCATCACCGTGTTCAGCCGCTGTGCAATCGACACGGCGATGTCTTCCTGGATGGAGATAACGCCGTCGATGTCGCGGTCGAAATTCTGGGACCACAACCGGTATCCATCCGACGTGCGGATCAACTCGGCGGTAACCCGGACATGGCGACCCTCGCGCCGCACCGACCCTTCAAGTACGTTCGCGACGCGAAGCCGCTTGCCGATCTCTTTAACGTCGTCCTTTTGAACCGATTCAGACGAGGACCGGGCAGCAACAATCAGATCGGGAGTGTGGGTCAGGCTGTTGAGGATCTCCTCGGTCAAGCCTTCGCCGAACCACGCCTGGTCGCCGCCTGCCGAATAATCGGCGAACGGCAGGACGGCGATCGACTTCGGCTGGACGGCGAACGTCTGCGCCGTGGGTTCTCGCGGCTGGACGAGGCGCTGTGAGAGATAACCGATCGCCGGGATCAGCGCCGCCAGCGCGGTGATGATCGTCCAGGTGGATCGCGAAAACTGCCGAAGTTCATGGAAGCTCGCACGGCCGAGGCCGGCACCGGACTGCCGCTCGTCGGCGATTTCGACCGCGGGAATGAAGCGATACCCACGCCCGTGCACCGTCTCGAGCCAGCGCGGGTCACGCGCGTCGTCGCCCAGCGCCTGGCGCAATTCCTTGACCGCGGTGGTCAGCACGGCATCGGAAACCGCGAGCCCCTGCCACACCGAATCGAAGATGGCCGACTTGCTGACCAGCTCGCCCGGTTGCTCCATCAGCAGACGGAGGAGGGCGGCCGCCTTGCTACCGAGACGCAGCTGATCCTTCCCCAGCCAGGCGCGCGCGCCCTGGAGATCGAGGCACAGATTTCCGGCCGAAAGATAACGCCCCCCGTCCATCGCTATTCAGCTTAAATCATCTGGGGCGAGGCGTCGATTGCTGAGGCTTTTTGCGAAAATTCAGAATTGCCTCAGAATTTCAATGCACCGTTAAAGTTGAACAACCATCTGAAATAAAAGAATAAAATCTATTGCTCGATCAATCAATCCGATCGCCAGGCAATTTCAGAACATCTCACGACCGCTGCAGGACTTCAGTCCTCCGATGCAGCCAAATCGCGTCAGGTCAGCGGGGATTAGCCGGCTGAACCTGTTGAAGGGGCGGCACCAACGCTGCCCCCCGCGAACGTAACTTCAGGGGACTAGACATGACCAAATATCTTCTGCTCGCGGCCACGGCAGCGATTGGGGCTTCTGTTGCCTTTTCATCCACTCCGGCGATCGCCGGCGATGCGTGCGAACTCAATGGGTCCGGTGTTCCGGCCGGCGAAAACGCCGCCGGTGCGGGCGCTCTCGCTTGCGGCCAGAACGCCAACGCGTCCGGTGATGGCAGTGTCGCTGTCGGTTTCGGCGCCTCAGTTAGCGGTGCCGAGAGCATCGGCATAGGTGATCACGCGCTTGCCGATCAGGATAATTCGCTGGTCGTCGACACGTCGTCGGGCAGCGGTCAAACCCAGATCTCCGGTGACGACACGATCGCCATCGGCGATACTGTGAAGGCGCTGAGCGCCGACGCGACGGCCATAGGCAATGACGTTACCGTGAATAACGGTGCGACCGTCGGCATCGGCAGCTTCGTCACGGCTAACGGCCAGAATGCGGTGGCCATTGGCCAGGCAGCGCATGCCGATGCAAGCTTTGCGCTCGCGCTCGGGCAAAATGCGAACGCCACGGCAACCAATGCGACTGCGATTGGCCAGAATACCGCCGCGTCGGGCACGGCCAGCATTGCGATCGGAACCGACACGACCGCGGCCGGGGCCAATTCCATCGCCCTGGGTAATCAGACGACCGCAACCGGCGCCAACGGCACCGCGCTCGGCTCTGGCGCCAAGGCTGACGGTGCGGACAGTGTGGCGGTCGGCTCATTCTCGCATGCGACGGAGGATCACACCTTCGCTGTGGGTTCGTCGGGTAACGAGCGCCGCATCACCAGCGTTGCCGCCGGCGTGAACGACACTGACGCCGTCAACGTCGCGCAAATGAACGCGGCCCTGGCCGCTCTCGGCGACAACAGTGCCGCGCTCGCCGACCTGGATTCGCGGCTCGACTCGCTCGAGGGCAGCGTGGCCAACCTCGGCAAGGGCATGAAGCGGATCGATCGCCGGTCGGCTTCGGGCACGGCGACCGCGATTGCGCTGTCAGGCGCGATGTTCCTGCCGGGCAAGAAGTACAACCTGACGGGGAACGTCGGTTCGTACCGCGGGGCCTTTGCCGGCGCGATGCAGATCGGCGTGCTGGTCAGTGGGAGCGTCGCCGTGAACGCGGGTGTTTCGCACGGCTTCAACAAGGGCGGTACGACCGGCTTCCGCGTCGGCTTCACCATCGGCTTCTAGCCAAGCTTCGGTCCCTCTTCGGCAGGTCGCTCAACCCTGCCGACCGGCTAGGCGTTAGCGGCGAAATCTAGTCCCGCTAGCCGACGCCGGCGGGCGGCGCGCTCCGGCGCGTCGCCCGTTCATCTACATGTCCGCTTTCCACCCGCTTCGGCCATGATCGACGCATTGCGGCCATTACGCTGGTTAGTCAGCAACCCGGCGCCAGCCGACGGCCAGTCCCCCGCCATTCGGAACCTCCATGCCGACACCCTTCGCGCTCACTTTGCCATTTGTGACCCATGTTACATCGTAGAAGTCGCCGCCTTGGTGCCTCTTGATGTTGAGATCATACGCATCTGAAAATTCGCCGTTCTCGAGGAAATAACGCACGTGATAGCTACCCGCGAAGCCGCCCGAGGCCGGACCGCCGGTCGCGACCCCAGGACCGCTGTAGGCATTCGCGTAATTCCACCTGGCATCCAAAGTGCCGGGAGCCTTGCCTTTGGTGTACAGGACTAAGCCGATGTTGAAGGGCTTGTTCGCTTTCGATGCGACCGGGGGCTTTGAGCTCGTCCGAGCCGATACGCTGCCGGAGCCAGGCAGCGACACCGCCAATGAGACCGCAAGCAAGAACAGTCTTGGCATGGCGCTCCTCCCC
>Ga0068863_100004319_pt1 | contig 14007 bp, 14 predicted proteins | sample KBSSwiS62_FD_66596 | JGI IMG/M metagenome (GOLD analysis project Ga0068863, IMG submission 66596) | Switchgrass rhizosphere microbial communities from Kellogg Biological Station, Michigan, USA - KBS Switchgrass S6-2 | ecosystem: Host-associated > Plants > Roots > Rhizosphere > Soil ...
ACGGCTGTACTCGGAAGAGGACCTCGAGCAGCTCGAAACGATTCTGTCACTTACCCGAGATCTCGGCGTCAATCTCGCCGGCGTCGAGATCATCCTCAACATGCGCCGGAAAATCGAAGCGATGCAGCACGAAGTCAACGAGTTCATGGAGTACGTCAAGCACGAAATGACGCGTGGCATCGACGACTGGGAGCAACGGTTGTCGACGTCGCTGGTCAAGTCGTCGCCGAAAGACCTCGTCAAAATTAAAAGTCAGAAGTGAAAAGTCAAAAGTTAAAGTCGAAAGTTTGAAAGTTGAGCAGCGGAGCAACGTGCGCCGCATTTTTGGTTTGAACTTTTGACTTCTAACTTTTAACTTTGATGTATGCTGTCACCGTGTCGAGGCGGGATGAAGACGCGGGCTCGCTTGGTGCCTACCTTCGGGAAATCGCAAAACTTCCACGCCTGACGCCTGAGGAGGAGCGCGCGCTCGGCGCGCGCATCCAGGACGATCGCGACGAAGCCGCGATGGCGAAGCTCGTCGAGGCGAATCTTCGCTTTGTCGTTTCGTACGCCAAGCGCTACCGCGGCCACGGCGTGTCCTTCCTGGATCTGATCCACGAAGGAAATCTCGGCCTCATCGAAGCGGCGCGCCGCTTCGACCCCGCGCACAACGTCAAGTTCATCACCTACGCCGTGTGGTGGGTGCGTCAGTCGATGATGCACGTGCTCGCGGATTCGACACGGGCGTTCTCGTTTCCGCCCAAGATGTTCGCCGTCCTCCACGCCGGCGGTCCCGGCGGCGAAGACGTCTCGCTGAGCGAGACGCTGGGCGATCGGCTGCGGGTCGACCAGGCGCCGGTCGAGGACGAGCTCATTCATCAGGCGGACCTCGATGAGCTGGCGGCCGCGCTGCAGGATCTCGAAGGCAAGGAACAGGAAGTGGTGCGGCTGCGCTACGGGCTCGGCGACGGCGAGCCGCAGACGCTTCAGGAGATCGGCGACCGCCTCCATCTGTCGCGCGAACGCGTCCGGCAGATCGAAACGCGCGCCAAGGAAAAACTCCGGCGCTCGGCCAAGCTGCGCTCGCACCTGAACTGAGGTCGCTCAGGATGCCGTGTCCGCTGTGCGACGACACCGGGTGGAAGCCCGTCGAAACCGACGGCATCCGCCGGGTCGCGCGCTGCGAGTGCCGGCGCCAGCAGATCGGGCAGCAGCACCTCGCCGACGCCAATATTCCCAAGCGCTACCAGCACTGCTCCCTCGAGAACTTCGCGGCGTACAACGAAAGTCTCGAGAAGGCTCTCGCTCAGGCACGCCGCATCGTCACGGCGTTTCCCGTCGTGACGAGAGGACTGCTGCTCGAAGGCCAGCCGGGCGTTGGCAAGACACACCTCGCGGTCGCGGTCCTGAAACAGGTCATCCAGGCGTCGGGGGCCCGAGGCCTCTTTTACGACACGCGCGACCTGCTCCGCGTCATCCGCAGCACCTACGACCCGTCGATCCGGACCACCGAACTCGAGATCCTGCGGCCTGTGATGCATGCCGACCTGCTCGTGCTGGACGATCTCGGCGCCGAAAAAACGTCGGAGTGGGTCGACGAGACGATGAACCTGATCGTCAACACGCGCTACAACGAGCGGCGGCTGACGCTGTTCACGTCCAATTACATGGACATCCCGGACGACACCGACCCGAACTCGCTGCTGTTCCGCATCGGCGTCCGGATGCGCTCGCGTCTCCACGAGATGTGCGAGTTCATCGAGATGGACGGCGCCGACTACCGCGAGCTGCCGGTCAATGGCGGCGTCGACGACCTCATCACGCTGTGGAAGTTGCGGAAGAAAACGCTGCCCGCGCGCGCCGGCCGCCAGGCCCGCGCTCAGCTGCGAGAGTCCGGCACCCGCGACACCCGCGCGGACCTCAAGTGGCCAGGAGGACGGGCAGGATCATGAGCCAACAACCTGAGATTGGGTAATTGGATAATCGGGTAATCTGGTAATTGATTGGGTGATTGAAGGGGCCGATTCCTCAATCAATTCCCCAATTCCCCAATTACCCAATGCTGGGTCTGTACGTCCACGTCCCCTTCTGTTCCGCCATCTGCAACTACTGCAACTTCAATCGGGGTCTGTTCGACGCGGATCTGAAGGCTCGCTACGTCGACGCGCTCGTCGCGGAGATCGAGCGGGCAGGCCTGACGGCCTGCGCGACGAGCGAAGGCGCTAGGGCTGCGGGTGCTGCGGCTGATACCATCTACTTCGGTGGCGGCACGCCGTCACTCCTCGAACCCGAAGAGATCGCGCGCATCATCGCTGCCTGCACCTCGTCGTTCGACCTCGCCGCCGCCCGCGAGATCACACTCGAAGCCAACCCGGAGTCGGTGACCCAGGCGCGGTTGGCCGCCTTCAGGACGGCGGGTGTCAACCGACTGAGCTTTGGCGTGCAGTCGCTGAACGACGCCGAGCTACAGCGGCTGTCGCGCCTTCACAGCGCGGCGCGCGCGCGCGGCGCGATTGCCGAGGCCCGCGCCGCCGGATTCGACAACGTCAGCATCGATCTGATGATGTGGCTGCCCGGTCAGCGCACGTCAGACTGGCTCGCGACCGTCGATGGCGCCATCGCGCTCGCGCCCGATCACGTGTCGCTATACCTGCTCGAGGTGTATCCGAACGCCCCGCTCAAGGAGACGATGGCGCGCGCGCACTGGTCGCAGGCGCCGGACGACGATGCGGCGGCGATGTATATGACGGCGATGGAGCGGCTCGAGGACGCCGGGCTTCGGCAGTACGAGATTTCGAACGTGGCGCGCGCCGGCCGTCCGTCGCGTCACAACTTGAAATACTGGACCGACGGCGAATGGCTCGGATTCGGCTGCGGGGCCCATTCGACGCGGGATGGCGTTCGTTGGAAGAATGTCTCCGCCACGGAGGACTACATCGAACGCATCAACCGCCAGGCGTCGCCGGCGGTCGATGTGCGCCGTTTGTCAGCCGACGAGCGGCTGGGCGACGCGCTCTTCACTGGCCTGCGGCTGGTCGACGGAATCGACCTGAATGCCATAGACATACGCTACGGCGTCGACGTCTGGGCGCGGTTCGGCGACGAGCTGCAGTCGTTCGTCGACGCCGGCTGCCTGCGTCACGACGGCGACGGCCTCCGGCTGACCCGTGAGGGCATGCTGATTGCTCATGAAGTGATGGCGGTTTTCGTGTAGCCGCAAGTACGCTAAAGTAGCGCCCTTTGCGCAGACCGCACAGAGGAGGCCAGATGGTTCGCTCGATCGCCCTTGGACTTGCCGCCGGCCTGTTGTCGGCAACCGCCGCATTCGCGCAGACGCCGCCGGCCGCGGCACCGGCGCAGCCGGCGGCCGCGGCGCCGAGTCCCTTCGTTTTTCCCGGGGACGCCGGTGTGATTCTGAATTTCGTGAAGGCGGACAAGACGGCCGACTTCGAAATGGTGCTCGGGAAAGTGAAAGAAGCGCTCGCCAAGAGCGACAAGCCCGAGCGCAAGGCGCAGGCGGCCGGATGGAAGGTGTTCAAGGCCACCGAACCGGGACCTGGGGGCGCGGTCATCTACGTGTTCGTCATGGATCCGGTGGCCAAAGGCGCCGAGTACAAGGTGGGCGACATCCTGGTCGAAGGATTCGCCGCCGAGGGACAGACCCTCTACAAGACCTACTCGGACGCGTACGGCACCCCGGCGATTGGCGCGTTGCTGCATCTGACCAAAGTTGTCGAGCTCGGCAAGTAGCCTTGCGACTCGCGGCCTGACGTACGCGATCGCCGGCGTGCTGTCGGCGACCTCGGCATTCGCTCAGGCCGCGCCCGCGGCCCCCGCGCCGAAGGCGACCCTCGCGAAGAGCGCGTACATGTTCACCGCGGACGCCGCGCTCACGGTCAACGTCGTCAAGGCCGACAGGACCGCTGATTTCGAGAAGATCGTCGGCAAGCTGCAGGAAGCGCTTCAAAAGAGCGCCAGACCGGAACGCGCCCAGCAGGCGGCGTCGTGGAAGGTGTACAAGGCCTCAGAGCCTGGTCCGAGCGGATCGTCGATCTACGTTTTCCTGATCGATCCGGTCGTGGCGGACACCGACTACACGCCGTCGGCGATTCTGGCGGAGGGGTTTCCCGACGACGTGCGGCCGCTGTACAAGACGCTCTCGGACTCGCTTGCGAGCCTGAGCATCTTCAATCTGTCGCTCGTGTCAGATTTCAGCAAGTAATCACAGCTTCAGGTTCAATCCCACGTAGATGCGGTGCGCCGGCGAATACAGCGCGTCGCTTCCCAGTTTGAACACCCGATAGTCCACACGGAGCCGGAGCGGGCCGATTAACGTGATCTTCGCCCCGCCGCCCGTGTTGAAGCCGAAGCTCGTGTCCTGATGCGTGCCCAGCGTTTCGCGATACAGCCCGGCGCCTGTCGTAAAGTACGGCTGGACGCCGAAGATGGCCACCGGCGTCTGCAGCAGCACGTTGCCCATGCCGGTTGTCAGGGAAGGGGCACTGGCCTTGGGATCGTCTGGCGTGAACGCGTACTCGCCTTCGAAGCCGATGACGAGCAGCCCGATGCCGAACGCCCCGCCGAGTACCCGACGATTGGTGGGTGTCAGGTCCGCGCCGATGAAGCCGGTGACGTCCGCCCGAGCGGGCGCGGCGACGAGCAGCAGGAGCGCGAAGACGGCGAAGGGACGGAGACGCGTCACGCAAACCCTCCAGATGCCATAATAAGTCCACCGCGTAAGGAGTACAAGGGATGAGGCCACAGCGTACCGCCGCGGCGCTATCGACGCGCCAGAACCGAGCCCTTGGCGGTCTGTGCGGCCTTTGCGTTCTCATATGCGTCACCATTGTCGGCGCCGATACGCTGGTGCTGCGCGATGGCAATCGTGTCGAAGGCACCATCATTGGCATGCGAGACGGCGTCATCGAATTCGAGGCGCGGCGGGGGTTTCTCGGTCGCGAACGCATGCGCGTCGAACGCGACGACGTGGTGCGGATCGAGTTCGACAGGAGCGGCGACGACCGGCGAGGGTTGGACCGCGATCGCGGCGACTCGCGCGACCGGAACGACTCGCGCGACGGACGCCGGCCGTCAGGGCTGCGGGAGCGCGAGGTCAGCGTTGACTCGTGGCTGGGCTGGAAAGATACCGGCATCGACATCCGCGGCGGTCAAGCGCTGTACTTTTCGGCGGGCGGCCGTGTTCGCTGGGGACCGAATCGGCAGGACGGTCCGGCCGGCGAACACAACTCACCGCGCAACGACGCCAGGCCGATACCGGGCCGGCCGGCGGCGGCGTTGATCGGCCGCATTGGTGACGGCAACGACTACTTCTTCATCGGCGATGATGAAGGCGCCATTCGGATGAGATCGTCAGGGAGGCTGTATCTGGGTGTGAACGACGATTTCCTCAAGGACAACACCGGCAGCTTTCGGGTGACGGTGTATTACTGACGCCTTGGGGACTAAGGGACTAGGGACTAAGGGACTCTCCGACTCGCATTTAGTCCCCATGTCCCCTAGTCCCCAAGTCCCCAGGTCCCGAGTCACGTAGAATCCATACGTGGATTTCCGTCCGACCGAAGAACAACAACTACTCCGCCGCAGCGTGCGTGAGTTCGCCGAAACGGAAATGCGGCCTCACGTGCGCGAATGGGACGAGCGCCAGCATTTCCCCGCCGAGCTGATGCCGAAGCTGGCGTCGCTTGGACTGCTCGGCATTCAATTCCCCGAGCAGTATGGCGGCGCGGGCCTGTCGGCGATCGACTATTGCATCTGCATCGAGGAGCTGGCGCGCGTCGATCCGGCCGTTGCGCTGTCGGTCGCCGCGCACAACGGTTTGTGCTCCGCGCACATCTTCCTGTTCGGCAACGAACAACAGAAACAGCGGTACCTGCCGCCGCTGACGCGAGGCCAGAAGATTGGCGCCTGGGGGTTGACCGAGTCCTCCTCGGGCAGCGACGCTGCCGGTATGCGGACCACGGCCACGCGCGCCGGCGACTGCTGGGTTCTGAACGGATCCAAGACCTTCACGACGCACGGCCGTGTCGGCGACACGATGGTCGTCATGGCGGTCACCGATCGCGCCGCCGGCACCAAAGGCATCTCGGCCTTCATCGTCGACCAAGGGACTCCTGGTCTCAGCCCCGGGAAGAAAGAGGACAAGCTGGGCATGCGGGCCAGCGACACCAGCGAGATGCTGTTCCAGAACTGCCGGATACCGGCCGATCAGCTGCTGGGCGACGAGGGGCAAGGGTTCGTCAACACGATGCAGGTGCTCGATGCGGGCCGGATCGGGATCGCCGCGCTGTCGGTAGGCCTGGCGCAGGGCGCCTACGAGGCGGCGCTCGCGTACGCGAAGGTGCGCAAATCGTTCGGCAAGACGATCTCGACGTTTCAGGCGATTCAATGGAAGCTTGCCGACGCCGCCACCCGCATCGAAGCCGGCCGGCTGCTGACCTATCGCGCCGCGTACCTGAAGGACCGCGGCGGGCGGACGTCCCTCGAGTCCTCGATGGCGAAGCTGTATGCGAGCGAGACGGCGGTGAGGGTCGCCGAAGACTGCGTGCAAATCCACGGCGGCTATGGGTTCGTGAAGGATTACCCGGCCGAAAAATACTTCCGCGACGTGAAGCTGACGACGATCGGCGAAGGCACGAGCGAAATCCAGCGCCTGGTCATCGCGCGGCAGCTCTTGTCTCGATGACGCTCGCCGAACGTGTTCTGGCGGGCGATCCGCGAGCGATTGCGCGTGCGATTTCGCTCATCGAGGACGAAGATCCCGCGAGTGGCGACCTCGTCCGCGCAATCTTCAGCCAGACGGGACGCGCCTACCTGATTGGTGTCACCGGCCCGCCCGGAGCCGGCAAGAGCACGCTGGTCGATCACCTGGTCCACGAGCTGAGAACCGAGCGCCCGCGCGGTCGGTCCGTTGGCGTCATCGCGGTGGATCCCACCAGTCCTTTCACCGGAGGGGCGGTTCTCGGCGATCGCCTGCGGATGCAATCGCATGCGGCGGACGAGGGCGTGTTCATCCGCAGCATGGCGACGCGGGGCCATCTCGGCGGCCTCGCGCGCGCGACCGGCGATGCCGCGCTCGTTCTCGACGCCGCCGGCAAGGACGTCGTTGTCATCGAGACGGTCGGCGTCGGCCAAGACGAGGTCGATATCATCCGGACGGCCGACATCTCGATTGTGACGCTGGTGCCCGGCACCGGTGACGAAGTGCAGGCGCTCAAGGCCGGCATCATGGAGATTGCCGACATCTTTGTCGTCAACAAGGCCGATCGCGAAGGCGCCGACCGGCTCGTGGCGGCGGTCGACGCGAATCTCGCGCTGCACACCTATCAGAGCGGCGAGTGGCGGCCGCCGGTGGTGAAGACCGTGGCCACGACCGGCGCCGGCGTCGCCGAACTCGTCGCAGCAATCGAGCAATTCCGCGCGCATGCAGCCGAGACGCAGCTGACGCGGCGCAAGACGCGCGGCGAGTATCGCCTGCGCGAGCTCGTCTCGCAACGCTTCATGGATCACCTCGAGCGACACGTCCTGAAGGCGGGCGAGCTGGCGCAGATGGTCGAGCGTATTGCCACGCGCGAAGTCGATCCATACACGGCGGCGGCCGACTTGCTGAGCCGCGCTCTCAATTCGTCAACTCGCCAATTCACCAATTCACCAACTTCATGAAGGCTGTCCTCGATCATGTGGGTATCGCGGTGAAAGATCTGTCCGCCGCGCTGGCGTTCTACCGTGACGCGTTCGGCCTCGAGGTCGAGGCCCCTGAGGAGGTGACCAGTCAGCGGGTGCGCGCGCATTTCGTCCCGGTCGGGGAGTCGAAGCTCGAGCTGCTCGAGGCTACAGCCTCGGAGTCGGCGATTGCGAGATATGTCGACAAGCGCGGTCCCGGCCTCCACCACATCACGCTGCGGGTCGACGACATCGACGCGGCGGTCGGCCAGCTCCGATCGCGCGGCGTCCGGATGATCGACGAACATCCGCGGCCAGGCGCGGAAGGCTCGACGATCGCCTTCGTCCATCCCTCTTCGGCGCACGGCGTGCTCATCGAGCTCAAGCAACCCGCGAGTGCCAATCAGTCCGCTCTCCGAGATCCGCCTCCGGCCATCTCGCGATTCACCCTGGGCGAGCTCGAACTGATCTCCTTGTCCGACGGTTTTCTGCGCATGGACGGCGGGTTGATGTTCGGCATCGTGCCGAAGGCACAATGGTCCGTCGCGGCGCCCGCCGACGCCCGTAACCGCGTCACGCTGGGCATGCGGCCGTTGATCGTCCGCGGCGCACGGACGATGATCATCGACGCGGGACTCGGCCGGAAGGGCGACGCGGCATTCGAGGACGCTTACGGCGTGGATCATCGCTACGATCTCGATCGCGCGCTGGCGGATGCGCGGCTGGCGCCTGAGGACATCGACATCGTCCTCGCGAGCCACCTCCACTTCGACCACGCCGGAGGCTTCACCGTCCGCGACGTCAGTGGCAGGCTCCGTCCGCGTTTTCCGCGCGCGCAGTACATCGTCCGCCGCGGCGAATGGGAGGACGCGACGCACGTCCACTCGCAGAACACGGCGCGATATCAGGCGGATGACTACCGGCCGCTCGCCGAGGCCGGCGTGCTGCAACTGGTGGACGATGACGCGACGATTATGCCGGGCGTGAGGGTGAAGCGGACCGGCGGTCACTCAACACATCACCAGGTCGTGATGATCGAATCCGGCGGCAAGAGCGCCGCGTTCGCCGCCGATCTGATTCCGACGACCAAGCACGTGACCGAGTCGTGGATTCCGGCACTCGATCTGTATCCAATGGACACGCTCGCAGTGAAGCGGGCGTTCAATGAGGATGCGGTGGCAAGGGAAGTCCTTGTCTTCTTCTATCATGATCCGTCCGTCGCGGCGGGCTACATCCGCGAGGAACACGGGAGCCGCCTGGTCATACCGGCCTGACCGTGGTGTCCCTGGTGTCCTTGGTGGTGAATAGGCGCTGAAAACAGCTATGGCTATCGAAATTGGCATCATCGGCGGCAGCGGGCTGTACGACATGGCCGAACTGACCGACCGCGAAGACAAAACCATCTCGACGCCATTCGGCGATCCGTCGGGACCGTATGTGCTCGGCACGTTGCGCGGCAAGCGGGTCGCTTTTCTGGCGCGGCACGGTGTCGGTCACCGCATTTTGCCGTCGGACTTGAACTTCCGGGCGAACATCTACGGCTTCAAGGTGCTTGGCGTCGAGCGGATTCTGTCGGCAAGCGCGGTCGGCAGCCTGAAGGAGGAATACAAGCCGCTGGACATCGTCGTGCCCGATCAGTTCTTCGATCGGACGAAAGGACGCATCAGCACCTTCTTCGGCCGCGGCCTGGTCGCGCACATCGCGTTCGCGCATCCGGTCTGCGGGCAACTTTCGGCGATTGCCGCTGATGCCGCGGCGGCCGTCGGCGCCACCGTCCACCGCGGCGGCACCTACGTGAACATGGAGGGGCCGCAGTTTTCGACGCTCGCCGAGTCGCGGCTCTACCGATCGTGGGGAATGGACGTGATCGGAATGACGAACCTCCAGGAGGCCAAGCTCGCGCGCGAAGCGGAGATCTGTTACGCCACGCTCGCCCTGGTGACTGACTACGACTGCTGGCACCCGGATCACGACTCGGTCACGGTCGATCTGATCATCGCGAACCTGATGCAGAATGCCGCGACCGCGCAGAAGACGATCGCCGAAGCGGTCGATCACATTGCCGGTGCACGCGCCTGCGGTTGCAAGGACGCGCTCGCCACGGCCATCATCACCCAAATGAAGGACGTGCCCGACCAGACCAAACAGGATCTCGCGCCCATCATCGGACGCTACGTCAAATCATGACTATTGTCGTTACCGGCTCGATCGCGTTCGACTACCTGATGTCGTTCCCGGGGAAGTTCACCGAGCATTTCCTGCCGGAGCACATGAACCGCGTCAGCCTCAGCTTCCTGGTCGACACCATGGACAAACGGCGCGGCGGCTGTGCGCCCAACATCGCTTATACGCTCGCGTTGCTCGGCGAGCGGCCGCTGCTGATGGCCACCGCCGGCGAGGACTTCGGCGAGTACCGGCAGTGGCTCGAGGCCGCCGGCATCGACACGTCGCTGTCGCGGCAGATTCCGGGCAAGTTCTGCGCCTCGTTCTTCTGCAGCACGGACCAGGACAACAACCAGATCGCCTCGTTCTACACCGGCGCGATGGCCGACGCCGGTCAGCTGTCGTTCCGCACCATCCGCGATTGCGGGTTCGCCATCATCTCGCCGAACGACCCGGGCGCGATGGTCCAGTACGCCGAGGAGTGCCGCACGCTCGGCATCAAGTTCGTCTTCGATCCGGGCCAGCAGTGTGCGCGGATGTCAGGCGACGAGCTGCGCGACGGGGTGACGGGCGCGGCCCTCGTCATCGTCAACGACTACGAGCTCGAGCTGCTGCGTCAGAAGACCGGCTTGAGCGAAGATGACATCCTCGTCGAGGCGGGCGCGCTCGTTGTCACGCGCGGCGAACAGGGATCGTCGGTGATCACGCGGCACGGCCGCGTCGACGTCGCCGCGGTCGCGCCGCACCGGGTCGTCGATCCGACGGGCGTCGGCGACGCCTACCGGGGTGGTTTGTTGAAGGGACTCGCGGTCGGGCTGCCGTACGACATCGCGGCGCAGCTCGGGAGTGTGGCGGCGACTTACGCCCTCGAGCACCTCGGTGGACTCAGCCACTCGTACACGTGGGACGAGTTCAAGCGGCGCTACCAGGAGCATTTCGGTCCGCTGACGCTGCCTGCGTAGCGCGACCCCTTCCGCCTTCGCTGAAACCTACGGCGGACCGCCGAAGACTTGGCGGAGGTTGGTCAGGGTCGCACCGCCGCCGCCGCCGCGATGTCGCGGACCGATCGCAGGTCGACCTTCCCTGTTCCAAGAGTCGGAATGACTTCGATGAATCGAAGATCTTCGCGCTTCGGCAGCCACAGCTTCGGCATTGAGGTGGACGACAACAACTCCCACACCTGCTGCGGGGTCACGTCGGGATCGGTGTAGAAGGCGACGAGCCGCTCGCCCTTCGTGTCGTCAGGGATGGAGGTGACGATGCAGACGTGAGGCTCCGAGAGAAGTCGCTGGATCTCTTCTTCGATTCTCATATGCGGGACCATCTCGCCGGCGATCTTGCTGAAGCGAGAGAGCCGATCGGTGATACGGATGAACCCGTCCGAGTCGACGGCCGCAATGTCGCCTGTGATGTACCAGTCGTCCCACAGGGCCTTGCGGGTCGCCTCGGGATCGTCCAGGTAGCCGAGCATCTGGTTGGGTCCGCGCAGGAGCAGCAGTCCCTCGGTACCGAGGAGCGGTCCCTCGAGCGTCGCCGCATCGACGACCTTCGCCTCGACGCGCGGCAGCGGACGGCCCACCGTGCCCGGACGGGTGCGTGCCACGCCGGCGGCGTCGTGTCCGGGAAGATTGACGGAGACGATCGGCGCCATTTCGGTGCAGCCGTAGCCTTCGAGGAGCGGCAGCCCGAATTTTTCGTGGAACGCCGACGCCGTCGGCTCCCGCAGTTTCTCGGCGCCGACGATCGCGTAGCGGAGGTGGGCGAACTGCTCCGGGCGGATCTTCCGGACGTACCCGGCGCAGAACGTCGGTGTGCTGATAATCAGCGTGCCCTTGTACTTCTCGGCGAGCTCGCCGATCGTTTTCGCATCCGTCGGATTCGGATGGTAGGCGACGCCGAAGCCGGTGACCATCGGAAACCAGAGCGTGCCCGTGAAGCCGAACGAGTGGAAGAAGGGCAGCACGCCCACCATGACGTCGGCCGAGGTCAGCGCGAACGCGTCGTTGACCGATGCGATGTTCCCGAGGATGTTGTGATGCGTCAGCATCACGCCTTTGGGTACGCCGGTGCTGCCGCTCGAGAAAATCACCGTCGCGATCTCGTGTGGATCGGCGGGCGGACAGAAGAGCCGCTCGAGCAGGCCCGCGGGAAGCAGGCGCACCGCCGCCAGCATCAGCGCCTTCTGCGCGGCCGACGTCGACGCCAGCAGATCTTCCAGGAAGATCATGCCGCCCATCGTCTCGATGCCGGCCTTCGCCAGAAAGGTCCTCGACGTCACGATCGTCCGGATGCCGCAGCGCTCGATCGCCGCCGCCATCGCATCGTGGCCCGCCGTGAAATTCAGGTTGACCGGAATGCGGCCGGCGATCGACGTCCCGATGTTGGCGAGCGCGCCGCCGACCGAGGCCGGCAGCAGCAGCCCGACATAGCGAGACTGGCGGGGGAGCCGCCGAATGGCGCGCGAGAGCAGCAGGCTGCCGACCAGCGCGCGGCCGAAGGTCAGCTCGCGGCCGGTCGAGTCAGCCATGCAGAACGACGTCAACTGCCGCTTCGCGGTGCGGATGAACCGCGCGCCGAGCGTCTGGGAAGCCATGAACGCCGAGATTCTACAGGCAGCCCTGAAGGGCTGAGCTACCTATCTGAAAGCTCGGAGCGCAGAGCCGCTGCCTTACCAGTGAGTCGTCCACCCCGCGCGCTGCAGATCGCGGAGCCGTGCCGCCGCGTCCGTCAGCGCCAGTTGGCGCGTCGGCCATTGCTGCGAGAGCACCGGCTCGCCGTCGTAGAAGTACCTGATCTCGACGCCGGCGTCGTGGTCACTGATTTGCGCGTCGATCGACGTGTGATTCTTCCTGACGCGCCACAGGCGTTCGGCGAGGTTTGAGCCTGGCCTATTCACGCGACCTGCCTTGACCCGACCCACTACTGACCTTGTGGCACGCCTGGCAACCCGATGGCGGATCGCCCCGAGGTCGAAGTCGTCGGCACGGCCGGCGGTACGCTCACGGCTCCCGAACTCTGAGATCCTCCCGAACCCTGCGAGCCCGCGGAACTCTGCCCGGCAGGCCCCGCCTGCTGCAGCGCTTCGTAGTCGACGAGCGACAGGTCGTACGAGAGCACGGCGCCGAGCTCGTTGGTCTTTGCCTGCGCCATGTCGCGCTGGGCCTGAATCACGAGGAAGCTCGTCGACATCCCGACCTCGAAGCGCTTGCGCTCCGCGTCGAGCCGCTGCTCGGCCAGCTCGCGCGCCGCGCGCGTCGTCTCGATCCGTTTGCCGTTCATCTCGATCTTCCAGGCGGCGTCGCGAATCTGCTGAATCGCTTTCGCCTCTGCACTCTTCAGGCGCTCGCCGCTCTGCGCGCGTTCCAGCTTCGTGCGCGCGTAGTTGGCCTGCTCGGTGCCGCCGCCAATCGGATAGGTGACGCTGACGCCGGCCGCCCACGTCGGGTAGTCGTGCCCGAACAGCTGTCCGATCACCGAGCCGAAATCGGTGATCGCGCCAGGTCCCACGATCGTTCCGGGAAAACCGCCCGTGCGCAGCACCTGGGTGCCGCCGAGCCCGCTCGCCTGGTAGCTGGCGTTGAACCGCACGTCGGGCAGCCGCTGATTGCCGGCGTACTTGACCGCGGTGTCGGCGTTGACGATGTCCTTGCGCACACGCTGGAGGTCCGCCCGCATCTCGAGCGCGGTGGTGACCGCCGCGTCGACGTCGAGCGCCGCGTTGCCGACGGGCGGCGAATCGATCGGCTCGATCTGAACCGCCCAGTTCTCGCGCACCGTGGGATCGTAGATGAGGACGCGAAGGCGATCCTCCGCCTGCTTCACCGCCGTTTCCGCAATGATCAGCTGCTCCTGGTTGCCGGCGACTTCCGCCTGCGCCGACACCAGATCGAGCGGCGGCGACGAACCGACGTCGACCTTCGCCTTGTTCACGCGCACGAGCTCCTGTGCCAGCTCCAGGGCCGAACTCCGTGCGTCCACGTTGAAACGCGCCGACACGAGGTTCCAGTACGCGGCCTTCACACCGGCGGTGGTGTGTACAAGGCTCTCCCTCAGCCTGGTGTCGGCGATGTCCCGGTTGGTTCGCGTCACGGCGAGTTGCTGCCGGGCGCCATCGATGAACACATCGCGAAGGAGCGGCTGCGACACGCTCAGCGAGAGCCCCGACTGAAGCAGCGGGTTGTA
>Ga0068863_100004326_pt1 | contig 14003 bp, 8 predicted proteins | sample KBSSwiS62_FD_66596 | JGI IMG/M metagenome (GOLD analysis project Ga0068863, IMG submission 66596) | Switchgrass rhizosphere microbial communities from Kellogg Biological Station, Michigan, USA - KBS Switchgrass S6-2 | ecosystem: Host-associated > Plants > Roots > Rhizosphere > Soil ...
GGATTCCACGGCCTGCAGCACTTCTGGAGTCGTGACATAGCCATGCCTTCGAATCAGGCGATCGATGTCCGCATCTTCGCCAAAGGTCTTAATCCCGGGCGCGATTATGACCAACTCGGCTCCGTCGGCCAGAGCAAGCCGGGTGCGGTAAATCGCTTTGTTGCCCAGCCAAGTGCTCTTAAACTCGGACGGGTTCAGATACACAACGGTCTTCTTGATCGGGCGGTCCATCATCGCAAAATTCACTTTCAGGCTGAGTTCAGCGGCGCGCTCGAAGCACTCGTTGTCGTCGCCAATAAATAAGCCCCGTGTGGCCAGGTTACCTTCTTCGTCCTTCCCACGAACCGTCAGCACATAAACGATGGGCACATTTTGGAGGAAGCATGCCGCTGCCCGGTTCAGTACCCGCCGTACAGGATTGTCCGCGCGTCCCATGATTCGCTCGATCCCGTACACGGCTCCGAGGTAATGGCTGCGATGGATAGATTCGGGGCCGCCAACGCCAATAAGGATGTTCTTATTCTGATTCGCCATTCCGGCAACTTCATGCGGCACGACCTGCCCAATCGAAAGGATCAAATCGAATCCACCCTCGATGAGATGCCGGTTCAGTTGGACGGGCCACGAAAACTTCAGGCGCCCTTCTGATTGCTCATGAATGAACGAGGCGGGCACTTCGCCCAAGGTCGCCAAGCCGCTTCGCCAGGTGTGATGCTGAAAAAGCGTGCGGGGCACGCTTCCATACATGGTTGCGATCTCTTGATCGGACATCGGAGCGTGCGTCCCAGTTGCGGGCAGCACTCGAGTCAGACGCAAGCCAAAGTAGTCGTGGACCATCCCCGTCAACTGTCCCGCCGCGGAGTGAAATCGCGTGAAATCCGGAGGTATCCCGAGAACACTTTTGCGGTCGTTGAACGAATCGAGAGCCTTGTAGAGCAGGTCGCGAATTGCCTGCGCAGAAAGCTGCGAATTTTCCGATCCCACTCCGATGAACATGTTCGGTCGCTAGTCCAACGTTACGATTAATCTGTCGCCCGGAGCAATCCGCCTCCATTCTTTGCACGCCGCTACCTGATACAATGAGCCCGAAAAGGGAATCTCACGGTGTCTAATCCAAAAACTCGCAGGTTCTTCCTTGGAGCCCTTACTGCAGCGTCCGCGGTTCGCGTGTGGGGTGCAAATGACAAGGTCAACGTCGGCATCGTGGGCCTGGGAGGCCGCGGGACTACCCACCTCAATAACTACACTGGGCTGAGCCGGGCTCAGGTTGTCGCCCTCTGCGACGTCAACCAGGCCGCACGTGAAAGGGCCCAGGCAACGCTATCGAAAAAGAGCCTGGAAAAAGCCCGGGAATTCCAGGACATGCGGGAGATGTTCGCCGATCAGAAGGTCGAGGCAGTTTCGATTGCGACTCCGAACCACTGGCACGTGCTCTCCGCTGTCTGGGCGATGAAGGCGGGCAAGGATGTCTACGGCGAAAAGCCCGCCTGCTACAACATCTACGAGGGCATGCGCGTGATCCATGTGCAGCGCGAAACCAAGCGCATCATGCAAGTGGGATCGCAGCATCGGAGCTGGCCGTTCAAGGTCAAGGCGATGGCGGCGCTCCAACAAGGTTTGGTCGGCAAGCTCTACATGACCAAGGCGCTGTGTTACAAGCTGCGTCCCTCGATCGGCCATACGCCGGACACGCCGACGCCTGCCGGCATAAATTGGGATCTGTTCCTCGGCCCAGCGCCGATGCGCCCCTTTAACGAGAAACGCTTCGCTTATTATTGGCACTGGTTTTGGGATACCGGCAACGGCGACATTGGGAACCAGGGCGTGCACGAAACGGGTCTCGCGCGCTGGGCGCTGGGCGATCCCGTATGGCCGAAGACGGCGACGGCATTCGGCGGGAAGTTCGGTATCGATGACGATACGGAAACGCCCAACACGCTCACGGCCGGGTTCAACTACGGGGAGCAGCAACTGGTAGTTGAAGTCCGCGGCAGAACCACGAACGGTGAAGGCGTCCGGCAAGCGCGCGTGGTGACGGCCGGACCGATGGCTCCTCTCACTGCGGCGCCCACTCAGGTGGGACCGGTGAACAATCCGCTCAACGTCGGTGTCGGGGTCCTTTTTTATGGCAGCGAAGGCTGGGCCGCAATGAGCGATCAGGGGTTCCAGGCGTACAAGGGCGATTCGAGCGAACTGATCATGGAGGAGCGGCCCGCCCCGGGTGCCGGGGATCCGACGAGCCTCCATATGCAGAATTTCCTGGAGTGTGTGCGGTCACGCAGGGAACAGGATCTGCATGATCCGATTGCCAACTCCGTGCCCAGCGCCGATCTTTGTCATCTAGCGAACATTAGCTACCGCGTGGGCCGCGTACTCAAGATCGAGCCGGGTCCAGTGCCAAAGTTCACGGGTGATGCGGAAGCGACCAAAATGGTAACGCGTCCGGTTTATCGCAAGCCGTACGAAGTATAGCCAAGCGTTCGAAATGCGTGCTTTAAACGAAGGAGTGTTTCATGCGGGCCAACGTTAGTCGAAGAGATTTGCTGAAGGCGTCCCTGGCTGCCATTCCAGCGGCAGGCCTGGCGGCGGAGGCCACTCACGATCGCGCGGCGGGATTCAAGCTGGGAATCATCACCGACGAGATCACCTCCGATTTGGAGGAGGCGCTCAAGTTCAGTTCCAGCTTCGGACTGCATTACTGTGAACTGCGCGAGTTCTGGGGCAAGACCTTCATGAATTGGTCGCAGGAGGATCTGGACCGTGCCAAAAAATTATTGGCGCAATACAACATCCAGGTCAGCGACATTGGCTCGCCGATTTTCAAGTGGGACCTTCCCGGAGCGCCGGGCAAGAACGAGAATGAGCGCGCTACGTCGAAAGGTACTTACAGCGAAGGCGATTCGGACAAGATGCTTGAACAATCCTTCAAAGTCGCGCATCACTTTGACAGCCATATGGTCCGCATGTTTAGCTACTGGCGAGTTGAGGATCCGGAAAAAGTTTTCGAGCGCGTGAGCGAGCGTCTGGCCAAGGCAGCGAAGCTCGCGGCCAAGAACGATATCATCCTGGTGCTCGAGAATGAGTATTCCTGCAACGTCGGAAGCGGCAAGGAGCTTGGGAAGCTGATCAAGCACGTGAATTCGCCGAATCTGCGCGGTCTTTGGGATCCAGGCAATGCGGCGTTTCTCAACGAGACACCGTTCCCGGATGGTTACGAAGCCTGTAAAGGAACGTTCGCGCACATGCACATCAAGGATGCAGCCACGAACCCGAATAACGGGAAGCATGCGTGGATGGCGGTCGGCAGCGGCAACATCGATTTCAAAGGCCAGTTCGCGGCGTTACATAAGGATGGCTACAGCGGCACGATGTGCCTCGAGACTCACTACCGGCGTCCCGACGGAAACAAAATGGAAAGCACCCGAGAGTCGCTCGAGGGGCTATTGAAGGTCATTTAATTTTCGATCGCGCTTTACGGGAAGTAGCGCAGCCCACTAAGTGGAGCGATAGCTGGTGCGAGCAGCCCTTCGCATCAACAGATCTTGGAGTTATCTCCTTGAGAAACGTGGATGTCGCAGCGTCTATGCCCCTTCTCTCTCTTGCCGAGCACTTCGGGTTAAATAGCCGCGATATGTGCGTCCAAACCTCCTGCCTGATTTGCTGTGCGGTGCATTCCCGTGCAGGCTTGCCAAATATCACTCCGGGTGCCTCCCAGTCCGAAATATCAACCGAGAGAATTCCATTGACCGTACCGTCTCCTTACTGGGACAAGTCCACCTTGTTCCAGAACTGTCGCTGCGAGATGGAAGTCAGCGCCCAAGGCGAGTCAAGGTAAATGACATGACCGTTCACAATCGGCTCATCTTTGGAAAGATAGAATTGGATGCCGTTCATCCACCGTGTTTTCAATTTCTCCAAATTGGCCAACGAGGGCGCCGCTCGTTTGAGGTCGTCGCTCATTAACGCGGCCATCACCTCTACCGGAAGAGCCGCGACATAGAAATCCGCCGTGACTTCGGAGCGGCCCGCAGCAGTCTCCACCGTTGCCCCGGCGATTCGGGTACCGTTCGCTTCAATTCGAAATCAATTGGATCCGCCATGAAATTCGACTCCCAGGTTCCGGAGTGTTGTGTCCAAGGATAAATCCAAACGTCATTTGTGGGACCGGACAGCAGACGATCGGGGACGCCGTCAGGAGAGATGAAGCTATACATGAGCTGTAATTGCGTTCCGCCGACCGTACGTGTGCTACTCTCTTCGGCCCGCACGGCGACCAGAGAGCGCGTGGGTCCCTGGCCCAAATATGCCTGGTAGAGCTTCGACATCCGCGGCGCCGCAATGAAATCCCACCAGGCGATGTTTTCGTATTCCGTGATACGCCGCTCCGCGCAACTTGTGGCGAACATCAATAGGCGGCTGAATTTCAATTCCTCGAGCGGAACACCAAGCTGTGTGAGGAGTTCTATGAGGAAGGCCCGCAAGTCTTCCAGCGTGCGCGGACGACGGGAGATCCACGCGATCTCAGTCTGCCCGGCGCGGGCCAGAAGCATGCGCGTCGCGACGCTGAGATAGTCGAAAACTTTGCCGTGAGCGCCATACGGCGTGCGGCGCATGGTGTCGGTGATGTGCTTGTAGAACCCGGGGAAGAATCGAAATCCGTGCTCGCGGGGAAGCGGGAGGCGTCCGTTCGCGCCAGAGTTAGGTACGGGAATACTGCGCGCCTTGCCGCCCAGCACTGACTTGCGCTCGTAAACATGCACTTGAAAACCGCGCTCAGCCAGTTCATGCGCCGCGCTGAGGCCGGCGACTCCTCCGCCGAAAACAGCCACTGTCTGCTGCATTCCGTCATTTTACGCTCCACAGGCTGGTTGTGCCCGTAGCTGCTGATGCATGCGACCCGCAAACGCCAACGGCTCGCTTGAATCGGCGTTGTCGAAAGTGTCTTACGGTCTAGTTTCGTCCACGCCCAGTCTTTACGACGGGCAGAGTTCTACCATATCCTGCCCGCATCATTCCGGCACGAGGCCATAGCGATAACCACTCATTGTACCAAAAATGCCGTAGGCATATCTAGGGCTTCGAGAGCCATGCCGCGACTTTCGTCGCCGGGCCCGTAGGCGTACCGGAACCTGAGTATTAAATCGGCAAAACTGTAGATTTCGTATGCTCTGGCGGATGCGGCTGATCAATAGTTCGCCAGACCACTGGAAAACGATTTAACCGGTGATCCAAAATTGTGGCCGCATGCGAGGGGCGCAGTATGAGCCTAGTTAGGCACATCAGGAGAAGCCCGGATTGACGGACGTGAAATACCAGGCTGTCATGCCATATAGTCACTACGCCGGCGACTATTGAGCAGGCCCTCAGCGAGTCTGAGTGCTTCTTGCTCCTTGCATCTCCTTCGTCCGCAAAGTCACCATGGTTTCAGATGGAATAAAACAATTGGACTGAGCGCGCCGTTGGCCGAATTTATGGAATTTGGCAAGCAATGCGCGTCTATCAAAACTAATCTCGTGAACCCGACATTTTAGGCGTAAGGAGGCCTGGTCAGTTACAAGGCACCCTTCGCTTCTCTCTCGGTCATGGCACTGGCACCAAGAGCGTCTTGCCGATTACAGTGGTGAGGCCGTCCAACACGTCCATGAAGCTTGACCCAAGAATCGGAAGCATGCGTAGCTGCCAGAGATGCTCAGCATTTTGCCACGCAGATTCCCGAGCAGCGCTTACCTTCCAGGCGGCGATTGTGTCTGCCAGATGAGAGATTGGCGGAAGTGCCCCGCCGGGAAGCCGAACATTCAGTGTGCCCTTGGCGGATTCAACAATGCCCTCAAGTGTAGAATTGAGTGCAGTGTAATCGCTATAGTGCGTTCCGCCGTGATCTAGAGTTGTGCCGGTGACCTGACAAGTGGCGACGATGGCTTCAGGCAGGTCGTGATTTATGTGGGCGTTGATGCCAGCCAGCGCGAACTGGATTCGGGCTATTGAACCCTGGTTGCGGCTATCGAATAAGATTTGCCAACAAGCGGGTGGGGTCCGACCCGAGAGTGAGGACTTGAGCGCGGAGAAATAAAGATCTGCAAATTGTATGTCGAGTTGGGCGAGCCACGCAGAGTCTGTGAATCCACCAGCTGCGACGCGAGCTTCGACGGCCTGTGTCACCTGTGAATAGAGCCAGTTGAACCATTTCAGACCATCCGCGTCGACGCAAGTAGTATCGATGATCTGGAGAATTTGAAGAACGTCGGAAATAGTTTGCGGGTTGGTCTGAACAGCGGCGAGGAGCTCGGCGTTGTAGGGAAACATGGCTCATGATAACCCATGATTTTTCGGTGCCTATTAGCTCTGGAGTGGGTGGGTCGAAGACTCCTTCATGGGCAACGCCGCTCACAGGGAAGTTAGTAGGATTAATCCCGAGAAGCCCGGTGGATGACGCGTCGGCCCGTCGCATCTGGGGAGCTTGATACCTGTTTGGTCGGCCAAGAGGCACGGGGTCCGGAAACGATTGATGGGAAGTATTCCCCGTGAAGTGACCAAGCCATCAACGTAACGGGAAACGCCCCTTTCGAACAAGTGGCCAAAAAACTCTCGACGGTTGCAAATTCAAAATAGTGAACGATCAAGTACACTAAGCGAACCAAATCTCTGGCTCTCGTCGAACAAGCACAACTCCACGAGTCGGGAGCGGCGCTGCACGCAGGCTGGCAGTTTCTTGGCTTAGAACTCTATGGTCGCAATTGCCCCTGGATGTAGGAATTTTATGAAGACTTGGCGAGCATGAGAATCAGTTCGCCAGCCTTCCGCGGCAGCGTCGAAGGTAGCCTGGGAAGAAAATTGCGTCATCGCGGCACCGTTTCGTCTCACGGCGGCGGGAGGATCACTGAGGATTTGAAGTTCGATCCGGCGTGTTTTCGATGAAATCGTAATCTTCGGCGGCAATCCCGTAGCGTCGCATTGCAGATCGGTTCCGTCGTAGACGATGAATCCGGAGCGGCCCGCTGGATAGATGCGGAACAGCAGATCATCATCCCAGGACTTGACATCCGCGTTGTTGACGTAATTGGTGTCACAGAGCGAATCCGTATCGCCGAGGAGCATAGGGATTACGGCGCCTTCGCGCACGAACAAAGGGAATTGAGATTGATTTGCGTTCGTCCAATTGAAATTCTGCTGACCGTTGTGCCTCGTATTGTTCCAGAAATCGATCCAGTTGCCTGACGGTAGGTAGACCTGGCGGCTGTTTGAGTTCGGCGTGATGACGGGCGCTGCGAGAAACTCATTGCCGAAGTGATAGACGTGTTGCAGGCCGAATGTGTTCGCATCGGTCTGATCCATAAGCACCATGGGGCGGATGATCGGCAGTCCGGTTTGGCTTGCGATCTTCGCGTAAGTGTAGATGTAAGGAAACAGTTGGGTGTGCAACTTCGCGAAGAAGCGGAAGTTGTTGAGGGCGTCGTCCCCATACCGCCAGGGATATTGCTTTCCTTTTGCGACCTGCCGATGCATTTGCATAATCGGTGAGAAGCATCCGAACTGAGTCCAGCGCATGAACAGATTGGGAGGCGATTGGCTGGGGTTCGTATCCTGATAGCCCCCGACGTCGTGCCCCCAGATCGCGTACCCGCTCATAGCGGCGCATTGGCCGGCGGTGATCACGCTCGGTAATCCATTTGGTCCGAAGTTGGGTTCGTTATCGCCAGCCCACGAACTAGGGAAGGCGTGCGATCCGACGAATCCGCTGCGGGCGAATAGGATTCCATCTTCCTTGAGAACATTCCAAACTGTCTTGTGATATTCAACGCAGTAACCGTTGCGCATTTCGATCCCAGTGCGACCGTCGGCATAGTTCGCCGTGACCGGAATGTATGTGTTCGGGCCATTCCCCGTTTCGCCGTCGTCGGTTTTGAATCCTGCGACGGCAGGCTCAGTGCCGCCGTCTTTGGTTGGGACTTTACTGCTATCGACGAGCTGCTGCAGTTGATTGGTGAGCCAGTCGCGCGCGCCCTGTCCCGTGAAATCGATCGGGCTGCCCTGCCCTTTCCACCACGGCACAACAAGCGGTGGCCCCCCGACTGAGGATCGGACGAAAAAGCCTTGGTTGGCAGCGTCGTCGTAGTTGGACGCTTTGCCGAGATTCTGGCCAGGAACGTTTTCGTCGTTGGATGATTTGTTTACGAAAGGCGCCATCCAGCAGATCACCTTGAGACCGTTGGTCTGCAGGAAAGACATCATGTCGGACAGCGACTGGAACCCTGCAAAGTGCTGGCCGTCGATGGTGTCATCCTTGGCGAACTGGGTCATATTGAATTTGAAATCGTTGTAGGCGATCTCCCAGGGCGAATCGAACACGAAGGCTGAGGCGGGAATGCCACGAATCCGGAAGTTTGTTACCGCATATCGGACCTCGCCACCGGTGCGCCAGACATCGGAGGATATCCAGGGTCCGAAGGCCCACATAGGTGGGAGTGGAGGCCGCCCAGTATAGCCCGTGTAACGGCTCAAGACGTCGGTCAGCTTGGGTCCGTAGACAATATTGAAACGAAACGACGGAAACTGATTCGTAAGGACGTACTGATTGGGCGAGGCTGACCGCATGTCGAACACGGTTTCGGCGGATGAGTCCAGATGAACTCCGTAGCCCCGGTTGCTGATGAACCACGGCGAGACTTTGTAAGCGTGATTGGTTTTGACGCCGGGATCGTCGAACGTCAAGAGATCGAGACGCTTGCCGGCCTGATCGAATTGATTGAATCGTTCGCCGAAGCCATAGAAGTGTTCGTCTCCATCGGAGCGCGCGGCTATGGCTGTGGCGAGCGGTGTGATCCCGCCCCAATCGGTGATTTCGTAGCGCAACACGCCATCGTGCGCCAAGGTCAGATGTGCGGTGATCGTTTTGTTGCCGGCGTGCTGTTTTACTTCGAGTCCATTGGGGATCGCACTTGAGCCGGTGACTCCTCCGAGAAGGAACGAACCCTGTGCGGTGAGAATGGCTGGGGGCGCGAAGTGAAACACGTTTGCGTGCGGATTTCCAGCCAGATTCGGTCCTGCGATTTCGATGTGACCGGTGTTCTGATATATGCGTCCTTGTAGTGGTCCCGCGTCGAACGAGAGGAACGGGCCGGAGGGTTGCAAAGAGAAATGAATCTCGTCGGGAAATGCCATGGGCACTCCTTTCAGCTCAGGTGAGCCCAGTTCGCAATAGACGGTACGCCGCCGTAATCAAGCAAGAACAGCATGTACCAGCCCGACGGAGCGACGTTTGGATTCGCCGGGATGGTCGCGTGCAGCGCCGCGGGTCCTTTAGTGACTGGAAGAGCGACCAGTCTGTGTGTTGTATTGAACGAATGAATGGTGGTCCAGGAGCGATGAGACCGGCGGACTTGATCTTCACGGCCCGAGGGGTTCCGACTTCGCTCTGCCGGCAGATACTGTTGGGGGCTTGATGGCAAGTAACAGGCATTGCGAGTCTATTTCAAGCCGTACATGACCAGCGCGGGCAGCAACCCTGCTGGATTTTTCTTGTGGATTCCGTTATCGATGTTTTCCTGCTGGAACGTAGCAATGAAGACTTTGCCGTTGGCGACTACGGGCGGATTGAACTTTGCGAAGAAACCGACGCCATCGTTGGGATTCCCAGTATCCTCGCTACCCCAGAGCTGCCCCTTGGAAACGTCCGAGGCGTCGAAGGCACGCAGCGCTCCACGAACCACCTCGTGATTTGCGTTGCCGTTGAAGGGCATCGTTGCCCATACGATCCCTGTTGCAGCATCGGTACCGCTGGCCGAGAGCGTTAGGAAGCCGCCAGGCATGAAAATCTCATTGCGAGTAGGATCGTTGATGACGTTCCCCGGAGGCATTCCGACGGAACTCTTGCTTTTTTTGAACGGCGTGTCCGAAGTGAATTTCCAGCCGGCGGGTCCTGCATCAGGGGTCAGCCTATATTGCCTGAGGAAATCCTCTTCGCCCATGACGTAGGCGAACGTTTCATTGGTTCTCGCCCAGACCACCGGCGCCCCGTGAATGTTCCAGAAGAGCGTGTCGCCGGGCTCAGTTGGATTCACCACGCGGTTGCGAGGAGGATTGGTCGCCTGCAGGGAGTGGATCGAAAGTTTGACGCCATGGCCCATATCATTTCGATCGATGAGATACAGGCGGCCTTCTTTGCCTCCGGCGAGCAGCAGGTGGCTGTTGGGCAAAGGAACCGGTCCGCCCGATCCAAGATCGGCGTCGAGCGCCTTGAGGAAAGCCTGGTTCTGCGGGGTGTAGAAATCTTGGACCTGAATCTTTCCACCGACGAGTTTCACTTTAACGACGCTATTTGCGAGTTGAGGGAAGGTCGGGTTGGATGTATCGAAGGTGCCATCGCCGGTTGCGAAGTATACGCTGCCATCAGCGCTCGCAGGCCCATACCCCGACATCCAGATTCCGGCGCGGCCGTTTTTATCGTTGATCCCGCCGTTTCGCGGAGTGAATGTTGCGGAGAACGCATCGAGCTTCTGCGGAGCGGCCGCGTTCGAGACGTCATACGCAAAGACCCAGCCGCGATAATCACCGACGTCGCAGTGGCCGCCGAAAGCGATGTACAAGATGTTCTGATCGAGCAGCAGCGCGGGCCGATTCAAGTGATGGAGCGCGTCAAACTCGATCGTTCCGTTGGGGCCCGTGACACTGCCATCGATTGCCACACCACTGCCGAGCGGCTGGCCGTTCGCAAGGTTCAGTGCAAACAACTTGTACGAAAACTGATTCCCGGCCTTCGATTTTGCTGTGACGAACACGACACCCTCTTTGGGATTGGTGTTGGGCGTGATTCGAATTACCGGGGTACTCGTGATGCCGACTTCAGTTGTGATGTCGGTACAATTCCCGGCTCCGAGTTGCTGCGAAAGATCGAGACTGTCGACTGAGGCCCCTAGTCCCTGAGGACCGCCGGGGCCTGTATGCCAAAGGTCTTTGGGCGACTCCTGACCGCCTGGGTCTGCGGAAACATCATCTGTATCGAACGCGTAGACGCTGTTGTGCTCGGTGGCGACAACCGCGATGTTCACCGGGTTCGCGCGATTTGCGATTTTGGCGTTCGTCACGATCAGCGGCTGGGCGTAGATGTTGCCATCGACGATTCGAAAGGCCAGCTTGCCGAAGGTTTGCTTCTTGACGTTGCTTTTCTTAAGCTTAGTCTCATTTAGATTCGCTCCGCTGCGGGCGTTATCGTAGCGATACGTTAAGACGTCTATTTGAGCCTTGAGCGGGGAAATCAGCGTCACCCCAGTCAGCAGCAAACAGCCACGCACCGCTGAAAATCTCATGTCAGAAGCCTCTCCGAACTAGATTGATGAAAGCCAAACAGGCCGGCTTCCTTGCATGCGGAAGCCATCAAAAGACGATGGACGACGCGGCCATCAGGTCTGATGGACCTATCCGAATAGCAACAGGTCAACACAAGCGATGAGTCAATCTCGTTAACTGCGACAATCACCCGCCAAGAGCGTACTTTACAAGAGCGGGCAAATCGAAATTCGGACCGGAAGCCGGCTGCCAGTTCGGTTCGAGATTCAGGAATGAGTCGTTGTCGCCGAACATGAGACCAAGGAAGACCTCCGCGACAATGCGGCCTCCGACGGGACCGAGGCGAGGCGTGGAGATCTGTTTCTTTTCGGTGACGGGTATCGTCACCTTCTCTTGATTCTTAGCCGCTTCGGCGAGGATGTAAGTCCAAAGCGGGCATTTGCCTTTGAAAGTTCCCGGAAGCGTATTGTTCTTAATCAGATCGGTTATTGTGCCGCGAACGTCTCCGTCTTCCGGATCATCGACGGCTTTGCCGATGACGATGTCTACATCCTTTAGAACCGGGACTCCCATAAAGCACGCGACGTCCTGGCCGCTTGGCAAGCCGAGTTCGAAGCTGCGAATTAGATTTCGCTGCGCAAGCGAGATCGGTTTATCCGGCGCGACGCTGGGCGGTAACACAGATAGCGGAGTGACCAACGAAGTATCTAGGCGATATGCAAACTGGAGCCGTTTCTTGGTCGAGACGTCGTTGGGATCGTCCGTTCCGTAGGAACGCGTATCGACGTTAATGAAACGCCCCCAGTCAATTCCACGGTTTGCCTTCACCTCCTGAAATCCGGTGAGACCATCAGGGATGCCTGCGGGGATTTCCGGAATGGTATTGGAGGGAATCGGGAAGATAGGGAGCAAAGTGCTGTTGTCATCGTTGAGACGATAGCCGGGACGAATCATCGAATGGCCCAGCCGATACGCCGCTACGGAAAACTCGACTGGCATGAACGGCTTATTTCTCCAGTGAAAGAACTTGAGTTTGGAGCGGTCGTATTTGCCATTCGTTTTAAGAGCATCCAGCACACTCGAATGAACGATCTTGGGGAGGAAATCGTAGAGCACCACCCACTGGTAATGGAAGCGGACTCTCTTTTGGATGTCGGCAAACTCGACTCCCGCACTGTCATCGACGGTTCGATTGTGGAAGCGAAGGAACAACGCCTGAAGCTGGGAGACGATACTATTTTCATCGTTACGCGGATCGCCAATCAACGCACGGCTCGGGTTAGCTCCGTTACGAGGCAGGTCTGGCGCGCCGTTTCCGAGAGGCTTTCCAAGCAGAAACTTGGATCCGCCGTCATACATATACGGTTGATCGCTCGGACCGCGGCCGTACACGTTATCCAAATCAAAAGCGGGTGTCCGGAAGTCGGTGAGGGCGTCGGGATCCTTGTGCTTGATCAGAGAACTCAGCGGATCAAACGTAATATCGTGGTCAATGAACTGGCCGAAATAAGTATATAGCGAGGGGATTCCACTCTCCTCAGCGTCGTTGCCATCCTTCGGCGCGTCAAAGTCCGCGCTCATTAATTCGCCGAGCTTAATTAACGCGGCGCGGCTCTCGTCATCCGTATGACCGTAAGTCGCCGGACGAAGTCGGAACATACGCCCGAAGCGGCCTTGAAACAACGGCGACGCCGCGGTGGACATCAATCCCCGGAGCGGCTTCCCGTGAGAATGAATAATCGAAGAGACGTTCTTCGCTAAGTGGGGTGTACTCATTGCTAAACCTCCGAATCGTCGAGTTTGTAGTTACTCTTAGCGCGCTGGTTTTACTGGACGAGCGTCCCTGGACGAAGGAGTTTCGACAACTCGCGCGAGCGGTCTAAGCGCGCCTAATTCTCTCTCCGGACACAAGAATAAACCCATGGTCTAGTACTGTCAAGAGAATTTCTAAATCTATTTTTGGTACTGTGTATGGCTCGCACCAGCGAAAATAATAGTGCACACTTTATTTGCTTTTTCGAACTTATCTTGACGTCAGTGATTCTCGTTCGAAACCACGTGGAGCATTGAACTCGGAGCGGCAGGGAATTTTGATCGTTCGCGCCGGCCGATTGGCTGTGCCCTATTGTTTCCGCCCTAAGAGGAAGTTCAAGTCGCCTAACCCGCGGGAAGGGAGTCGCCGAAAAAAGGGAAAATTTTGCAGATCGTGAAATCTACTGTGTCTGAATCCGCGTTTGTAGTCGATTGGGTTGGTGCCGATCCCCCCGAATTCAACAGTGTGCTACAGCAGCCACGCACCGCGAAGCCGAAGAGAGAAGCCAAACCCATACGTCCCACGACTTCGACTTAATGCCGATCGGCCATCAACTTCCTGAGAAGGGCCGCAGTATGATCGGAATACCCTATCTTCTCGATGGGAACTCCACCGATACTGACGGGCTTCGCTATGCCATCCACCACGATATCGAGCGGCCTCATGTCGTCCGAGTTCCTGACGTCCAGTACAGCCCCTTTGTCGGCCAGATATTGCACAACGGAATCCATTGCTCTGCATGCGGCGCCGTGCAGGGCGGTCTCGTTGCGGTCATTTCGGATGTTTACGTCGGCTTTTAACTCTTCGACCAACAATTTTACAGTTTCCAGAATATCGTGTTCCGGCTCGATCCACTGCCCGGTGACGCAGCCGACTCCGGACGCAACCATCAGGGGTGTTGTATGCA
>Ga0068863_100004331_pt1 | contig 13986 bp, 11 predicted proteins | sample KBSSwiS62_FD_66596 | JGI IMG/M metagenome (GOLD analysis project Ga0068863, IMG submission 66596) | Switchgrass rhizosphere microbial communities from Kellogg Biological Station, Michigan, USA - KBS Switchgrass S6-2 | ecosystem: Host-associated > Plants > Roots > Rhizosphere > Soil ...
GCAGGCGTCGTTCGGAAGTTCAATTCAACACGCGAGTCGGAGTCGGCGCTGCCGGCTGAACCCTAATAGAAGGAGACGCATGATCAGGATAAGAGGCATTTATGAAATCGCGATTCCCGTGAAGGAGCTATCCAAAGCGGAGGCCTTCTACAGAGATGTTCTCGGCCTTGAATTCGGATTAAGAGATGAGACTCGTAACTGGCTGTTCCTGCGAGCAGGAGGACCAGCGGGGATGATCGTGCTTCAGCAGAATGCTGGCGACTGGAAGGCCCAGCACTTCGCTTTCGGTATCTCAGACGAGGAATTGGATGAGGCTGCAGCGGAGTTGGAAGGACGGGGAGTGGCCGTTGATGGGCCTTACTTCCACGAGTGGATGCCGGCGCGCTCGGTTTATTTCAGTGACGTGGATGGACATCAACTGGAGCTGTGCGCTCCTCTATGACACCGGGAACTTCCCTGGAGGTCGGCAGATGCGCGTTACTGAAACGTTACTCTTGTTTTACGGCAGGCTTATGACTCCCATGGTTTGAAAATCTTACTCTCATCACCGGATTAAAGAATGACTGCAGCGCGGCGGTCATGGCCGCAGGTTTGCAACACGCAGGGACAACGCTTTGACACAACGCGGTGTTCTGCGATTTTCAAAGGTGATGATGCGGTGGCTAAGAGAGAAGGACTGTCAGACCCCAATGAATTGATCGGGTTTAACGATGCGGTCCTGCCGCATATGGACGCAGCCTACAATCTGGCGCGGTGGTTAACACGCAACGATCATGACGCCGAAGATGTGGTTCAGGAGGCATCAATGAGGGCTTTTAAGTATTGGGCGGGCGTTTCGCACCGAGACAGCCGCTCCTGGTTCCTCGCGATTGTGCGAAACACCTTTTACACATTGCTCAGGCAAAGGTTACCGGAAACGCCTCGCCAGTCCGATGGAGAACTGGATGACGCCGATACCGATACTCCAAACCCGGAGAGCGCCGCGCTTCGAGAGGCCGACCGAGAAATGCTGAAGTCCGCCCTTGAGGATTTGCCAAACGAGTTTCGCGAAGCAATCGTCCTTCGTGAGATGGAAGGTTTGTCTTACAAGGAGATTGCAGATATCGCGAATGTCCCACTTGGCACCGTGATGTCACGTCTGGCACGCGGCAGGAAAAGACTCCAGGCGATTCTGATTCACCAGGGTGTAAGGAGATGAAATGACCTGCGATGAAGCGCAGAAACTTCTCGATGCTTACGTAGATGGCGAGCTGGACTGGTCGTCAAAGCTCGCTATCGAGAGTCATTTGCAGGGATGCCGCACTTGCTCCAGTGTCCTTGCAAGCCTCAAGCTACTGGTGTCGGCGTTGCAGAGAGGAGCGCTCAGGTTCAAGGCGCCACAACACTTGAGGTCCGTGGTGCTGTCGGGCATTGAACGGGCAAATCCCGCGATCCTCCACTCTTTCGCTGGCTGGCGCTGGGCTGGCTTTGCGGCAAGCATTGTCGTGATCGTTGCGATGTCCTGGTTGGTGGCGGCATGGACAATGAAACCTTCCGTCCAGACGGAGCTGATCGGAAATATCGTCTCCAGCCACGTGCGTTCGCTGATGGCGGATCATCTCACGGACGTCACCTCTTCGGACACACACAATGTGAAGCCGTGGTTTTCGGCCAAGCTTGACTATTCGCCGCCGGCCAGGGATCTAAGCGCACAGGGATTCCCGCTACTGGGCGGCCGCATGGACTATCTGCAGAACCGGCCGGTCGCTGCGCTCGTTTACCGACGCAACCAGCATTTCATCAATCTTTTTGTGTGGCCGGCGAACGAGAGCACGCTGGAGAGTCGATTGCTCGTCCGGGGATATAACCTCATACACTGGGAAAAGTCCGGCATGACGTACTGGCTGGTCTCTGATCTCAATCCGGAAGAGTTGGGGGAATGCGCCGGTTTGCTGAAAGAGTGAAATGGAGTCTTCATGATCAGGAACCGTCGCACGATCAACGAGTCTTTCGTGAGTCCTGGTTCCAGCCGTCGTGGGGCAGAGCAGAAGAGGTACGAGATGATGTCTAAATTCGTCATTGAGAGAGATCCAACGCTGGAACAGATTCAGTATTTGGAAGATCGAATTTACGAATTCAATTCAACCGTGACAGGCCTGACGGATGGCGAGATGATAGCGATCTTCGTGAGGGACGCGGACGCTCGAATCGTCGCGGGCATTTGCGGCAATACCTGGGGCGGCTGCTTTGAGATCCGTCAGTTTTGGGTGGAGGAACGCCGACGAAAACACGGCGTGGGAACGGCTCTGCTCTATGCGGCGGAAGAGGAAGCCCATCGACGCGGCTGTAGTCAAATCATTTTGATGACGTTCAGTTTCCAGGCGCGGGGGTTCTACACGAAGCGCGGCTTTCGGGTTCTTGCAACCGTGGACCATCATCCGCATGGTCATAAGAATCTGCTGATGCGGAAGCAGCTTTAACGCTCTTTGGCTTTCGAAACACCCGAGCTTGCCCCAATTCTTCCAATAGAACTTCACTCGGGAATGGGAAACGGCATCTTCAGGCTTCTCGGTAGTATTTGCGGCCCAGGGAGGTGTTTTGTGGAACCAGAATCGTACCTTCTTCTGACAGAACGTCACTTTTTTGCGGCACTCGTGGACTCGTCCAGTGACGCGTTAGATAGATTGCTGACTGATGACTTCACCCTGATCGATGTAATGAAAGGTGACGAGATCTCAAAGGCCGCGTTCCTGGACGCATTGCAATCCGGTCTTCTCCATTTCGACAGAATAGAGCCTTTGGAATCTCGCGTACGTTTCTACAACGGGACGGGAATTATTACCGGCCGTACCGAGATGAGGGGGCGTATTGACGGAAACGCGTTCGACAGAAGCAGCCGTTACACTCATGTGTTCATCGAACAGGACGGCGCCTGGCGGTTGGTATCGGCTCACGGCACGCTAATTCAGACTGACCCTGGGCCTGAAAAGGGCCAATTAAAGGATGTGTACGTGCCCGCGACGGAACAACTCGTGACCGAGGTCGTCGTGAGAGACATAAAACGATCTACCGAGTTCTATTGTCGCATGGGTTTCAAACTTCTACGTGACGGTGGCGATTTCGTCGAACTCACATGGGAGAATCACCGTTTGTTTCTTGCTGAACTGTCGGCTTTCGACGGTATCCAGGGGGTGGAATCGAAGGCACCTCCGGATGTGCCTGTAGCGAATGTTCGTGTGATGGTTCCAGAAGTGGGTGACCACTGGAAGATAGCCAACCAAATCGGTGCGCGGATTATCCTGCCGGTTTCCGATCGGTATTATGGTTTGCGCGATTTCACCATCGCCGATCCGGACGGATTTGGCATTCGTTTCGCGACTGTCTTGTGATGCAGAAGATCCTGCTGTTGGTGCGCTTGGACCATATGCCTGGAGAGAACGAGAACTGGAGCTCGCGCGCCGTAGTCGGTTAAAGCCGGTACAACACCGCAGATGGAATTTCTGCTTTCCTGAGCTCAATCAACCTGAAGATCGAGGAGATCGCTGAATTCCCAGTTTCTGCATCCGGCTGCGGAGCGTGCTGGGACTCATGCCGAGAATGCGCGCAGCACCACGCTCGCCTTCAATCAACCATTGAGCCAGCCTGATTCAGGATCGATTCGATATGTCGCCGCTCGACGACGTCGAGAGCACCCGTGCTGTCGGCCTTGCTCGCAGCTTCGATGGGGATGGTCTTTGTTGCCTTGACGGGAGCAGTTGCGGCCGCTGCCGCATGTAGCTTTTCCGCCAATACGGATGCCAGCGGCAACACTCAGTGCGTTGTCTGTACTTAGGCCAGATGAGATCTGTGGAGGCTGACCCAGGAATTAAGCTGTTCGCCCTACAACACGATTTCTAAGACCGAGAATGCGTGACACGGAGGCCAGGTCCCGTGAAGATTTCGATTCTGGATGACTATTTCGATACCCTTCGCACTCTCGCGTGCTTTCGCAAGCTGGACGCATACGAGGTAACGGTGTGGAACGATCACACGCAGGACCTCGACACGCTTGCCATACGCCTGAAAGACACGGAGGTGCTCGTGCTGATTCGCGAGCGTACGCAAATCCGCGAGCCATTGCTCGAACGCCTCGACGCGCTGCGGCTGATCAGTCAGCGAAGCGTCTACCCTCATATCGACATCGACGCGTGTACGCGACGCGGAGTCATCGTATCGTCCAATCAGCATGCCGGCACTCCGTCCTATGCGGCAGCCGAACTGACCTGGGGCTTGATCATCGCTGCGATGCGGCAGATTCCCCAGCAGATGTACGCGCTACGGAGCGGAAAGTGGCAGATTGGGGTGGGCAACAGCTTGCGCGGGAAGACGCTGGGAATCTACGGATACGGACGGATTGGTGCGACGGTGGCAGGCTATGGGAGAGCCTTCGGGATGAATGTCCTGGTGTGGGCACGCGAGACGTCGCTGCAACGCGCGCGTAGTGACGGCTACGCGGTGGCGCAGAGCAAGCGTGCCCTCTTCGAATCATGCGACGCGATCTCTCTGCACATGCGGCTGGTAAAAGAGACGCGGGGCATCGTCACCAGGAGTGATTTATCGTGCATGAAGTCCACCGCCGTGCTGGTCAACACGAGCCGGGCGCCGCTGATCGAGCCGGGCGCTCTCGTTGATGCTTTGCGCGCGGGACGGCCCGGCATGGCCGCAATCGATGTCTACGAAGAGGAGCCACTGCGCGACCCTGACTACCCCTTGCTCAGAATGGACAACGTCGTTTGCACGCCCCACATTGGATACGTGACCCGGGATGAGTACGAGATCCAGTTTTCCGACATCTTCGATCAGGTCACGGCCTATGCTGCAGGTAATCCAATCAACGTGGTCAACCCGAAAGTCTTCGACATATTAAACGGTCATCGGGCCTTTTAACGATCTTCGGAACATCAGATCGCGTTCACACGTTCAGAAACTAAGGAGGGCCCCGGATTCCAGGGCCTTCCGCTCTTGCTCCGCCCGGGCTTACTGAGGGTTGGGTGTAAGATCTTGCCCGCTTCGTGACCGGCTAATGGTGACGATGTTTCGGGCGACCCCGGTGCGTGCGAACGTGTCGGTTACCTTGGCTGTGATGGTTACCGTGTCCTCATTGGCCGGCAGCAGGAGAGCTGTTCCCACCACCCAATCCGCTGAGACGCGAACGCGCCCGCTTGCATCAATTTCCGAACCGGCAATGTTGAATAGCGGGGCCAGGTTCACGCCCGCGGGGACGATGTTGCCGTTGGCCTGCCGGACTGGAGCTGAGAACGTGAGTTCGAGGCCGGGGAAGTTGCGATTCCGCCCGCCCGTTGCCCCCGTATTCGGGTTGGGAATTTGCGAACCATCGGCGATGAGCCCGACGGTTGGATTCACGACGTCCGGACGGAGACCGTTCTCGCTGACCGCGATCTCGGCGTTACCTTCAGCCACAGCACTGACCTGAATGAAGAACAAGGCGCCGTTGGTGGCGTTGAGCGTATTGTCCTGCGCGCCCAGAGCGATCGAGGTGGGCACGCGCGGCGCGATAATTGTTACTTCGGGTGCACCGGGAAGGCCTTCGGCGCCAATTCCGCCAAAGGGCGCGGGCGTGAGGGCCTGGCCAGAAGACTTAGAACGATCCACCTTTACCGTGATTCGGTCCATGCCAATGCGGCCGTCGTCATCCACAAAGGCAGCCGTCATCGTGAACTCGCCCACGTCCTCGGGCACCGACTCGAGCACGTGCCAGCCGAGCCAGGCTGTGATCCCGTCGCCGGGTGTATCGTCCGTGCCAGCAATGTTGAACGCCGAAGCAAAATTGTTGAACTTCGGCAGGACTCGTCCATCAGGAGTAATAAGGTCAACATCAAAGAAGAAATACAGACCCGGGGCATTCGGGTTGAGCGCTCCCACATCGAGGAGGTCCGCGCGCCGGATGTTGGTCGCCTCCCGTAGGCTCACTGGGGTCTTGTCGCGCGTGACAATCTCCAGGTTAACCAGGAAGCCGGTGCCGTTGGGGCTTCCTGCTCCAATCCTGCCTTCGCCGGGCGCGACGCGTGACTCGGCGAGCGGCGATACGATACGCACAATGGGAGTCAAGTCGCCTCTCACGCCGTCGTGTGGCCCAATTTGAATCACGTTCGTGTAATTAACTGGTTGCGTCTCCGGAGTCAGGTTGCCCTGCCCCTGTGCAACCGCGTATGTGGATACAAACAGCAATGTGATGGCACCTGAAGCAACGATCTTCTTCAGACCGATGCCCGCCAGTGATTTAGCACAACGACCCATGAGGCTCCTATTCTTTGAGTAGCAGAGATCAGTGGCCGCCTTGCCCTCGATGCTGTCTGGGCCCAACAGAAATTCATCAAACCTGTTCATTGTTCCATCCTTTCATTTCAAGTATTCGTCGAGCAAAAGGAGGTTAGCCTTGTCAGTTGAGGGAAGTCGTAAACTTGCAGTTAATGTGGAGTGAGGTTTCGGTGATGCCGAAAAAGGAAATGCTGTTGAAGGATCCTGCCATTGATAATCACGTTCGAGCTGAGTCGCGGACTTGAGCTAGTACGTCGGCGATGAATGTGAACAACTCGTCGAGGGAATGAAATCGCGTTGCCTTACTCGACGCAACGTGCTCAACCCTGCCCTCGAGTTGCTTCGACTCGACGTTGCTTTCCGGCCGGAAGTGAATAACGAAAGCCGCTTTGTATTGCCATCCTTCCATGAAGGATGGAGAATACTCCCGCATCGCGTTGAGCGTCATAATCCTGCCGTAAAATTTCCGTAACGTCGGAGCATCGTGGCGAACGAAAAACGCATCATCTTCCACCCTTTTTGTCTCGACTTGAGAAACGAATGCCTGTGGGAGGGCCAAAAGTCGATAAAGCTCAGACCCAAGGCCTTTGCAGTACTGGATTACCTGCTTCGGCATCCTGGCCAACTCGTCACAAAAGAGGAACTTCTTAACGCAGTTTGGCCGGGAACCTTCGTTGCTGAAGGTGTCCTCAAAGTTGCCGTTCGCCAGCTGCGAGAAGTTCTCAGCGACGATCCAAAGTCTCCACGGTTTATTGAAACCGCCCATCGCCGAGGCTATCGCTTCATCGGTGAGGTCGCGGAGAGCAAACCGATGCAGGCAAAAGAGCTGGAAAGCAAACACACCCATTCGGCTTTGGGTTCGACGAAGCTCGACGCAGATTTCCATCAGCGAGTCGTTGGGCGTGATGAAGCCTTGTCGCGGATGGGACGCTGGTTGCAAAAGATGCTCGGAGGAGAACGGCAGATCGTATTTGTTACGGGTGAAGCTGGCATCGGCAAGACCGCTCTGGTTGACACGTTCGCCCAGCACATAGCTGATGATCGGAGCATTCGGATTGCTCGAGGTCAATGTTTGGAACAGTACGGGGCTGGCGAAGCGTATCTGCCTGTTTTCGACGCGGTCGGTCGGCTGTGTCGAGAGCAAACGCAGGTCGTCGATGCTTTGCGCGCTCATGCACCGATGTGGCTGCTGCAGATGCCTTCTCTGGTGAGCGCTTCAGATCGCGAGTTATTGGGCCGAGAAGTATCGGGAGCAACTCGCGAACGAATGCTGCGAGAGATGGGCGACGCAGTGGAAGTTCTAACGGCAGAGGTGCCACTGGTGCTGATATTGGAAGACCTTCACTGGAGCGATTACTCGACGCTCGACCTGATCTCATACCTGGCAAATCAGCGTCAGGCTGCGCGGTTGATGTTAATTGGGACCTACCGGCCCGTGGACGTGATTGTGAGCGCGCACCCACTCAAGGCTGTCAAACGGGCGTTGCTGGCAAAACAACAGTGTGAGGAGCTACCGCTTGAATACCTCAGTAAAGAAGCAATCGCCAGGTATCTGGCCGTCAGATTTCGCGGCAATCGGTTCCCGGCAGACCTTGCTCGGTTGATCCACGAGCGGACGGAGGGGAATCCGCTCTTCATGGTCAACGCCGTCGACTACCTTGTTGCAGAAGGATTGATTAGCGAGTCCGAAGAAAGCTGGCAGTTAGTTGTGAAGATCGAGAACGTTGAGGTGAAAGTGCCCGACAGCATCAAGCAGATGATCGAGAAACAGGTCGATCATCTCGATGCAAATCAGCAGCGGATGCTTGAAGCGGCAAGCGCGGCGGGAGCGGAGTTCTCAGCGCTCGCGGTCGCGGCGGCGCTGGGTGATAATCGAACAGCTGTCGAAGAACGGTGCGACGAACTTGCTCGTCAACGTCACTTTATTAAGGATTGCGGGGTCCAGGTATTACCGAACGGGGAAGCCATAAGCCGGTTCGGCTTCATACACGCTCTGTATCAGAACGTGCTTTATGAAAGGGTGCCCGCATCGAGGCGCGCTCAACTCCACCGGCGAATAGGCGAGCACGTAGAATCGTTTTATGGCGAGCGCGCCGGAGAAATTGCGGGCGAGTTGGCGATGCATTTTGCGCAAGGGGCCAAGTATGAGCAAGCTGCCAAGTATCTGCAGCAGGCTGCAGACAACGACATCCGTCGGTTTGCATATCGGGAGGCAGTCGCGCTATCACGGCAGGGGTTGGTGTTACTCGCGAGGTTGCCGGATAGCCGCCAGCGCGTCGAGCAGCAACTCCGTCTGCAACTCACTCTGGGTGTGCCATTGATTGCGATCAATGGCTATGCGACGGCTGATGTAGGCAGTGTATACATGAGAGCGCGCGAACTGTGTGAGCAGTTGGGCGAAACCCCGGAAATCTCACGGGTTCTCTGGGGGCTTTGGACGTTTCGCCTATTGAGGGGCGAGTTGGTAGTAGCCCGCAAGATCGCCGAGCAGTTTCTGCGCCTGCCTGAACGCCTCTCGTACCCTGCGCACATGATGCGGGCTCACCTGGTGATGGAGGTTACCTGCATGCATCGGGGAGAGTTTACTTCGGCAATGGAACACTTTGAGAAGACCCTCTCGCTTTATGATCCCGAGCGGCATCGCGAAGATGCTTTCTTCTATACGCAGAACCCTGGCGTTGGGATGCGGTGTTTTGCAGCGTGGGCGCTGTGGTTTCTTGGCAAACCCGATCAGGCTTTGAAGCGGGTGCAGGAGGCCCTCACGCTGGCGCGGGAGTTATCCGAACCTCACGGTGTAGCATACGCCCTGTCCTTTGCGGCGATTCTGCATCAGCTCCGCCGCGAACCTCGGATGGTGCAGGAATACTCTGAGGAAGAGCTCGCCATTTCCACCGAACACGGGCTGGTGTTGTACAAAACACAGTCAACGATGACGCGTGCCTGGGCGTTGATCGAGCTGGGGAGGCAAGGAGAGGGGATTGAACAAATGCGCCAGGGTTTTGCCGACTACGAAGCGACAGGCACTGAATTGATGACCCCCTACTTTGGGTCCTTGCTGGCTGAGGCATTAGGGAAGGAACGCAAGCCCGAGGAAGGACTCCTGGGATTGAAAGAGTGGGTGGAGGTGGCCCATCTGAACGGAAATGGATCCCACCTCGCTGAAGCCAATCGCATTATGGGGGAACTGCTGCTTATTCAAGGCACAGGTCGAGCCGTTTCCCAGGCGGCTTCAGCTGGAAAGGCTGCATTTGAGGCCGAGCCGGCCTCCATTGCACAGGCCCAAGCCTGTTTCAATCAGTCGATCAAGATCGCACGAGAGCAGAAAGCGAAGTCCTGGGAGCTGCGCACGGTGATGAGCGTAGCTCGTCTCTATCAAAGCCAGGGCCACCAGAAACAGGCACGGGTGCTCCTCGCAGAAATCTACGACAGGTTTACCGAGGGATTCGATACGGGGGACCTGCGTGAAGCGAAAGTACTGCTTGATGACTTAGCGTGACCAAACGTCGTCAGCTAGGTGTGGATGGCGAATTCGTGAAATCATGCAGCGATAGGTGTGTGATAGGGCCCCCGACAGTGTTGCTGCCATCGATACGACGCAAAGTTCAACGGAGCCCGTAGTGTTCGGAAACTGCAGTCACGTCCGTGTTATCCTGATGTCGCGTTATGCCGCACGGCAAGGCTCTCGGCTTGCATCGTAGCTCGGCTACGATGCGGCGGTAAGAAGGGAATCGAGCATCATTGATATAAGGTGGAGCCGATTAGTCCACGAAGGCTACCAACCTGGGTCTGCAAGTCCAATATTTGGAATGCACATTGGGAACCCCGATGAGGTTTTCAGCCGGCACAATCGCCGAACGTTCGCAGAAGGCAAACTTCAGGCGCGTTCGCGAGTGAACAATTTAGTGAACAATTTTCCCCGAATGAGATGAACTGAGGCCAATTGAGCTGGTCCAGATCCACGAAGAGCCAACAAGATAAGCTGCTAGGACCTGACTTTTAAGCAGGGGGTCGCTGGTTCGAATCCAGCACGGCTCATTAATAACTTACAGGAAATTTTAGCTGCTAGAAAATACGTCGGGGTAACGCAAGGGGTAACAAATTGCGTTTGCTTGGAAATGCCAACCAATCAGCAGTCGCGACGACACCACTATGTGCCGCAGTGGTACCAAAGACGGTTTATGGTCCCTGGCCAAACACAATACCACTACCTCGATTTGAAACCGGATACTGTCGTCAGAGACGGTGTCTCGCATCAGAGAAGGGATTTGCTCCATTGGGGGCCCGCCAAGTGCTTCTACGAAGATGACCTGTATGCTCTGCAGGTTCGCGGATTGACGTCGGACGGATTCGAAAAGCGCTTTTTTGGTGAAGTGGACCGCCGAGGGCGAGAAGCAGTGGAAACCTTCGGCAGTTACAGTGGCTTCAGTCATCGAGTTCATGAGAACTTCCTGACTCTTCCAACCTATATGGATGCCCAAAGATTCCGGACTCCTCGCGGACTGGATCAGCTCCGTACGATGGCCTCTATTCGTGGTCAAAATCAAACGATGGCAGTGATGATGCATCTTTACCGGCTCCACACGACCATGTGGACTGAAGGAGTTTGGGAGGTGGTTTATGCGCGAAACAGTCGTGCGAAGTTCATCGTTTCCGATGAGCCCGTGACGTTTTTCAACCGCCGGATCTTCCCAAATGAAGTTGGCTATCCCGGCAGCATCGAACTCGATCGAGTTGGCACGCGCACTTTGTTCCCTCTCGCCTTGGAGTCATGTCTGATCATCACTCATGTTCAGCTTATCAGGAATCCATGGGGTAACCCGTTGACTCTGCGCGCCAACCCGAGAGCCTACGACAACACACTGGTCATGACGAGTGGGACTCACTTTGGACGTGAACTAGAGGACACGGAGGTCCTACGAATTAATTGGATCATGAAGAGACGGGCGACGCGCTATATAGCAGCAGCGGAAAAGGATTGGTTGTATCCCGAGCGGGAGCTTTCTGCCGCGGACTGGGCAAGCCTGGACAATGATTGGTTTCTCTTTCCGCACCTCTGGAAGATACCCTTCACAGGTGGCGTGGTGGCTGGCTATAGGGATGGTTCGTCATATGCCCGGGACGAATACGGTCGAAGGCGAAACCATCCAAGCTATCAGGATAAGAAATTGCACGATCAGGAATGGCACTCCCATCTCAGGGCTCGAAAAGAGTGGGCTTTGAAACGCCTCGGCAAGTCCGTGGCGCACGTTGACGACCATGATCGCACGGATGACGTGGGAGATAAGTTGATGAACAAATACCTCGAGAGCCTTTCGCCTGGCGATACAGATGTGTCCGTACTTTGATCACCGCGCGATCATCGTTCTCGCCACCTTGCTGTCGTTCCACTCATACTCCCGCCCGAGGGTACAAAGCCGCCAGATTCGCGCCAGGTTTGCCGACGTCGCATCTTCACCTTGCCCCCGTAAATGCCCGAGGTATAACGTGCGCCACCGTCGCCTGACAAGGACGGCTCGTTCCAGGAAGTTGACTGAATGCCAGTGTGCTATTTGACCATCAAGAAGTTCTCAGCCGAGTCGGGTTACAGTCCCGACGCTATACGCGCGAAGATCGTGCGCGGGGACTGGCTCCGAGACCAGAACAATACACACTTCTGCGTCCCGCGAATGTCCGGGGTATTTACGCGCATCTGCGCATTTTCTGGATTGCCGAGAAATCACCCGACTCGAAGCGCGATAAGTCATCGTCAACCAGTTCCCACTCCGCACGGATCATCCGCTCAATTTCGGGTAGCATCTGCTGAAACTCGGTAGCCTGAAGATCGATTGAGAGTCGGCGCACTCAACAGTGGCGAAGTGCGCTGCACCGTCAAGAACTACTTCCTCCTTGCAGGCAATCAGCCATTGACGAAGTTCTTCGAGCGTTTAAGGTTCATTGTCATCCATGCTGCCCGCCCATCTCCTTGACCTTCTTTTCGAGATTTTGAAGATGACGTTTGTGACCGTCGAGCTGCCGCTGTTGTTCCAGAAATTTTTCCGTGAACGCCGAGAAATGCCGTGACACTAGTTCTCCTGCTTGGTGAAAGATCCAAATCATGAACGGGAGCTGTCAGAACACGTATTTCAGCGCGAACTGCATAATTCGTGGCGGCCGCGCGATTCTCAGTTTTCCGAAAAGCTGGTTGGTCACGTCATTGAAGCCTGAGCCCACCGGGTATGCTGTGGGATCATTCGGATCTGCGGCACGGAAGCTGTTGGTGACGTTGTAGACTTCCCACCGAAGCTCAAGGCGCCTGGCTTCGTGAAGTTGGAAGGACCGGGACAGAGCGATGTCGAAGTCCCACTGTGACGGTCCCGCAACGGTTCGAGTGCCGACATTGCCAAGTGTCCCCACCGCCGGATTTGCAAATGCTGCTTTATTCAACCAAAACGTATTCGGACCGGCCGAGTGGTCGCCGATCGGATCGCCACCCTGATAGACCGCCGGCTGATTGTTGATATTGGTCCCATCACGCGCGAAATCGTTGTTGCCGCCGGAGACCACGTTGATAAAGGTCCCCGTATGGTAGCGGTACAGCGGCGATAACCTCCACCCAGATGCCACAATCCGTAGCGTGTTGTTCGCAAACGGCGGCGTTTCGAGAACGGAGCTAAGATTGAACACGTGGCGGAGATCGGCCAGGCAGTTCCCGACGCGTGCGTCACGATTGCCCGGGAAAGGCTGTGGCAGATCCGGGTTGGCGCCTGTATCGCCTGCCTCGTTAGCCTGGTATGCGCCGATGCAGTGGGACCACGTGTAGTTCGTGTCGATCGTGATGCCTTTTGCGGCACGCTTCCGCAGTCCCAGCAGGAGGCCGTTGTAGCTGGCATTGCCGCCGCTTTGGATTTCGACCAGGTTTTGCACGTACTGGCCGGTCTGTTGCCGGTCGATCAATGTCAGGCGGCGCCTGGTGTTCGTGTTCACGAAAGTCGAACAATCGGAGCCCGCAGCCGCTGTAATCGTATAACCCTGGAAAGAACAGTTGCCGCTGGCATCCGCAACACCGGGGAAAAAGAAGGCGGGATTCAACTGCTCCGAACCCAGCAAGTGTATCGTATGGCTCCCCAGATAGCTGGCTGTCGCGAGCCAGTCGTTTCCAAACTGACGCTGGACCGTGAGATTCCAGCTCTGCGCCTGGGCTGGATGAATATTGCTGATCACGGTGAAATTCCCATTGGGTACGAACGGCGTGGTCGGACCAAACTGCTTCGGGAAGGGATTACCGCCAGGCACCGCCGCCCACGGATCGTCGAAGCTTGGATTGTTCAGAGTCGTGCTGGATCCAAACGGCGGAATAATCGACGTCCACAAATGGTACTGGGCGTTGGGATAGTCATAGGCGAGACCCACTGAAGCCCGGACCGACGTGCGGCCGTCTCCCTGGACGTCCCAGGCGAAACCAAACCGCGGCGCGAAAGTCCACAGATTCCGCTTGCGGCCACGGTTGCCTTCGAAGCCCGGATCCCCAGGATAAGAGAAACCTGCGGGCGCGTTCGGGAAAACCGTGCTTCGCGTACCCGCCGCGCGCCGCTCTTCACTGTACGTCGCAACTCGTCCCAGCGTGAGAGTTTCCGCAAGATCGGGCTCCCAGCGCAAGCCATAGCCGAGCGTCCAATTGCGGGCAACCTTCCAGGAGTCGCCCACGTAGAG
>Ga0068863_100004333_pt1 | contig 13978 bp, 12 predicted proteins | sample KBSSwiS62_FD_66596 | JGI IMG/M metagenome (GOLD analysis project Ga0068863, IMG submission 66596) | Switchgrass rhizosphere microbial communities from Kellogg Biological Station, Michigan, USA - KBS Switchgrass S6-2 | ecosystem: Host-associated > Plants > Roots > Rhizosphere > Soil ...
TACTATGTCGCTTTCCGCACCGGCAAGGAGTTTATCGATGCTTTCATCGGAGCAATCACGAAGGAATCGGACCTCGAAAGCGTCTGGCCTACTCCTCTCCCAAGCGGTGTGAATGCCCAAAGGCGGGTCGTTGATCGGTCAGAATTTGTTTTTGTCCTGAACTTCAATCCGTACGAGGTCACGATTGCGGTTCCGGGAACCAATTGGGTCGACACTGTGACGGGACAAGCTCTGCCCAACCGTTTGACACTAGGCGCTTATGGTTTCCTGGTTGCGCGTGCCTAGACCAGATTCTTGTTCAGCCCAAGTACCGAATGACGATGTCGATCAGGTAGGCCAGAATAGCAGTGATGGGAATCGTGAGAATCCATGCCCAGACGATCCGGTTGACGATACCCCACTTGACCGCGCTGAGCCGCTTTGTCGCACCAACTCCCATGATGGAGGTTGCCACGACATGAGTAGTGGAAACGGGAATGCCAAAGTAGCTTGCCAGTTGGATCACTGCCGATGCGGATGTCTGCGCTGCAAAGCCGTGAACGGGCTGAAGCCGCACGATACTGTGCCCCATGGTCCGGATGATGCGCCATCCCCCAATGGAAGTTCCAGCTGCCATCGTAAAAGCACACAGGAAGACAACCCAAGTCTCGATATGAAAGGTCGGGGTGCGCAGAAAGGAGAGCCAGGCAGGAAGATGATCGAGTGTCCCTGCCGTAGTGGCGCTGAAAAGTGCCAGAGCAATAATACCCATGGTCTTTTGCGCATCGTTCGAACCGTGGCTGATGGCCATTAAAGAGGCGCTGACGAGTTGCAAGCGACCGAAGGTCAGCTTGGCCATATGGGGCGTAATCCAATAAAACGCAACCATGATCAAAAACATGAAACATAGGCCAAAGGCAAAGCCCAGAAGCGGGGAAGATATCATCGGCACGATGACCTTGGGCCAAAGTCCCTGGGTGTGGCCGGAGGGATTGATGACACTCCACTTGAGCACCGTCCAGTTAAGATGTGATGCCGCGAGAGCAGCCCCGCAAAGCCCACCGATCAAGGCGTGGCTTGAGCTGGAGGGGAGCCCCAGCCACCAGGTGAGCAGTCCCCAGATGATCGCCGCCAGAAGGGCATCGAGTACCGTCACGGTGGTGACCACGTTAGGATCCACCAGCCCGACACCGATGGTGGTGGCAACCGCCGTGCCCATCAGGGCGCCAACCAGGTTGCCGATGGCGGCCAGCAGAACGGCCTGGCGTGGCGTGAGGACCTTGGTGGATACCACCGTGGCAATCGCATTGGCGGCGTCATGAAAACCGTTGATGTACTCGAAAACGATGGCTGCGAGGAGGACCGCTGCAAGAAGGAGCATGGGCGTCGGGTCAGGAGCTCTTCAAGACGATCTGGAAAACAGTATTGCCGGCGTCGCGGCAACGATCGATGGCACGCTCCAACAATTCGAAAACGTCCTTGAGAATGATGACTTCCTTGGCGTCCCGAGTGCCCTGATAGAGATCGCGAAGCATGCGGGTAACCAGGCGATCTGCTTCACCTTCGATCATTTGCAGCCGGGAATTCATGTCGACCACGGCGTTAAGTGACGGTCCCGAGCGCAGGAGCTTGACCATCTTGACGACGATGCCGGAAGCCTGACCGAGAAACCGGACCTGATTGTGCAACAACTCATCCTTCACAATGTCTCGCGGGCAAATGAGAAGCCGTTCGCCGATTTTCTGGACGGTCTTGGGAATTTTGTAGAGCGAGTTGGACAGGGCCTCGATGTCCTCACGCTCCAGGGGCGTGACGAAGGTCTTGCAGAGCTCCTCGGTGATTTGCTTGGTGATTTCCTTGTCCTTGTGGCGACTGAAGATCAGCTCATTGAGACTGTCATCGGAAAGAACCACCTGGACCTTTTGGAGGAATTCACGGAGTTGCTCGGCTGCGGTGTTGGCCTCATCGGCGCTTGCCTCCAGCAGGTCGAAAAATTTTTCGTCTCTCCCAAGGATCTTCTTCCAAGTCGTCGTCATCGCACACACCTAGCAAAAGATGGCGAGGACGTCACTGGGCAATGTAACGAACAGGTGACAAATGCGCGTCGTTTCCTAGTCCAGGGAGATTTCGAGCTGGTTCGGCTGCCCCAGTGCCCAAGCCTCAATACCCTTCTGACGCAAGGTACAGGCGAATTCATGCACGAAACCGTGCACGGTGAAAACCTGTTTGGGCTGTACCAGATCCACAAATTGGAGGAGCTCGTTGTAATCTGCATGATCACTCAAGGGAAAAACGGCGTCACACCCATAACGGTAGATCGCGCCGGAATCGAGTGCCCAACCGGAAATCATGGCGGTACGGCGAGGTTCGATTTTGCTCAGCCAGTCGGATCGGCGCGCTTGAGGAGGGCAGATCACGATATGGCCCGCCACCTCTGTCGGCGCAAAGGCCCGGTAAGCCGGAAAGATCTGGCCAAGCTCTTCATAGAGACGCGTGACCTTTTGCGTCTGAGGATGAAGCATGATGGGAAGCCGGGCCTCGGCCAGGCTGGCCAGCAATTCCTGCCCCTTGCCCAGCGAGTAGCCGAAGAGTACTGGAACAGCACCCTCAGCCAAGGTTGACCGGCAAAAATGAACGATGTCGCCACGAATTTTTTCCGCAGATGGAAAAACATAACGGGGATGTCCGAAGGTTGTTTCCATCACGACAACGTCAGCCTGGAGAGGACGGCATGGTTCCGCGGAGAGTCCGGCCTGCAGCTTGAAGTCGCCGGTGTAGAGAAAGGATTCTCCCTCTCGAACCAAATGAAGCATGGCCGAGCCGAGAATGTGGCCTGCCGGGTAAAGGCGCAGTTCGGTTTCGGGACTGAACATGTAGGGCTCGTTATAGGACAGGATCGTTTCCTCGCGCTTTCCAGGCAGGCGTTGGGACATTAACCGTTGCGTCGGTCCAGACGCGATAATGCGCTGGTGCCTGGCGAGGTGATCAAAATGCGCGTGCGAGACAAAGGAGACCGGGGCCGGCTTACGCGCATCACACCAAAGCCCGGCCTGAGGCAGGTAGACACTTCCGTCGCGCATTTCCACCTGCCATGGCATTTCCCACGCTAGTGCAGATCAAGCCGACCGCAATCTCAGCCCTGCACCGAAGCTGCCCAGACTAGGCCCGACGCCGGCGCAATTGCTGGAAGCCGACGAGCAGGCCCAGCCCGCCGGTCATCAAAGCCCAAGTGGACGGCTCCGGGACAGCTTGCGTGCCCAAGACTTGGAATCCGACAAGGCCCATGCTGTTATTACCGTATTCCATCGTCACCGTTTCACTCCCGGCGATCAGCCCGGAAAAGACGACATAGTTGCCGGAGGCAAAGGTTCCAGAATCGGTCGAATTGCTCTGAGTGTAGCTATCGTAGACCGAATCGATGCCTGCCACATAGTAAGTCAGCGCACTGCCGGAGGCGATGATGTCTGCGTGCCTTGCCGCAGGGAACGAGGTGCCCCCATCATAATAAACAACGAGATCGTAACTGCTGAAAGCGGAGAGCCCGTCGATGGTAAAGGTCGCATTACCGAAGTTTACATCAAGAGCGCCACCAAAGAGTATTTTTTGAGGAGTGCTATTGTCGGTGCTTGGACCGTCCACGCCAAAGGGACCTGCGGCGTAGGACGTCAAAGTCAAAGCCGAAGCTGCTCCGGTGGCGTCGTTCAAAATAATCGGGCCTCCGCTCGCGCCGAGGGCATTATTCCAATTCACCCCGTCGAAAGGTGATGCACCGGCAATATCGCTCGCGGCCAAACCCACCGTGTTGCCACCCTGAAAATTGACACTCACTAGAACTTGCGCCTGGGTAAAGGTAACGGCAGCAAATGAGATGATGACGCCCAGCACGACGGTAAGTGTGAATCGTTTCATAATGGAAGTTTTCCTAAGAGTAGTTTCGCTGAAGTTGTTGATTGGCCTGGTTTGCCTTTCACGTTTGTAAGGTAGTTCGATTGCCTTTATTGACACAAGGGAGACAATGCGCAACAGTTGCTCATCTTCGCTTCGCCATGAACACCTCGATCCGCGCCCTCGCCCGGTTAACCGGCGTCAGTCCTTCGACGGTCTCGCGGGCCCTGAAGGGAAATGGACGGATTTCTCCCAAAATCAGGGAAAAAATCCGGAAGGCCGCTCAAAAAGCAGGGTATCAAGTCCTTCCTCTTTTTTCCCAAGCGCTGTCCCTCGCACGTCAGCCCAAGACTGCACGATATCGCGAGACCCTTGCCTTCATCCTTGAGTTTCCGACGGAGAACGGCCCGGACTACCAGAAAGCAACCCAGGCCGGTGCCGAAGAGAGGGCTGCGAGCCTCGCCTATAAACTGGAGCCTTTCATCCTGACCGGAGGGCCCTCCCAACATCGGCGCTGGAGCAATATCTTCAGGAACCGGGGTATTCGCGGGCTGATCATCATGTCCCGTCTGGTGCATCGCCAACCGCGACTTTTGTTTGACTGGGAACAATTCGCGACCGTTGAAATAGGCCGTACGCTCTGGAGTCCGCTCAATCTGCATCGGGTGGAATCAGCGGAATATCCTAAAATTCTGGAGGTCGTCCATTTGTTGAAAAAAGTCGGTTACCGGCGCATCGGGATGGCGATTGAGCCCCAGCAAAACCAGCACCAATATGGCGTTTATTATGCTGCCTTTCTCCTGATGCAGCAGAAGCTTCCTCCTGCACAGCGCATCCCCATCCTGGCATTGGAGGGCGGTTGGAATGAAAAGAACTTTTACCGATGGATGCGCAAATACAAACCCGACGTCCTGATCACGCATCGCCACATGGAGATCATCGTCTGGTTGCATAAGCTCGGGATGCAGATTCCGGCCGACATCTCCCTTTTTCGCATGGACGTGCGGGGAGACGATCCTCCCGGCCCGCACCAAGCCTATGCCTGTTCGGGATTGCGCCGCGACTATTTTACAACCGGACGCCGCGCCGTGGAAATGGTCTCCACTTTACTGGAAGGAGGCGAACTGGGACTGGTCGGCAATCCCATGTGCTGGCAGGTCGGCGGACTTTGGCTGGCGGGCAAGACCCTGTCGAAGCCGATCACCGAGTATATTTCGCCGGAAGGCTACTTGCGCACCCTATGGCCGCGTTCCGCCTTGCGGACGTGATCCTGAACTCGCGCCGCGACAGCCTTGACCACGTCTATGAGGCAGGAAAGAATTGCTCATGGCGGTGTCTGCTCCTTTTCAGCAAATCCTCGGTATCAAGTTTTACGTGGGAGATCTCCCTGGACTGCTTGAGCTGTGCCGGGAGGGCCATTTCGTCGTGGTACCCGCGGCCCCGGCGCTGGTGGACCTTCCCACGGACAAGGATTACCGCGAGGCGCTGGAACAGAGCGACTTCGCCATCACGGACAGTGGATTCATGGTGCTCCTCTGGCGGGCCATGACGGGACGGAGCCTGATCCGCATCTCGGGCCTGAAACTTCTCCGAGGCCTGCTGTCGACTGATGATCTGCGGAGCCCGGGAAGCTCGGTCTGGATCATGCCGACGGCCCGCGAGATGGAGGTCAATGTTGAGTGGCTGGCCCAAAACAACTATGCGGTGACGAAGGACGATTGTTTTATAGCGCCCGTTTATCCGAAAGGGCCCCTCACCGATCTGGAATTACTCCGATTTATTGAAACCCGCCGCCCTCGGTATGTCATCGTTAATATTGGTGGCGGCGTCCAGGAACGGCTCGGTTTTTACCTGAGAAAAAATCTCTCCTACCGGCCTTCGATCATTTGCGTGGGCGCGGCCATCGCTTTTATTACCGGCCTGCAGGCCAATATCCCCGTCTGGGCGGACCGCTGGATGCTCGGCTGGCTTTTCCGGTGCCTGTATTCGCCCCGGCGCTATGTGCCGCGGGCGTGGAAAGGCCTGCGCCTGATCGGCCTGCTGGCGAAATATCGCGAAGCGAAAGTTGTCGGTTAGGTCTATCCCTTTTTTTCCTGCGGTTTGCCCAGATACTTGGCGAGGAATTCAAGCACCGCAGGACGAAGATCCATCTGCTTGGGCTGGAAATCAAAGGCATGGGGAGCGCCCGGCACGATGATGAACTGATGCGGAATGCCCATTTTTTCCATGGCATCGACCAGGCGTTTCGAGGACTCGATCGAGACGGTCTGGTCAGCATCGCCATGGACAACAAGAACCGGCGGGGAATCCTTGGCGAGGTAGGTCGCCGGCGTGGCGGCCTTGATATTTTTGGCTGTCTCTTCCGGGGTCGCGCCTGAAACAATATCGATGCGACGGGGGATGACGAATTCCGTGGCACCGTAGAAGTCGATGATGCAGGAGACTTTGCTGTTCTGCTCGGGATAGAGTCCCAGCTTGTTCATCTCCGGTGAGTTCCCGCTCAGCCCGAGAACCAAGCAGAGGTGGCCTCCGGCCGAGCCGCCGCCCACCGCGATGCGATTGGGATCAATACCGTACTGGGCCGCTTCCTTCCGGATATACCGCAGGGCTGATTTGCAATCGGCGATATTCTGCGGCCAGGGAATGTCCGCTTGCGGCGAAGCTACCGTCAATGGAGCCGAAGGCGGCGGGTCCTGACTGACAGGGGGATCGGACGGGACTCCTGGCGAATTCTTCCCCAACTTGTAATTGATGGAGACCACGACGTATCCATTCTTCGCGAGGTTCTCGCCAATGTTCTTTTCGCGCTCCCCGCCCTTGTCGCCATGGACCCAGGCGCCACCGTGAATCCAGATGAGGGCAGGCAACGGGCGCACAAACTTGTCCGGCGGAAGGTAGACGTCGAGTTTTTCCGTGCGATCTGCACCGAGAAAAGCGACATCCTTGATGATCTTGACTTCATCAGCATGGAGATTGGCGAACACCGCCAGGCCCATGGCGCATGCGGCGGCTAAACAGACGAGGCGGCGAGAAATCATAAAAGGAACGTCCATGGAACGATCGTTAAGTTCGGTCGTCAAGCTGCAGGAAACTTTACAGTCATTCTATTATCTTCCGATGCGAATCGAATCCGAAATAGTTCTGTCGCTTCTCGACAGGGGCCGCTGGGGCGGACGGGGAGGGATTGCCCCGCCTGCGGCTGTGCCGTCGATTTTAGGCTTCGCGATGGGTTAAAGTCGCTGCCGCGACGCGACCGACCAGGGGTTCGAATCGATTGGAGCTTTTGTCGCTTCGCGACAGAGTCCGCTGGGGCGGACGGGGAGGGATTCGAACCCTCGGTGGGTTTAACCCCACAGCCGCTTTCCAGGCGACCGCACTAAACCACTATGCGACCCGTCCAAAAGTATCCCGCCCTGAGGGCGAGAGGAAAGAGGTACACCCTAGGCGAAACCGGGCTCCGGGCAAAGCAGGATTTTCAGATCATCGCCCATAAAGGTTGGCCATAGACCGGTTCGCCGCCTTGCGCTAAGGTAAGAGGATGAGTCCCCTGCAGCAGGAAATCCTGGCCCTGAAAAAGAAAAAGAACGCCGTCATCCTGGCGCATAACTACCAGATCCGCGAAATCCAGGAGGTCGCCGATTACGTAGGCGATTCCCTCGGGCTTTCCTATCAGGCCCAAGCGTCCAATGCCGACATCATTCTTTTCTGCGGCGTTCATTTCATGGCGGAAACGGCAAAGATTGTTAATCCCGCCAAGAAAGTACTTTTGCCGGACATGGACGCGGGCTGTTCGCTGGCGGAGTCGTGTGATGCGGCGGAGCTGGCAGCGTACAAGGAGCGGCATCCGGGCGTCTATGTGGTGGCCTACATCAACTGCACCGCCGAGGTGAAGGCTTTGAGCGATGTCATCTGCACCTCAGGCAATGCCGAGCGGATGGTGCAGCACGTACCGAAGGACCGCGAAATCCTCTTCGTACCGGACCAAAACCTGGGCGAGTGGGTGATGGAAAAGACCGGGCGCAAAATGAGACTTTGGCAGGGTAACTGTTATATCCACATTGAGTTCACGCACGAGAGCATCACGAAAATCCGCCGCGAACATCCCAATGCGCCGCTGGTCGCGCATCCTGAATGCACCCGTCCTGTGCGCATGCTGGCCGACGAGGTCTGCTCGACGGAGAAGATGGTAAGCTATTGCCGGGAGAATCCCTCGCATGAATTCATCATCGCGACCGAGTCGGGCATGCTGCATCGCCTGCGTAAGGAAATGCCGGACAAGGTCTTCATCCCCGGCCCGACCGACAAGTGCGCCTGCGCCGACTGCCGGTTCATGAAGATGAACACACTCGAAAAAGTCTACGAGGCCTTGCGCGATGAAAAACCGGAGTTGATCATGCCGGTTGAGTTACGGGAGAAGGCACTGGTGCCGCTGCAGCGGATGCTGGATTGGAGCCGGAATTAAAGGTCGGTTGCTAACTAGCAGATTTCCCGGAAGCTGATCTTTCGACAAGCTCAGGATGACGGACGGGGAAAGAAAATTTATCCGTGCTTGGCGGCCAGCTTGGGCTGATCGAATTCGACCAGTTCTGACGCACTTTCGAGTGCGGGCAATTGGAGGTGATGCTGCTCCAGGCCGAAACGATAATCGCGATAGAGCGTGAGGGAGACGTCCCGGTTCACGCGGATGCAATGCTTGATCGCCTCAGCTTCCTTTTCACAATAAAGCACCGTTTTCCAGGAGTGGATGTGCTTCGGCTTGTGGAAATCGCTGCTGGCGATGAAGGGCAGTTTCTTGAGACCGACCGGATTGAAGATGTCGTCGCGGTTAGCCACTTCCCACGCATCGAGCTGGGGTACATATTCCTCGATGTGCTCCCAGAAGTAGAGCGTGTTCTTGCCCCACTCGCTCTTGATCTCGTGGGGATGCGAGGCGATGGCCAAGGCACCCTGAGCATGAATTTCCGCAATCGTCTCCTTGATCCCGAGTGACGGGTTGATCGGTTCCTTGAGGTCGACTCCCAGCAGATGAGCCGAGGTCTTCGGCGTGAGGCCGTCCTTATTGAACTCGACCCCGGTCATGAGGAGAAGATCGTACTTGGCCCACGCGCGTTTCTTTTCGCGCTCGATCTCCTCGAAGTACTGCTCAATCTCGTCCGGAGGGATGACCAGCCCGGTGAGGTTGACCAATTTGCCGAGCAGCCGCTGCGGATCGCAAAGATGGTCGGTGATGCAAAGCGCATCAAAACCTCGTTGACCATAGAAGTCGACGATCTCCGGCACGCTTAGTTTTCCGTCCGACCAAGTCGTATGGGTGTGGAGATCGCAAAGGAGCAACTTCTTCGGCAAATGGCGAAGCAAGGGAGCCTTGCGGATAAGGGAGGAGGTGTCTTTCTCCGGAGAAGGCAAGGCGTGCAAATCAGGCACCAGCACGGGCGTGGTCGCCGCCTGGTCGAGAATAAACCGGGCCAGGTTGAGAGCGCTGTCAGCCCGCCCGAGCGGTTCAAGGTTCTTGCGCCAGAGGGAAAGCAGGCGCCCCTGGTCACGCAGGCCGCGTTCGAGCCAATCGATCACCTCGCGGGGTTTTTCCGCCAGGACCCCTGCGTTGGCTTCGCGGAGCAGCTCAAAATTTCCCTCTTCCTGCCCGGAGCTGAGCCGGTGGACAATCATGGGGCAACGGGCCGCGATCGCTTCCTGCACCATTCCCGCCTCCGCACGGCTAATCACGGCGTGGTGCTCGCGCAAAAGCTGCGGCATGCGGCGGGTATACCCGATCACTTCCATGCGTCCCGGCGCGGTCGCGGCTTTTTCGCGCGCCATCTCGTCGAGATCGGTGTCGCGACCGACGCAGGCCGTGAGATCCCAGTCGGCATGTTCCAGCAGGCGATCGATGACCTTGGGCGCTTTCTTGCGGGCGCTGTTGATCACGTAAAGAATCCTCGGGCGTTTGCCCGCGGTCAGGTCCGGCAGGGCATTTTCATATTTGCCATTCACCGTGGCCCGCCATTGCACAGGAAAACCCAAGATCTCGATTTTTTTCTCCGGCACACCGTCCGCGACCAGCGTCCTGGCCGCCGCTTCATTGGTCACAGCAAAGAAATCGGCGGTGGCCTTGGGCCAGGGCGAATCCTTCACCACCGCATCCGTAATAAGGGAGATGAGGGTAAAATCGCGGGTGCGTCCTTCGCGGTAGATTTCACCAATCAAAAAGCAGTAGATCGGGCAGGTTGAAACGACGACATCCGGCTTGAATGAACGCAAGGCATCGCGCACCGAATCGCGCAACCGCGTCAGGCCGTCGATCTGGCCCTCGACCACCTGTGACGTCCCCAATAACTGATAAAGTCCGTACCAACGCCGGGGCGCGCGGTTAATCGCGGCCTGAAACGTATACCGCATCATGTCGTGAAAACGGCCGTAACAGGAGTCGAGCAGGTCAAGAACCTCAACACGGGCCTCCTTGGGGGCCAGATGCTCAATGGCGTCTCGGACGTTCGCAGTCGCGACATCTTCCCCTTCGCCGAATCCGGCCGTGAGAAGGAGGATCTTTTTCAAGGGCCAAAGGCGGTTTCTTCTCCCGCCACCCCTGTGAATAACTTGTGAATAACCTCTCGACAAGTTTAAAAATGTTACAGTTACGCGTCGGAAACTACGTTTCGTAACATCTTGAGAATAACATGCTTTAAGAAGGAATTACGCGATCCATGGAATTAGTCATGCGAGATCATTAAAACCTTGTTAATAGCTGCAAAAAATATGGGAAATCGTTCTCTCACGTGTAGTTTGCTCAACTAGGTCCATGATCATCAGCGCCATCGTCCCATACCGCCGATCATGGCTTGTGCTTGGCAGCCTTTGCGCATGCCTCTCATTACACTTTGCTGAGGCGGACACAACCGCTGTCACGGTGACGATCACGAAACGCGCGCCCATCGCCATCATGGAAACGGACGGAAGTATTGGTGCGATGAGCGAAGCCAAAATGGGTGCCCGTTACGCGCTGGTCAGCAGCGATGGACAACATGTGATTGTTCAAGACGATCAGGGTGCGCGATATCGGGTGTCCCAATCCGCAACCGATTATGTTGCGACTATACCCGCGACGGCCTCGCCAGCGTCCTCTGCCGCTACGACCGCGAATGTCCCCGTCCCCTCTCCTACGGCAGCAACGAATGCTCCCTCGACCACTGCACCTACGCAAACGCCATCCACACCGGGTAATGGCTCGGCGGTAACCGAGGACTCCGTCGCTGCCATCAATAAGGGCATCGGCAAGCCGTTCTTCTCGACGCAGGATTTCTGGAAAGAACCGGCGCTGCTGATCGCCCAACGGATAGGGCTGAAACTCGAAGACAAGACGAAATGGGAGACCGCCTATCGCCGCTACTTTTACGGCCCCGATCTGACTTATGCACCCGCATCCATCCTTGGCGGCAATGCGTATTGCATCGCTCTCTATGCCGATGCCAACGATGTCCTCACCTCAGCCCTGATCGCCTTCACCAACGATGGCGACTATAAGGGGGTCGATGTCCTTCTCTCGAAGATCACGCATCTCAAGCATCCGACCGATAAGCCTGCCCCGGATACCGACAAACAGATTGCCGATCTTCAGGCCCAGGCCGACGCCTTGGAAGCCGCCTTCGAAAAGGACCGACGGACTGAGGAGCAGGCAATAACCAAGAACCTGACCGCGCTATTCGGAGAACCCAAACGGACGAACTTCGGCAGCAATGCCGTCTCCCGCGAGAACGTCCTGCGCTGGGACTGGAACGGCGTTTCCTTCCTGCTCACCGGACAGGAAGACAAATACAACCTGCTGCGCATCGTCCCAACCAACCTGGCCGACAACCGCGGACGCTCCGAACGGATTCCGCGCGATGAAATGGCGGCGAAACTTTCCGATGGCGTCGAACACCGGCCCAACGGCGATATCGTCATCACCCAGCTCCCCATGGCCGACCAGGGGCTCAAGGGCTATTGCGTCCCGGCCACATGGGAACGTGTACTGCGTTACACGGGCGTGCCAGGCGACATGTATAGCTTGAGCCGGATTGGCGCAGCGGGTTTCGGCGGCGGAGAATCGGGCGGAAATGTGGCCAACCAATTGGATGACGTCCTGCACGACTATGGCCGTAAGGCCGAATTCGTGAATATCGATCAAATTGACGCTCACAGTCTGCGAAAGTACCTCGACAAGGGCATCCCTGTTTTCTGGTCCGTCAACCCGGAGGGTTATGCCCCATCCGAACAGCGGGCCGCAGTCTGTGACCGCGACAAAAACTGGGATGGCTGGAAAAAACTACTGGAGCAAAGCCGCGCACCGACCACGAAAAGCCCGGCGCCGCTTCCCTTTTTCGGCGGCCACCAAGTCTTGATCACCGGTTACAACCCGGAGACGAAGGAGATCGCATGGTCCGATCCGTGGGGCCGCAATACGCAGGAACGGTGGATGACGCAGGAAGAGGCCACGCGGTGTTCGCTAGGCCAATTTTACATCATCACTTGGTAAGCCGGAGAATCAGGGCGTCCATTTCTGATCCCGTAGGAAAGTGAGCAGGTCGGGGCTGTCGATGGAGAGCGGAGGCAGCCAGAGGCCCAGTTTCTCCCGTTTCCAGTAGAAATGTTCCGGGTTATCCGGCTGGGCGAACTGGTACTTATAGAGCACGGCGCGGATGTAACGGGGCGGATGTTCCGGAAATGGATTGCCCGCGAAAAGTCCCAAGGTCGCCGGATCGTTGTGAAGTAATTTCCAGACAAGGTTCAATGTCCAGGGATATTGCCGGGGCGATCCCATCGCGGCGAACCAGAGCTGCCAGTCGAGATGGGGCTGGTAGGGCGCGATAAAGGGAGGAGTGCGGTGCGGGTCCCAAGGCGACCCAACGTAGGGATATTCCTTCCAATCGGTCGCAGTGGCCGGATCGCTGCCGTTGCTGCCCTCGAAGACAATCACCGGTCTCTCGCGCCCCACCGTGCCGAAGGCACCGTAGGTGTTGACGAGGCTGAGCGGGTCAAACGAGGCATTCATTCTCTGCGTGGGATCGAAGAGATTTAGGACGGGCTGGATACTGAGCAGGCCGATGAGGCCCGCGACAGCCCACGTGGTGACCGTCATGGCGCGACTGGGAATGGCGTCATGACGCGCCTGGTTGGCCTTGGCGACAAGACGGACGGGCAAAATATGGCCCCAGAAGCGGTCATCGAAACAGGCAAGCGCGGGCAGGATGGTCAGCCAGTTGAAGAACGAGAGATTGCCCGAGACGATGAGCGTGAGTTGAAACGAAACCATCAGGAATCCTGCGATGAGACGGCCCCAACGCGGTCCGAAGGCCAACCAGGGCGCACCCAGTTCAACGACAAAGGTCCAGAAGGTCCCGAACTGCAAGACCGGGTGGGGCAGGAAATGGAACCAGCGGCTGATCGGATTCGGGATTGGCTGCGTCTCGAAGTGGTAGTAGAGCGCGGTAAAGTCGGTCCAGCACGAATCGCCACGCAGCTTGATCAGGGCCGAGCCGAGCATGATGCGGACGATGAGCCACCGGAAAAGCAGGATGACGGCAAAGGGCGGAGGGCGGAGGGGAAAAGGCCGCGCGTCGAGAAGAGGACAGAGAAAGATGGCAAGGAAGCCGGTCTCCAGCATCTGGATTTCCCATCCGTAGCCGTACCAGTCCTGCCCGATGTGGACGATCGACATGTAGAGAATCCACATCACCGTCAACATCAGTGCATTGGCATAACCGGCCAGCATCACGCAGGAAAGGATTACCCCGATCCATGGCACGACTTGCAGCCAGGAGTCGGAGCAATCGAGCCAGAAAAGCATGGGGAAATGCACAAAACCGGCCCAGGACGAGCCATAGTATTGCCGCAAGACATCGAGAAAAAGCGGAGCCGGTGTGAGCCCATCCGCTCCCACCAATGGCACCAGTTGCCGGGCCGCGACATAGAAGGCGATGAGATAGACAAAACCGAACCAGCGGAGCAGGACGAAACGCGTCAGCCAATACGTGTCGGCTGGAGTGGAACGTGCCGGGGAGGTCGTATCTCGTTCCATGGTGACTTTAAGAATTGATTAGGTAGGCGTCAAGGAACCCCATGCGACGCAAGCTCATACGCG
>Ga0068863_100004335_pt1 | contig 13977 bp, 17 predicted proteins | sample KBSSwiS62_FD_66596 | JGI IMG/M metagenome (GOLD analysis project Ga0068863, IMG submission 66596) | Switchgrass rhizosphere microbial communities from Kellogg Biological Station, Michigan, USA - KBS Switchgrass S6-2 | ecosystem: Host-associated > Plants > Roots > Rhizosphere > Soil ...
CCTGTCGGGCGAGTCGGGATTCCAGTGGACCATCGACCGGCCCGCCACCACGATCTCCGGCGACGCGCGGGTCTGGCCGCCCGGCCACAAGGTGAACGCCGACGACCGGCGCAGACTCGGGACCGACGAGGCAGACGAGCGGTACGGCGACCGGGCCGGGACGCGGGCGATCCGCCTCGAGGTCGAGGACGCCGCGGTGCTGCAGTCGTTCCCGCGCGGCTACCGGTTCGCGGGGACGAAGACCGCGAGGTTCCGCCAGGTCGGGAACGCCGTCCCCCCGCTCCTCGCCGCCGCGGTGCTCCGGGGCGTCCTGTGAGCGCCGAGCGGGGCTACTGGCGGGTCGTGGACGTCGCGTCGGGGGCGGTGCTCCTCGAACAGCACGTCGACGTCGCCGGGGCGGCCCTCGCCGCGGTCGCCGGGTTCGACACCGCGGGCGCGCACGCCCGGGCCGGCTACGAGGCCGCGCTCGAGTGGATGGACCCCGACGGGACGGTCGGTCCCGCCGGGCAGTGGAACCGGGCCGTCACGGTCCGGACCGACGACGAAGGGAACCTCGAATGGACCGATCACGACGACTCCGGATGACCGGCGCCGCCCTCCTGCTCCTCGGCCTCGCCGGCTGCGGCATCCCCCGCGTGCCGGGAGGATGGCACCACGGCACCACGACCACGACGAGCACGACGACGACAGTCCCGGTCGTCCACTGCGACGCGCTCGGCTGCGCCGGCGTCCCGCCCGACCCGGTCCTCGGCTGTTTCTCCGGCCTCCCCCCGGTCGACGGGATCTGCCCGTGACGGTGAGGGACCGCGCCCGGGTCGAGCACCCGGAGTGGTACTGCCCGGACTGCGGGCACCTCTGGCGCCAGCACCAGAACGGGACCCCGTCGCAGGCCCTCGACCGCGACGCGCCGATGCCCTGCCACGCGGTCGTCGACGAGGTGTTCACCGACGAGGCGACCGCGGCCGTCCCGGTGTGGTGCGGGTGCCGGCGGCTACTCGACGACGAGGAGCTCGCGCTCGAGGTGCTCCGCGGCCAGGCGGCGCAGGGCGGGGAGTAGCGGCCGGATCTCCGCCAGCTCGGCGCGGGCCTGCGCGAGCTCGCGCTGCAGCACCGCGTAGTCGCGGGGCGACGCCTGGCGGGGCCGTCCCTGCGCCGCGGAGGCGATGAGGACGGTCTGCTCCCCCGACGCGGTGATGTACGTCGACGTCGGCGGCGCGACGAACCCGGGGACGTTCACGGCGAGCGCCGCGATCATCTCGAGGTGGCCGCCGATACCGCGCCAGTCGCCCGACAGGTTCGACCCGTCGAGGACCCGCACCGCCTCCGACTCGACGTCGGCGCGGATGATCCCCGACACCCAGATCCCGAACGCGTTCTCCCCGACCGCGACGTTCGCGCCCCGCGACCCGGTGTGGTCGTAGTGCCAGATCGCGTCGGTCGCGGAGAGGGGCCGGCCGTCGCCGGCGACCTTCGCGGCGTGGCCGGTGCCGTAGGTGAGCACCGCGGTCGGGATGCGCCGGCCCTCGGGGCAGTCGTCGCACGCGACGACGGTGGAGCCGGTCGCGAAGTACGCGTAGCGCGACGCCGACGGCGGCGCGGTCGTGCACTCCTGCGGGATGCCGATGTGGCACACCCCCCACGGGGCGACGTACCCGTAGACGCGGCGGAACCCGTGCTCGTCGGGCGCGTCGACGCGCAGGTCCGGGAAGTACCCGGCGGCGACGTCGGGGTGCTCGTCGAAGTAGCCGGGCGGCGGCAGCTGCGGCGCGCCGGACGCGACCATCGCCGCGGCGGGCTCGTGCAGCGGCCGGCGCAGCGCGGGGAGGACCTCGGCGCGGTGCGCCTCGAGCGCCGCGGCGCGCCGGGCCGGGTCGTTCGCGTAGAGCAGCCACGCGGGGAGCTCGGCGTCCTCGACGACCTCGGGTTCGGTGACCCGCTCGTCCTCGGCGGGGAGTTCGTCGGTGAACTCGGCCGGCGGTTCCATCCCGTCGAGCCACACCACCGCCCACGACAGGGCGGGGAATGGGCAGCCCGTCGAACCCATCACCTCGTAGGAGACGAACCGGGCGCGTTCCTCGAGCGGCCAGCCCTCCTCGGTGACCTTGAGGACCTCCCACTCGACCTCGGCGTCCCCGACGTCGATCGAGTTGTACCGGAGGAACTGCTCGCGGATGAGGCCCTCGACGCGGGTGCCGAAGTCGTCCGCGAGGAGGTGGCCGTGCGCGACGAGGCGCCGGCCGACGCGCTCGATCTCCTCCCACCGGCCCGCGAGGCGGGCGCCCATGTGGCCGCCGCCGGAGTTCTCGTCCATCGCCATGTACGGGAGCGGCAGGTTCCGCCAGGTGCCCCCGTCGGGGTCGAGGATGCGGCCGTCGCCGGTGTCCATCCCCTCGACGCAGAGGACGGCGTGGAACGCGGCGCCGACGAGGCTCGCCGCCTCGGTGTCCTCCTCGTCGCTCCCCTCGAGCTCGGCGGCGGCGGCGTCGGCCTCGGCCTGGGTGGAGTGGCAGGACTCGACCTCGCCGTCGGCGGTGTCGACCACCGCGTACGGGGTGTCCTCCCCGCAGTCCCCGGCGCCCTCCTGCACCTCGTAGCGGGCGAACGCGAGCAGGCGGGCGATCTCGGCGCGGGTCGCCTCGCGCCGGCGCAGCGCCGCGAACGTCAGGTCCACGTGGAGGGCCGCGAACGCGCGCTCCCGCTCCTCGACGAGCTGCCAGTGGTTCATGCTTCCTCCTGGGTCGGGTCGGCCGGGCCCTCCGGGCCGGTCGCCTCGTTCACGTCGTAGTCGGCCTGGCACTGGCACCCGTCGTGGTCCTGCGGCGCGTAGAACGACACGAACGGGAACTCGTCGGGGGGCGCGGCGAGGACGTCGTCCTCGGGCCCGGCGAACGGGACGCCCTCGAGGTCCTGGTGGGGCTCGAACGGCCGGTCGGGCGCCCCGCACGACCAGGTCCCCGCGGTGCCGATCTCGAGGCCGAACTGCGCGAGCATCCGGTCCGCGAGGTCCCCCGACAGGAGCCCCGACCAGAAGTCGAGGCGCAGCTGCATCGCGGTCCCTCCGGGTCCGCCGCCGGCCTCGAGGAGCGCCTCCCGGACGAGGCGCACCGGGACGAGGCTCGTCGAGTCGAACTCGCCCTCCGCGGGGGCGGGCTGGTGGGGCTCGTAGAGCAGCGCGGCGCCCAGCGCGACCAGGCCCGCGGACAGGAGGCCCCAGCCGGCGTCGAGCGCCGCGCCCTGGTCGGAGACGAGGCCCGGGTCGGGCCCGGGGTCGTCGGTGCCCGCCGCGCGCGCGGTGGCGGCGCGGGCCTGGTCGCGGGCGGCCTGCACCCGCGACCGGAACGTCTCCTCGAGCCCCGCGATCCCGCCCGCGATGAGCTCCTCGTTCGACCCCGCGAGCTGCTCGACGACCGCGGGACCGAGCGCCCCGGCGACCTCGAGGTTCGGGCGTCCCCGGATCAGCGCCTTGTAGTCGGGGTGCCCGTTCGTGAGGGACCGCAGCCGCGACCCGGCACGGTCGAGGGTGCGGCGCATCGCCGCGTCCGCGTCGGACACGACCCGGGCGCGCGTCTCCGCCTCGATGCGGCCGAGTCGCCGGCCGAGGTGCTCGACGCGGCGCGACCGGGCCGACGCGGCCACCGCCGCGATGGTCGGCATCCTCGCCGCGGCCTCCGCCCGAGCGACGACCCCGCGGGCCGCGGCGACGACCGCGGCCTCCCCCGACGGTTCCGCCGGGGCGCCGGGCGTCGAGTCCGTCGCAGGCGGCTCGTCGCCCGCGTCGGGCTTCGCGACCCCGTCGGCCTCGCCCACCGTCTCGTCGACGACCTGGTTCTCCGACTCCTGCAGCGTCGGCCGGGCGCGCTCCGCGATCTTCACCGCGACGCGCCGCTTCACCTCGTCATCGTCCGGCGTCGCGCCCTCCGGCGTCCCGGTCACCGACCGCAGGTACGCGTCGGAGATCACGATCCGGTCGTGGAGCTTGAACGCCTGGTCCGCGCCGTTCGGGTGCGACACGAGCTCCGACGGGTCGTACCAGATACAGAACCGGCCCGGGTCGTCGAGCCCCGCGGCGGCGAGCGTCGGCCGGTAGTACGCGGCGGTGAGGCCCATCACGACGAGGAGCACGAGCGGCTCGAGGTGGTACTTGAACCCGTCCTCGTCGACCTGGAACGCGTTCCAGTGGTTGAGCTCGCCCTTCCCCATCAGCGCGTCGGCGGGGAGGTCGAGCGTCCACGCGAGCCGCGGGATCAGCTCGGCGCGCGCCTGGCGGGACTCGTCCGCGAAGTCGCGGCCGAACTGCAGGAGCCGCACCTTCTCGATGTCCTCGGAGTCGAGGCGCACGATGAACGGCACCAGCCGCGCCGCCGAGTCCGGCTTCTTGATCGGGGTCGTGAGGTGCTCGAGGAGCTCGGAGTCGAACTTGTCGCCCTCGCCCTCGAGGTCGCCCTCGTCGTCGGTCGGGTCCGCGGTGCCGAACGACGCGTCCTTCGGGATGAGGAGCATCCCCTGGGGGATGCGCGACGTCGCGCTGGCACGGATGGCGAGGGTGTGGAGCAGGAGCTCGTCGCAGATCGTCCGCGCCGCGCGCATGTTCGACGTCGCCCAGTCCGAGTAGCGGGCGTGGCGGCGGAAGATCCGCGCCACGAACGCGTCGGTCGGGACCGGCTCGGCGTCCTCGTTGCCGGAGGTGGCGATCCCCGCGGGGCCGCGGCGGCGCCGCCCGTACTTCGCGCCGTCGGGGCCCGGGGCGACGAGCTCGTCGCGCGACAGGGCCTCCCACACCTCCTGGCCCTCGTCGTCGTCGGAGCCGTACAGGTAGAACTCGCCGGGGAGGAACGCGCACGCCGCCGCGACGCGCAGCAGCTCGGAGTGTCCGCCGTCGGGTCCCTTGAGCCGGCGCAGCGTCGCGTGGGCGAGCTCGCGGTCGCCCGGCTTGAGGTCGAGGTCGTCGTCGCCGTCGAGGGAGATCGGGACCGGCTCGTCGCCCACGTCGTCGACGACCGCGGGGACGAGCCGGACGCGGGACACGGCGTTCGACACCCACGACTGCGCCGAGTCGACCTCGGGGAGCTCGTCCGCGAACCGCCACGCGTCGTCCTGCCACTGCTCGTTCCGGCGCTTCACGTCCTTCTCGCCCGACTCCGACGCGAGGTCGATCATGCGCGCCGCGGCGGTGACGGCCCGCGCCGCGTACGTCCGGTCCCGGGTCACCCGCTCCGCGGTCGTGCCGGTCGCCTCGAGCGGGCCGGACCCCGCGGCGCGTCGTGCTCCCTCCCGCAGGCTCCCTCGCAGGCTCGGCGCCACGCGTCCCCTTGTCGTCGACGCGCCCGCCCCGACTCGCCGGGATGGTACCCGTGGAGCGGGCCCTCCCCGCGGACTAGCCGGCGAGGAGCCGGACGGTGTGCTCCGCGCCGATGCGGAGGTGGATCGACTCGAGCAGCAGGTCGGGCGGCGGGGTGAACGGGCCCTCGACCCCTGCCTGCCCCGTCTCGCGCTTCCACTCGTCGAGCGCGTCGAGGCCCCCGACGCCGCGGGCGACGATCCCGTCGACGACCTCCATGAGCTCGGGGAGCAGGGTCCGGCACGCCTCGCGCATGAGCGTCCAGCACTCGGCGTTCGCGGGGCACGCGTCGCACCCGCCGACGATCGGCACCGCGCCCGGGCCGAGCGGGGTGTCGCGGGTCGGGCCGAGGGGCGCGCCGCCCACGTTCCCCGAGATCGCGCGGCCGGTGCCGTACCCGTGCCGGCCGAGGCACTCCTGGCCGACGACGTCGAGCACCGGGCCGTCGCGCAGCGCGGCCTCCCACGCCTTGAGGTCCTCGACGGACATCAGCCGTACTCGGAGCCGACGATCCCCGCGACCGCGGACGCGGCGAGCACCAGCCGCGCCCGTCGGGGGAGCAGCTGCACGACCAGCGCGCACCAGAACCCGACGCACCACGGACAGTCGAGCAGCTCGAGGACCTTCGGGTGCGCCGGCCGGGGCGAGAGGGTCCCGACCTCGCGGACGAACGACCTCGACCGGCCGTGGCCGACGGCCCACCGCTTGACCGCGCTACGGGGGCGTTGCGCGACGCCGTCGGTGGTGACGAGGCGGGCGAGCCGGAACGCGGCGAGCCCGTCGACGAGCACGTCCACGCGGGCTACTGCTTCGACTGGCCGAGCCGGCGGGTCGGCTGGATGGTGCGGAGCAGGTCGTCGGCGGAGCGGGGGGTGAGCGCCGCCGAGACGCGGGTCCCCGCGTAGATGTCGACGACGTAGACGTCCCTGCCGTCGTGGAGCGTCCCGTACACGGTCGGGGTCCCGGAGTTCGCCACGACCCCGACCGTAGCGCGGGCGGTCAGCCCTGCGGCGGAACCTCGGGAGCCGCCGGCTCGGCGGGCGGCGCCTCGGCCGGGGCGGGTGCGGGCTCGCCGGGGGCGGGCTCCGCCGGCGCGGGCGCGGCGGGGGTGTTCGCGGTCACGGCGGCGGCGAGCCGCTGCGTGTTCGCGTCGATCTGGTCCGCGAGGGCCTGCACCGCGGCGGGGTCGCCCGCCTGGTCGCGGAGCATCTGCGAGAGGCCGGAGAGCAGCGCGACCGCGGAGTCGACCGCGGCGCCGTTCTGCTCGACCTCGGAGGCGAGGGCGTTCAGGTCCATGAGTAGTTCCTCCTGTCGGGAGAGCTCGACGCCCTGCGCGGCGAGCACGAGGTCGAGCTTCCGCTCGATGCGCCGGAGCGCGGCCTCCCATCCGTGCACGTGGACGTGGATCTCGAGGGGGGGTCGGTCCATGCGAGTCCGACCATACCCGCTAGAGGTGGCCGGTCAGCGCGAGGACGAGCAGCACGAGCAGCGCGACGACGACGAGGAACACGACCGCGTCGGTCCCGAGCTGCCCGCGTTCGGGGTGGCGTCGTTGTAGGTCCATGCCCCGGGTCGTACCCCGGACCGTCCCCGTCTACGCCAGGTCGCGCCGCCACCGGAACCGGGCCACCCGACGCCGGCGGCGCGGCCCGAACAGCGTCTCGTCCTCGCGGCGCCGGCCGGGCGAGTCCCACGACCGGGTGAGCCAGACGTGGTCCTTCCCGAGCCGGTCGCGGGTCCGGTTCGCCGCGGCCTCGACCTCCGCGGCCTGGCGGAACAGCACCGGCTCGTCCCGTCGCATCTCGGCGAAGTTCGCGGGCGTCCGGTAGGGGCAGAAGTAGCATGACGACTTCGGCGGCACCGGCAGGCCCGCGTCCGCGATCAGCCGCTGGCAGTCGGTGCGCGAGAGGCCGAGGTCGAGGAGGGGGTACGCCTTGCGCTCCGCGGGGTGCTCCTGCGCGTTCCCGACGCGCTCGACCTCGTCGGTGGAGAACCCGATGAGCACCTCCGCCGGCTCGGTCCTGCTCGCGCCGTGCTCGCGGCACCAGCGCCGCACGACCCGGATCTTCCACTCGGGCGTGCAGGCCCGGTTCCCGGGCGACCCGTTCGCCATCCGGAGCGGGATCTCGACGCGCCGCGACTCGGGCCGCTCGAGCGCCTGGCGGAGGGTGAGCTCGGAACCGTCGCGCAGCACGCGGCGCAGCTCGAGGACCTCGAGCCCGCGCTCCGCGGCCCACGGCACCGCGACGTCGCGCACGTACGAGAGGGTCGCGGGATGTTCGGAGTCGTCGCCCACGTTCGAGAACAGGGCCGCGTCGACCGGGCCGATCCTGCCCTGCGTCGCGAGGACGACGAGCGCGGTCGACTGCACCCCGCCGCCGTAGGAGATGACGCGCATCGCCGCACCCTACCTTCGTCGGGAGCCGGGGGCGCGGAGCGGCCCCCGGGAGAAGCGGGTAACTCCACCGGGGGCCGTGTCCGAGGGCCGGGCCCCGGGGTCGCCGGGGGCACGGGGTCCACCACCCGGTCGTCGCTTCCGGGGACCGGGACCCGGGGGTGCCACCCGGTCAGATCGGGACCGGGACCGTCGAGCGACTACCTGGTACGCAGGGACCCGACCCTACCGCCCGGCACCGTCGGGTCGGTGGACCGGAGGGGAATCGAACCCCCCGCCTCGGGTCTAAACCCCTCGGCCGCCGCCAGGACCCGGCCCGACCCCCCAACTATGGCGGGGGGGTGCGACGGTTAAACCCTACCCTCGTAGGGCGGTCATCCGGCGGAGACGAGGCGGACGCCGCCCACCCACTGGTCGATCACCGCCGGGACCTGCGGGTGCGGCGTCCCGCCCGGCCGGCGCACCGGGAACCAGAACATGCCGTTCGCGGTGTCGACGATCCCGCGCAGCGGCTTCCCCGGCCCGCCGCCGAGCTCGTCGATGAAGTTCCCATACTGCCGGTCGAACGCCCACGTCCTCGCGCCCGGGGTGCCGCCCCGCGTGTAGCGCAGCACCCCCGACGTGCCGACCGCCTGGTAGTACGACCCGTCCGCCGGGTCCTGCACGACCGGGCCGCCGGTCGCGCCGATGGCGAGCCCGCCCGGGGGGACGACCTCGACCTGGGGGAGCGCCATGACCGCCCACTCCGTCGTCGCGCCGCCGAGCCCGTTCGACCACGCCGCCGCGCTCGACGGCCAGCCCGACGCGAGGGTCCCGGGCCGGAACACCTCGAGGAACCCGTTGAACAGGCCCTGGAACGTCGTGACGACCATCAGGGCGCCCTCGTCGTCATAGGTGGTCTGCTCGGGCCGGAACGTCGGCCGGTTGAGGAGCAGCACCGGCGCGGACTTCGCGGTGAGGGTCTTCGTCGACGCCTTCCACGAGAACTCCTGGACGCACGAGTTCGCCGCGCTCGAGATCGCCGCGTTGCCGTGCGGGGTCCACACCCTGCCCCCCGCGTCGGTGACCGGCGACGCGCCGGGGGTCACCGCGGAGCCGGCGCCGAAGTTCGCGTTCACGACCTGCGACCCGCCGACGTACACGGAGAACTGGTAGACCGCGCCGGAGAGGCGGGCGTTGAAGAACGAGCCGGTCCCCATGATCGACAGCGCCGCCGTCGCGGAGAAGAACGCGACGGTCCCCGGGGTGTGCGACGAGATGAGCGTCCACCCGGCCCACCGCGACGGCTCGGTGAGCGCGTCGGCTGCCTTGTAGATCGACAGGGCCCCGGTCGTGTTGTTGAACGAGATCCCGACCCACCCGCGGGTCCCGTCCGTGTTCCCCGTCGCGCTCGTCGACGCCTGGTTGATCGTCACCGCGGTGCCGTCGGCGGAGCACCGCCACGACAGCTTCCCGGTCGAGTCGAGGAACAGGCCCCACTCGCGCTGGTTGCTCGTGTTCTCCCACACCCCGCCGATGAGCGAGTCGGCCGCCGGGGTCCAGTCGGTCGCGAGCATCCTGCACGTGATCTCGATCGTCGACGAGCCGGGGTTCAGGTTCGAGGTCTTCGGCGTCGTGAACGCCCCGCCCGCCGACGCGTCGGACACGGCGCCGTTGACGCCGGTCGGGGTGACGAACGCGTCGTACTCGACGGTGACGCGCTCGTCGTCCGCGACCGCGCTCGACGCCTTCACCATCGACAGGCCCCGGAACCTGCAGCTCACCCGGTCGCCGGTGACGGGGTGGGTGACGTCCGCCGCGTAGAACTTCGCGGCGAGGACCATGTCCTTGTCGAACACGGTGAGGACGCCGCCCTGCTGGCCGATGCCGGGCGCGTTGTCGTAGTGGGAGAAGATCGTGTAGCCCGAGAGGGGGAACGTCTCGAGCTCGCTCATGTTGCGCGACCCGACGTGGGTGTCGCCGGTCACGCTCACGAAGTTGTCGAACACCCCCGACGCGAGCGCCGGCGCCGCCGCCTGGATCTGCGCCGGGGTCTTCGACCGGGCCGCGTCGTACAGCCAGAGGCCGGACGGGTCGAGGGAGAACACGACGATCACCGGCCACTCGCCGTCGCCGAGGACGAACTCGTTGTAGCCGCGGCCGACGCACGCGACGATCCGCGCCACGCTCCCCGAGTCGACGTAGTTCCCGACGTCCTCGAAGTCGGCGCCGCCGACGACGCCCCACACCGTCGACGCGGCGGACAGCTTCCCGGTCGTGGTCGGGATCGATTCGACGGTGAGCGACCCGTCGGGCGGGACCCACTGGAACATCTGGCAGGTGAGCGCGGTCGGCTTGAACGCGTCCGCGGTCTGGCAGCTGCCGGGGATGAGGACGTGCCCGTTCGGCGCGAGGACCGGGAACCAGAACGATTGGCCGGCGGTGAGCTCCCACGACGACGGGGAGTAGACCCCGACCGTGTCGCCCGACGAGTTGGTCGCGTGGGTGGGGACGGTCCCGAACGTGCCGGGCTTCCCGACGTAGCGGACCGTCGCGCCCGGCGGGGTCCATGCCTGCACGTACGGCGGGTTCGACGGCCAGGTGACGGTCCCGTCGTCGTGGAGGAGCCGGTCCCCGAGGTCGGGGTGGCGCAGCACCCGCACGACGTTCTTCGGCGACTGCGCCCGGGTCACCGGGTCGGTCCAGAGGACGACGTCGCCGGCGCGGACGTCGTGGATGGGCCGCGCCGCGAACGCCGGGGACGAGCTCACCCCGCGACGCTACCGACCCGCCGCCCCCGCGAGCGCGATGGGGCAGGAGCGGCGGTGCGCGGCGAGGCCCTGCGCGTTGCCGCACGACCGGCCGCACTCGCACTCGAGCGGCGGGCCGTGCGCGGAGCGTTTGTGGGGGCCGAGGCCCTTCGGCTTGCACGGCCGGCCGCACTCGTCGCACGCGACGAGCCCCTCCGCCGCGAGCAGCTCGGCCAGGTAGGCGTCGAGGCCCACGACGTGGTGTCGGCAGGCGCAGTCGCGCAGCGGGCACTTCCGGTGGGCGCCGACGGAGCAGTAGATCCCGACGCGGCCCACTACCGGGCGGTCGCGACGAGGACCACGATCCCCGCGGCGGTGAGGCCGGCGAGGACGTCGAGCCAGTGGTCCGACCACCAGGCCCTCACCGGAACGCCCGGATCGCGTGAGCGGCGCGGTGTGCGGCCATGCCGTCCGTGAACGCGTACGCGTCGCGGACCCGCGCGGCCCGCGTGTCGGGGACGCCGGCGCCGTCGTGGAGGGCGAGGCCGACGAACTCCTCGAGTTGGTCGGGCCGGTCGACCATCAGCCCCGGCGGGGACCAGAACCGGAGGCCGTGGGAGACGTCGCGCCGGTACGACGGGTGGTTCAGCGCGAGCACCGGCCGGTCGAGGCTCGCGAACTCGTAGAGCGTGGACGAGTTGTCGGCGCAGTAGAGGTCGGCCAGCCTGGCGATCACGTCGTCGAACCTCTCGACGAACTCGACCCCGAGCTGCTCGTAGAGGGGGCGCAGCTGGTCGGCGGCCTTCGGGTGCGCGTGGCCGAGCACGTGCGCGCGGCCCGACGCGGCGAGCTCCGCGACGGCGGGGAGCCAGTGGTCCCACGTCGCGCGCGTCTCGGGGACGAGGGGGCAGTCCCAATGGAACGAGAACGCGACGGTCGGCACCCCGAACCCGCGGGGCGGGGGGAGCCGGTGCCAGCGGTCGAGCTTCGGGCAGCCGACGACCTCGACGCGCGCCTCCGGGTAGCGGGCGAGGTTCGCCCCGGCGACCCGGCGGTTCGGGCAGAGGAACAGGACGACCGCGTCGCGGCCCTCGCCGCCGGCCCACCCGCCGTGCTCGACGCCCTGGTAGGTCTGGCCGGCGCCGTGCTCGACGAACACCACCGGCCGGTCCCGGCCGGTCATCCGCAGGTCGTACCACGACGCGACGACCGTCGGGATGCCCGGCTCCCACGGCTCGGTCCCGAGGCCGGCGGGGATGCCGTGCAGGACGCACTCGGCGGCGGCGGCCTCGCACGCCCCGACGTGGAACGTCCCCCGCTCCGACGGGTCGAGGGCGTGCCAGATCGGGGCGAGGTGCTCGACGTAGTGCGGCTCGGTCGCGAAGAACTCGACCGGCGGCGGCACCCAGATCACGACGGGTCCTCCCCGGTCGCGTCGACGACCTCGTGCGTCCAGTTGGCCGCGTTGGTGCACGCGTCGTGGTAGGCGCCCTCGACGTCGACCCACGGGCCGCGTCGGTCCTCGACGGTCCCGTCCTCCGCGACGCGGACCCACCCGAACCCGGGCGGCGGCAGCGGCGGGAGGTCCTGCGGCAGGATGGCGAGGCCGGGGTTCGGGCCGTGCCGGTAGGCCATGCGGACGAGGCGGATCACCGCGAGCCCCGGAGCAGTTTCTCGTAGCGGGGCCGCCACACCGCCCACGACAGCTCGTCGGCCCACTCGAGCGCGTCGTCGCCGAGCACCGCGTGGTACTGGCACGCGTGGTCGATGGTGAGGGCGAGCTCGACCGGGTCGCACGCCTCGACGGGGAAGCTGCCGCCCTTCATCCGCTCGAGCGGCGGGTCGGGGAGCGTCGGGACGTGCGCGCCGGGGAACTCGCGGTCGGGGTCCCGGTCGAGGAGCACGAGGCCGAGCCCCGCGGCGGCGGCCTCCTGGTGGACGAGGGACAGGCCGCCGTAGCGGCGGGGCTGCACGAGGACGTCGTGGCCGTCGTAGTTCCGCCAGTAGTCGGGCGCGGTCGACTCGACGAACCGGACCTCGACGTTCCCGACCGTCGCCGGCGCCCCGGCGCGCTGCCCCGCGCCCGCGCCGACGATCGTGAGGACGCACTCGGTCCGCACGTGGCGCAGCGCCGCGGCGACGAGCTCGGTCCCGTTCCTGTCGGCCATCGCCGGCGACGCGACGTGCAGGAGGCGGGGCCGGCCCGGGTTCGCGGAGTGCGCCCGGGCGAGGCGCGTCTCGAGCACCGCGTCGAACCGGTCCGTCGCGACCGGGACCGGGAGGCGGCACGCCCCGGCGAAGCGGGGCCGGTCCGCCATCCACGACGTCGGGAGCAGCACCTCGGCGCCGCCGACCTCCCCGGAGTCGAACAGCTCCGGCATCGCGTGGAGCCAGACCTGCACGCCCCGGGCCCGCGCCATCTCGAGGAGCCGCGGGTGGTAGGTCACCTCCGCCGTGTAGACCGCGTCGACCTCGTCGAGGAGCCAGGCGACGTCGTCGTCGACCGGCCAGCCGGCGGTCCAGCGGACCCGGCCCGCGTCGACCGGCGCGCCCGGCGCGGCGGACTCGTACCACTCGGGGTGCACGGGCCCGCGGCCCTGGCCGCGCAGGTCGACCACCAGCGTCGCCTCGGGGAGGAGGTGCCGGCGGAACTCTCGGGTCAGGGTGCCGAGCCCCCCGTCGTCGGCGCGGGCGAGCAGCCCGAGGCGCCGGGCCGTCACGACCGGACCTCGTGCCCGCCGACCGGGTCCGCGGCGTCCACCCCGCGCCGGAACCCGACGTCGCGGCCCTCGAGGTACCCGAGCCACCACGACGCGGCGGACACGCCGACGAAGCACGCCGCGACGACGAGCGCGGCCATCAGAACCGGCCCCCCGCGCCGTCTCCGAACCTGCCCTCTCCCGGGCGGACGCGCCGCCAGCCGTGCACGAGCATCAGCGCGTCGTCGAGGACCCGGAAGTCCTGGTCGCCCTCGACGGTGAGGACGAGGAAGTCCTGGTGGCCGGCGACGTCCGCGAGCCGGTGGGTGAGCTCGGCGACGAAGTCGGTCGAGTCGATCTCCCACCGCTCGAGCACGACGACCGCGCCGCGCGGGATGCCGAGGACGCGGGCCTTCGCCTCGAGGTCGCCCAGCTGCTTGAGGTGCCGGGCCCGGGGCGCCATCACCTCCGCGCGCGTCGGCCCGCCCGGCAGGTCGCCGCCGGCCACGTCGGGTACGTCCATCGGTGCTCCCCTCGTCTGGAACCTCTCGCCCCAACCCATCACGTCCTCCGCAGCACCGGCGCGTCGGCCTCGAGCGCCCACCATTCGACACCGCGGTCCGGCCGGCCGAACGGATGGTCGAACCGCTCCTGCCCCTGGTCGCCGCCCCACTTGCGCGCGTAGTAGCCGCGCAGCCACTCGAAGTCCGGCCGCACCCCCGACTCGCGGATCGCGTGCGCGTCCTGCACCTCCTCGAGCAGCCCGACCGGCTCGTGCCGGTGCCCCCGCCCGTTCTCGCGCGGCGAGTCGAACCC
>Ga0068863_100004346_pt1 | contig 13966 bp, 10 predicted proteins | sample KBSSwiS62_FD_66596 | JGI IMG/M metagenome (GOLD analysis project Ga0068863, IMG submission 66596) | Switchgrass rhizosphere microbial communities from Kellogg Biological Station, Michigan, USA - KBS Switchgrass S6-2 | ecosystem: Host-associated > Plants > Roots > Rhizosphere > Soil ...
GCCCGCATCCACGATCGGCGCCGATTCGCGCGGCGGGTCCCCGCCGAACCATCCGGCCAGCCGCTCGGCGAATCGTTCCGGCTCGAGGTCTCCCACCGCGACGACCGCGGTGCGCCCGAAGGCCAGCTCGCAGGCGTGCCAGCCGCGCACCATCCCATCGCTGAGTGTCGGGACCGATTCCAGCAGTCCCTGGACCGGCAGACCGTAGCCCGAGTCTCCGAACCCCGCCCGGAGGGCCAGCTGCAGGGGGAACCGAAGCATGTCGTCGGCGACCTGGGCCACCTCGTCCGTGAGGGTGCCGCGCTCCAGCACGACCTCCGCCTCGGTGAATTCGGGAGCGTGCAGCACGGTATGCAACAACCCGGCGCCTTCGCTCGCCTGATCCGACAGCACCGAGGTACCGAATCCGAACCAGTCGGCCGACACGTGAGGGGAGAGACCGCCGCCGAGCCGCTCGAAGGCGAGCGCCAGGCCCGCCGGATCCATCCCTCCGGCTCCGCGAACCGCCGACCGGACGGCGAGTGCGGACAGACCGGCCGCCCGGACCGTGTCCCGCACCGTCCGGCGCCGGTACACGCCGATCGACACCAGCGGCACCCCGGGCTTGCGGCCGATCAGCAGGTCCACCCCCGGGAGCTCCACATGCAGTACACCGGACGTGCTGGACCCGTGCACCGCCACCGGAGGAGGAACCGGGGGAACCGGCGGTTCGTTGGCCTCGGGCGGAGGCGGTCCGGTCTTCTCGAACGATGCACGCAGCAGGTCGCCGGTCAGGTCGGTCTCGGCGGCATCGGGAAGAAATGCGACCGCCGAAACGAGATCGGGAGCCAGCCAGTCGATCGCGACGCGACGCACGTCATCCGCCGTGACGGCGAGCAGGCGCTCGTACTCCTCATCGAGCAGGGCGACGCCGCCCAACGCCTCGGCGGCGGCGAGGGCGGAGGCCCGGCCTTCGACCGTCTCCAGGCGGCGGGCCCAGCGGGCCCGCAGGACGCGCCGGACCCGGGCGAGATCGTCGCTGGAGGGGCCGCTGCTGCGAAGCCGGGAGACGCTGGCCGCGATGCCTTCCAGCGCTTCGCGAAGCCTTGGAGCGTCGAGATCCGCCGAGACCGAGAAGATTCCCACCTCGGTCGGCGAATAGTGCCAGGCCCCGATGGACATCACCACGCCGGGAGCCCGGAGCGCGCGGTACAACCAGCTGGCCCGGCCGGTGCCCAGGACCGCCGCGGCGACGTCGAGCGCCGCGGCGTCGGGATGCAGAGCGGGAACGCCGCGCCAGCCCACCACCAGGTCGGCGCGACGCACATCGCCCCGCAGCGTCTGGGTCCGCACCTCGCGGCGCGGCGGCTCCTCGGGAGAGGGATCCTCCGCGCCGGCGGCCGCGGGCCACCCGCCGAAACATTCGCGCGCCGCGTCCAGCGCCAGATCGGGGTCGAGATCGCCCGTCATCGCGACGATGGTGCGCTCGGGCACGTACCGCGAGCGGTAGTACCCCGCCAGATCATCATGGGACAGCGCGGCGAGCTGCGCCTCGGTCCCGATCCTCCAGCGCCGGATGCGGTGGCGGTCGAACAGCAGCGCGGCCAGGGTCTCCGAGGCTACCGCCGAGGGCGTGTCGAGCTTGCGACGGGCCTCTTCGATGATCACCCGCAGCTCGCGGCGCAGCTCCTCCTGGTCCAGGGTGCTGCGCCGCAGGGCATCGGATTGGAGATCCAGCGCGACGGCGAGGGATCCGGCGGGAAGGACGGCGTAGTAGGTGGTGTGGTCGTAGCTGGTGGCCGCGTTGAGATAACCGCCCGCGGCCTTGGTCTCCTGCGCGATCTGCCCCACGCCGCGCGTGGGGGTCCCCTTGAAGAGCATGTGCTCCAGCACGTGGCTGATGCCGGAGAGGCGATCGGGCTCGTCGAAGAAGCCGGCCCGGACATGACTCACCACGGCCACCGCGGGCGCGGTCGGATCTCGCTGGACCAGCAGGGTGAGGCCGTTGGTCAGCACCACTCGGCGCACGTCCTCGGTCCAGCGGAGCGTCACTGGACGATCCGAAGAACTCCCGCTTCGGCACTCCCGCGGATGAAGGCTTCGGCGTCGGTGAGCGGGATGATCACGCCGGTCTCTTCCTGGCTGCGCCGGGCCTCGCCGGCCATGAATTCCGTGAGAGACAACTGCACCGAGCCCCGGACGTCCGCCTTGAGCTGGAGCAGCAGCTCGTCCCAGGTGCCCTTGAGCGTCGTCCCGGCGAGGGTGGTGATCTGGTGGGGATCGCTGCGGCCGTGCTTGCGCTGCATGCCGGGAAGATCCTGGATCAGGGCTCCGAACAACTCGAGCTGGTTGGGGTCTCTGACGCTGCCGTCGAGATGCTGGGCCTCGATCTCGGCCAGCAGGTCCTCGGTCGGGTCGGGTTCGGGCGAGAGCTCACCCAGCCGGCCCAGCCACGGCGCCAGCTCGAGATCGTCATCGGCCAGACGGTAGAGGGTCTTCTTGAGCTCGACCGTGCGCCACAATCCGAGCTCGTCGAAATGATCCTCGGGCTCGGTCTTCTCGAGGTGTTTGAGCGCGGCGCCGCTCTCCCCCCGGTCGTAGAGCATGTTGGCGAGATAGATCCGGGCCTCGGAGTACTTCGGATCGATGGCGAGGGTGCGCCGCAGCCAGAAGAAGGCGCCGCCGTCCCGTCCCAGCCGGTGGGACACATACCCGAGGCAGGCCGCGGCTTCGGCACACTCGGGCTCCGCGGTCTGGGCGAGATCGAAGAAGCGGTAGGCCTGCGCCAGCATCCCGCTGCGGAACAGGGCGCGCCCGGCCTGCAACATCATCTCGTGATCGTCCTGGAATCCGAGCCCGAGCAAACGCTCGAAGCTGGCGAGGGCCCCGCGCTGATCGCCCACCGCAAGGAGGGCCTCGCCCATGCCGGCGAGCGCGTCTTCGTGATCGGCGTCGAGCGCGAGGGCCCGCTCGAAGGCCCGGCGTGACCAGGCGAATTCTTCCCGGGCGAGATAGGCGTAGCCCATGCCGATATGGAGCTCCACCGCGCCGGGATAGAGGGCGAGACCGTCCTTCAGGGTTTCCAGGGCTTCGTCGTACCGTCCTTGATTGTAGAGTTGGTGGGCTTGTTCATCGAAGTCGTCGGAGCTGAGAAAGGCATCCGACATCCGGTGGGCCTCCCGAGGGGGTTATGTAAACATATGAGGCGACAGGGCTTGGAACAAGGCCCCTCACTCAATGGTTTGGGGGGTTGACCGAGCGTCGCCTCTCTTTAAGTTACTGACCGGTCAGTTATTATCGGAGGAAATACCATGGCTGTCCCCAAGACCCACTCGCCTAACCCGCCCAAATGGAAACGGCGCCCCGAGGCCCGCGCCGACGAGATTCTGAGCGCCGCCATCGAGGTCTTCGGAGACGTCGGCTTCGCCCGCGCCAAGCTGGAAGACGTCGCGAAAAAAGCTGGGGTGAGCAAGGGCACGCTCTACCTCTACTTCGATTCCAAGGAAGAGCTGTTTCGCCGGCTGGTCGTGGAACGCATCATCCCCTGCTTCCAGGAGGCCGAGCAATATCTCCGGGAGTCGCAGGGATCCGCACGCGAAATGCTGGAGTGGTACATCCGCCGCAAATGGGAGACGATCCGAAAGCCCGAGATGGTCCGGATCGCCCGGCTGGTTCACGCCGAGCTGGTGAACTTTCCCGAGCTGGCGCGGTTCTACTTCGAGGAAGTGATCCTGCGGAGTCGCTCGCTCCTCAACCAGATTCTCGAGCGCGGCATCGACACCGGGGAGTTCCGGAAAGTTCCCCACGACTTCGTGCTCCGCGCGGTCCCGTCGCTGCTGGTCAACGGCGCGATGTATCAGCGCGGATTCGGCGCCTACGATCCCCACGCCCTGACCGATGATGAGCTCCTCGAGGGCACTCTCGACCTCGTGCTGCAGGGCGTGCTCGCCCGGAAGGTGTGAACTCCATGCGCTCACTCGTTCTCAGCGGCATCCTCCTCGCGTCGGCCGGCGCCGCGCGAGCCCAGGGCGCAGGCCCGCTCCCTCCGCTGCCCCCCGGTCCGCTGTCGCTCACCCAGACGATCGAGCTGGGCCGGGTGCGCGGGGTCCAGACCGCGCTGGCGCGCTCCGCCGAACACCTCGCCGAGGCACGGGTCGGTCAGCGTCGCGCCGACCTGCTGCCCTCGGTCGGGGCCGGGCTCACGTACGTGCGGCAGACCCTGAATCTCGAGGAATTCGGGCTGGAGGGATTTTCCGGGATCACCGACCCGTTCAATGTCTTCCGGGTGCAGCTGCGGGCCAGCCAATCCCTGATCGACCCCGCCGCCTGGGCCCGGCTCCACGCCGCGAAGGACTCCGTGCTCGCGGCGGGGCTCGATGTGCAGACCGCCGGGGCCCTCTCGGGGGCCGCCGCCGGAGTCGCGTGGCTCCGGGTCTTCTCGGCCGAAGAAACCGTACGCGCCCGCGAGGCCGACAGCACGGTCGCCGGGGACCTGCTCGAACAGGCCCGGCGTTCGCTCGAGGCCGGGGTGAGCGCGGCGATCGATCTCACCCGAAGCCGGGTGAATTTCGGATCGGTCCGCTCCCAGCTTTCGGTGGCGCGCAACGCGCGGGACCGCGCCCGTCTCGACCTGGCGCAGACCCTCAGGGTTCCGCCCAGCCAGCCGATCGCCATTGCCGCGGACACCACCCTGGAGCCCCTCCCGATCCCCGCCGGTGCCGATTCCGCCGTGGCGTGGGCCCTGGCTCACCGTCCGGAGGTCGCGGCCGAGCGCCAGCGGCTCGCGGTCCTCAACCGGGCCCGTCGGGCCATTCGTGCCGAGTATCTCCCGTCCCTCGGCGCCAGTGGATTCGTCCAGACCTCCGGTACCCATGTCGACGGCCTGTCCCGCAGCTGGGAGGTCCAGCTCGGCATCACCGTGCCGATCCTGGATGGGTTCCGCCGTCAGTACCGCTCGCAAGAACAGGGAGTTCGCATAGAGGCTCAGGAGATCCGCCTGCGGGATCTCACCATGCAGGTCGAGGGCGAGGCTCGCGCCGCGGTGCTCGACCTGGCCTCCGCGCGGGAGCAGGTCGAGATCGCCCTCGAGCGCGAGCAGCTCGCGACCGAGGAGCTGCGCCAGGCGGGTGACCGGTTTACCGCCGGGGTCGCGGGAAGTCTCGAGACCAGCAGTGCCCAGCTCAATCTCACCGCCGCGCGCGATGCGCTCATCCAGGCTCGGGTGGCGTACGGCATCGCCCGGGTGGGTGCGGAGCGGGCGCTCGGCATGATCGGAAGCGCCGACAAGTAGCTGAAGCACAGCGTGTGAACAGACGACCCGTGACCAGCGACCAGGATATTCCAGATGACGTCGATTACCCAGGAACAGCCAACCATGACGGACCCGCAAGTCACTGACGCACCGGTGCGGCGCCGAGTGCCGATTCCCCTGATCGTGGTCGGCCTCATCGCCATCGCCGCGGCGGTATTCGGCATCCCGCGGTACCGGTTTGCCCGGACCCACGTCACCACCGACAACGCCCAGGTCGACGGGCACATCACCCCGATTTCGCCCAAGGTGCAGGCCTTCGTGGCCCGCGTGCTGGTGGAGGACAACCAGAAGGTGAAGGCGGGCGACACCCTGCTGGTCCTCGACGAGCGGGACCTCCAGGTCCGGGTTGCCGAGGCCGAGGCCGATCTTCGGACCGCGCAGGCCCAGGCGGGCAGCGATCGGCGGGGGGGCGCGGCTTCCGCGGCGCTTTCGGCGGCGCGGTCCAACGCGGGCGGGGCCGAATCGGCGATCGCCGCGGCCGAAGCGGCGGTGCGCAAGACCTCCGCGGACCTCACCCGCTATCGGACCCTCGCGGCGCAGAAGGTGATCTCGGCGCAGCAGCTCGACCAGGCCCAGTGGGCCTATGACAACGCCCGTGCCTCGCTGGACGCCGCGACCAAGCAGGCCGCGGCGGGGAGCAGCATGGTGCAGGGTGCCGAGGCCGATCTGACGGCCGCCGCGGCCCGCATGTCGGCGGCCCGCTCCGCGCTGGAAACCGCGCGGCTCCAGCTCGGCTATACCGTCATCACCGCGCCGGCCCGCGGGATCGTCGCCAAACGAGCCGTGGAAGTCGGGGTGCTGGTGCAACCGGGACAGCAAGTCATGTCGCTGGTGCCGGACAGCGGGCTCTGGGTGACCGCCAACCTCAAGGAGACCCAGGTGGAACGGGTGCGGGCCGGTGCCAGGGTGGACATCGAGGTGGATGCCTATCCCGGCGTGGTCTTTCACGGCACGGTGGAGAGTCTGAGTCCGGCGACCGGAGCGCGGTTCGCGCTGCTCCCGCCGGACAACGCGACCGGAAACTTCACCAAGGTGGTCCAGCGGGTTCCGGTGCGCATTCAGGTGGACCCGGGCCAGAACCCGGAACAGCCGCTCCGGCCCGGCATGTCGGCCTCGGTCACGATCACTACGGGCTGACCAGTGGGCACCTTCGCATTGCCGCGGCCCCGGGCCGACCTGGACCGCGCCCAGATCTACCAGGCGCGCTATCTCATCGCGTTCGCGGTGGTATTGGCCAGCGTCCTCGAGCTGGTCGACACCAGCATCGTGAACGTGGCCATCCCGCACATGATGGGCAACCTCGGCGCGACCCTGGACGAGATCGCCTGGGTCAGCACCGGGTACATCGTGGCCAACGTGATCGTGCTGCCGATGACCAGCTGGTTCTCGGACCGGTTCGGCCGCCGCAACTACTACACCGGGTCGATCGTGCTGTTCACCTTCGCCTCGGTGATGTGCGGGGGCTCCCACTCGCTCGAATCGCTGGTCGCCTGGCGCATCGTCCAGGGGGTCGGCGGCGCGGCGCTGATCTCCACCGCCCAGGCGATCCTCTTCGACGTGTTCCCGCGCGAAGAGCGCGGCGTGGCCAGCGCGATCTTCGGGGTCGGCGTGATGGTCGGGCCCACCATCGGACCGACCCTGGGCGGCTGGATCACCGACAATTTCTCCTGGCCCTGGATCTTCTACATCAACCTGCCGCTCGGGATCCTCGCCGGCCTGTTGACCTGGCGTTACGTCCCGGAGCCCAGCCACGGCATCAAGCGGTCCAGCTCGGTCGACTGGGCCGGGCTCGCGCTGCTCATCCTGGGCATCGGCTCGCTGCAGATCTTCCTGGAACGCGGTGAGGCCCGGGGCTGGTTCGACGCCCGCGAGATCCAGATCGAGGCCGCGCTCGCGATCATCGGCGTCGCCGGGTTCGTCTGGCGGGAGCTGACCGCCGAGCATCCGATCGTCGACCTGCGAATCCTGAAGAACCGCCAGCTCTCGATCGGGCTGGTGTTCGGCCTCGGGCTGGGTTTTGCGCTCTACGCCAGCGTGTTCGCGATTCCGGTTTTCCTGCAGGGCACCCTGGGCTATGGGGCCTGGGAAACCGGCCGGGTGATGTTGCCGGGTGCTCTCGCCGCGGCCGCGACGATGGCGGTAATGGGCCGGCTGGGCCGCAAGCTGGACGCGCGAATCGCCATCACCGGCGGGGTCGGGCTGTTCCTCATCTCGATGATTCTGCACTCGCACCTGACCACCCAGAGCGGGGTGGGTGATCTCTTCTGGCCCATGATTCTGCGAGGCATCGGCACCGGGATGGTCTTCCCGCCCCTGACCGCGGCCGCCGTGGCCATGCTACCCGCGAAGGACCTGGGCCAGGGCACCGGGCTCTACAACCTGGCCCGCCAGCTGGGAGGGAGCTTCGGCATCGCGATCGCGGCGAGCATCATCACCCGCTTCACCGAGCAGGGCCGCGAGGCGCTCCGCGCCCACGTGAACTACGCCGAGCCGGCCACCCAGGCTCGGCTGGCCGGGCTGACCCAGGCCTTTCACCGCTTCGGCGGGACGATCGCCGAGGCGCAGCAGAAGGCCCTCGCGGTGCTGGATCGCCTGATCCGCCAGCAAGCCTCGGTGCTGGCCTACGATCGGGTGTTCTTGATCATGGGCATCACGTTCACCTGCATGCTGCCGCTGTTGCTGCTGTTCAGGAAGGGGAAAGTCAGCGGGGGGCCAGCGCACTGATCCGTCCCTCGGCGGTCGACAGCATGACCGCGCTCCGGGGCGCGCGGGCCACAAACATCCGATACGCCGCCAGCGCCTGATCCGGCGCGCCGTTGGCTTCCAGCGCCCGGCCCAGTGTGAAATACGGATCGGCCCACCACGGCTCTTTCGCCACGGCGAGCCGCATCTCCGCCACGGCCTCGGCGGGTTTACCCCCGGCGAGCAGGACAGCTCCGTACTCGGAGTGCAACACCGCGTCATCCCCGTCCAGCTCCACCGCCTGCGCGAGCTCGGACGCCGAGGAGGCTGGATCACGTTGCAGCGTCAGCGCGGCGAGTCGCCGGTGGGCCGGCGCAAACGCGAGATTCTCCACCAGCGCCTGGCGATACGCGTCGCGCGCCGGCCCGATCCTCCCGCGACTCGCGTGCAGCAGCCCGATCGAGTAGAGCACCAGCTCCTTGGACTGGTAGGGGCGGGCCAGCGTCGTCGCTTCTTCCCGGCGCAGCTGACGCAGGAGGGCCTGCATCTCCGCCAGCGCGCCCTCGATCTGGCCCAGATTGACCAGCGCGCTGGCGCGCATCTGCCGAACCCAGAGACTCTTGACGGAATCGGCCGCAATGGCCTTCCCCAACAGGGAGACCGCCGTGGCCAGGTCCCCCGCGGCGTAGGCGATCCAGCCTTTCGTGGCCGGATCGCTACGAAACCTCCCCGGGAGCTGCTCGAAGAGCAGAATGCTCAGCCCCTCGTGCACGAAGGGATTCCGAAGGTAGGCACGGTAACGCAGGGAATCGGCCTGGATCACCTCGGGCCGTCGGAGCACCTCACGCTCGTCCAGCAGATACCCGATCCATCGCTCCTGGTCCAGCATCCAGAAGGCGACCCAGCGGGCGTACAGTGGCTCGGCGCGATCCGGTGCCAGCCGGGAGGCCCCGTAGAAGCAGTGGGCCGCTTCCTGCGGGTGCCGCCGGAGCTTTTCGACACCCAGGTCGAAATAGGGCCCCCAGTCGTTGCTATCGACCGACGACTTGAGGGAAGGGCGGCTCGGTTCGGTTTGCGCACCGACGGACGCGGACGACAGGAGCGCGAAGATCAGGCCCACCGCCACGGGGCCGTGGTGCTGGAGGCGCCGAGTCCGCCGGCGATCACTCACAGGCGCGGCCCGGCAAGCGGGACACCCGGATGCGCTGGGTCACCAGGCTCCGGATGGCCCGGCGGATCGGTCCCTTGGCGCTGATGTCACCGGCGACGGAAATGACCCGCTCCCAGTGGACCGGTCCCAGCCGGGGGTCCCAGGCCAGAGTTCCCTCTTCGGTACTCTGGCGCCGCATCGGGACCTCCAGCGTGTCGTTGATCGCGCCGGCGGTGTCGCTTCGGGCCTTGATGCTCCAGGTATAACCCGCGTTCTGCCCCGGCGCCGCGACCAGCACCCCGGAAGCGAGCGACGGAAGAAAGTCCGCCAGCACGCCGCGAAGATCCGCAATCTGGGCCACATCCTCGGGAATGAACGGGATTCGGTCAGTGGTATAGGATCCCTCCGCGCTCAGGGTCCCGCGCCAGCGTCCGCCCAGCAGCCCTTCGGTGTCCGGGGTGGAGGTTCCTTCGGGCCCTTTGCGCCAGACGGCGAGCGAGTCGTACCAGGCGGTGAGCACCATGCCGGAATCACTGCCCGTCGCCACGATGAGCAGCACGCCGTCCCGCCCGGCGGTTTCCTGCCGCAGCACGCCGCCCGACTCGCTTCGAATTTCGGTACGAACTTCTTCGCGAAACGCGGCGCATGCGAGCATCGGAACGGTGTAGCGCGGCACCGGTGCCTGGGAAGGATGCGCCAGCATCAGCGTGACGAGCGCCGCGGTCTGGCGCCCCGACGGGCCGGCGGATAGCATGGATCGGATCATCGCCCCTGCAAAGTGGGTCCTTTACCCCGGAGAGTCCATGTACCGGTCAGCTCGTCTGGCGCTGTGCGCGATGGTGGCCGGTGGCGGCGCGATCGCTCAGGCGCCGGCCCCGTCCCAGAAGATCCTCATTCATGCCGGCAGGCTCATCGACGGTCAGAGCAATGCCGCGCGGGCGGATCAAGGGATCGAGGTCATCGGGGGACGGATCACCGCCGTGGGACTCTGGAGCGAGCTGTCGGCCCGGTCGGGTCCGAGACAGGACATCGACCTGTCCACGATGACCGTGCTTCCCGGGCTGATCGACGCCCATACCCACGTGTTACTGCAGGGAGACGTCACCGCCGCGGACTACGATGAGCAGCTGCTCAAGGAATCGATTCCCTATCGGACCATCCGGGCGACCATGGCGGCCCGAACGGCGCTGACCAATGGATTCACCACCATCCGCGATCTCGAGACCGAGGGCGCCATGTACGCCGACGTGGACGTGAAGAACGCGATCGCGCGCGGGGTCATTCCCGGACCGCGCATGTTCGTGGCCACCCGGGCCATGGCACCCACCGGCATGTACCCGCTCTCGGGGTATTCCTGGGAGCTCCAGGTGCCCGAAGGAGTGCAGATCGTCGACGGCGTCGACGCGATTCGCAAGGCGGTCCGCGAGCAGGTGAAGTACGGCGCGGACTGGATCAAGTTTTACGCCGACCGCGGCTATTACCTGGGCGACGACGGCCGGCTCCGCAGCCGGGTGAACTTCACCGACGAGGAGATGAAGGCGCTGGTGGATGAGAGCCATCGGCTGGGGCGCAAGGTGGCCGCGCACGCCATGGCGTGGGACGGCATCGACGCGGCGCTCCGCGCCGGCGTCAACAGCATCGAGCACGGACACGGCATGACGCCGGACCTGCTGGACCGATTGGTGAAACAGGGGGTCTACTGGTGTCCCACGATCTTCGTGGGACGCTACGTCGCCCAGGGCCGCGGCGGGGTGTGGCCGCGGATGACCGAGCTGCTCCGCACCGCCTTCGGCGACGCGGTCAAGCGCGGTGCGGGCGACCTGATCGTGTACGGAACCGACGCGGGCGGCTACCCCTGGACCGAGAACCAGGCGCAGGAGCTCGCCATCATGGTGGAATACGGGATGACGCCGCTGCAGGCGATCCGCACCGCCACCATCAATGCGGCCCGGCTGCTGGACCAGGGGGCCGAGCTCGGCGCGGTCGCGCCGGGCCGCGCGGCCGATCTGATTGCGGTGGCCAACGACCCGCTGGCCGACATCCGGGAGCTCCAGCGGGTCAGATTCGTGATGAAGGCGGGCGCCGTTATTCCGCGGCCATGAACGGATAGCGATGATCGTGGGGCGGATCGAAGGTTTCCTTGATCGAACGGGGTGACACCCAGCGCATCAGATTGAGCACCGAGCCGGCCTTGTCGTTGGTGCCGCTGGCCCGGCCGCCCCCGAACGGCTGCTGGCCGACCACCGCGCCGGTCGGCTTGTCGTTGATATAGAAATTCCCGGCCGCAAAGCGGAGGGCCGCCGTGGCCTCCACCAGCGCGCCCCGCTCCTGCGCGAACACCGCGCCGGTCAAGGCGTACGGGCTGGTGGAATTCACCAGACCGAGGGTCGCCTTCCAGTCCTTGTCGGGATACACGTAGACGGTGAGGACCGGCCCGAAGAGCTCCTCGCACATGGTGCGGTATTGCGGGTTCTTCACCTGGATCAGGGTCGGCTCGATGAACCAGCCCTTCGAGTCATCCGCGCCACCACCCGCCAGGATGCTGACCCCGCGGTCCTTCTTCGCCTGCGCCAGATAGCCCGAAATCTTGGCGAACGATTTCGCGTCGATCACGGCCCCCATGAAGTTCCGGAAGTCGGACACGTCGCCCATCCGGAGCCCGGCGATCATCTCGAGCACGTGCTTCTTGACGGTAGGCCAGATGCTCTGCGGAATGTAGGCCCGGCTCGCGGCGCTGCACTTCTGCCCCTGGTACTCGAACGCGCCGCGCACCATGCCCACCGCGAGCGCTTCGGGATCGGCGCTGGGATGCGCCAGAATGAAGTCCTTGCCGCCGGTCTCCCCCACCAGGCGCGGGTAGGAGGCATAACTCTCCAGCCGCGACGCGACACCCTTCCACAGCGTCTGGAACACCGCGGTCGAGCCGGTGAAGTGGATGCCGGCCAGGTTCCGATCCGCCAGCACGCGCTCGCTGATCTGCTGGGAGTCTCCCGGAATGAAGTTGATGACGCCGGGCGGCAGGCCCGCCTCCATCAGCAACCGCATCACCATGTAGTTGCTGAGCGCCGCGGTGGCCGCCGGCTTCCACACCACCGTGTTGCCCATGAGCGCGGGCGCGGTGGGGAGGTTGGCGCCGATCGCCGTGAAATTGAAAGGGGTCACCGCGTAGACGAATCCTTCCAGCGGCCGGTGCTCCATCCGGTTCCACATCCCCGGTGAGGAGATGGGCTGCTCGGCGAGGACCCGCTCGGCGAAATGGGCATTGAACCGGAGGAAGTCGATCACCTCACAGGCGGAATCGATCTCGGCCTGGAACACCGTCTTGCTCTGGCCCAGCATGGTCGCGGCATTGAGGGTCGGTCGCCACGGGCCGGCCAGCAGATCCGCCGCCTTGAGGAAGACCGCAGCCCGGTCCCGGAGGCTCCAGCTGGCCCATTCCCGCTGGGCCCGTTTGGCCGCGCTGATGGCCGCGGCGATGGCGCGCCCGTCGGCCTGGTGGGTATCCGCGAGATGGTGCGAGCGCCGGTGCGGCGACACCACTTTCACCGTCTTCGGGCTTCGGAATTCCTGCCCGTTCACGATCACCGGAATCTCGGTGACCGAGCCACCCAGTCGCTTGAGCTCGGCCTTGAGCGCGGCCCGCTCGGCACTGCCCGGCGCGTAATGCAGGATCGGCTCGTTGCGCGGGGCAGGAATGTTCGAACTCATGATGGCTCTCCCGAAGTCAGGTCTCGGACGGCGAATCCGCCGCACCAATCTATCATCATCGAATTCGATCCGTGCCGACGAACAGCGGCGTCCGGGGAACCCGGAATCCGGCCCTGGCCAGGATGTCCCGCCCCGCCGGGGAGAGGACGAATCCGGCGAACGCGCGCGCCAGCTCGCGGTGCGGCGCGCCGGTCGGGATCGTCAGCGCATAGACGATCGGCTCCCCTTTGAATTCGATGGAATCGGCGGTTCCGGCCCCGGATCCGGCGAGCCGGACCCGCGCCTGCGCGTACCAGCCCGCCAGCGCGGGGTCGCTCAGGTCGACTTCCCGCGGCAGCGTCACCCACTTGAGTCCGGCCGTCTCGGCCAGGGACCGATAACTCCAGGCATAGTCCAGCTCGCCTGCCTGGAGCAGGCCGGTCAACTGGGCCTCGGCGGGCCGCATGTACCTGGGCAGCAGCGCCGCCCGCAGTCGCCCCGCGAGGCCCGGCACGCGGTAGTGCGCTTCCGCCAGCTGGAACACCATCAGGGAACGATATCCGTTGGGATCGAGAGCGGGATCCGATTGCCCCCAGCGGACCCCGGGCCGGAGCAGGATCCGCCACCAGTTTTCCCCGGTGATTTCCCCTGCACCCGAAGATCGATCGGTATAGGCCAGCACCATGGCGTTGGTCGCGAAGGTCACGTACCACGAGGCGTGCGCCGGCATCAGCAGCTTGGCGATGACCCCGTAATCCGCGACCGCGATGATATCGGGAATCTTGCCCAGCTCGGTGAGCTTCCTGGCCGCCTCCACGCTGCCCGAACTCTCCTGCATCGGCTGCACGGAAGGATGCAGACGCTGAAAAGCCGCCAGCAGCTCGCGGAAGGGGAAGCCCAGGCTTCCGGCATTGAATACCACCAGGGGGCCGTCCCGCTGTTGCGCCTGCGCCGGCGGTGCCCCAAGAGCGGAGACCAGGAGGAGTGCCGCGAGGATTCGTCGCATCAGGGAGCCGCCTCCTCGGGGGTCAGGTTGGCAAGCGCAAAAGCATAGATGTCCGCCTGCTCCTCGATGATCTTCGAGATCGGTTTCCCCGCCCCGTGCCCCGCCTTGGTCTCGATGCGAATGTAGGCCGGCCGGTTCCAGGTGGTCGCGA
>Ga0068863_100004347_pt1 | contig 13958 bp, 10 predicted proteins | sample KBSSwiS62_FD_66596 | JGI IMG/M metagenome (GOLD analysis project Ga0068863, IMG submission 66596) | Switchgrass rhizosphere microbial communities from Kellogg Biological Station, Michigan, USA - KBS Switchgrass S6-2 | ecosystem: Host-associated > Plants > Roots > Rhizosphere > Soil ...
GTGCTCGTCGACGAGCTCGCCCACACCAACGCTCCCGGCTCGCCGAACCCCAAGCGTTGGCAGGACGTCGAGGAGATCCTCTCGGCAGGCATCGACGTCCTCTCCACGGTGAACATCCAGCACCTGGAGTCCCTCAACGACGTCGTCGAGCGGATCACCGGGGTCCGCCAGCAGGAGACCGTGCCGGACGAGTTCGTGCGCCGAGCCGAGCAGATCGAGCTGGTCGACATCACCCCGGAGGCGTTGCGGCGCAGGCTCGCACACGGCAACGTCTACGCAGCCGAGAAGGTCGACGCGGCGCTGGCGAACTACTTCCAGGTCGGCAACCTGATCGCGCTGCGCGAGCTCGCGCTGCTCTGGGTCGCCGACGAGGTGGACGTCGCCCTGCGACGGCACCGGATCGACAAGCAGGTCCGTGAGACGTGGGAGACCCGGGAGCGGGTGGTCGTCGCGCTGACCGGCGGGCCGGAGTCCGAGACGGTGCTGCGCCGGGCCACCCGGATCGCGAAGCGGGCCGGTCAGGCGGATCTGCTGGCAGTGCACGTCCTGCGCGGCGACGGGCTGGCGGGCGCCCCGGTCGGCGCGACCAACGCCCTGCGGAAGCTGGCCGACGACGTCGGGGCGAGCTTCCACACCGTCGTCGGGGACTCCGGAGCGGACGGGGTGACGGACGCGCTGCTGGAGTTCGCGCGGGGGGTCAACGCGAGCCAGCTCGTCCTGGGCACCTCGCGGCGCTCCCGGCTGGCCCGGCTGTTCGACGAGGGCATCGGCGCGCGGGTGATCCAGGAGTCGGGCTCCATCGACGTCCACATGGTCACGCACTCCTCCGCGGGACCGGCACTACGCCTGCCACGGCTGCAGAACGCGTTGTCGGTGGACCGCCGGGCGCTCGGTTGGGTGATCGCGGCGGGCGGCCCGGTCCTCGCGACCGTCCTGGGCTCGACCTTGCGCGGGGTCGTCGGGCTGTCGACCGACGTCGTCCTGTTCTTCCTGGCCACGGTCATCGCCGCTCTCGTCGGCGGGCTGGGCCCGGCCCTGCTCGCGGCGCTGCTGGGTGGGCTGCTGCTGAACTTCTTCCTCACCCCGCCGCTGTACTCGCTGACGATCTCCGAACCGGAGAACGCGATCACCGTCGTCGCGATGCTGCTGGTGGCGGTGCTCGTCGCGCTCGTCGTGGACCGGGCCGCCCGCCGCGGAGAGCAGGCCGCGCGGGCCCGGACCGAGGCCGCGCTGTTGGCCTCGTTCGCGCGCACGGTTCTGACCGGCACCGATCCGCTCCCACGACTGCTGGAGAAGGTGCGCGAGGCGTTCACGCTGCGATGCGTCGCGCTGTTGGAGGACACCGACGGGAGCTGGGCGCGGGTGGCGGTCTCGGGTCCTCCGGAATGCGGGCGGCCGGAGGACGCGGACATCGACGTCGAGGTGGAGGAGGGCCTGCACCTGATCGGTACCGGCCGGTCCCTGCCTGCCTCCGACCGGCGCCTGCTGGAGACGGTCGGCGGGCAGGCCCTGCTCGCTCTGCGCAGCCAGCGGGCCGCGGAGGAGGCGCAGCGAGCCAGACGGCGCGCCGAGGTCAACGAGACCCGCAGTGCCCTGCTCTCCGCGGTCGGCCACGACCTGCGCACCCCGCTGACCTCGATCAAGGCCGCGGTGGGCAGCCTGCGCGATCCGCTGCTACCCCTGTCGGACGGAGACCGCGGCGAGCTGCTGGAGACCGTCGAGGAATCGGCGGACCGGCTGACCGGGCTCGTCGACAACCTGCTCGACTCCTCACGGCTGGCCGCGGGCGCGGTGGAGCCGCTGCTCGAACCCGTCGGCTACGACGAGGTCGCGGCCCGGGCACTGCTCGGGCTGCCCGAGGCCGAGCGGGTCACCGTCGAGCTCCCCGAGGACCTGCCGGACGTGCTCGCCGACGTGGGCCTGCTGGAACGGGTCGTGGCGAACCTCGTCGACAACGCCCTGCGCCACGGCCGAGGGGCGCCGGTCGTGCTCCGCGCGAGTGTCCACGAAGGACGCTCCGAACTGCGCGTCGTCGACTCCGGACCCGGGGTGCCGAGGAAGCAGCGGGAGAAGCTGTTCGCGCCGTTCCAGCGGCCCGGGGACCGGCACACCACCGGCGTGGGCCTGGGCCTGTCCGTGGCGCGCGGGCTCACCGAGGTCATGGGCGGCACCCTCGGCGCCGAGGACACCCCCGGCGGCGGGCTGACCTTCGTCGTCTCGCTCCCGGTCGCCGTCCGCACGTCGCGGCCCCGTCAGCCGCGGGGTGCACAGGCGTGAGGCGTCGAGGATCGGTCGCCAGACGCCTGGCCGAGCGCTCAGGCGCGCTGGGCGGCGGCGAGCTCCGTGCGAACCCGGACGGTGGGTAGACACGAGGACACCTCGGACATGCCGATCGGGACGAAGGCGACCAGGCCGATCGTCGGGTCGTCGGCCTCGATCAGGACGATCGCCTCGCAGGCGCTGACGATGATCGTGTCGTCGTCGGGCGCGGCGACGGGACGCTGCCCCGCACGGAACCGCCGGGTGAAGAAGTCGTTCCATGACGTGAATCCCCCATGCGCGTCGTCGGGGTCGTACTGGAACTGCGCGATCCCGATCCCCTCCGCGCCTCGGGGCACATTCAGCCGGTCGGTGACTCATTGAGCACGGAGAGCGACGCGGGACTGCACAGGGACTGCGACCACTCGTCGAGCACGCCCTTGAGCGGAGCTCCAGGTACATCCGCACGACCGCGTCCCGCTCGATCAACTCCTGGAACCGGACGACCGCCGGGCTCAGCGATCGCGGGCCGCGGGCCGCCACCCGCTCGCAGTGGCCGGTCAGCCACGCTTCGAGGTCATCCTGGTCGGCGGGCAGCCGGCCGAACCGCCGCCGCACGTCGACACTCCGCTGCGCAGACACCGCAGCCGCAGCCCGCACGCCGAACGACCCACGCCGTGCGAGTGGGAACGCGATAGCGTCCCGCACCGTGACCTCCTCGGCGCTGACCGAGTTCTGCCGGGCGCTCGACGCTCGCGATGTGCCCGCCGCACTCGCGCTGGTGAGCCCGGAGATGGCGCACGCGCGGGTGCGGACCGGAGCCCGGCGGGGTGACGCCGTCGACCACTGGATGGCGGGGATCGGCCACTATCGCTACCAGGGCGACACCGCCCTGCACCTCGCGGCCGCGGGCGATGCCGTCGTGGTCGTCGAGGCACTCCTCCGCGAGGGCGCAGCGGTCGACGCCGCGAACCGGCACGGCGCCCGACCCCTGCACTACGCCGCCGACGGCGATCCTCGTGGGCCGCACTGGGATCCCGAAGCCCAGGCGACGACGGTGGCCGCCCTGATCCGAGCGGGCGCCGATCCCGACGCCGTCGACAAGCGTGGCGTCACCGCCCTGCACCGGGCCGTACGGTGTCGGTGTGCGTCCGCGGTCGCCGCCCTGCTCGCGGGCGGCGCGGACCCGACCCGGCCGAACCGCACCGGATCGACGCCGCTCCTGCTGGCGACCCGCACCACCGGCCGCGGGGGGAGCGGATCGCCCGAGGCCGTGGCCCAGCAGCGCGAGATCATCGCCCTGCTCACCTCGTCGTGAGTTGTTCCTGGCCGCCAGCCAGGTCACCTGGAACGGCGGGAACGCCTGCCCGCCGGCCCGGACCGTCGGTCGGGGTGGACGCGAACGCCACCCCGGCTCCGACCCCGGTCAGCGCGACCGCGGCGGCGACGACGGCGACGGCCTCGGTGAGGATGGACATGACGGCTGCTCCTTGGGTCTCGGTGCCCTTCGTGGACACCGCCGACCCTCGTCGCGTCGGCCCGCCGGCGCCGTCGGCCCGGCGGCGGACGCCGACGTCGTCCGATCGGCCGACGCCCGCCCGTCAGCCCTTCACGTAGGAGAGCTTCTCCGCCACCAGGCCGTCCCGCATGGTGAACACGTCGACCCCGCGGACGTGGCCGCCCGGCCAGTCGTAGCGCCAGCGGGTCACGATCCGCTCGCCCGCCTCGATCACCTCCTCGGTGGTGAACCGGCCCTCGGGGGTCGAGCCGAACAGGGCGGCCCAGGCCGCGCGCACCTCGTCGGTGCCGACGTGGCGGGTGCCGTCCGGCGGAGCGGTGTCCTCGAAGACGCAGTCGGGGGTCATCGCCGCCATGACGGCGCCGACGTCCTTCGCGTCGAAGGCGCCGAGGAACCGGTCGAGTGCGGTCATGCGTCGGTCCGGGCGTAGTTCGAGGCGCCCCACCAGTCCACGACGACGACCGGCTCGTCACCCACGACCCACGCGTCGTGCCCGGAGGGCAGGGCGGTGACCTGGCCGGGGGTGGCGTCGAACTCGGCGCCGTCCGCGGTGCGGACGCGCAGGGTCCCGGCCACGTGGTACTGGAAGTGCGGGGCCTCGCAGAGCTCGGTGCCCGCCAGTGGGCGGACGTCGTTCGACCAGCGCCAGCCGGGCTCCAGCGTCAGCCTGCCGATCTCGGCGCCGCCGATCTTCAGCAGGTCCACGCGCCCGTGCGGGAACTCGCGGGTCTCGGTCGGGGTGGTGAAGTCGCCCTGCTCGTACATGTCGCCTCCGTAGGTCGTGGTGCTCGGGGGAGAAGCTAGGCACCCGACCTTGCGACGGGTTAGCGGTCCGGCAGGATGAGCGCGTGGAGGTGGAGCTGGCCCTGCTGGGTCGCTTCCAGGTCCGCCGTGGCGGGGTGGAGGTGCCGCCCGCGGCGTTCGGCGGCCGGAAGGTCCGTGCGCTGCTGCGGATGCTGGCCGTTCGCCGACCGGACCTGGTCCCGCACGGCGTGCTCGCCGAGGCGCTGTGGCCGGACCGGCTCCCGGCGGATCCCGCGACCAACCTGGGGGTGCTGGTGAACCGGGCCCGGCGGGCCGTCGGGGACCCGGGGGTGATCGTCACCGGGGCGGGCGGGTACGCGCTCGGTCGGTGCACGGTGGACGTCGACGCCTTCGTGGCCGCGCTCGACCGGGCCCGGTCGACGGCGGAGCCCGCCGAGACCGTCGAGGCCTGCACTGCGGCGCTCGCGGTCTGGGGCGACCCGCTGCCGGAGGACCTCTACGCCGACTGGGCCCGGCCCGTGCGCGACCGGCTCCACCGGGCCCGCACCGAGCTGAGCCTGCTCGCGGGCCGTGCCGCCATTGCGTGCGGGGACCCGCGGGCGGCCGCGGCCCACGCGGCGGACGTCGTGGCCGAGCACCCGCTCGACGAGTCGGCCACGCTGCTGCTCGCCGAGGCGCTGGGCGCGGCCGGGGACACCGCCGGGGCGCTCGAGCGGATCGCCCGGCTCCGCGCGGGGCTGGCCCAGGAGCTCGGCGTCGACCCGTCGCCGGAGGCCGACCGGCTGCAGACGGCGCTGCTGCGCGGGCAGGTCCGGCGCGTCCACCGGGCCGGACCGCCCCCGCCCACCGCGGCGCGGTCATTCGGCGAGCTGCGCTTCGTCGGCCGTGACGCCGAGTGGGACGTGCTCGACGAGGCCGTGTCCCACCGCGGGTTGGTCCTGCTCGGTGGCGCGGCGGGGACGGGCAAGTCGCGGCTGCTCGCGGAGCTGGCCCGACGCAGCGCGCTGCCGGTGCTGGCCGCCCGGGCCGTGTTGCCCGAACGCGACGAGGCGTGGGGGCTCGCCCGGTCCCTGCTGGCCGAGGCGCTGGCCTGCGACGCCGACGCGGCGGCGGCCCTGCCCGCCCACGCCCGGGACGCGTTGGCCGTCGTACTGCCCGAGCTGGGTCCGCCGACCGCTGTCCTGGACCCGGAGAGCCGCCGGGCGCTCATCCTGGCCGGTGGCCTGCGACTGGTGGAGGCGGTGGTCGGGGACGGCGCCCTCCTCGTCGTGGACGACGTCCAGTGGGCCGATGCGAGCAGCATCGGCCTCCTGGGATCGGCGCTGGCCCGGCTGCCCCGGCTCGCGGCCGTCGTGGCACACCGACCCGAGGAGACCCCGCCCCGGGTGCTGGAGGCGCTGCGGGGCGCCCGACCCGCCCGCGAGCTGACGCTCGGCCCGCTCCCGGAGCAGGCCCTCGCAAGCCTGTTGGCCCCGGATCTGGCCGCCGCGCTGCGGACGTCGACGGACGGCACGCCGTTCGCCGTCGCGGAGGTGGTCCGGGAGCTGCAGGCGCGCGGGCTGCTCCGCGCGGAGCCGGACGGGACCTGGGCCGCCCAGGACCCGTCGGCCGTGGCGCGGGCCGTCGAGCTGGGGCGCGCGGGCAGGCTCGCCGCGGTCCGGCGCCGGGCGGAGCGGCGGCCCCCGCTCGCCCGCGAGGTGCTGGCCCTGCTCGCCCTGCTGGCCCGGGAGGCGCCCGCACAGGTCGTCGCGGACGCGGCGGGAGTGGGCCCGCGGGCCGTGCTCGACGAGCTCTCCGGGCTCGCCGGGGCGGGGCTCGTCCGGCTCGGGGAGCTCGGCTGGGCGACCGCGCACGACCTCGTCGCCGAGGCCGTCGGCGCCGGGCTCGACCCCACCGAGCGCGGCAGGCTGCACAGCCTGCTGGCCGCGGCCCTGACGCGCGCCGAGGCCGATCCGGCGGAGATCGCGGCCCACCACCGGGCCGCCGGGGAGCGGGGCGTCGCGGCCCGGGAGTGGCTGCGGGCCGCCGAACGGGCGTTGGCCGGGCACGCGACGACGGAGGCGGCGGCGCTCGCCGAGGCGGGGCTCGAGCTTGAGCCCGGCCCGTCGGTCCGCGCCGGCCTGCTCGGCGCCCGGGCCGAGGCGCGCGCGGCGCGGGGCGACCAGGAGGCCACCGCGGACCTGCGGGCCGCGCTCGCCCTGACCGGACCGGGCCCGCTGCGCGCCCGCCGGATGTCCCGACTGGCCATGCTGACCTTCGGGGCCCAGGACGTCACTCGGGCGGCGGAGCTGGCCGAGCTGGCGCTGGTGGAGGCCGCCGGGGACGGCCCGGCGCTGGCGACGGCGCTCGAGACCGCCGCGATCGTCGACATGAACACCGGTGAGGCGGAGCGGGCCGGTGAGCGCGCCGGTGCCGCACTCGAGGCCTACCGGGCGCTGGGCGACGCCGCGGGGGTCGCCCGGATCCTGGACGGCCGGGCGATGGCGACCTTCCTGGACGGCGGGATCGGCGCGGCCGACGCGTTGTTCGAGCGGGTCGCGCGGCTGTTCACGGACTCCGGCGAGCTGCTGCGCGTGGTGACGCCGCGGTCGACCCGCGGGCACGGGCTCGTCTTCGCCGCCGATCCCGCGGCCGGGTTGGTCGAGACCACCGCGGCGCTGCGGCTCGCCCGCGATCTCGACACCGCCGAGGGCCAGGCCTACGCGCTCTGGCACCGCGCCGAGGCGCTCGCCGCGCTGGGCCGCGGGACCGAGGCCGAGGCGGACGCCCGGGAGGCGATCGCGCTCGCCATGAACCACCGCGGATGGACCGCCACGGCCCGTCGCGCCCTGGGGATCGCGCTCGTCGCGCAGGGCGAGCTCGACGCCGCCGACGAGGCGTTCGCGCGCTCGGCACAGGTCGCCGGGGACTCGCTCACGCTCTTCGCCTCCTGGGCCGCGTCCCGTCGGGCGCTCACCGCCCTGGCCGCCGGGCGCCGCACCGGGGTGCAGGCCTGGGTGGCCCGCGCGCTCGGGCTCGGCCCCGCGCTGGGCCACTTCGAGGCCCGCCTCGCCGAGGTCGAGCTGGCCGCCGCCCGCGCCGATCCCCGCACGTCGACGCTGGCCGCCGCCGCGCTGGAGCGGGCGACGGCGGGCGGGCACCTGGTCTCGGTCCCCCGCTTGCGCGAGCTCGCCTGCTGAGCGGCGCCTCCGGGACCCCCTGATCTCAGCCTGCGTCGGACGGACGGCCCCAGGGACCGGTGATCGCGAGGACGTGGCCGGGGGTCTGGATACCCGCGAAGAGCACCTTCCCGTCGGCGCTGAACGTGGGTCCGGCGAACTCGCTGCCGTTGAGGTCGTTGCGCGCCATGGCGTACGACTTCCCCTGGTCGGTGACGCCGACGAGGTGCTGCACCCCCTCGCCGTCCTCGGCGAGGATCACCCCGCCGTGCGGGGAGACGGTGATGTTGTCCGGACCGTCGAAGTTCGTGCCCTCCTCGTCCGGGGTCGGGTTGACGGTGAAGATCGTCTTGAGCGTGATCCGCTCCTTGCCCGGCTCGTAGAACCAGATCTGCCCGTCGTGCTCGTGCACACTGCCGTCCGACGCCCGGGCGTAGCTGGCCACGATGTAGGCGCCGCCGTCCGCCCACCAGGCGCCCTCGAACTTGCGGCTGCGGGTGACGGCGTCGTTCGGGAGCTGCTTGCGGGTCGACGTCGTGACCGCGAGCCGGTCCGGGACGTCCACCCACTCCACCTTGTACTGGGTGCCCGGCGAGGTGGCCTCGGAGAGGTCGGCGACGTGCGTGGACCCGCGCGTGCAGCGCATCGCCTGGAGGGCGCCCGCGTTCTGGTCGAGCTTCTTCAGGCTCCACTTGCCGGGGCGGAACCCCTTCGGTGGGACCCAGCGGTAGAGCAGGCCGTGCGGGTCGTTCGCGTCCTCGGTCAGGTAGATCGTCGACGTCTGCGGGTCCACCGCGACCGCCTCGTGCGCGTACCGGCCGAGGAAGGTCAGCGGCACCGGGCTGTTCCCGGGGTTCTCGGTGCCGATCGGGCTGACCTCGAAGACGAAGCCGTGGTCCTTGGTCAGTACGCCGGACCCGATCTTCCTCCCCGCCTTGTCCTCGGTCTCCTCGCAGGTCAACCAGGTGCCCCACGGGGTGACGCCGCCCGCGCAGTTGTTGTGCGTCCCCGCGACGCCGACGTACTCGCCGAGCCGCTCGCCCGACCCACCGACGTCGATGGTCGTGGTGCCGCCCCTGGCCGCCTCGTCGTAGGTCAGGCCGGCGCGGTGCGGCACGGGGAACGGCTCGTCCCCGCCGATCTCGTGGTTGTTGACCAGCGCCGTCCGGTCACCGACCCGGAAGGCGGCGGTGCCGTCGGTGTCGCTGGGGGTGGGCTCGCCGCCGTCGGACAGGCGCGTGACACCCGCCTCGGCGACCACCGTGTAGGAGAAGCCCTCGGGCAGCGCCAGGATCTTCGCCGGATCGGCGACGAGCGGGCCGTACCCGGAGGCGGCGCGGGTCGGGGCGCCGAAGGCCCGGCCCCCGGCGATCGCGTCGATGCTGCCGAACAGCGCGATGCCCAGTCCGACGGTCGCGGAGTTGCGCAGGAGGGCGCGGCGGCCGATGCCGTGGGGGGAGGGCCGCGACGGCTGGTGGGAAGCGTCAGAGGTGCTCATGGATCCCTCGTTCGGGGGACGACAGGTCACCGGTAGATAAGGCGGCGAACCCGACCAACCGCCACGCAAGGGATGAACGGGCAGGAAGGCGGCGATGAACGGTTCGGGTCGCGGGTGTCGTCTGCGCCCCGCCGATCCCGCGCAGGAGCAAGCGGCTGTCACGTGATGTGGAGAGCGCTCAGGTTGTCCTCGGCGGGATGCGCGACGCCCGCCGGCCCCGCGGCGAAGGCGGTCAGCAGGCGGGTGGTGATCGCGCCGATGACCGGAGCGCTCTGCCCGCCGCGACAGCCCGGGTCGAGCCCGCAGATCCAGTACTGGGTCCCGGCGGAGAACACCCCGGCACCGCTGGGCACGGTGTACCACGTCGCGTCGGCGAAGTCCGGCCGACCGCGGCAGGTCACGGGGGAGTGGAACAGCACCTCGATCGGCCGGGGCGTGGGCACCCGCAGGTCGACGCGCTCGTACTCGTCGCCGACCAGGCCCGGCAACCGCTGCCCGTCCCGCACCAGGCCCGACAGCAGCCAGTTCCGGTCGTCGGCCACGACGAGGTCCGCCTCGACGGGGTTGCACTGGTAGAAGTTGCCCAGCAGCACGCTCTCGGGGCGGGGGTCCGGCGGGTCGCGCCACTGCTGCGTCGCCTCGCTCGGATCGGTACGGCTCGCCGGGTCCTCCTGGAAGGACTTGTAGCCGACCTCGACTCGGTTCGGCCCCCACGGTGAGTCCTCGAACCGGATGTGCCGGTAGATCTCGTTGCCGCCGAGGAAGGCGAGGTTCACCCCGCGATCGCGGGCCGCGGTCACGGCGGCGCGCTCGGCGGAGGACCAGTACTCGTCGTGACCCAGGGTGATCATGGCCGCGGCGCCGTCGAGCAGGTGCGGGTCCGCGTGCAGATCGACATCGGTCGCATAGCCGAGCGGGAGCCCGGAGCGTTCGGCGAACTGTACGAACGGCAGCTCGAAGATCAGGAAGTCGCCCGCGCCCTGCATGTCCTTGGCCTGGTAGGGGCGGTCGAAGGAGACGGCGCGTGAGCGGTCGGCGAACCGGCCGGTGCGGGCGGCGTAGAGGCTGTACCCGCCCCAACGGTTGTACGCCTGCCAGGTGGTCACGGCGTTGACCACGACCAGGCGGCCGGTGTTGTCGGGGCTGGCCACGGTGAGCGGGACGAACTGCTGGGAGCCCTCGTCGCCGTCGAGCCTGAAGAGGTAGTCGCCCGGCGGCCATCCCGCCGTGTCCACGGTCAGCGACGGATCCCACGGCGCGACCACCGTGGCCCGCGGGGCCTGCACGACCGGGTCGGCCTGGCGTCGGCCCGGCTGCGGCGACGACACCCACACCTGCGCCGCGCCGGTGGGCGGGTAGTCGCCCATCCGGAAGGCCGTGACCGTGTACCGCGTGGCCGTCGTCGAGACGAACAGCCGCACGGGTTCCCCGGGCCGGACGGAGGTCCGCGCCGCGAAGCCCTCGATCGCGTGCTCCGGCCCGGGATGGGTGATCCGCCACTCGGCGCCGGGCACCGCGCCGACGGGCAGCGCGAGCGGCGACGGTGCCGGGGCAGGCGACGGCGACGGCGCGGGCGGGGCCGGGTCCGGCCGGGGCTCGGCTGCCGAGCAGCCCGCGAGCAGCACCGAAGCCGTGAGGACGGCGGCGACAGCCCGCCCGACCCACCCTGCGCGCACGACTCCCCCTACCCGCAACCGCCCGACCCGCGGGACCGCGCTCGCCACTCCGCGCGCGGTCACGCGGCCGGCAGACGCTACCGGACCGACCATCGCGACCGTCCTTCTCGGCAGGCACCGCAGTGAGAGCGATCATCGCCGGCGCTGTCGGCCGAGCGCCGCGCGCGGGGGCACCATCCGCCCGCGCCCAGGGCCGTCACGGCGGTGTGTCGGGCACCGCCGACGCGTCGAACGAGAGGAACTCCCAGCTGTGGCCGTCCGGGTCGTCCCCGGCTCGGTTGTTGAGCCGGCCCATGTCCTGCCAGGGCCGCGGCTCGGACCCGCCAGCCTTCACGGCGGCGTCGGCCAGTCGGTCGACGTCCTCTCTGGACTCGGCGGGCAGCGCGAGGATCGACTGGACGGCGCCGGAGGCGATGGGCCGCGATGTGAACTGGGCTCTCGAACCGGTCGAGCGCCACGCCCGACATCCTAGTGTCCCGCGCCGATACACCCGCATGGCGAAGGCACCTCGTGTGTCGCTTGCGCTAGAGCGGCCGCCCGTTCCATGGGGCGACCGGGTAGGGCGCCTCGAAGTCCCCGTCGGTGAACGCCCATCCGCTCTCCGCGGTGCCCCAACGGCCACCGTCGTACCAGGCATGGCCACTCACGAAGCGCTCGGAGCCGTCGCTGCGTCGGGTGAAGGTGTCCTTGAGGTAGAACACGTCGAGTCGGGGGCGGCCCCAGCTGGCGACGGTGCCGTCGGCGGTCGCTCCGCGCGGATGGATCCAGCGGTAGGCCCAGTGCCGGCCGAGCCAGCTCGCGAACGCGAAGCTCGGGCCCTGCAGGTCCTCGACCGAGCCGCAGGCCATCACGTGGACCACGCCGAGTGAGTGGTCCGGGGTGATCGGCCAGACCGCCGTGTCCGGGCTCGAGGACAGCCCGCCGATCCCCAGCGTCTCCCACTCCGGGCTGCGGGAGTTCCCGTCGTGCCAGGCGTGGGCCAGCGTGTTGTCGAAGCTCGTCGGGTCGGTGCCGTCGTCCACGGCGAACAGATCGAGCCTGCCGGGGGCCCAGGAGGAGGCCGCGGGTGCGTACGCCCAGTGCCGCCCGGCTCGACGGGGCAGGTTCTCGCGGTAGGCCTGGTGCCAGTCCTGGGTCCGGTTGCCGTTGTGGTCGACCGCGAGCGCCCAGATCGTGCCCGTCTCGGCGGTGGCGTAGACGCGTACCGTGTCGCCGTCGGTCACCGCGGCGGGGTGGGACACGAGCCGGTCGCGGCTCGGGTGGCCGAGGTTCTCGCTGGGCCAGTCGCCCACGTCGACCGCGTCGAGGTCGCCGCCGAAGTCCCCGGCCAGCACCAGGTCACCCTGGAGGTTCAGGGCGAAGGCCATCAGCGTGTCGGAGCGGGAGTTCGCCAACGCCGCCCGCGAGGCGAACGCCCCGCCGCGCCGCTCCCAGCGCGGATGCCATCCTCCGGTCCCGCGCTCTGGGTACCAGCGGTGCAGCATGCCCTTGTCGGCCGACGCGATCACCACGTCGATCCGCTTCGTGGTGCCGCTCACCCAGCCGTGCGCCGCCATGCTCTGCGGGTTGAGCGACTCGACGTGCGGTTGCAGGTACTCGGCTACGTCCGACCATCGCGCCACGATGCCTCCCAGGATGGACCCGCGCCCGAACTAGCAGCATCTGACCACACTGGACGCACCACAATCCGCCGAACGACGGTATACGCCGACCGTCTCCGGATCGGCCCGGCCGATGCGGGTCGCACGGCGAGATGTCGATCAGTCGACGACGCCGCCCACGTCCCGGTCACACCCCCGCGGGAGCGGGCTCGCGGATGCCCCCGCGCAGGACGCGCCAGGCGATGGCGGGCGCCATCAGGCTCGGCGGCGGAGCCAGCAGGTTGACCACGCGCAGGAACGCCGCGGCGACGACGGGGTCGCGGCGTGCGGCCAGCTGGACCCGGCGCAGGTAGGTCGAGATCATCGCGTGCCCGGGGGGTGCCTCGCCGCGCACGCCGGGAATCAGGAGATCGGCCCCGACCACGATGCGCCACGGGCCGTCGACGATCGCCGCGCACCGGCGGTGGAGGCGCTCCTCGATCCCCGCACCGCCCCGGTCGATCTCCTCGGCGAGTGCCGTCGCCTCCAGCGCCGCGACGCTCATGCCCTGTCCGAAGGCCGGGTCGAAGCTGCAGACGGTGTCACCGATCGCCACGTAGCCGCGGGGCAGGCCGGGCCGCTGGTCGAAGCGGCGCCGCCGGCAGGACGGGAACCGGAACGCGCGCGGGCGAGCGAGCGGCTCGCGCCCGTCCAGCAGCGCGGTGAGGTCGGGGGAGGCGAGGGTGCGGGCGAAGGCGCGCACGCCGTCGGCGTCCAGCGGGGGCCGGCTGTCGGCGTACCCGACCAGCGTGATCGTCCAGGTGCCGCCCTCCTGGCGGATCGCGACCCCGGCGCGGGGGACCTCGGGCGTGGCCGCGCAGATCGAGGCGCGTCGCCCGTCGAGATCGTCCTCGCGGGCGGCGACGTGCGTCGTGACATACCGCACGCCCACGTCGACCGTCTCCACCTCGGGCGAGGGCCAGCCACCCGCGCGCAGCCAGGTCTCCGTCCGGCCCGTCCGGCCGGAGGCATCGACCACGAGGTCGGCGGCGATCGTCTCGGCCGCCGCCCCGTCCGCGCGGTCCAGGACGCGGACCCCGGCCACGCCGCCGTCCGGGCCCGCGTGCAGGCCCGCGACGTCGACCTCGTCGCGGACGGTGACGGCGTCGAGGGCGCGGACCCGGTCGCGGACCGCGGACTCCAGCAGCACCCGCGACACGGCCATGCCCGGCCGACCGACGGCACAGTCGGCGATCAGGCCGCCGCCGACCCACCAGCGGCTCGTCGTGCCCAGGTCGCCCTCGGAGAACGCCCCGCGGGCCACGAGCTCGGCGCGCAGCCCGGGCAGCAGGGCCTCCATCGCGGCCGACCCGGAGGCGAGCACCCCGTGGGAGTGGGTGCACTGGGGTGTGCCGGCACGGGCCTGCGCGCCTGCGGGCAGGTGGTCGCGATCGAGTACGACGACGCGGTCGACCCGGGGGGCCAACGCGGCAGCGCTGAGCA
>Ga0068863_100004349_pt1 | contig 13957 bp, 16 predicted proteins | sample KBSSwiS62_FD_66596 | JGI IMG/M metagenome (GOLD analysis project Ga0068863, IMG submission 66596) | Switchgrass rhizosphere microbial communities from Kellogg Biological Station, Michigan, USA - KBS Switchgrass S6-2 | ecosystem: Host-associated > Plants > Roots > Rhizosphere > Soil ...
CGGCGCTTGCTGGACAGTTTTCATTCGTCGGGTTAATTTAAAAGCCAACAAGGAAGAGTGGTTCCAACCCCAGCGGTGGTGCGGCTTCCAGAACAACAAAAAGGCCGTGTTAATGGACTATATACACCGACTCATCTGCGTTATCCCTCAAAAGCCAGGATACACCGACGCGTCGGGTGTATTTGGCAAAAGCAGACGCGTCTGCATACTAAGTAGTTAAAAGCTATGAGTCTTCACGCCATAGATAAGCGTCCCGTAAAGATTGCTCTTAGAGTTTTAGGAATTCCAATCACTATTATTGCGGTACTGGGATTGATCGATGGCATTGGGATTCTCTTGGGCGGTATCGAACAGAGAAATCCTTGGTCATGTGCTTTCGGCTTGGGTGCGCTTCTTTCATTCGCTGGTTTGATTGGCGCGTGGAAAAGAATATCCGTCCAATACGCAGATATAGATCCAGACGAAATTGGCTTTATTCGGCTGCTCCTAAAAATTGGTGTTGCAGGGGCAATACTTTTAAGCGCAGGCGCGCTGGGCATATTTGGCTTTGATCTTTTACCAATCCCGGCGTTCTTTACTTTATTAGCTTTGACTGGGGTCTATTTTATCCATGAGACACCGAAAAGCTTTTAACAAGCAAAGGCAGCCGATCGCTTCGCGCCGGCTGCTTTGAGCGTTAGGCATCACATGAGCATCGAGAAAATATTCGCGAAAGAACGCGATCGCTACGTTGATTTCTTCATCGACGCACGTACAGAAGTTTCAACTGAATCCAAAAATACAGTCGGGGAGCTTCTCATTAGTATCAACAATGAGAAAATTCCTTACCCTTATCGGTATTTACGGGTCGACCTAATGTCTTCAACATCTGACGGTGTTCCAAAGCCGTTCGAGGTGAAAATCGACCCTGATCCAGCCTTTGAGCCAAAAGGATTCGACTTTGGGCAATTTACTGTCGAGGTCTATCCTTTTACCTGGAGCTCAATACAAATTTTGGTAAACCAACCAATCAAGAATATGCGGCAATTGGAAGGCTGGATTACGCGATGGCTCGACGTAGAAGACAAGAACCCTTCGAACCATCGCGGCATTAGCCAAGCTATTCACTCATTTTCACCAGTAGATCATCAAGGTGAATGGTGGTACTTAACTGGCGACTTCGGTACCGCGCCAGTAGACGCTTTAATTGAGTTTGTGGAGCTCATGGCAAGCCAGGGTGCGACAAGAATTGTTATCAAGAGTGGTGAGGTAAATGCCTAACCAAGCGTTCAACGGGACAGTTTGCAGCGGGGCATTTGCTTCGCAAATTTTACGCCCCGCCGCAAACCACTGCGCACACTACGTGTGCTCCGTTCTGCCCTTTAACTTGGCGTTAGGAATTAAAACCATGATCCGCTATAAAAATGAAATTCCAAGTATCGAAGATTATTGGCCTCTATTTCTCAGCACTGGCTGGAATTCTTTTTATAACACCGATGCTGCAACCATTAAGAAAGCGATCTCAAATAGTACCTTCGTAGTTTCGGCATATTCAGATGGCAAGCTTGTTGGTTTTGCCAGGGCTGTATCAGACAAAGTTATGTACGCCGCAATTTATGATGTAATGGTTCTCCCAGAATATAAGCTCAAAAAAATTGGAAGCACCCTTGTCTCCAACATTACGCAGCAGTGCAAAGATGCGGGGGTTTTTTCAGTGCATCTCTTCGCGGCTGACGGCACAGAGCCTTTTTACAATCACCTAGGTTTCAAAGCTCGTCCATCGAATATGCCGGGAATGCGCTATGAGAAAATCTCCTAACAAATCGCAGCAACCGCAGCCTTTGGCTGCTGGGACTGTCAAACGCTACGCGTTTGCCAGCCCCTGTGCTCATCGTTAGCCATTCAATCGGAGACTCTGGTTATGGAATCAGTATCGGTGGCGCGTTCTCGGGAGCTGAAGTGGCCTATCACGTGTGCCTACTGCAATGGAGCAGCGCGGTCACAGGCCGAGTCAAAGCACTCAACGATCTCTGGCCTCAACCCGTTCTATTACACGCGCAGTTTTTTAACGGTTAGATATCCGGTATGCGGGCGTCATCGGTTGCTCGGGCGGTTTCATAGCTTTTTGTCCCATCAAAGCTTCGTTGATCTTTTCGTCGGCTTTATCTTCATTCCTCTTCTTTTCGCATTACCACTATTGGCAGTCCCCGGTCTCACCGGAGAGCAGACCAATTGGCTTGTGTTGCTGCTCTATGCTGCTTATCCAATTGCAGTCGTCCTGCTAAAAGCCAAGATGCCAGTTCGCGTTCTCAAGTACGACGAGCAAACTGTCGTTATGCGCATATCAAACGATGACTTCGCGCGAGAGTTCAGAGGTCTCAATGGCTAACAAGCGAATCGAGTCCGCACGCAGTGCGTGCCCGACTCGCAAAAGCGATGCGCTTTTGCTCGCGGCTCATTCGCGGCGTTATATGCTGAAGAGATTCCTCGCCACCATTTCAACTATCTTTGCTCTGACCGCTTGCACAACCGGTGCAAACTTAACTCCAACAGAACCCGGCAGCGATAGATACTGGATGTTCTATGATAGAGCTACGGTTCAAGCACGCATTGCAGGAAATGTTTCGCCGGATGAAAGAATGCGAATTTATGAAGACCGCGTAAATTTGATTCTTGGAAGTGACCCAAACACTTCTGGGTGTCGCGTAGAAAAAGGCAGCGTTAACTTTGGCGAGCCCGGTTCAACTGGAACTGCAATAGCAAAATGCTCAACTTCTCCACCAATGAAAAAAGATGGCTTAACTAACATGGACGGTTCGCCTAATTACCGTTACAGGCTAAAAAGTAATGCAGGCATATAACAATAACGCGCAGCACGCCAAATGCTGCGCATTTGGCTGGACCCAAAAACCCTGCGGGTTTTCGGTCCGCGGGCGTAAGCGTTAACGATATGCCTCGAATAACCATCATCGTGTTATTTCTCTTTCTTGCTAGTTGTGCAGTTAAGCCAACTCAGGAGCTGCTGGAGGCTCAATCCTTAACTTCCGATTACCGAGACATCGCCTTCGAGGTCTTTAAAAAATTGCGCGGAACCGACATTTTTCTTCAAAGCAGCAGTAAGGTATTCATTTCAGTATTTGGCCAAGACCCTGACAAAGTTCTTTTTCAGAAATTTGCGAGCGCAGGCTACCTAGTTAAACCAGCGTCGGTACTTCATAGAGCTAGGCAGCGCGCCAGATCAAAAGGGGATAGGAGTCTTGAAGGTTGTTGCGAAGAGCTTCACGTAAGTCGTATAGAGCAAATATCAAGTAACAGGTTTAAGGTTTTTGCCGGTTACTATTGCGGGACGCTATGCGAAGAAAGTCTAGAATACATCATATATTTTAATGGAGCTGAGTATATTTTTGAAAGCCAAAAAACTACTTTCATATCTATGCGCAGCGTTAACAATAACGCGCAGCACGCCATTGCCTTTGGCAATGGCTGGACAGCCAAAGCTGCGCTTTGTCTGCCGCTGGCGTAGACGTTAGAAGTCACTCATGAGCGAAGTCGACGCGCTATTGGCTGAATTAATCGTTGCACTTTCGAACGGAGGTCATGTTGCCGAAGTGGCTAAGGTCGAGCGGTGGAAGCATGACCTATTGAAAGGACCGGCGACGGAACGAGTTGCTGCAGCCGAAGCCATATCCGCTCATTGCCATGTCAAAGTTTGGGGTGACCTAAATTTCGAGATTCCGGGATCAGATCCGAATCGAGAGTTGATACTTCTGGCCAAAATCAAAGCCGCAGTCCTGGCCGAGGTAAAGACGTGACTTCTAACCAACCGCTTCATGTGATCGCTCGAAGACTCGCTCCACATGAGCGGCAGCGTTAGAGTTTGTCTACATGAAAAGGCAGTGTGATGAAAAATATTTCAATTCGAACAATCGTAATCGCAGCAAGCATTTTTCTCGTCTCATGTATGGGATTACAAAGCTATGTCGAGCCATTAGGAAATCAGTCCGCGATTTTGCAATTCACAAACAATGCTGCAGAGCCGCTAGGGGTTCATATTTATGAAGATGCCTATGACTGCAACAAGAAGCGCCGGGTCATTTGGATAGCGCCTAAATCCCAAATTAGTCTAAGAATAAAGGCGCCAGAAGCTACTGCTTATTCAATAAATACTGAGCATTGGGCAGGCACAAAGCAAGTTGGCGATACGATTGAGTTGTTGCAGGAATCTTGCTTGTCTATGTTTTCTTTTGAGCCAAAGGTTGGAGGGAAATATGAAGTATCGTATTTCCCAGTATCATCTGGTGGCTGCCACACCGAAGCCATCGACTCGACTGGTACTAAACGGAAGCCCCTCATATTGACACGACGAGAGTTTGTTCGCCCTCTGACCAATGGTTCTTACTGTGCAAAACTCTAACAAGTCGCAGCAATCGCAGCCTACGGCTGCTGGGACTGTCAAACGCTGCGCGTTTGCCAGCCCCTGTGCTCTGCGTTAGGCACACACCGTTGCGATACATAATTATCCATAGGAAAACCAAATGACTCCCAGAGAAAAAGTCTTCCGTATGCATCGAATACTCGGACTTCTTTATGCGCTCTTAGGTCTCAGCTTTTCGGTGATCGTATTTCTTGGCTCCACCAGCCAAAATGGGGACGCTCTACTTGCAATCACACTCCTCGCTATTTTCGGCGGTATCGCCACAATTCACTTCCTAATTGCCAGCGCATGTAAGGCCGGAAAGGAGGGGGGACGTACTGCCTCTACCATAATCTCATGCCTAATGCTCCTAGCTGTTCCAATTGGTACCCTTATCGGTATCTATTTACTCGCAAATACGTCGCGTGCCTGGTCGTCTCAAGCGCCTGGCACCTAAAAAGTAATATACGGACCGCAGGGTCCGTTCTATTACACTGTTAAATGCCCATGAAGATATTCGCATTCTCAACCGATGATCGAGGTCTTGAAGTTTTCCCAGGCAAAGAGGATGCCATAAGCTATTGCGAGGGAATTGATATCGAAAATGGCCAGTGGCTGTTTTGGGATGAGCTCGGTATAAATCTCGAGCCAAAGTTCTACGTGCCAAATCAAAAAGGTAAATTTAAGATTATTTCTGGCAAGTATGATCTTGTTTCATTTCCTCAAGGTTTAGAGCTCATAGGGTTCTTATCAAACGTTAGTTACGTAGAGGGGCGCGGCATGTTTAAAGACATTGATGAAGTCCGTCAGCATTTAACAAGGCAAGCAAGAAGGACGCGCTAACGCGCCTCTTCTTGCGGCGTTGAACTTGTAGAAAAACACCTCATTCGAATGCTGCGCCCTGCGTGAACGTCCGCTTTTGATTCCACTTTTATTTTTGGAACGGCCGCTTTGGCCGAACATGCGCCGATCGAACTTATTAAACGAACGTCTGCTTCGGGTCGAGAGCGGCTGCTTGGATTCTGCGGATGAATGGCGGCTTTGGCCGAAGATCTGTCATCGTCAAAGCTAGCTCAACCATCCGATGCTGGCCAAATTGTGGTGGGTGAAATCCATGAGAATGTGCGCTCAGCTGGATGTGATTTCGCAAAATGCACTTGCACTTGCACTTGCCCAATTCTAGTCATGCACGGCTCTGGGTAATTCGAACACAGGTTTTGCGTCGATCAGGATCCGCACAGCTTCCATTAAAAAGGGATCGGATTTATCGCCGGCCGTGCTTATCTTTTTTTCCGCCAGCAACTGCGCATTATTTTCTTCTCGTTGCCGCTTTCGTACCGCTTCGTTCAGCGACAGACGATGAAGTGGCTGTTCGCGACGTGCCTGCATGGCTTTCAATAGCTGAAAGTCGCTGTCACTGTCTGCGCGTTGCAGATGTTTGGCCTGTAAATCCTGCAAGGCACCGGGGATATCGAAATATGTTTTGTGTGAAACGGTGGCAATTGGATCCGCGAGAGGTACATTGTCCAAATTGCTTTCACCGACCTGCGTTGCATCATAAAGCGAGGGGAAAGCGATATCCGGGATAACGCCGCGCCGCTCAATACTTTGACCAGATATTCGAAATGCTTCGCCTTCGGTTAATTTGAGCTCCCCGTATGACAAAGGGAGCAATTGCTGAATAGTCCCCGCACCAAATGACGAATCCCCCACAATCAAAGCGCGCTGATAATCCTGTAATGCACCCGCCAAAATTTCGGTGCCCGATGCACTTAAGCGATTTATCAGCAGCACCACTGGGCCATCGTAATAAACACTGCTGCGCGGTTTTCCTTGGATCTGCGCCTTCCGATCGCTATTTCGAAGCTGCACGGTCGGGCCAGAATTAATAAACAAACCGCACAGCGCATTTGCCTGCTGCAACGCCCCACCGCCATTGTCACGCAGGTCCAGCACAACACCCTGCACATCCGCTGCTAACGATTCAGAAAGCAAATTTCGCACATCTAGCACGACACTGCGGTAGTCTTTATCGCCACGACGCATTGCCTCAAAGTCCACGTATAGCGAGGGAATGGTAATTACGGCAACGCGGCTCTTTCCGCCATTTTGATCGACCTCAATTATTTGCTTATAGGCTGTTTGCTGCTCCAGCGGCACATCGCTGCGAGCCAAAGCAATCGTCTTGCGCTGATCCTGCAGTGCGCTATCCGCCGGCAGAACATCCAGACGCACAATGCTATTGCGCGGGCCGCGCAATAAATTAACCACATCATCGACCCGCCAGCCAACCACGTCCCGCATTTCGCCGCTATTACCCTCGCCCACCGCAACGATACGATCGCCCGGTCTGAGATCGCCCTGTTTTGCAGCCGGCCCGCCGGGTACGGCGCGCGTCACTTTGATGTAATCACCATCGGACTTCAGGACGAGACCAATACCCACTGACTTCAATGTCGCGCTGATATTGAAATCTCTGGCCGGCGAAAGCGGGAAATAATTCGAATGTGAGTCATACACGGACAGCAGTGCATTCATATAGAGGCTGAAAATCTCGTCATCGCTGGCCTGCTCAATTCGCTGAAGTTGCGTGCGGTAACGCTGCCTTAGCAAATCGACAATTTCCTCTTGGCTTTTTCCCGCTAAATGCAAATTTAAAACCGCATTCTTTAACTGAGCGCGCCATAATGCATCACCGTCTCCTGCATCTGCGAGCCAGGGTGATTTAACACCTCGATCCAGATCCGCATAGTCCTCGCCATCGAAGCGCATGGCTTTAACCGCAGCGGGCATAGCGTCAATTATTTTTTGCAGCCGCGCTGATGCACGTTGCTGATAACGTCGGAATATCACAACGCTGGCAGCGCTGCTGCCGTCGTGCAGCTCATTGTCCAGACCCTGGCGATATTTTGCGAGCTCGCGGATATCACTTTGCATCAAAAATAAATGCGCTGGATCGAGCGCATTTAAGTAAGCATCGAGCAGTTTGCTCGATGCTTCGTCGTCGACGACATGGGCGTTGAAGTGTTTGGTCTCGAGCGCATCGATGATTTCTTTCGTCGCCTTAGCTCGGAGAATGGAATTTTCGGTTTTATCCGACGGATTTGATGGCGTGTCGCCGGACGACGTAGCGCAACTTAACGAGATCACCAGTGCAAGAAGTGGCGAAAAATATTTTTTCACAGCGATTATCCTTATTGATTTGTTATCAAAATCTCTTTAATTATTAAACAGCCGGTTTACAGAGGGTCGATTTTAACTCCGAGGTCAGATAAGGCGATGTAATGCCAGCCATCATCCGCAAACTCTGTTTCTAGTGCTTTCTTGGCACTTCGGTCAGGAACTACCACCGTTACGCCTGGACCGCCAATAATAGTTCTTCGATACTTCATCGCGATTGCATGCAACATGCAGCTAACGGGTGGTCCGTCGGCGCGTCCCGTTTGAGCGCATAACCCGCACTTATCTTAACGGCCATCACACCCTCCTTCATTTTCTCCAAATAACCATGGCTAGCAAAAAATGTATTTGTCGAAATCGATCCTACGCTGGCTCAGGCAAAATTCGCTGCAGGAATTGCGGCAATCGACGAACTAACGGCGCACGCGCACGGTGCCAAAACGCGGATAACAATAATAAGGCGGAGCCAATAACAAACGCCGTAGCGGCAAATCCTAGGGTCACCATTCCATACGTTTTCAATAACGAACTTAAGGCATAAAGCACATACGTTAATGCAGATACCATCATCGCGCGCCGGTCGATGATCAGCGAAATTATGCCGATCAAAAAATAGATAGCGATAAATACAATAGCTTGCCATGCCTGGAGGTCGGCAGCCCTGCCGCCCATTAAAGAAAATGTGGAATGGATAATGAGCGGAGCCGCCAGCAAATGAAGCCAGAAGGCAACGTCAGACCGTCGCGTCTGGCGCCGCGTGTCCTGCGCATCCCACCTCATCGCCAGCGTTAACGTAATCAAACCGGCAATCAAATAAATGATACCCAGAAAATCTCTCATGGCTGGCCACCATGCGAAGATCGCCGCATACAGAAGACCAATGCCACTGGCCACCGCAATGGCAACCGTGATGGGAACTCGGAATCGACGCCAGTGCACGAATGCCGCAACAATACCGGCAGTGCACGATACGACGCCAAGGATAGCCGGGCCTCCGAAAAAGTGCAGGTGTGCCGAGACCATGATGGCTCCAGCAGTCAGCCCGGATTCGATTACGAAAATTACGAGCAGAATAATTGCCGGCAACGCCATTCGTTTCTTGCGGATAAAGAATTCCGAAAGTCCCCAGGCGATGACTCCTCCCAACAGTGGCCCGAGCCATGGCTTCAACTTGAACCCTAACGCAGTAGCGGATACCAGCAGGAGAAGAGAGGCAATAACAACGAAAATGTCATTGAATCCCGATACAAGACGAAAGTTTTCTTCGTCGGCATGATGTTTATTCTGTCCGGCAAAATGCAGCTGGAGGGACTGGGCCACGTCGGAACTAATAATTCCAGCGTCAATGGCCGACGATAAATCGGGTAATGCAGGCATTCCTTCGCTCCATGTATTGTTGTAGGCAATCGCGTTAAAAGCAGCGCTCGTCGGTAGCAAATGCTAGCCGATTTTCTGGATGCATTCTTCTGTAAATCTGCTCTATAGTAACAGCGAGCTTACTGAGAAATTCCCATGTCACTTCATCTTGTCGACATCGCTGAGACAGCTGTTGCTACGGCGCTATGTGGTATGGCTATAGTCGGGCTCAAATCTAAGAAACGGCTTCTCCGCTGACGGGGATGTCGCGTCCCGTCAGGCGGATCGCCGGATGGGACTGACGCTTTCAAACTCCACTTGATTCAGACCCACTCATGGTGCTCCGGCAACGGGACGGTTCCTTTATCCGTTCATTACGAGGCTAGGGCATGCACACTATTTTTGAAGGTATCTGGGTCCCCTTAATCACCCCTTATCACGGAGAGATAATCGATTGCGCCGCATTGGCGCGTTTGGCGCAATATCTGGCCAATTGCGGTATTACGGGGCTGGTGGCTGGAGCCACTACCGGCGAAGGCACACTTTTGAAAGTAGGTGAGCTGGAGCTGATATTTACGACGCTACGCAATGCAGTGCCGTCGATGCCTATCGTGCTGGGGTTATCGCATACGGCAACCGAACTGGCGGTCGCACAGGCATCGATCATCGCCACATGGCGGCCCGAAGCGCTGCTCGTCACGACACCCATGTATGTGCGTCCCTCTCAAGCAGGTATTCAGCGCCATTTTGAAGCCATCGTAGAGGCTGCTGATCTACCGGTTCTGGTTTACAACATTCCTTATCGTACGGGCACTACGATCGATATCGATACGCTGCAAACATTAGCGCGCGACATTCGCGTGGTTGGAATTAAAGAGTGCGGGGGTAGCAATGACCGATTGCTACGTCTCGTTCACGAAACTCCACTGCGCGTGTTTTCCGGCGATGATAACCAAAACTTTGTGGCATTGTGTCTCGGGGCACACGGGACCATTGCCGCATCCGCTCATATCTTTCCAGAATGGCATGTCCTCATGCGGACATTAATTGGGGAGGGGCGTATCGCGGAGGCGCGCCGAATCGCCGTTGCCTTACAGCCTTTACTTCAAGAATTATTTGCTGAACCAAATCCTGCGCCGGTAAAAGCGTTGCTTGCCGCTGAGGGCTGGTGTACAACCTCAGTTCGGTTACCATTTATTTCTGCCAGCACTGATCTAAATCGTAGATTGCAAATGCGATATCAAGAGATCAAGAAAGTGCTATGTGCATAAAACAAATCACGAACTTATCTGAGCCAAATCATCAGGTGAGTTCGTGAAAGAGGATTTAAGGTTTGATTTCGGCAATCGCCGTGCGCAGCGTGTGAAAATCCTGTTGCCTGTAATTGCTATCTGTCGTTAATTGTTTGGCTCTCACTCTGCGTACGCGCGAATGTCAAACCTATATCCTAACCACGGTACTTCATGCGATTTCCAAATTTGCACGATGGGCGAAACACCGGGGTTGTCGTCGAGCGTGGAGACACGCAAAATTGTCGACATCCCCGTTTGCGAGACGAAGCTAAATTAGAATTTTCAATGTCTGCTATTCGGCACGAAATTATCCCGCATGCGAACGGCAGGCTTGGCCGAATTTAAGTCGATAAAAAAAATTATGCGGCAACAGCTCGGCCAAAGCGGACATACGTAGAAATGCATATTAAGGAAAGCCAACTCTGGAAAGTGTTTCGATTCAATACCGTGCTTCCGCTCTCGAATCCGGTATTACCGAAGATACGAAAAGGCTTTTGTGGAGCCATCCATGAAGGATTATCTGCAATGTTGGCTCGCTCCAAAGTCCCAGTATTTTTGGCTGCGCTCATGCCCAAATGCCGTTGCGCTTTTTCTGCCGATCGTAGTGCTTAGTCGCTTACTCGTAAATTAGACCGATAACGTCGGCTGCAAGGAACGCGTTTTCCATTGCGCAGCAACAGCTGAGCATCGCCGCTCTCAAGCGGTTCAATGTGTACGAGTTGGTCTAAATTGACGATGTAGCTTCGATGTACACGTCTAAAACTGGATGGGGCCAATCGCTCTTCGATCGCCGCCATGGTGGACCGAAGCGGATAGATTTGTCCAAGCACATGCAGATTGACGTAGTTACCGGACGCTTCCAGCCACTCGATATCCTGTGCCGAAACGAGAAATTCTTTGCCGAGTTTGCGCACCAGAAAGCGTTCAGGTCGGTCTATCGGATCCAGCGGAGCACCGACATCCGGCGCAGCAAGGAGAGTAGCCTCGCCTTGTAAGCGAAGTATTAGCAAGCGATACAAATAAACGAACGCAAGGATATAGAAATAAGTACGTACATCCTTCAGGTATTCATACAGCAGCTCCATTGGCCATTGACCGAAATCATAATGAATACCCATAGCTGCGAAAGCTAACTTGCGGATGGCTACCATGCCCATAACGTGGATGACGGAGAATCCCACTGAGCAAATCAGGTGTTTGGGTAAATTCTGCCGCCAGCAATCCCATCGCAGGGGCCATCGATGATCGATGGCTAATAGCAACGGCAGCAAGGCTAAGAGCACCGTATTGCTTGAGAGCTCCCGAATAATTAATGCCCAAGAACCGATTATCGGCTGGGCATCTCGCAGATCAATCATTGTTGTAATGACATTTGCAACCGCGTTTCCGTAGAGAAACGCGATCCAAAATCCAATCTCGAAATAGCGGCGGCGAGGAATATACCAAGCAATAAAAGTCGGTGAAGTCATCATGCGATTTTACGGTGTCGTAAAACGCTCGCCTCGCATTTAGTCACTCGTTTCCACCTTTCGTCCCATTTCGCCCTCTACCCCTCACTTTGCCGTGGAAAATCAACACTGATCAATAAATCATTAATGGAATCGTGATGTGCCCGAATCAACGAATCACATTAATGGATATCTCATGCATCGCAGGAATTTACTGAAGTGGGGCATTTCAGCGGCCGCATTAGTGACCGCAAAGCAAGGTTTGTCCAAGTCATCGACAATTAAAAATACCAAACCATTTCGGCGCTGGCGTCCATCTGATCCTCAGTGGCCTGACGCATCACGCTGGAACGAACTCAAGAATGCTGTTAACGGCTTTCTTTTAGAAGGCGCGCCGCTTTTGTCGGCATGTACGAATGGTCAAGATAGAAAGGAGTGTTTAATTGCGAAGGAGAATCTGCGCAATCCTTTTTTTCTTGGCGATCAGCCGGGCGGTACGCAGGTGTCAGGATGGTTAGATGCATGGACACCTGCTCCGAGTGCCTACGTCATCAATGCTCATAGTGTTGCGGATGTCGTCGCTGGCGTAAATTTCGCGCGCGATAACAATTTGCGACTTGTTGTTAAGGGGGCGGGGCATAGCTACCAAGGCACCTCTAATGCGCCGGATTCGCTCCTAATTTGGACGCGAGCAATGAACAAGGTTGTCCTTCACGACAGTTTCATTCCTGCAGGTTGCGCAGGTTGCATGCAAGCCGTGCCCGCCGTGACTGCTGAAGCGGGTGCCATGTGGATTGATGTGTACTATGCCGTGACGAAGCTCGGCGGCCGGTATGTGCAGGGCGGTGGTTGTACGGATGTTGGCGTGGCGGGTTTAATTCAGAGCGGCGGGTTCGGCAGTTTTTCGAAACTTTTTGGAACGGCAGCTTCCAATTTACTTGAGGCTGAGATTGTCACCGCGGACGGGCAGGTCCGTGTCGCAAACGCCGCATCTAATCCGGATTTATTCTGGGCGATTAAGGGTGGCGGTGGTGGTAGTTGGGGCGTGGTAACTCGGGTGACCTTACAAACCCATGAGCTTCCAGAACAATTCGGCTCAGTCTGGTCAAGAATCAAAGCCAATTCCGACCAATCTTTTCGCGAACTGATTGCGCGCTTTTTCGAATTCTACACCGAAGAACTCGATGCTCAACTTTGGGGTGAACAAGTGCTCCTCGGCAACGGCAATGTGATGGAGATTTCTATGCTGTGCCAGGGAATGAGTATCGTGAGCGCTAAACGCGCATGGTCGCCTTTCTGGCAATGGTTAAGTGATCGCTCTCACGAGTTCGAGATTGTCGGTCCGCATATCTATGTGGGTGATGCGAGGAGCTGGTGGACCGTACAAGGAAACGGCTCGATGATTCCTGATAATCGCGAAGGAGCGCCCAGCTTTCATGGCTGGTGGAAAGGAGATCAGGATCAAGTTGGGATTTGGATACATGGTTTCGAATCGTTATGGCTACCATCGTCGTTACTGGAGCCGAGGCAGTGCGCATCCTTCTTCCAAGCTCTGTTCACAGCATCTCGACTAAAAAAAGTTCAACTGCATTTCAACAAAGGCCTTGCCGGCGCTCCATTGGATGTTATTGCACGTGTGCGAAATACAGCGACGAATCCCGCGGTTTGCGATGCCTTTGCACTTGCGATCATCGCCGATGGCGAGCCCGCGATTTATCCGGAGCTAAATCGATCGGAGCCTAATCTAACGATGGCGCGCGAGGATGCTTTTAATATTTCGACGGCAATGGCAGCACTACGTGCGGTCGTGAAAGACCATGGATCATATGTTTCAGAAAGCGATTTCTTTAATAAAAATTGGCAACAAGAATTCTGGGGAAACAATTATCGGCGGTTAATTGCCATTAAAAAACGCTATGACCCGGAAGGATTATTTATTGTGCATCACGGTGTGGGAAGCAATGCGTGGAGTGCGGATGGCTTTGAAAGATTACCCCTCGGGTATGACAGCTCTTGAGAGCTCTGCGAAGTGGCAGCTTTGGCCGAGTTGCGGCTATCCGGAAAGCGCTCTATTTCTTTTTGAATTCATCCAAGGCGGACATTTACTTACACCTGCTAATCGACATGAGCTCGGCCATTACTGAGGGTAGCGGATTTAACTTCGAATTCGTTTTGAGCGGCCGCTTTATAGCTTGATAGCCACTGCTAATCGATCCTAAGCAGACGAATGCTGGATCGCTTTGTCTGCTGATCGAACACTAATATTAGACGTCGAGCCGGCACAGTCA
>Ga0068863_100004351_pt1 | contig 13956 bp, 16 predicted proteins | sample KBSSwiS62_FD_66596 | JGI IMG/M metagenome (GOLD analysis project Ga0068863, IMG submission 66596) | Switchgrass rhizosphere microbial communities from Kellogg Biological Station, Michigan, USA - KBS Switchgrass S6-2 | ecosystem: Host-associated > Plants > Roots > Rhizosphere > Soil ...
TGATTCTTGGCGTATTGATTTTGCAGGCTCGTCTCGAGCGCCGGATTAGGCCACGACTCGGAGTTGTCATTCGATCAGGCGATCGGCGCGTGCTAGCAATGATGCCAGCGGCCGGCCTGGGGCGGAGCCGAAGCGGTTCATCTACGGACGTCATTGAATTGACATGAGCCGCTTGTCACCAGGGACTGCGGCAGTCAGACCGACGGATCTCGCTGTCTTCGAGTTGATCACCAGTTCGAAGCTCGTCGGTTGTTCGAATGGCCAGGCGCCGGGCTTTGCGCCGTGGAGTACGATGGACGCCTGAACAGGTCTCCGAAGCGAACATGAACTTCGACCTCGCTGCACGTCTGAGCCTCGTCGCGCTCTTGCATCTACTCTCGTCATCGCCCCTGGTGGCGTCGGTCACGTTGGTCGACGACTACATCCAGAAGTCGGGCCTTGCGGAACAACTCGGGCAGATCGCGGGCAAAGGGCTCCGTCAGATCGAAAAAGCACAAGCTGGGCCGCAGGCGCAACCGCATCGGTTGACTGACGCTCAGATGGAGCGATTGCGCAGCGCCGTCAACGTTGCGTTCGCCGCCGACCGACTGCGGCTCGCCATACGATCGCATCTCGATGCACTATTGCCCGAAGGCGACGCCGTACTGTTCGTGAAGTGGCTCGATACACCCGCCGGCAAGCGTGTGACTGCGATCGAGATGACAGCCTCGACTGAGGAAGCGCCCAGGCGCGCAGCCGATAACGCTCCACAAGCGCTCGCCGGGTTGCCAATGGCACGCAAAGCCGAACTCGAACGGATCCTGAAGGCTAGTGGCATCGAGGACAGAAGCGCGACGATGGCGCTCAACATGGCCCGGGCCATGATCCTTGCGGCGGGCATGCCTGTACGCGACATCCCGCCTGCATATAGCGCGCCGGATCGGCTCGGAAACCCAAAAAAGGATGCGCTCGAACCCTTACGCCGCCAGATCGCCATCGAGCTTGCGCCGGAGTCGCTTGCGTACATTGCTGCTGTTTATGCGCCCTTGTCAGACGACGAGTTGCGCGACTACGCCACAGTACTCGAACGATCGTCGATGCGCCGCGTCATTGAAGCGACCAATGTTGCGTTCGATAGAGCGCTTTCCGCCGCCGCGATCGAAGTCGGCCGGCGTGTCGGCGAGTCAGCGAAACCGGCCGCCACTCGAATCGATGGCAAGAATTAGAACACGCAGTGCGGGGACCGACTTATGGCTGTTCGCGACCTCTGACAGTTCCATCTCATAGGGTGAATCCAATATCGACGCGCGTCGACAGTCCGAAGAACGACGAGCGCAGATCATCGAGCCCCTTGCGATAGCGTGGGCAGACTATAACGACCACCTGATCTGACCTGGCGGAAACGTGCTCACGGTCGCCACCTACAACGTCAATGGCGTGAACGGTCGCCTCCCTCGGCTGCTCGAATGGCTAGAGGAAACGAGTCCCGACATCGTCTGCTTGCAGGAACTGAAAACCGACGACACCAAGTTCCCGGCGAAGGCTATAGAGAAAGCAGGCTACGGCGCGATCTGGCACGGGCAACGGTCCCATCACGGCGTGGCGATCTTATCCAAAGGCGAAACCCCAGCGGAGCTACGCCGGGGTTTGCCCGGCGAAGCGAGCGACAAGCACACGCGGTATCTGGAAGCCGGGACCAAGGGCTTGGTCGTCGCGTCGATCTACCTCCCCAATGGCAACCCGGTGGGATCACCTAACTTCGAGTACAAGCTGCGCTGGTTCGAGCGCCTGATCCGGTACGCGAAACGACTCTATGCGTCCGGCAAGCCGGTCGTGCTCGCAGGCGACCTCAATGTCGTTCCCACCGATTTCGACATCTACAACCCGACTTGGTGGCGCTTCGACGCCGTGATGCAGCCGCCCACCCGAGACGCTTACCGACGCCTGCTTGCGCAAGGCTGGATGGACTCTGCGCGCGAACTGCACCCCGACCAGCGGATGTACACCTATTGGGTCAATGACAACGCCTTTCGCCAGAACAAAGGCTTCCGCATGGACTTCCTGTTACTTAGCGCGCCACTGCAGAGATGTGTCGTTGCAGCCGGTGTTGATACCGACTACCGGGGGCGGGAAAAGCCGAGCGACCACACTCCGGCGTGGGTATCGCTTCGCCAACCGTAATGCGTTCATGATTCGGCGCGACTTTGACCGAAAACTTCCCCGAGTAGCTAGCTCAACCGCTCGGACGTGACTGGCTTCAACAGTGGGACGGTGCCGGCTGCTACCGCCGACTCGATGCCATCCGGCTTTCCAGAGAGCAGCACAACGGCCCCTCCAGGCCGCGCATTTCGTGCACGCCGCGCGAATTTGACGCCCGACAATCACATCGGTTAGGAGGCAATTGAAGGACGTTCCGTCATGATTGGCACCCTTATTTCGCCTTGCGCTTGACGGTGGCTTTGCTCTTGGCCTTTGCTTTAGCCGTAGTCTTAGTCTGGGGTTTCGCGTTGGCTTTTGGCTTAACGCGTTCGGGAAGCTTCGCCGATCCCGTCTCCCGGTTCCACTCTTCGAACGTCTCGTTCGAAATCTTCCCTTTGACCAGAAGCTCAGCGAATTTTCTTCTCTGTGCTTGGCTTTTGAATGGCACGTGTCCTCCTAGGCACAACGCAGAAATCAGACACCGCAATCCATTCGCGGGCTCGCATGATTGGTGCACCACGTGCGCCGGTTAGACCGCTCGCTTCGCGGTTGTCCGATGCTAGCAATCGCCCACCCCGCGGTGCTCCGGGGCGCTCCCGGTATTTCAAATTGCATACCTAGTCATTGCTAAGGATGGTGCGGTCGTTGCCCGCCGCCATCCGGCATCCGTTTCTGCTCGTCTGTTTCGATCAACGCGCGATCCAAATCCATCTTGTGGTGGCAGTTCTGACAGGCGACAAGGCCCGCGAGCACGATTTTCGGTGAGGTATTTGTGCACCTCGCCATACACGCTGCACTTCGCCATCGCCCAGCTAACGCCATTCCCATCCGTGTGCATACGCACCGATTGCATGACTGCCCTCTCTAGCCAGTCCGGAAATCTTAGTCATTCCGAGCGATCGGCGACAAGTCAGTACGGTGGCGAACAGACAACGAGGCGAGGTCACGCGCGCCCGGGGCGCGACTGCCTGAAGCGGACAAACCCCTGATACCACTGCGACGCGCGTAGCAGGCCGTCCTGGTTACCCATCCTGCAGGCCTCGTGTCAGACGCTCAATTAAAGGGACGTCAGACGAACTCCGTTTCCGCCAAAGCGGCCTTCACGCAAAAAACCTACCGAGGTACGCTCGGTGTGCGAGGGAAAGGCGTCCCGGTCTCACGGGACCAAGCGTGACGAATCATTCAATCGCTCAGGAGACATCATGAAACTACGTAATTCCATCGGCTGTACTTTGCTGGCGCTCGGTGCGATCGCCCTTCCTACGGTCGCCTACGCCGACAAGGTCGAGGTCGAGATCAACGCCGCGCCGCCACCGCCGCCGACGGTGAACGTGGAAGTCAAGCCCGCGCCACGCGCGGGACAGGTCTACGTACCCGGCCACTACGAGTATGAGAGCTCCAAATATGTTTGGAGAGACCCGCAGTACATCCCGGAACGACAGGGCTACAAGTACGAGTTCTCGACGATCGAGCAGAAGGGCGATAAGTGGGTCTATCGCTCGGGCGAATGGATTCAGAAATAGCAAGTGCTAGTCTCCGCCGATGTGTGCGCGAACGCGCGGACATCGGCGGCTTTGACCAACGTTTCTAGTCGCTGCCGCAAAGCGGAGTGGTTGAAGCAAGATATAGCTTGCACGCCGACTGTAGAAAGCTGGCGCCGTCAACATCGAATGTTTGGCTCAGGCGCACGCGGCTTTGATCTGTGCAATGAACAACTGCTCCATCAGGCGCCGCATCGCGAAAGCAGCCGCCCTCGAAGGAGCGTACCATGGTCAGACTTCCATTCATCGACGAGGTGATTCAGCGATGGATCGGCGAACGTTCGTTGCAAGTTCATTCGTTTGTGCGGTAGCACTCGCTGTCCCCGCCGCAGGACAAAGCCCACCCGCTGCGCCTGCAACTGCGAGAACGGTAGTGGCTTCAACCAAGTTGCCGGCGGTCGGGGATACGCCGGTCCACTTCAAGGCAGTAAGTGTCACCATTCCCACAGGGGCAAGCAGCAGCGTCTCCGCGACCGACGGGATCCTTTACCAGCTCTCGGGGTCGACCGGGATTTCGATCGGTGGAGAGGTCAAGACATTAAGCCCGGGTGAGGGCTTGTTTATCGCCAGCGGCAACACGGCGGTACTGAAAGCGGGAGACGGTGGTCCTTCTATTTTTCTGCACTTCCTGCTCGTCGCGAACGCGGATCTCGCTAAGCCGCTCGAAGCTCCGCCCGCAGTCGTGCAGGAGCTCTATCGAACAAAAGCACCGCTCCCTGCGCTGAAGCCAGGCCGGTATGACCTTAACTTGACGCGAGTCACGTTTCCGCCGGAAATGCCGTCCAATCCGCCGCACCATCGATCAGGTGCGGCGCTTTATTACATCATCTCAGGAACAGGCGCAAACACGGTCGAAGGCACGTTGGAGGCCAAGACACCCGGTTCTCTAATCTACGAACCGTTCGGTCTGGTGCACCAATGGGGAAACCCGGGAGCTGTGCCGCTGACATTCCTGGCGTTCAACATCAACCCGGAGGGTGTGCCCGCTGTCCTTCCTGGAGCGCCCGCGAAAAATCAGTAGTGCGTGAGTAACCCCAATCGGTCACGGGCTTGAGCGCCGACGCGAGCCGCGAGCTCTGGAGCAAGTACCTCACTATCTTGAAGGAGATCGTTGCCGCCGGGCCGCGCCAGGCTCGTGACGAACCCGGCTTGCACGGGGTCCGCCGTGAAGACCATGACAATAGGTATCGTTTTGGTTGCTTGCCGGGCGACCGCGACGTGAATGCTGGACCGCTCGATTACGAGGGCGCCTACGAAAGCGGCAGCGAACGTCCGCCGATCCGTTATTGAATCCCCTCATTGATGATTGGGAGCCGCCCATATTACCCATTCCGGCGGGGTCCACCTCCCGACGCGGGGCGACGCCTGCCTGGATTCGACCGTAGGGTGGGTCAGCCGCGCGCCGCCTCTATGAAAAGGGCCGGCGTTCGCCGGCCCGTTCCGTCCAATTACCAAGAGACGAAATCAGTAGCGCTCCTCGTCGCGCGCTTGCTGGCGGACGTGATCGGCCAAGCGGTTGAGATCGCGATTGAGCTCGTCGGTCTCGCGCCGGCTGAGTCGGCCGTCGCTCTTGAATGCGCGCTCCTTCGCCTCGATGGCGTCGAGCTCACGCTGCAACCTGCGCGCCTCGCGATTGGTGATCCTGCCGTCGTTCATGCCGCGCTGTATGCGCTCCGTGATGCGCGATTCGCGTTCGTCGATCGACGCGGAACGGTCGTCCCGCTGATCGTACTGCACGGGGATCATCACGGCAGAATTGGAATGGCGATCGATGCGCGAGTCAGCGGGGCCGGCCGCGACAGCCGTCGAAGCGAGCACGCCTGCAATGGCGAGTGCGATCAAAGTCTTCATGTATTTGTCTCCTTTACCGATGAACTTCGTCATATTTGCCCGGCACGATTCCCTAAACGAGCAGCCGAGGTTCCGAGTTGACGAAGACGCACCCTTATTTGTAACTCGCCGTTGCAGGCGGTTCCCGATACGGCGGTTTCGGCACGGCGATATCTGCGTAGGAGAGGGGTGCTTGCGCTTGTCGGAAGCGCTCTGACGTCGCCGTTTTGCTACAGCTGGCATCGCGCGGCGCGCGGCGATGACTTCCTTGATTGCGGTGGCATTCGGATGCGCGAGGCACGACGAGACTTCACGCGCGAAATGATGCTTGGCGCGGCATTGGGAGGACCGCCTCTCCGCAATACCCTCAATCCGACCTGCCAAGTCAGTGCGACAGACCCCGATTCATGCCAGCCATTAGAATCCCCGCGTTCTGTGCGAAGGACGTGTGCGTATGCCGCCGGGACTTCAATCGATACGCTACAGCGCGCGACGTCTCGCGCGCTGCCGCTTCCACATTTTCCTCAGTCGCCGGACTTGATGTTGTTGTCCTTGATGACCTTGGCCCAGCGTGCGATCTCTTTGCGAACGAAGGCGTCGAGCTCGCTTCCGGGCGCGCCGCTGACATCGATGCCTTGCCCTTGCAGCTTCTCTTTGACCGCCGGCGTATTGATCGCCTTGGCGAGCTCGTCGTAGATGCGCTTGGCGAGCGCGGGCGGCAGATTGGCCGGTGCGTACACACCCCACCACGTGTAGGCCTCGAAGTTGGGTACGCCCTGGCTTGCGATCGGCTCGGCACCGGGAAGGTTGGGGTCGGGCTTCAGCGAGGTTACCGCGATGGCGCGCAGCCGCCCCGAGTCGACGTGCGGCTTCACGAGGAACACGGAGCCGATCGCGAGCGGCACCTGGTTGGCGATCGCATCGTTCATCAGCGGCCCGCCGCCGCGATAGGGAATATGGTTGAACTCGGCGCCGAGCTGGTTGCCCAGCTGCGCCATCGTAAGGTGGCCGATGCTGCCGGCGCCGATCGTTCCGAACGACACGCTGCCGGGCTTGGCCTTGGCGGCGGCCACGACGTCCGTGAACGACTTGTAGGGCTGCGCGACGTTGGCGACGAGCGCCATCGCGCCGGTTCCGACCAGCATCAGTGGCGTCAGGTCCTTCAGCGTGTCGAAGGGCAGACCCGGGATCAGCGACGGATTGACGGCGTGCGTGTCGAATACGACGCCGATCGTGTAGCCGTCGGGGTCGGCTTTGGCGAGAATTGCGGTGCCGATCGACCCGGAAGCGCCGCCGCGGTTATCGACGACAAATGACTGGCCCGTCTGCGTTGCCAATTGCTGGGCCAGGACGCGCGCGACCTGATCGACCGAGCCGCCCGCCGGGAAGACGGCGATGACCTTGACCGGCTTTGTCGGCCAGGCCTGTGCGGTTGCGTCCGGCGCGAGTCCGCTCGTAACGAGACCGAGGGCGAGCACGGTCAGTGTGAATCGGAACATATTCATCGGCGTCCTCGCGCAGGCACGAAATGTGGGAGCTATTGCGGGGTGATCCCCGCGTCCTTGACGACCTTTACCCAGCGCACGTTCTCGGCGCGCATGAAGGTACCGAAATCGGCGGGCGACATGAGCTTGATCTCGGCGCCTTCGTCGATGAGGCGCTGCTTGATCACGGGATCGTTCACCACGGCCGTCACTGCCGCGTTGATCTTCTGCACGACGTCCTGGGACACGCCTTTCGGGCCGATGAGCCCGCTCCACGTGCCGACTTCGAAATCCGCGATGCCGAGCTCCGACATCGTCGGAACGTCCGGCACCGCGGGGTTGCGCTCGCGCGATGCGAGGCCGATGGCGCGCACCTTGCCGCCGCGAATCTGCGGCACCACCGCCGGCAGCGTCGCGAAATTGACTTGCGCCTCGCCCGACATGATTGCCAGCACCGACGGCGCGCCACCTTTGTAGGGGACGTGGGTGATGCTGGCGCCGAGCGCGCGCACCAGCAGCTCGGCCGACAGGTGTCCGGGAGATCCCACGCCGGACGACGAGTAAAAGGTCGGCGTCTTCGCGGCGAGCTCCTTCAGCTCGGCGGGAGTCCTGAACGTCGTCTGCGGCGAGGCGATCATGATCATCGGATACGAGCAGACCATCGCGATCGGCGTGAAATCGTTGATCGGGTGGAAGCGCTGCGTCATGAGGCCCGGATTGATCGCATGCACGGCGACCGTCGTCATCAGCAGCGTATAACCGTCCGCGGGCGCCTGCAGCATCAACTCAGCCGCGAAATCCCCGGCGCTGCCCGGCTTGTTCTCGATCACGATCGGCTGGCCCAGGCGCTCGGAGAGCTTGGGCGCGATGAGGCGTGCGACGACATCGGTCGAGCCGCCGGGCACGTAACCGACCAGGACCTTGATGGGCTTCTCGGGCCATGCCGCGAGCGCCGACGTAGTGGCGAAGGCGAGGGCCGCGAGCGCGATGCGGATCGTCATGGTCGTCATTTGCCTTTGAATACGGGCTTGCGCTTTTCCATGAACGCCTTGCGCCCCTCGGCGTAATCCTCGCTCTCGAAGCAGTCGAGGATCAGCCGCTGGCACATCTCGTCGTCGAAATCGGCATCGAGCTTCAATATCTCCTGGATGATCCGCTTGCCCGCCTTGATGGTGAGCGGGGCGCCCGTGGTGATCGCGGTCGTGTATTCGGCGAGCAGCGCATCGAGACTCCCGGGCTCGGCCACGCGGTTGACGAGACCGATCCGCAGCGCCTCGGCGGCATCGAGGCGGCGGCCGGTGAAGAAAATGTCCTTCGCATAGCCGGGACCCACGAGCTGCGTGAGGTTCTTCATCGCCGAATAGCGGTAGCCCAGCCCCAGGCGTGTGGCAGGAATCGAGAACACCGAATTCGACGAAGCGATGCGGATGTCGCAGCTGATCGCCACGTTGACGCCGCCGCCGATGCAGTAGCCGCGAATGCATGCGACGGTCGGCTTGCCGAACGCGTAGATGCCCTGCAGCGCCGCTTCGGCCATCGCCTCGTAGCGCTTCACCGCTTCCTCGGCGGCGCGCATGTCCGAGAACTGGGAGATATCCGCGCCGGAGATGAACGCCTTGCCGCCCTCGCCGGAGAGCACCACCATGCGCACGTGGTCGTCGTTCTCCGCCCGGTCGAGGATCGGCGGCACCGCCTCCCACATGTCGACCGAGAGCGCATTGTGCTTGTCGGGATTGTTGAACCGGACGTGGAGCACCGAGCCGTCGAGCCACGTCTTCACGCGCTCGGTAGTCGAGATGTCGCTCATGTCGTTCATCAGAAAACTCCTGCAGCTTTCATGCGTGCGCGCTCGTTCGAGTCGTAACCGATCTCGGCCAGGATCTCCTCGGAGTGCTCGCCGCGCTTCGGCGCCGCGCGCACGATGGTGGAAGGGGTGCGGGTGAGGGTGACGGGCTGGCCCATGAGGACCTGCTCGCCCTGGTGCTTCGACGTGACCTTCTTCAGCATCCCGAGGTGCTTCACCTGCGGCTCCTCGAACACTTCTTTCAGGTTGTTGATGCGGCCGCAGGCTACGCCTTCGCCGTTCAGCTTCTCGATCCAGTAATCGCTGGTGTTCGCGACAAGGCGCCGCTCGATCTCCCCGTTCAGCCAGTCGCGATGCACGGAGCGCGCGACCTTGGTCTTCGATCGCTCGTCGGCGATCCATTCGGGCGCGCCCATCGCCTCGCAGAAGCGCTCCCAGATCTTGCCGCCGAAAACCGCGATGTTGATGAACCCGTCCTTCGTCCTGTAGACGCCGGTGGGGATGCTGGTCGGATGGAAGTTGCCCGCCTGGCCGGGGATCTCGCCTTCGATCGTCCAGCGCGAGGTCTGGAAATCCATCATGTAGATCATCGCTTCGAGGAGCGAGGTGTGCAGCCACTGTCCCTTGCCGGATTGCTCGCGCTCGAGCAGAGCCACGGTGACGCCGTACGCCGCGAAGATTCCGCCGCAAAGATCGGCGATCGGCACGCCGACCCGCATCGGTCCGTGTCCCGGCAGCCCGGTCACCGACATGAGCCCGCCCATCCCTTGTGCGATCTGGTCGAAGCCGGGCCGCGTCGCGTACGGCCCGGTCTGCCCGAAACCGGAGATGCTGGCATACACGAGCCGCGGATTGATTTGCGACAGGGCTTCGTAGTCGATGCCCAGCCGCGCCTTCACGTCCGGGCGGAAGTTTTCGAGCAGCACATCGGCGGTCGCGACCAGTCGCTTCAGCGCCTCGATCCCTTCGGGTTCCTTGAGGTTCAGCGTGATCGAGCGCTTGTTGCGATGCGTGTACTGGTAATCCGAGCCTTCCTGGCCGCCGAGCGTGTCGTCCCCTCGCATGTGCTCGGGCATCTGCACCTGGATCACGTCCGCGCCCCAGTCGGCGAGCTGCCGCGCGGCGGTGGGCCCGGCGCGCACCTGGGTCATGTCGACGACGCGGAAGCGCGCGAGCGCTTGGGAAGCTGGAATGTGGGGCATTGCGAAAGGTTAGCCGATAAAGCAGTCGAGGGACGCGCCTTCGTCATGACTCCAGTCTACGCGCGGGTTTCCACGCTTCAGTCCAAGTTCCATGGCTGTCTCTCTTCTCGGCACGAATACCTGGCAACGCGGATCATCGCTCGTCATTCCCGTCCGAATGCCGTATTTCGAACTTTCGCGAGCGGCGCCAGAACGTGTCGGGGAAACTTGCCCCAAGCACGCCACAAACGGCGGCTCCGCCGAATATCCAAAGCGCGGCGCCTGGGTCAAGCAGCGAGAGCGCGGGGCCGGGACCCGAATTGACGACACCATAGCCAATGGTGCCGCCAATCAGCGAGCCCAGGACGAAGTAGAAAGCACGCTTCCCCGCGCTTGGGCCCGCGGTAGCGGGCGCCTTCGATGCGCGGTTCATTGCTATTCCTTCGCAGTGGAAGCGCCACCACAGCAGCCGCGGGACAGCTGAACGGGCGGGCACGCGACCGAACCGTAGGAGCAGAAGACGCAGCAGTCGCCGGCCTTTGGCCGAAGCAACGTGTGGCAGGCGGTACATTCGTGGAAATAGAGGCACGCGTCGGTCGGCATGACCTCGAGCTCCGCAAAGCCGCAATGCGGACAGGTGAGGATGGATTCGAGACTGGGTATTGGTTGCATTGCGTGGCGTCTACCTGGCTTCCCCGCCTTCACAGGCCGATGCGAAAACGCAAACCTTCGGCGTGTCCATACTGCGCGGGCTTCGTGAACCGCTCGACCAACACACCGCCATTGGCCAAGACAACACGTTGCGACGCCAAATTCCCGGGATCGGTCGTGATTTCGACATATGGTAGACCCTCCGCGCGGGCATGCGGCAAGATCAGGCCCAGCGCCAAAGTCGCGTAACCACGACCACGCTTCCAGGGGACCACGCCGTAGCCAATGTGGCCCAGCACGTGAGGAGGTAGCCTCGCAGTTCCCGGTTGCCATCGAAAGCCGATGGATCCGCAGAACTCGCCATCCCAGAGCCACAGGCGAAATCCGGGAAGACGGGTGACCGTGGAGCCGTCTGGCAATGTGACGGGCGGACCCTTGGCTTCAGGATCGAAGAGCTGATCGACAAAGACCTGCGGATCTTCATCGATCTTCGCGAGCTCTTCACGGGCGGCCGCTTCGCCTCTTGCGTTGTCGGCCGACCATCCGCGGCGCAGGGCCGTGACATACCCGGGCAGGTACGTCAACGATGGCCGCACAAGCTGCATTGGGCGAGGAGCAGCGATCAATCGAGGTACTTCCAGGTGGATGCACCGTCGAGGAGACGGACGCGCACGGACTCGAGTGAGCCTGGCTCGAAGTTTCGCGCGTTGACGCCCATTTTGCTGTCTTCCCTGGATTGCATTGGTTCCCAGTGGGTGATGCAGCCGCACGTGCTGCACCTGACGAACCGCAATGATTTGTCACCCCAGGAGTATTCGCTGGTTGCGCCGGGTGCGGCCGTGACCCGTACTTCCGAGCTTTTGTAGTACGCCCACAGCGTGCCGTAACGGCGGCAGATGGAGCAGTTGCAGTTGGTCAGAGAGCGTGGTTTGCGAGGCACTTCGACGCGGACAGCTCCACAGTGACAGGATGCGGTGAGCATGCGGCGGACCCCCCTTTTGACGGTGTAACGTTCCAGTCGAGGGCGGCCGACCGCCGTCGTGAGCAGCGAGTCTGGGCCGCGGATCACGGCAGGATTTGAATTTTGCCCAGCACAGTGAGTTCTCCGTTTTCATTGGCCCGAGCGACTACCAGCTCGCCCTCACCAACCAGCTCCATGCTGAGCAAGTCAATGTTTGGTCGGTGACTCACAAAGACTACGGGCGAAGAACCACGTTTGCCGGCGATCAGTGATTGGGCCTTGCGCTCGAAGGCGCGTGTCCGCTCCCGATCGGCGGTTGCAATCTCACGCAAGGCGGCATCGGTCACAACCGCTTCGCCAAACGCAATTCGTGCGGTGTCGCGGCAGCGGCACATCGGAGAGCTTATGACGGAAGCTTTAATGCCGTGGTCGGCAAATGCTTCGCCGATCTTCCGGGCGTGCTCTTTGCCTTCGACGGTCAACATCGATTCACCCTCGCACCTTCCGCTTTCGTCCCAGGTGAGCGGATTGCCACCTGTGGGCTGGGTGTGGCGCATCAACACGACAAGATCCGCCTCGGTCCTGAGCTTCTGCCATAGCAACTCATTCGCCGAGACGTACTGGGCAAGTAAGTTTAGTAGGAGCAGTATCGCAATCCGCATGATCGGCCGCAGCGTCAGCCCTCACTTTTCGGACAGCGCGAGATTGATCCCAAGGGCCGCAAATGCGGAAGCGAAGCCACGCCGAAGCCACGATTGAACACGCGGTGACTCGATAACCGAGCTGCGGAATGCGTGTGCGAGCAAGCCGTAGGCGACGAAAACGAGGAACGTCATTGCCATGAACACACCGCTGAGGGTCAGGAGTTGCGCCAAAGGCGAGACGGTGCTCGGTTCGACGAACTGGGGCAGGAACGCCAGGAAGAAGATCGTGAGCTTGGGATTCAGCACATTGAGCAGGATAGCCCTGGTGACGAGCTGAACGGCGCCAGCCTTCGGCGCGCTGGACTCGACCGCAAACGCAGACTTGTCCCGCCATGTGGCGAAGGCGACATACAGGAGATAGGCCACGCCCGCATATTTGAGCACCTGAAAGGCTAGCGCGCTTGTGTGCATGATGGCTGCCAGGCCGAGCACCGTCGCGAGGAGATGCGGGAGGATTCCGGCGGTACAGCCTAGCGCGGCATAGACACTGGCCTTGCGACCTTGGACGATGCCGGTGGAAACCGTGAAAATCACGCCGGTACCCGGAACGAGCACGACGATAAGAGAAGTGATCAGGAATTCGATGCTGATCATCGGCAAACCTTTCGCGAGAAAGTGGCATCGTTAAGGCTAACGTGCGCGACCATTCCAGACAGGCGATATCGATCCGTCTCGTCGAGTGCAGGGTTAGCCGTCAGCTGTTCTCTCACCCGGGCGCTCCATCGCCACCTCCGATCGGACAAAGCCAATACTTTCATAGAACTCCGCAACGCCGTCTCGCGCTGCGCGAAGCACCCAGGTCATTCGGCGATCGTTGCCCATGACCGTATTCACCAGGGCGCGGCCGACGCCTCTGCGCCGATGATTCTCCGCGACGACGACCATCGAAATGTAGCCGTTTGCCATGCCGTCGGAGAGCGCGCGCAAAAATCCCACGACCTCGCCATCCTCGACCGCGACAAGAGCACGCTGCGACCGGGACACGAGCTCGCGAAAACTCTCTGGATCCGATACGCGATGAATCCAGCCGCTCGCCTCGAGCAGGCGCCTTGCCGGTTCGATCTCCGATGGCCGAATGTCGCGGATTTCCATCTGACGCCTAAGGTATCAAGCTCGCCAGCGGGCCGCGCCGACGTGGACAAGCAAGAATACCGGAACTAGCGCACTACCTCGACGCTGGCCGTGAACACGTACCCCGCGCCTCGCTCCGTGCGAATCAGCGGCGTCGTTGCGCTCTTCTCCTCGAGTTTCTTGCGCAGCCGGCCGACCTGAACATCGATCGAGCGGTCGTATACCTCGTCGTTGTGCAGGCGCGAGGAGTCGAGCAGTTGTTCGCGCGTCAGCACGCGCTGGGGAGCTGCCAGGAATGCCACCAGCAGGTTGAATTCGCTGTTCGTCATGGCTATCGTCACCCCCTGGGGTGACGTAAGTTTTCGGAGCCTTATGCTCAGCTCCCATCCCGCGAACCGATAGGTGCGGATCTTGGCCAGGCCATCGGCGACGGTCTCGTGGACGCGTGATCGCCGTATCAATGCGCGGATCCGTGCAAGCAGCTCGCGCGGGGAGAAGGGCTTGGTCAGGTAGTCGTCGGCCCCGAGCTCGAGGCCCATCACCCGGTCGGC
>Ga0068863_100004352_pt1 | contig 13955 bp, 9 predicted proteins | sample KBSSwiS62_FD_66596 | JGI IMG/M metagenome (GOLD analysis project Ga0068863, IMG submission 66596) | Switchgrass rhizosphere microbial communities from Kellogg Biological Station, Michigan, USA - KBS Switchgrass S6-2 | ecosystem: Host-associated > Plants > Roots > Rhizosphere > Soil ...
TCCCAGGCGTTCGGCACGACGAAGATTGGCGGGCCATGGTGCAGGGCACGCAGACGGTCTGCCTTGTCAGGCATGAGGACAGTATACGAGCAGTCGTCCGTCGCCAGTCTTCAGTCGTCGTCGTAAGTCGTCAGTTGCCAGTCTCAGTTCTCAGTCCTCAGTCTTCAGCCATCAGTCTGACGACTCGGACTGATGACAGACGACGGTGACTGACGACCGACCCCTGGAGACTGATGACAGACGACTGGGGACTGACTGCGCTATTCAGTCCTCAGCGCCTGGAGTGGATCGACCCGCATCGCGCGGCGGGCCGGCACGTAGCTCGCAGCCAGCGCGACGGCCGCGATTACCGCCACCATCGACACGTAGGTGGCGAAATCGTGCGGCGAAAGACCGTACAACAGCGCGCGCATCGACTGTGTGAGGCCCCACGAGGCCGCAAGGCCGACGGCGATCCCCACACCCGCGAGTCGCATACCTTGCCCGACGACCTGGCGCATCACGTCGCCGCGCGTCGCGCCAAGGGCCAGGCGTATGCCGATTTCGTGCGTCCGCCGGCTCACGAGAAACGACATCACTCCGTAGATGCCGAGCGTCACGAGCACGAGTGCGAGCGCGCCAAATCCTGCGAGGAGCGTCACGCTCAAGCGCGACTGCTCGGTGTTCTGCGAGACGTAGCTCTCCATCGTTCGGATCGCGTACACCGGGATGCTTCGGTCCAGACCCGCCACTTCCCTTCGGATGGCCCTGGCCAACTGCTCCGTGTCCGTCGAACTTCGAAGAACGAGCGCCATCGCCGGCCGCCGGTCCTGAAACCACAGTGGAAGCTGTGTGAACGGCGCGTAGACCTGCACGTGCTGGCGCTCAGCCGCCAACCCGTAATGACGAACATGTCGGACAACTCCAACGATCTCGCGCCAGATCGGCTGCACATCCTGCGGCGGCTGCCCGCGGAATTCGAAGGCGATCCGTTTGCCGATCGGATCGGCGTTCCCAAACAGCGTGCGGACCAGTGCGTCGTCCACGACCGCAACGGGTGTCGCGTCGGCGGCGTCGCGTTCGGTGAACGTGCGGCCCTTCAAGAGCGGGATGCCCATCGCACGGAAATAGCCTGGAGTCCCCGCCTGGAAGAGACACGTGATTTCCTCTTCGTGGATTGAAGTCGGCGGTGGCTGCCCTTCGTACCGCACCTCTGATTCAACACCGCCAGTTCCGAGCGGCAACGTGGTGTTCAGCGCCGCGGCGTCCAGACCGGGCAGCGAGCTCACCCGCCGCAACAACTCGTCGTGGAAGGTCATCCACTTCGAGAGTGCGCCGTAACTCGCCGCCGGTAGGTTCACGCGCATCGTGACAACGCGATCCGGGTCGAATCCAAGATCGACCGCCATCAGCCGGCTGAAGCTCTTGACGGTCAGAGCCGCCCCCACGAGCAGCACAAGCGCGAGCGCCACTTCCCCGACGACGAGCGCGAAGCGCGTGCTGCGGCCGAAGACCCCGGTCGTCGCGCGCGCGGAGTCTTTCAACGCCGCGAGCAAATCGACGGACGAGCCGCGAAGGGCAGGAGCGAGGCCAAACGCCACGCCGGTGGCAAGCGAGAGGACGCTCGTAAACGCCAGCACACGGAGGTCGACGGCAATGAGATCGAATCGCGGAACGCTCGTGGGCCGCGCCGCTACGAACGCCCTGACGCCGAACGTGGCCAGCAGTGCACCCAGGGCGCCCCCGGCCACGGCCATCAGCAGGCTCTCGACGAGCAGTTGTTGGAAAATGCGGCGGCGGTCCGCACCCAGCGCGGCGCGAATCGCGACCTCGCGTTGGCGTCCATCGGCTCTCGCGAGCATCAGGTTCGCGAGGTTCGCGCAACCGATGAGCAGGACGAAGGACACCGCCGCGATCAGCGTCAGCAGGGCCGGACGAATGTTCCGTACGATCTGCTCGTAGTAAGGAGTGACGCTCACCGTGTGATCGGTGTTCGAGAGCGGATAGGCCGTCTCGAGGCGCCGGGCAATCGCGTCCATGTTCGCCGACGCCTGCTCCACGCGAACGCCGGGCTTGAGCTTCGCGACGACCGTCAGGCTGGGATGTGTCCCGCGCGTCTTTGGAATACTGTCCACGAACAGCCCGAGCGGCACCCAGACGTCGCACAGGCGTGAAGGAAAACGCATGCTGGCCGGCATGACCCCAACGACCGTGTGCGGCTGATTGTTGAGCACGATTGAACGCCCGACGAGCGCCGGATCGGCGTTGAATCGGCTGCGCCAGAGACCGTCACTGACGATGGCAATCCTGTCTGCTGTTGGCAGATCGTCAGCGGCGGTGAAGACCCGGCCCAATCGCGCCCCCATGCCGACCGCCTTGAACACATCGGCGGACACAAAACTGGTGTTCAACCGGTCGGCCTGGTCGCCCCCGCTGAGATTCATCACCTGTTCGCGGTAGATGCCGAACGATTCAAAGACCTCGTTCTGCTCGCGCCAGTCGAGGAAGTTCGGCCAGGCGACCGCCAGCGCCTGCCCCGAACGTGTGGTCTCACTCACGATCATGATCCGGTCAACGTCCGCATACGGAAAAGGACGGAGGAGCACGCCGTCAAGCACGCTGAAGATCGCGGTGGTGGCGCCGATACTGAGCGCCAGCGTCAGCACGACGACGGCCGTGACGCCGGGGGTCTTCCGTAAGGTCCGGACGGCGTATCGCAGGTCCTGCCACAGGGCGCCTCGCATCGTTTCTCCTCTCGTCGCCAATCCGATGGGGATCTCCGGAACCGATGGTTCGACGGGCCACGCGCCTTCCTCGTCCAGCTCGGCGAGCGCGGTCGCACGTGCCGTGACGTGATCAGCGCCCGCGGCGCACAGCTCGTCGTAGCGATCCTGCAGGTGCTGAGACAGCTCCTCGGTCACCTCGGCTTCGCGGGCGGGCGACATCCGGGCGTTCGCGAGCCGCCGCCGAATCTCGTCGCGCCAGGCAGCCATTTACTCGGCCCTGAGGGTCTGCAGCGGATCGACGCGCATCGCGCGGCGCGCTGGCACGTAACACGCCGCCAGCGCCACCGCGATGAGCAGCAAGGGAATGGCGACAAACGTCGCCGGATCGACCGCGCTGACCCCGAAGAGCAGGCTCGACATCAGGCGCGCCAGCGCCGCAGATGCCGCGACGCCGATCGCCGTCCCCACGAGGGTCATCGCCATGCCCTGTCCGACGACCATCGCCATCACGTCGCGGCGCTGGGCACCGAGGGCGACGCGCACACCGATTTCATGCGTCCGCTCCGTCACGGAGTAGGCGACGATGCCGTAGATGCCGACCGCGGCCAACGTGAGCGCCAGTCCGGCGAACAATGCGAGCAGCACCATGCTAAAGCGCCGGCTCGACAGCGAGCGGCCGATGCGCTCGTCCATCGTTCGCACGTCAGAGATCGGCTGATCGCGATCGACCCGCGCAACCTCATGCCGTGCGATCGCCACGGTCGACGCCGGATCCGCCGACGTTCGCGCGATCACGTACATCGGCCGCACGGTCCATCCCGCGAAGAGCGGCTGTCGATATGGGACGTACAGCTCCGGGCGATCGGCTGCCTCGAGAGTGCGGTGCTTGATGTTGCCGGCAACGCCGACGATTTCGTACCAGTGAGGCTCGTCCGTCGAGAACGACACGCGCCTGCCGATCGGGCTTTCGTGCGGCCAGTGCTTTTTCGCCATGGCGTCGTTGACGACCGCGACGCGAGGCTGGTTCAGCGCATCGCGATCGGTGAATTCCCGCCCGGCGACGATCGGGATCCCCATCACCGCAAAGTAGCCGTCGGTGACGATTCGCAACTGTTCCTCGGTCTGATCCTCCGGCCGCTTCTCCTCGCGCCCCTCGATGTGAAACGAGCGGCTGCCGCCGAGACCACTGAACGGCAGCGCATTGATGGCGGCCACGCCACGCACGCCGGGACTGCGCCGAAGGCCGCTGAAGAATTCGTCGAAGAACGACTGACCCTTCTGGAACGTCGTGTAGCGCGATTCAGGCAAAGAAAGCCGGAACGTCAGCAGGCGGCTGGAGTCGAAGCCGGGCGCGACATCCTGCAGGCGCGTGAAGCTGTGAATCAGCAGCCCGGCGGCAATCAGCAGAACCAGCGACAGCGCCACTTCGGACACCACGAGCGCCCGTCCCGCAAGGCCGTGGACCCCGCCACCGCCCGCGCGTCCGCCCTCCTTCAGGGCATCGTTCAGCGGCGCCCTCGAGGCGCGGAGCGCGGGAACGAGACCGAACACGAGTCCAGTCGCGAGCGACATCAGCGCCGTAAAGCCTGCGACGCGGGCGTCGACGCCGACCTCCTGGATTCGCGGGATGCTGTCGGGCGCCGATGCGATCAGCAGATCGACGCCCCACGCCGCCAGGCCGAGGCCGATCAGTCCGCCGATGGCGGAGACGAGGACGCTTTCAGTAATCAGCTGGCGGACGAGCCGACCGCGGGTCGCGCCGAGCGCGGTGCGCAGGGCAATTTCCTTCCGGCGCGACGCCGCGCGCGCCAGCAGCAGATTCGCCACGTTCGCGCACGCGATCAGCAAGACGACGGCGACGGCGCCAAGCAGCACGATCAGCGGACGCCCGGTGTCGCCGACGATTTCTTCCTGCAGGGGACGAAGCGTCGTGCCGAAGCCGTTGCGATAGTTGCTTGGATGATCGGCCTTGAAAGCCGCCGTCACGGCGTTGAGATCCGACTGGGCCTGCTGGCGGCTGATGCCGGCCTTCAGACGCGCGAGCGCCGCATAGCCGTGCGAGCCGCGATTGTTGTCGCTCAGCGCCTCGGCATCGAGAAGGAACGGCTTCCAGATCTCGATGCTCCGCTCGGGAAACTGGAACGCGGCCGGCATCACGCCAACCACCTGCGCTGGACGCCCATCCACCGGAATCGTCTGCCCGACGATCGCGGGGTTCGCGTTGAACCGCCGCGTCCACAGCGAATGACTCAACACCACGACGTCGTCGCGGCCTGGCTGGTCCTCGTCGGCGACCAACGTGCGGCCGACCTGCGCGGACGCGCCGAGCAACGAGAAGAACGTGGTGGACACGATGGCGCCATCGACACGCTCTGGCTCGCCGCCGCCGGTCAGATTGAATCCGACGGTGTCGTAGGCCGCCACCTGCTCGAAGGCATGACTTCGATCGCGATAGTCCACGTACTCCCCGGCGGAGGCCGGGATGTCGTTGAGCCCCGGACGCTTCAAGTCGCCCCAGATCACCATGAGTCGATCCGCGTCGCGGTACGGAAGCGGCCGCAGCAGCACGCCGTTGACGACGGAGAAGATGGCGGCGTTGGCGCCGATGCCGAGCGCGAGGGTGAGCAGCACGACGATCGCGAACCCCGGATTCCTGCGCAGGGTGCGGAAGGCATAACGGACGTCGGCGGCGATCAGCTCCGGCCGCAGCCCAAAGCGCTTCGATCGAACGGCGCTCACGTCGTCGGCCATCGCGCGGAGCGCGTCGTCGTGGGACGCGCCGGCAGCGCGCAGCTCGCGGTATTGATCGTCGAGGTGCTGGCGAAGCTCCTCGGCGACGTCGTCTGGCCACTCAGGCACGTTCGACTCCGATGGTCATTCGCGTTTCAGGGCAATAACCGGATCGATCGACACGACGCGGTGGGCCGGAAGATACGTCGCCAGCAATCCGCCTGCGGCGACGACCGCCAGCACGAAGGCGTACGTGAACGGATCGGCGGCGCCGACTCCAAACAGCAGGCTATGCATCATCAGCCCGATCGCCCAGCCGCCCAGTAGACCCACGACGACGCCTGCTCCAATCAGCCGGAAGCTCCGACCCATGATGAGACGAACGACGCCCGGCGCGGTCGCGCCGAGAGCGAGCCGTACTCCAATCTCGTGACGGCGCTGGCTCACCATGAATACCGTGACGCCGTAGACGCCCGTGATCGCGACGATCAGGCCAATCGCGGCGAAGCTGGTAAAGAGCGCCATGATCAGGTCGCGCGTTCTCGTTCGCCGCTTGACACCTTCAGCGAAGGTTCGCACTTCCGACACGGCTAGTTCCCGATCTTCGGTCCGGAGCGCCTCGCGCACGGACGAAGCAAGCGCGGACACTTCCACTGATCCGCGGATCAGGAACGCGACCTGCGTCAGCGGCCGACGCGCGAGCGGCCGATACAGCCGCGGCGGGGCCGGCTCGTCGACCGACGCGCTCAGCACGTTGTCCACGACCCCGACGATTTCGATCGCGTCGCCGGCCGGCCGGCCGGCTTGATCCACGATCGACAGATGCTCGCCAATCGGCGATCGTGCAGGCCAATAGCGGCGAACGGCCTCACGATTGACCACCGCCACGTTCCAGCCCGACGCCGCGTCGACCGCTCGCCACATTCGTCCTTCGAGCATGCGCAGCTCGAGGGCGCGGGAGTAATCGCCAAGTGTTGCCGCTTCGAACGCCCAAGGCAGATGATTCGGCTGTGGCAGCGGCTGTCCGGCGACGGCGAACCGTCGCATGGGCTCGCTGTCGAGGACCGGTAATCCGCTGCTGGCCGAGGCCGCTGTCACGCCAGGCGCCGCAGCCAGCCCATCAAGGATCGACTCCACGGCTCTCAGCCTCGCGTCGTCGTCCGTGTACTTCGGTGGGTCGAATCGAACCTGGACTGTCAGGAGGCCTCGCGAGGTGAAACCAAGCGGCACGCGCTCCAGCGCAATGACCGTCCGGACGATAAGGCTGGACACGATCAGCACGGCGAGCGCGAATCCCACCTGCGCCACGACCATTACGGCACGGGTGCGATTGCCACGCACCGACGATGCCGCGTCGCGCCCTCCTTCTTTCAGGTCTTCGTTGAGATTTGGCCGTGACGACTGCAGCGCAGGCACGACGCCGAAGAGGACGGGTGCGATCACAGACAGTCCGAGCACGAACGTGAGGAGGTTACGGTTGATCGCGAGCTGCCGAAAGTAGCTCTCCATCGACAGCGACTTGAATGCCATCAGCCCGCCATAGGCCAGGAGCAGACCGAAACCACCGCTGGCGAGGCCTAGCAAGAGCCCTTCGGCCACCAGCTGCCGCACCAGACGCGCCCGGCTGGCGCCAAGGGCGATCCGTACCGCGATTTCCCGCCGCCGCGTGCTTGCCCGCGCGAGCATGACCGTTGCGACGTTCGCGCAGGCCACCAGCAGTACCAGCCCGACTACGATCGCGAGCATCGCGAGGATGACCCGCGTGGAGCGGCCCACGGTCGATTCGCGCAGCGACAGCGCGAGCAGCTGGCGACCGGTGTTGGTGGCCGGATAAGCCCGCTGCAGCCTGTCGTCGATCATCTTCAATTCGATTTTCGCGCCCTCGACGGTGGCCGACGGCTTCAGCAGTCCGAACACGACGAGCGACTGTTCGTCTCGCGGCGCGGAGGCGCGCATCTCGAGCGGCAGCCAGATGTCCATCTCACCGATGTTGCCGATCTCGATCGCCGGCGTCAGGATCCCCACCACTGCATAGCTGCGCCCGTTCAACGTGATGGTGCGATTGATCACCGATTCAGCGCCGGCGAAGTACGAGGTCCAGAATCGATGGCTCAGAACAGCAACCTGGCTTCGAGCGGGCTGATCCTCGCCGGGCAGGAACGTGCGCCCTTTGAACGCCGGGACGTCCCACACGCGGAAATGGCTGGCGGTGACGTACGCCGCCTGAATCGCGCGCGGTTCACGCGAGCCGGTCAACGACAACTGTTCGCGCGACATCGCCGACATGTCCTCGAACGATGCACTCTGCGCTTTGATGTCGAGGAAGTCCGGCACCGACACGGCCTGACGATCCTGGCTGTGCTGCGCGTTGATGCTGTAGATGGTGACGAGCCGCTCCGTATTGCCGATGGGCAGCGGGCGAAGGATGAGCAGGTCGGTGAAGCCAAACACGATAGCGTTGGAGGCGATTGCGAGAGCGAGTGTCACCACGATCACGAAGGCGGCGCCCGGCTCTTTCGCAAGCAACCGCGCGCCGTAGCGCACGTCCTGCCAGAGGCCGGCGCCGAGATGGTCCCGCGAGCCGCCGCCCAGGGCGAGCGGCTCGGACGGCGGCCGATCGATACCTGTCAGCTCCCTGACAAGATTCGCATCGTCCAGCTCCGCGAGCGCCTCCCGGCGCGCGCTCTCATCCGATGCTCCGGCAGACAGGTGTTCGTGGTACCGGTCGTCAAGGTGCTGGGCCAGCTCTTCGACTACCTCGGCTTCACGCGTGGGCCGAAGGCACAGCCCTTCGAGCCGTCTGGCAATCGCATAACGCCAGTCAGGCATGTTCCACTCCGGTGACACGGCTGATCGCCAGGACGAATTCGCGCCAGGTGTCCCGCTGCGATGCGAGCACGTTTGCGCCGACCGGCGTCAACCGGTAATAGCGGCGCCGCCGCTGCCCGGCTTTCTCGATCCAGCGCCCGAGGATCCAGCCGCGCTTCTCGAGTCGATACAGCAGGGGGTAGAGGGAGGCCACGCGGAATGTCAGGACGCCGCCCGACCGCGCCTCGATGAGCTTGCTGAGGTCGTAGCCGTGGCGCGGCTGGTCCTCGAGCAGCGACAGAATCAGGAGCTCGGCGCTGCCCTTTTTGAGCTCGCGATCGAGCATGCGATTCCTTATGTATTGCATAGCGACATATTGCGCAAAAGTATATGACGGACCGAGACGCGGGAAAGTTGTCGGGGACTTGGCCCCAGCTGCGGCTGCGGCGCGAGGGCGTTAACATCCGGTCGAGCGCCGTCGTCTGCTGATATGACGGACCCTGAATGGAGCATGTCCTGGACCCGGTGGCTGTTCATCGCGTGACCGACCGGGACGTCAGCCTCAGTGGCACCATCCGGGCAGTGGCGGAGGGGGACTGCGACGCCTTTTCGAAGCTCTATGCCGATTTTTCACGCATGGTGCACGCGATCCTCCTGGGCCGGGTGCCACGGCGGGACGTCGACGACCTGGTCCAGGACGTGTTCGTGACGGCCTACACCCGCATCCGCGAGCTCCGCGAGCCGGCGGCGTTCGGCGGATGGATTGCCACGATCGCGCGCAACCGGGCGACCGACTACCTGCGTCAGAGCCGCGAGCAAGTGGAACTGCCCGACGAACTGCCGGGCGGCGACCCGATCGAGGCCGAGACCTTCGCGGTGCTGGAAGTGATTCGCGGCCTCCCCGAGGCCTATCGCGACACGCTGCTCATGCGGCTCGTGGAAGGAATGAGCGGTCAGGAGATTGCGGACCGGACCGGCCTGGCGCCGGGGTCGGTGCGCGTCAACCTGCACCGCGGGATGAAGCTGTTACGGGAAAAGCTGGGACTGGAGACATGAAAGACGATTACCTGTGGGATCCGTCGAGCGCTCCCGACCCAGAAGTCGAAAGGCTCGAGCGCATGCTCGGGCGCTTGCGCAGCAAGGCGCCGGCGCCGGACCCCTCCGGGCGTAGCGCGGCCCTTTCAAGCCCGCGATTCGCGACCCTGAAAGGGTCGCGCTACACCTCCGCACGGTTCCTCGTCCCGACGCTCGCCGCCGCGGCATCGATTGTCGCGATGATCGGCCTCACCTGGCAGGGGACACGCGGGACACGCTCGTGGGAAGTGTCACGCATGACCGGGCAGCCGCGCATCGGGTCCGCGGCGCTCGCCGGGACCGGCCGTCTCGGCGTCGGGCAAACGCTCGTGACCGACGCGGCCTCGCGCGCGCGCCTGGACGTCAGCACGATCGGGCAGGCGACGGTCGACACCGACTCGCGCGTCCGGCTCGTCGACACCCGCGAAGGCCATCACAAGCTGGCGCTCGAACGCGGCACCCTGCACGCCTTCATCACGGCGCCGCCCGGCCAGTTCGTCGTCGATACCCCGTCGGCGACCGCAACCGATCTCGGCTGCGTGTATACGCTGCACGTCGACGAGGACGGCACCGGCATGCTGAGCGTCACCGCCGGATGGGTCGCCTTCGAGTTCAACGGTCGCGAGTCCTTCGTGCCCGCCGGAGCGTCAGCTCGAACAGATCCGCGCATCGGTCCCGGCACGCCGCGGTACGACGATGCCGCACCGGAGCTGCAGGCGGCGCTGGACGACTTCGACTACGGCACAAATGCCGCGGCCAAGGCGCGCGACCTCCAGCTCGTGCTCTCCACCGCCACGCCGCGCGATGCGATGACGCTCTGGCATCTCATCGCGCGCGTATCGCCCGTGGATCGCGCCGCCGTGATCGACGCGCTCGACGCCCGCGTGCCCATGCCCGCCTCCATCACGCGCGAGGCAGTCATGCGTCTCGACAAGGCCGCGCTCGATCAGTGGTGGGACCGGCTGGGTCTTCGCGACGCGGGCTGGTGGCGCAAATGGAAGGGTCCGTATCCAGCCGATTTGAAATGATGCGCCGCGCGCGGGTTTTTCCGAGCACGTTAATCAGGAACGACCACGCCACGAGCTGGACGTCGAACCCGAGGCTCCGGCGAGCGATGTAGCGGCGATCAAGAGCCAGTGTCTGGCTCGCCGAGCGTGTCCCGACCAGCTGCGCGAGCCCGGTCAGTCCCGGCGAAACGCTCCACCTGAAATCACACGCGGCATCGAGCCACCCCAAGCGCACGACGTCGGCTTCCGTCAGCGGCCGGGGCCCGACGGCGCTCAGGTTCCCGCGAAACACGTTGACGAGCTGCGGCAACTCATCGAGGCCTGTGGCGCGCAGCAACCGGCCGATGCCGGTCACGTTTTCATTCCGCATCGTGCGGAATTTGAGGATCGTGAACGGACGCCGTCCGCGGCCGAGGCGCGTCTGCCGGAACAGGAGGGGCCGCCCGTCCGCCAGCAGAATCGCAACGGCAATCGCGGCCATGACCGGCGCGAAGAACACCAGCCCACCGATGGCGCCGATCACGTCGAATGGCCGCTTCAGCCGATTTGACATCCAACGCATTACAAACTACTTTACAGTGCAAAGACATGCCGCCGCAACCCTCCCTGCGGGTCAAGTTCGTGCTCCCCGCCCTCACCGAAGCCACCAGCCCCTTCTGGCGCCCGATCAAATACTCGCTGTTCCCGCCGCTCGGACTCGCGACGCTTGCCGCGTACCTCTCACCGGACGACGACGCCATCATCGTCGACGAGCACGTCGAGAAACTCAGCACCGGTGACAGGCCCGACCTCGTCGTGATCCAGGTGTACATCACCAACGCTTACCGCGCGTACCGCATCGCGGACCACTACCGCGCTCGCGGAGTGTTCGTCGCGCTCGGCGGCCTGCACGTCACCGCGCTGCCGGACGAGGCCGCGCCCCACGCCGACGCAATCTTCCTCGGCCCGGGCGAACAGACGTTTCCGCGCTTCCTGGCCGACTTCCGTTCGGGCCGACCGCTGCGCCGGTACCAGTCGACGAGCGGACGGACCCTGGACCGCATCCCGCCGATCCGCCGGGACTTGATCGCCCGCCGCAACTACCTGGTTCCCAACTCCATCGTCGTCACGCGCGGATGCCCGCAGCATTGCGACTTCTGCTACAAGGACGCCTTCTTCGCCGGCGGACGATCGTTCTACACGCAGCGCGTGGACGACGCGCTCGCCGAGATCGCGCGTCTTCCGGGACGCCACCTCTACTTTCTCGACGATCACCTGCTGGGCGAGCCGCGATTCGCGCGCGAACTGTTCGAGGGCATGAAAGGGATGAACCGGCTGTTCCAAGGCGCGGCGACCGTCGATTCGATTCTTCGCGGCGATCTGATCGAGCGGGCCGCTGCAGCCGGACTGCGCAGCCTGTTCGTCGGCTTCGAGTCATTGACGCCTGCCAACCTTCGCAGCAGCGGCAAGCGGCAGAACCTCGGCAGAGACTATTCAGCGGTGACGGCGCGGCTGCACAGCCTCGGCATCATGATCAACGGCAGCTTCGTCTTCGGGATGGATGACGACGACGACGACGTCTTTCGGCGGACGGTTGACTGGGCGATCGTCAATGGCATCACGACGTCCACGTTTCACATCCAGACTCCCTATCCCGGCACCGGTCTCCATCGCCGGCTGGAACGGGAAGGCCGGATAGTCACGGACAACTGGGATCTCTACGATACGCGCCATGTGGTGTACCGACCCGCCAGATTGCATCCGCAGCGGTTGAAGGAAGGGTACGACTGGGCGTATGAAGAGTTCTACCGGTGGACGTCGATCGCCCGTGCGTCATTCGCGCACGGGTCGGCCAAGCACCAGGCCAAGCACTTCTTCTACGCGGCAGGCTGGAAGAAGTTCGAAGGCGCCTGGAATACTGTAATTCGCGCGCGACAACTCGGTCGCATGACGCCGCTGCTCGAGGCGGTGCTCTCAAGAGTGACGGGGTCGGATACCGTATCCGACCCCATTGCTACCCTCACGCCTGGAGCGCCGAGTGTCGTGAGCAACGACCGCGCGCGCTGCTGAAAGTCGCGCATCCATTGCTTGCCGCCAAAAAGCGACAGGTGCGCTACTTCAGCGTGAAGGTCAAGTTCACCGTGACACGGACCGCGACGGCCTTTCCGTCCTTCGTCCCAGGCTCGAACTCCCATTGCTTCAACGCCTTCACCGCCTCGGCATCGAGACCGTACACCGTGTCGAGCGATTGAACCCCTTGACCTCACCCACGTGCCGGCGGCCAGGACCACGGCGGAAAGCCCGACCGAACCTTCAATGCGGTTCTGCATCGCTTCCCGCGTGTACTGCGGTCGCACTTGCCTGGTCGCCACGGGGAGCGACACTCCGTCGCCGGGTGTGTAGACCGTTGGTTCCTGCGCTCGCATCAGCACTGGGATCAGGCTCACGACTGCCATGAGAATCGCTGAGCGTGCATTCGCATCGCTGTTCTCCTCGTCACCGCAGCGCGGCGTCTGCGTCCGCTTTGATGGCCGCCCACTCCTTCATCAACTGATTGAACCGCTCGAACGCGCTCGCGCCGACCTTCTGATCCGCCTGGCCGATCTCGCGGCCGATGTTCGACATCTGATCGATGAACATCTGATCCTCGTACGGACCCGCCTTGGTGACGAGACGGTCCAACACACCCTGGAGCCTGGTCTGGTCGCCGCGTTTCTCCTGGATGGCCTGACGCACACGCGCCGAAAGCTGCCGCGCGTCGCCCAGCTGATCGCGAACCTTGAGACCGAGCTTCGTCTGCTCGGCAAGGTCCGCCGCGGTGATGCCGTCTTTCGCCACGCGCGGATCGATCTTCACGACGATCGGTTCGGTCTTCGTCACGCCGCCCGCAGTGAGCCGCGCTCTGTAAATGCCCGGCGGCACCATCGGCCCGCCGCCGCCAAATCCGCCGCCCTCCATGTCGCCGCCACTCGACGGCGGTCCACCTGCGTACCGAAGGTCCCAGACGAAGCGGTTCATCCCGACTTTCGTCGGCAACGCGGATGGCAGCCCGCCGCCACGCCGGCCGCCGCCGCGTCCCGCCGGTCCTGACGCGGTCGCGGTGCTGGAATAGCTGCGGACGATCGCGCCGGTCGCGTCCAGAATCTCGAGCTTCACCTCGCCGGAAGCGCTGGCCAGGTAATAGTCGATCCGCGCCCCCGCCGGCGGGTACTCCGGCACATCGGGCCGGCCGCCTGACACGGAGTAGCGCATGCGATAGGCGGGCGCCGGCGTGAAGAGGAACACGTTCGACCCGTCGAACGGCTTGATCGCCGCGCGCGCCACCGCAGGAGCCGCGGCAGTCGTCGCGAGCGAGCCCGGCGCTACGGGCTTGACGCTCCCGCCTGCGGCGCCAGTCTGCATCGATGCGAGCACCACGTCGCCGCGCGCATGCGCCCGCGCATCCTGCCTATCCCGCCCTTCCAGCCTGTCCTGCCCGGCCGGCGCATCCGTCGTCCGTGGCCGCGTGGGCTTCGTGACGCTCGCCGCCAACTGCCGCAGCGGCGACACGTTATCCATGATCCAGAACGACCGGCCCATCGTCGACACCACGAGATCGCCGTGATGGACCTTGATGTCCGTGACCGGCGTCGCCGGCAGGTTCCGCTGCAGC
>Ga0068863_100004353_pt1 | contig 13955 bp, 9 predicted proteins | sample KBSSwiS62_FD_66596 | JGI IMG/M metagenome (GOLD analysis project Ga0068863, IMG submission 66596) | Switchgrass rhizosphere microbial communities from Kellogg Biological Station, Michigan, USA - KBS Switchgrass S6-2 | ecosystem: Host-associated > Plants > Roots > Rhizosphere > Soil ...
GCGAGGTCGCCGCGCGCAAGCGCGACGCGACCGTCCAGCGCGGACGCGAGGGCGAGCGCCGCCGGGTCGTCGTCTGCTCCGCGCCGCACGATCTCTATGGCAGATTTCACCAAGGGATCACGGGCAGCGCCGGCATCGACCGCCGCTTCGGCAAGCCGCCCGACCAGCTCACGCAGCGCAGGATCAGGCGGAGCCCCCCTTACCGCCGCGATCGATGCCAGCGCCGTGCCTGCGGCTTCGGCGCGCAATGCGGCCCGTCTTTCGGGAGCAGACTGGCCGGTCAGCAGGAGAAAATGCGCCAGGCGCAGCCCGGAAAGCGCCGACAGTTCCGCGTCGCCCGCCCGTCGCGCGTGGGATGTCGCGCAGCTCAGCGCCACGGCGGTGACGACCGGCGCAGGCTGGTCGAGCAGATCGGAGCGCTCGAGGAGTCCGCATTCATCCCGCGAAACCGCCACGACCTCTCCGGCGGCGCGGACCGGATCCGAGCTCCGCCGCCGTTCGCCGCCGCGCGTTCCGCTCACTGCGGTACCGGTCAGCGAAGCGAGCGCCAGGCGGTATGCCGATCGGGCATAGACCGCATCCTGCCCAGACTGCCCCGCATAGCGGAGAGAGGATTGCAGATATGTCTGCGCCTGCAATGCGCTGCCGGTGGGCGACTTGCGCGCCAGCTCGCCCGCCGCGCCGCAATAGACGGCAAGCGCCGTCGGATCCGGCGGTGCCGTAATCTCTCCGGAAGGTGCACTCAGCACCGCCTCCGCGGCAAGCGGAGCAGCACCCCGCGTTCCCAGCGCGCGTTCGGCCTCACGCGCCGCGCGGGTGAGCTCGACCGCGGGCGGGAATGCGCCAGGCTGGCTATTGCCGCATATCCGGTCGATGTCGGCCGCGCGCACTGGCATGGCCCAAGAGAACAGAACGATGCCGAGCGGCAGGGCGAGATGGAGAGACTTGGACACGGCACGAGCATCGAGAAGGTGCATCAAGTGCCTCCGTTCGCCTCGCCCCGGACTGAACCAAGCATGTATTCAATGTACGACAGACCCGCGCGGCAGGGCCCCGCGCGCGGGCGAACAAGCAACTTGGATGCTGCTGGTCAGCAGCTCAAATCGACATGTCGCAATTAAGTTCCGGACAAAGCGGCTCTTTTGAACATCCGCTGCTTGCGAGGATGCCAGGCCGCTGCGGCGTGAACGCAAGAGCCGCTGCATCCAGAAATCGTAGCGGCGATCACCATGAGGAACGCCGTTCCGGAGAGGCATCATGGCCGCGTCTTGCTGGATCGGGCCATTGTCGTTGTCGGTTGAACCGCGGTCATTGCCGATGCGGATCACTGCATTATGCAACATTGGCACCGGCTCCCGCTGCGGCCCGACCTGCCGCCAAGGGAGCATGCCCGACTCCCTCCGAGGGCGTCGCAGTCTGGAGGGTTCATTGCCGATGACCGTGATGCGGATATGCCGGAGTTCTTTCGCGGGGGCCGCGCTGCTGGCATGCCCCGCCGTCGCCGGGCCGCCTTATATGACCGACGATGCCATTCCTACCGAGGCCGGCAAATGGGAGATATTCTCTTTCGTCGAGGGCACCCATCGTCGCAAGGAAGGCGAGGCCGAAGCGGGGCTGGATATCAACTACGGACTTGCCGAGGACCTTCAGGTCGTAACGACCATCCCCTTCGAATATGAACATGACAGCCGAACACGCACTGGGTTTGGCGATATCGAAGTCGGGATCAAATATCGTTTCCTGCACCAGCGTGAGGGCACGCTGATCCCTGACATCAGCTTCTATCCCGTGGCCACGCTGCCGAGCGGCGGAAAGTTCGGCACCGGCAGGGTTGCCCTCTCTCTGCCGCTCTGGTTCAGCAAGGACCTCGGCGAGTGGAGCATGTTCGGCGGCGGCGGGTACACGATAAATCCGGGCGCGGGTAACAAGGATTATGTGACGCTGGGCTATGCCGTCACCCGACGCCTCAACGAACGCATAAGCATCGGCGCCGAGGTTGCCCGCGAAGGCGGCTCCGCCGTAGGCGAAGGGGCCGTTACTCATATCGGCGGCGGGGTGACGTATCGGATTGCGGAACAATGGGCCCTGCTCGCTTCGGCAGGCCCGGACTTCGGCAGGGGAGTTGGCCGCGGCGGCTACAGCTTCTATCTGGGGCTGGTCTTCGCCAATTGACGCCCGGCGAGGCATGACCCTGCAACGACGAAGTTCGGCCCATTGACCCGCGCTGTACGAAGCGTAGCTGATAGCATGCGGCCTCTGGGAACGGGTGGAACATGGCGCGGGCTGAACGATGGATGCGACGGGCGCGCAACGCGCTTTGCCTTTGCCTGCTGACCGCGGGCACCGTAGCGGCAACCCAGCCGGCGCCACCGCAGCCAGATGCCGAGAAGGATGCCTATCCCAGCACCTATGCTGCACCGCGAAGCAAGCCGGTCCTGTTCACCGATGCCACCATTCTCGATGGAGCCGGAAAGCGCCTTGATCACGCCGATCTGCTGATCCGTAACGGCAAGGTCGCCGCCATCGGCCATCAACTCGATCATCCTGCCGACGCCGAGACGGTCGATGCACATGGGCGATGGATCACGCCGGGGCTGATCGACGTCCACAGCCATTTCGGAACCTTCGCCCTGCCGCAGACATCGGCCGACGCCGATTCGTCGGACGTCACCGAACTGAGCAGCCCCAACGCGGCGGGGACCCGTATCGAGCATGCTGTCGATCCCAGCGATCCAGCCTTCCGACATGCGCTAGCGGCGGGGGTGACAACGCTGCAGATCCTTCCCGGCTCGAGCGTCATCTTCGGCGGGCGCTCGGTGGTCGTAAAGCCGATCCCTGTGGCCACGATCGCAGCGATGAAGTTTCCCGATGCGCCCTCGGGCATGAAGATGGCGTGCGGCGGCAACCCGAAGGGGCATTTCGGGCCGCTCGGCCGAGCTCCGAACAGCCGACAGGGCGAATTCGAGATCATGCGCGAGGCGCTGCTTGAAGCGCGGCAGCACGTCGAAAAGCGCCAAGCGAAGATCGAACAGCATCGTGAGCGGGGCGGGCATGAGGAGGCGGTGCGCGGCGGCTTCCGCGACCGCGACGATCCAGACGACGAGGCGCTGATGGATCTGGTCGAGGGCAAGCTGATCGTGCACGTGCACTGCTACCGATCGGACGACATGGCGCGAATGATCGACCTCGCGCGGGAGTTCGGTTTCCACATCGGCACGTTCCACCACGCCAGCGAGGCCTATAAGATCGCGCCGCTGCTGGTGGCGAACGGCGTCTGCATTGCGACATGGCCGGACTGGTGGGGCTTCAAGGGCGAAGCGGAGGATGGGATCCGTGAGAACGCAGCGTTCGTCGACGCCGCAGGCGGCTGCGTCATGATGCACAGCGACATCCCCGTTCTCTCCGAGCATCTCAACATCGAAGCGGCCAAGGCCGCGGCGGCCGGGCGGCGCGCCGGCCTGAGCCTTCCACCGGAGCATGTCATCGCCTGGCTGACTGCCAATCCGGCGAAGGCGCTCGGTCTGGACGATCGTATCGGGCGGCTGGTGCCCGGCTATAATGCCGATGTGGTGCTCTGGTCGGGCGATCCTTTCAGCGTCTACAGCTTTGCCGACCGGGTCTATATTGATGGAGCGCTGCGCTTCGATCGCGCGCTTCCACCCCGCCCTTCCGACTTCGAACTTGGCCGATCGATCATGAGAGGAGCCCGGTGAAGCGCTGGGTAGCATGCGCCGCGTTGCTGCTGGGCGTGACGCCTGCCTCGGCCGAGACGCTGGCGATCATCAACGTCCGCGCCTGGACCATGACCGAGCGCCAGCCGGTCGAACAGGCGACGGTCGTGATCAGCGATGGGCGGATCGTATCGGTGCTGGCGCACGGTCCGGTGCCCGCTGGCGCGAAGACGATCGACGGTGCGGGGAAGACCGTCACGCCGAGTTTGATCGACGCGGCCACGCAGATCGGCCTCGGCGAGATCGGGGGTGTGCCGGAAGAACAGAGCGCTACCGTGAGCAAGGGCCCGCTCGGAGCCGCCTTCGACCTCAGCTATGCGGTGGATGAGAACGCGATCACGATCCAGCAGGCGCGCGCAGATGGTCTCGCGCGTGCCCTCCTCTATCCGGACGGATCGGCTGGGGCACCATTTGATGGCGTCGGCGCCATTCTCCGACTGACGGCGGAGGGATCGCGGGTCGAGCGACCTCGCGCGGCGATGTTCGCATCGGTGGGTGCAGACAAAGTTGCGGGCATGGGCGGATCTCGCGCCGCGGGATGGCAGCTGCTTCGCAATGCGCTTGACGAAGCACGGGACTATCAGCGGCTCCGCCGTCAGCCCGGTACGCGCGACCAGCTCCTCAACCATCTCGATGCGGAGGCGCTGGCGCCGCTGCTCGCAAACAACGTACCGCTCGTGATCGCGACCGACAAGCTCGCCGATATCAAGCAGGCCATCGCCATCGCCCGCGACGAGAAGATCCGGGTGATCATCTTCGGCGGCGCCGAAGGCTGGGCAGCGGCGACAGAACTAGCGGCAGCGCGCATCCCTGTGATCCTCGATCCTTTTGAAGACCTTCCGTTCAGCTACGACAAGATCGGTGCTCGCCGCGAAAATGCCGCGATGCTGGGCAAGGCGGGCGTGCAGATCGCGTTCAGCGTGTCGGCGCAAGGCATCCATCGCAGCTGGAATGCCGCCCCCGCTATCCGCGAAGGAGCAGGCTACGCCGTGGCGGCCGGCCTGCCCTATGCCGACGCACTGGCCGCAATAACCTCCGCGCCGGCCCGGATCATGAGCCTTGAGCCGCAGGCCGGGACGCTGGGCCCTGGCACGAGCGCCGATCTGGTGATGTGGGACGGGGATCCCCTAGAGGCGAGCACGGCCCCGGCTCTGGTCCTTCTCGGCGGCCGTGAGGTTTCGCCCGTCACGCGCCGGACGCTTCTGCGCGACCGCTATGATCCGCGCCGCTAGGCTGGCGACCGCGCTGGTAGCGCTGCTCGCCGCCCTGCCCGCCCCCTCGATCGCTCATGAAGAGGATCTTCCCGCCCGGCCTCCGGCTAAACAGAGCGCACCGATACGGTCGCCCGAGCCCCAAGGCGAGGGATTGCCCCTGCGCCCGGAGCGCACCCTGCGCTTCACCACCGATGAAGGTACCTGGCTTTCGCCCGACCTTTCGCCGGACGGACAGACGATCGTCTTCGAGCTGCTCGGCGACCTTTACAGCGTGGCAGTGGGAGGCGGTAAAGCGCGCGCCATCGCCGCCGGAATGGCGTTCGATTCGCAGCCGGCCTTTTCTCCCGACGGACGGCGCATTGCCTTCCTCAGTGATCGCTCGGGTAGCGAGAATATATGGACGGCTCGACCCGATGGCAGAGACCCCCGGCAGATCACCCGGTTTGGCGATGACGCCCTGCTGATCTCTCCATCGTGGAGCGCAGACGGGCGAACGCTCTTCGTTTCCCGCCTCCGAACCGAATATAATGCAATCGAGCTGCTTTCGGTCGACGCGGCAAGTGGGGCGATGCTGACGGTGGTGCCGGTCGACGCATCGCATCACGCCAATGCGGTTGGTGCGATCGCCTCCGCCGACGGACGCTGGCTCTATTATGCCGCGAGCGTCGGCGATCCCTCCGCCGAGCCGCCCGGCTATGTGATCCGCCGCCGCGACCTGCGGAGCGGTGAGACCGAGACGATCGTCTCCCCGCCGCTCAGCTACCGGCCCGACCTCGTCCTCGGCACCTATTTCCGACCACTGCCTTCGCCCGATGGCCGCCACGTCGTCTATGCCACCCGCTATGGATCGCAGCTCTGGCTCAGGCTGCTCGACCTGGAAAGCCACGCCGACCGCTGGCTGGTCGCGCTCGGCGAGCATGACGAGTTGGAGAGCTCCGCCTGGCGCGACCTCGCGCCCCATTATGCCTTCACCCCGGACGGCAAGGCGCTGATCGTCGCGGACGGCGGCAAGCTGGCCCGCGTCACGCTCGATGGACAGCGCACGCCGATCCCCTTCTCCGCCGACCTGCGCCTGCCGATGGGGCCGCTGAACCGGATCGCGATCAAGGAGGATAGCGGTCCCGTAGAGGCACGGATCATCCAGCACCCGCTCCAGTCTCCCGATGCGAGCCGGCTGGTCTTTTCCGCGCTCGGCCACATCTACACGATGTCGCTTGGCCAGGGCGCTGCGCCCGGGCGGCTGACGACAGATTCCTTCGGCGAGTTCGATCCGAGTTGGTCGCCGGACGGGAAGCACGTCGTCTATACCCGATGGACTGCGCGCGATGGAGGGACGATCGAGATCGTTTCCGCGGACGGCAGCAGCGCACCGAGGCAGATCACGACGTCCGGCGCCTATTACAGCAACCCGGTATTTACGCCCGACGGGCAGTCGATCGTCGCGGTGCGATCGAGCAACGAGGTGCGCCTGCACCGCTACATGGAATATGGCCCGCTGCGCGACGCCGAACTCGTGGTCATCCCCCGTGATGGCGGCGAAGCGCGGGTCATCGCCAAGGGAGAGATGGGCGGGCTGCCGCACTTCGGTCCGGACGAGTCGCGCGTCGCAATGCTGTTCGACGACGGCCTCAATCTCGTGGCGCTCGATGGAAGCGGCCGGAGCCTGCTCGCCCAGGTCACCGGGCCCGGCTATTATTTCCTGCCGGGGCGCGTCCCGGTGGACGATCTCCGGCTCAGCCCTGACGGCAAGTGGCTGCTTGCGCAGGTGGCTCAACAGCTTCATCTGCTCGAACTACCGAAGACTGCCGGCAGCACCTTCGATGTGGCGAGGCCGCCGGCACGCCATCGCCGCATCACCGATGTGGGTGCCGATTTCCTGCAGTGGAGCGACGACGGGTCGTCGATCGGCTGGGCGGTGGGATCGACCTGGTTCCGCCGCCGCTTGACCGACATCGCCCTCGATCCATCCGGATCGCCCGCGCGACCGGCCGATGCCGGGCGGACCTTCGCCGATCGGGCGGTGGTCAGCGTTCCGCGCGATGTCGTCGCCGGCTCGATCCTGCTGAGGGGGGCAACGGCCATCACCATGCGCGGCGACGAGGTCGTCGAGAATGCCGAAATTCTGGTTACCGACGGGCGCATAGTCTCGGTAGGGCCGCGCTCCGGTTCGCCGCTTCCCACAGGCACCGAGATACGCGACGTCTCCGGCAAATGGGTGCTGCCGGGATTCATCGACGATCATGATCATGTCGCGGATATCCGCCGTCAGCAGCTCGACCTCGAAAGCTGGGGCGTGGCCGCCAATCTCGCTTACGGCATCACCACCGCGTTCGACCCTTCGACGCTCAGCATCGACATGCTGGCCTATCAGGACCTGATCGACGCCGGGCTGATGACCGGATCGCGGATCAGGTCGACCGGGCCAGCGCTATTCTCGTTCAACGAGTTTACGAACAAGTCGCAGGTCGACCGTGTCCTCGATCGGTACCGCGATCATTACCGACTGCACAACATCAAGCTCTACCGCACCGGCAGCCGCCGGGTTCGCCAATGGATCGCGCAGAGCGCGCTTGAGCATGGGCTGCGCGTCACCACCGAGGGCGCCACCACCGACAAGCTGGACCTGACCCAGATACAGGACGGCGTCTCGACGTCCGAACATGCGTTGCCCGCCGCACCGCTCTATAACGACGTTGTCCGCTTCCTCGCGCAGAGCGGCACAGGCTACAACACCACCCTGATGATCAACGGCGGCGGCCAGGACCATTTCGTGGTGGAGAAGAACGTCAACGAGGACGCGAAGCTCAACCGCTTCGCGCCGCGCTTCATCGTCGACATGAAGACCCGAAAGCGGACGTGGCGCGCACTGTCCGACGCCATGTTCCCCGCCTATGCCGCCGGCGCTGCGAAGGTGATGCGCGCGGGCGGGCTGGTCGGCATGGGCAGCCATGGCGAGATGCCGGGCATCGGCTTCCACTGGGAAATGGAAGCGCATGTGCTGGGTGGCATGACGTCGCTCGAAGCGCTGCGCGCCGGGACCGTCGGGTCGGCGCGCGCGATCGGCCGTGACCAGGATTTCGGCAGCATCGAGCCCGGCAAAGTGGCGGACATGCTGGTGCTCGATCGAGACCCCCGCCTTGACATCCGCAACAGCCTGTCGCTGCGCCAAGTAATGCAGGGCGGCCGCCTCTACGACGCCGAAACACTGGACGAGCTGTGGCCGCGGCCGCGGCGGTTCGGCCGACCCTGGTATCGCGACGACCGCCCGCCCGGCGTCCCGGACCTCGGGGCATCCGTGCAACACTGATTGACCGTCTTACGGCGCGCGCCCACCCGCAGGCGAACTTGGCCCATTCGCGTTCTTCACCGCGCCGCCACACAACTAAAGTCAGACCATAGCAAAATGATGACAGGTCTCGCGGAGGGGCTCGATCCACCGCTGAAAAAGGGGGCAGCAATGCTACAGCGCCACACAAGACAGTCTTCCCGCCACTATCTGTTCTGCGCGAGCATGCTGGCCATGTCGCTGAACGGCACGGCCTGGGCTCAGGACAGCGTCGAGGGTAATCGGTCGAGCGCCATCCAGAGCACCTCGAACGAGACGACGGTCAGTTCGCAGGATGGCGAGAACGTCATCATCGTCTCGGCGCGCAACTTCGTGCCCAAGGGCAGCATCACCGCATCCAAGTCGGACATTCCGCTGATCCGCACGCCGCAGTCCGTCTCGGTCGTCACCCGCGACCAGATCGACCTGCTCAACTTCGTCGATGCCCAGCAGGCCGTGCGCTACGTGAGCGGCGTTACCGGCGAGAATTACGGTCCCGACCTGCGCTACGACTTCATCACGGTGCGCGGCTTCACGCCGCGCCAGTTCATCGACGGCCTGGCCGCTCCGGTATCGACCACGATCCAGAGCGTCGGCGTCGACCTTTACGCCTTCGAATCGTTCGAAGTGCTGAAGGGTCCTGCCTCCGTGCTCTATGGTGCGGCACCTCCGGGCGGCATCTACAATCAGGTCAGCCGCCGCGCCAATGCGGACTTCGGCGGCGAGATCCAGGCCAAATATGGCATGTACAATTACAAGTCGATCTCCGGATCCGTCACTGGCTCCGTCACGGACAACGTGTCGGCGCGCGTGACCCTGCTCGGGCTCGACCGCGATGCCGAGCGGCGCAAGGTGAATGCCAACCGCGTGCTTGCGGCTCCGACCTTCACCTGGCGGATGGGCGAACGTACCTCGGTGACCGGCCTCGCTTATTATCAATATGACAAGGTGGAAGGCGACACCAACGGCTTCCTGCCCGCCCAGGGCACTTTGCTTCCCAACCCGCTCGGCAAGATCGGCCACCGCGCCAATTTCGGCGAGCCTGATTTCAACCGCTATGAGCGCCGGCAGTGGGGCATCGGCTGGGACGCATCGCACGAGCTGGCCGATGGCATAAAGCTGCAATCGAACACCAAGTGGTTTCACTATCACGAGAATTCGCAGGTTATCTACGGCGGCGGCGGGCTGGCTGCGGACAACCGCACGCTCAACCGCTTCAGCTTCCCCTATGACGAGAAGGTGAAGAGCTTCGCGACCGACAACCGCCTGTCAGCGAAGTTCGCAACCGGTGCGGTTTCGAACAATATCCTGGCCGGCGTCGATTACCGCAACGTATCCAACCTCTCCTTCTTCGGCTTCGGAGGGGCCACGTCGATCGACATCTTCAACCCTGTCTACAGCACGGTGCCCATCGCCAATCCGCCGCTGTCCTTCCCGTTCAGCAACATCAAGCTGCGCCAGACCGGCATCTACGCGCAGGACCAGATCGGCTTCGGCAATCTCTACATCCTGCTCGGCGGCCGCTACGACTGGGTCAAGATCGCCGACCGTAACGGCGGCACCAAGTCGAAGCAGCACAAGTTCACCTGGCGTGCCGGCGCCAACTATGTGTTCGACAACGGCTTTGCGCCCTATATCGGCTATGCCAAGTCGTTCGAGCCGGTGATCGGCACCGACTCCGTCACCGGGAAGGCGTTCAAGCCTTCTTTGGGCCGACAGGTCGAGGGCGGCATCAAGTTCAACTCGACCGGCACCGACGTGAAGTTCAACGCGACGGCCGCGTTGTTCGACATCAAGCAGACTAACATCGTTTCGAACGGCACCTCCATCGTGCCGGTGTTCGGCACCCAGGCCGGCGCGGTGAAATCGTCGGGCGGCGAACTGGAGCTGGTTGCCCGCATCCGCGACCAGCTTTCGATCACCGCAAGCTATAGCTACAACGACACCAAGGTGACGAAGAACCCGAACTACCCCGCGGCGGTCGGTGCGCGGCTGGTCACCACGCCGAAGCACAAGGCGACGATGTTCGTCGACTATACGATCCAGCGCGGCATGCTGGGCGGCCTCGGCTTCGGCGGCGGCGTTCGCTATTACAGCAAGAGCGCCGGCAGCCTGCCGAACGCGTTCGGCCCGACGGTGCTGTACAGCGAGTCTTCGACGACGTTCGACGCGATCGTCCATTATGACACGCCGGGCTGGCGCTTCGCCGTCAACGCCTCGAATCTGTTCGACAAGCGTTATGTCGCGCGCTGCGAGAGCCTGTCGAACTGCACCTATGGCGCCGGTCGCAACGTGATCGGCACCATCACCAAGAAGTTCTAGGCTTCTGGGTCGGGCCGGCGTGATCTCGCCGGCCCGGTCGAACATGGGGAGTGCGACCGTGAAGCTGATCCTGATGGCGCTGTCACTCTTCGCCGCAGCTGCACCGGCCCTCGCGGCACCCGACAGTGCCGTCACGCCACAGTCCCAGAAGGTGGTGATCGAGATCTATCGGATTGCTCCCGGGATGCATGAGGCGTTCCTCAACGAAATCGCCCGCTACGACGAAGCGAACCGCCGGGCGGGCCTGCCGCCGCGCCAGCTCTATATCCACAGCGATGGCGCGGCATGGGACTTTCTCTTCATTCAGCCTGCGGAAACGCCGAAGGACAAGCAGGCCGCGCTGGACAAGGCGTGGGACGACATGAAGCTGCCGTCCGGTGCTGACTTCTTCCTCCAGTTCCGCCGCTTCATAGCCGAACATAGTGACACCTTCGCGACCGGCCCCACAACGGCGGCGGATTTTCTGGCGTCACGCAAGGGACGATAGCCAGCACGACCTCCCGATTGAGAATGTAGGCCAATAATCTTCGTTATCGGGCCATTCACCGCTTCTCGATTGACGCACTGCGGCGAAGATGATGCGTTGCTCATGAGAGCAGGCTGCGCTCTTTCCGTCGCTGGTGGGCCAAATGAAGAGCACGATGGAGTTCGATGAATCCGACCGGCCCGTGATAGGCCTCGAGGATGAATATGAAGCCGGGTTCGTCGACCGGCTGCACCGGCACGGCCGCGATCAGCTGCTCTACGCCTCCGCCGGGGTGATGTCGGTGACGACGGCGCGGGCGAACTTCGTGATTCCGCCGCAGCGCGCCATCTGGATCCCGGCCAATGTCGATCATGAGGTCGCCTGCCGCGGCGCGGTCTCGCTGCGCACCCTGTATTTTTCGGACGGGCGTCCGTCGAAGGGCGAATGCCGGGTGATCGAGGTGACCGACCTCCTCCGGGCGCTGATCGTCGAGGTCGCGAAGCTCGGCGGCTTCTATGAGGTTTCCGGCCGCACCCAGCGGCTGATCGATCTGCTGATGATCGAGCTCGGCAGCATGCCCGATGCGCATTTCCAGGTGCCGATGCCTAACGACCGGAGGCTGTTGCGCGTCTGCCGGATGATCCTGGACGATCCAGCCGGTCATCATGACCTGAACCTGCTCGCGAGCATGGCGGGCATGAGCCGACGGACCTTTACCCGCGCCTTCCGCGTCGAGCTTGGCATGAGCCTGGCGATCTGGCGGCAGCAGGTGCGGCTGATGCGTGCGCTTACCCTGCTGTCGGAGGGCCAGCCGGTCACCACCGTGGCTTTCGACGTGGGCTATGACAGCCCGAGCGCGTTCACCGCGATGTTTCACCGTTCATTCGGCGTGCCGCCGAGCCAATATCAGCCGCGCTGAGAGCCGATCACGGGATCGACGACGGCGAGCGGATCGAGATCGGCTGCGGGCGTTGCGCGCGGCTCGCGCCCTTGCCCCAGGCGCGAGTGACGCCGGCCGTACAGCGCGTAGAGCAGGCCGCCGCTGGCCATATAGCCGAGCAGCAACGCGGCCGGCAGGATATTGCCCGTCAGCGCCTTCTCCACGATATCAATCGCAAGCGGCGCCACCATCACCAGGCACATCAGCATGCCGAGGACGGGCACCACGCCAACCCAACGCCCGGCGATGTGCACTCCGCCGAAGGGGACGCGGAACGGGCGATGCAGATCGGGCTCGGCGTTGCGGAGCCACATCACCGAAAAGCAGACGATTGCAAATGAGGTCGCCGTGCCCAGGCTGATCAGATCGCCCAGCAATGTGATCGGCAACAGCCCCGCGGCAAGCGCCATGCCGATCGCAATCACGATGGTGCCCAGCCAGGGCGTGCGGAACCGGGGATGCAGCGCCGCGAACATTTCCGGCAGCAGGCCGTCGCGCGCCATGGCATAGAAGATGCGCGACTGCGCGTAGCAGGTCGACAGCAGGATCGAGGTCAGCCCGACCACCGCGCCGATCTTGACGAAGAGCAGCAGCCAGGGCTTGCCGATCACGTCGACCGCGACCGCGAGCGGGTCCGCGACGTTCAGCGAACGATAGGGCACGATCCCGGTGAGCACGACCGCCACGGCAATGTACAGGACCGTGCACGCAGCGAGCGACCCGAGTATTCCGAACGGCACGTCGCGCCGGGGATTTCGCGCCTCGGCTGCGGCGGTCGACACCGTCTCGAACCCGAGATAGGCGAAGAAGATCACCGACGCCGCGCGGAACACGCCCGGCCAGCCATAAGCGAAGCCGCCCTCGTTCGGTGGCAGGAACGGCTCCCAGTTAGCCGGCAGCACTGCGCTCGCGCCGAACGCGACAAAGGTCAGCAACACCACGACCTTGAGAATGACGATGCTGCTGTTGATCGCGGCCGACTCCCGTATGCCGACGATCAGGGGGACGGCCATGACGACGACCGCCAGCGACGCAAGGAGATTGATCCCGCCTCCAGCAATGAAATCATAGCCGCCGGGTGCCGAGATCGACTGTACGAACGGCGTAGAGATGGCTGCCGGAACCGCGACCCCGAAGCTTCCAAGCAGACTGACCAGATAGCCCGAGAAACCCACGGCCACGGTCGCACCGGCAATGGCATATTCGAGCACCAGCAGCCAGCCGATCACCCATGCGATCAGTTCGCCCATCGTCGCATAGGCATAGACATAGGCCGATCCCGTCACCGGCATGGTCGAAGCCAGTTCGGCATAGCACAGGCCCGCAAAGGCACAGGCCGTGCCGGCGATCAGAAAGGAAATCAGCACCGCAGGACCGGCGAAATGGGCGGCCGCGGAGCCCGTCATGACATAGATGCCCGCGCCGATGATCGCGCCGATGCCGAGCAGGAGCAGATGCAGCGGCCCCAGCGACATCGCCAGGCCATGGCCTTCCGCCTCCTGTCGGATCAAAGCAATGGGCTTGCGCACCGACAGGGGACGGATGCGGCTCACGATGGAGCCGTCGCTCTCGCGGCAAGGTTCCGCCGCAACCAGGCCGCGCTGTCGGCGATCGCCTGACGCGCAAGCGAGGAGATCGACATCGCCTCGAGGAAACTGTGGGTAGCGCCAGGGTAGATCTTCATCTCGACCTGATTTCCCGCTGCCTGCATGCGTTCCGCGACCGCCCTGTCGCCATCGGCGAGCGGATCACGCCCCGCTATGACATGGAATGAGGGTGGAAGCGCATGGAATTCGCCCAACGCCGGCAGGGCTAGCGGGTCGTCGCGGCAGGCGCCCGGCTCGAAATACAGGTCGAGAAAGTCGGCCAGCTCGTCGCGGGTCAACATTCCGCCCGCGCCGCCATCGCGTTGCTGCGACGCCGTCCCGAAATCCGCGTCGAAGAAGCCGTAGTTGAA